>Ga0265297_10003121_pt1 | contig 30989 bp, 30 predicted proteins | sample Munlanlwell13791_FD_192502 | JGI IMG/M metagenome (GOLD analysis project Ga0265297, IMG submission 192502) | Leachate microbial communities from a municipal landfill in Southern Ontario, Canada - Leachate well 137-91 | ecosystem: Engineered > Solid waste > Landfill > Unclassified | place...
TTGGTGATTTCCACCGGAGCATATCCGGCTAAACCAGCGATTCTTGGTATTTCCGAAGCCAAAAATCTATTTACACTTCGGACGATACCCGATACTGATGCCATTAAAACGTTTATTGAAACTTCTCATCCCCATCAAGCAATTGTTATTGGCGGTGGATTTATTGGCCTTGAGATGGCTGAAAACCTTAAAAAACTTCAGATGAATGTCACCATTGTCGAAATGGCCAATCAGGTCATGGCACCAATTGATTTTGAGATGGCCGCTATCGTCCATCAGCACCTCATTGATCAGGGTGTTTCTTTGATTTTCAATGATGGTGTTAAGGCATTTGAAAACGCTGGTAAAACCATCGTTTTATCTAGCGGAAAAATCCTTGCGGCGGATCTTATCGTTTTCGCTATTGGGGTGAAGCCGGAAAGTGGACTTGCCAAAACCGCTGGACTTAAACTTGGTGAACGTGGTGGTATTCTGGTAAATGAATTCATGCAAACATCAGATCCATTTATATATGCCATCGGCGATGCTGTTGAAATCGTTGATTTCATCAATAAAAAGCCTGCCATGATTGCTTTGGCTGGACCAGCAAACAAACAAGCGAGAATCGTTGCTGGCAATATTGTAGGCAAACAAGAGGCTTATCTTGGCTCATTGGCGACAGCCGTCGCAAAAGTATTTGAATTGACAGTTGCTTCTACTGGGGCGAATGAAAAGACTTTAAAATTACTAGGATTGCCTTATCAAATCATCCATACTCACCCTGGTTCACATGCCGGGTATTATCCTGGGGCTTCGCGGGTTTCGATGAAAATCCTAAATAACCCGAAAAACGGTTCAATATACGGTGCACAAGCTGTTGGCGCTGATGGTGCGGACAAACGCATCGATATTATCGCTACAGCGATTGCCGGGCACATGAAGGTGACAGATCTTAAGGATTTGGATCTTGGATATGCTCCACCTTATTCTTCCGCAAAGGACCCAGTAAATATGCTCGGTTTTGTAGCTGATAATCTGGAAAACGGACTTGTTTCGACAGTTCAATGGAATGAAATCGATTCTTTGACTGAAAATGGAGAGTTTTTGTTGGATGTTAGGGAAAATGCTGAGGTTGAGCTGGGAATGATTAATGGGGCAATCAATATTCCCTATGCATCGATTCGAGAACGGATGGACGAAATCCCAAAAGATAAAACCATTAACGTATACTGTCAGTCGGGAATAAGAGCTTATGGTGCGGCACGAATTTTACAACAAAATGGCTACACAGTTCGCAATCTCGATGGTGGTTATCTTACCTATTCATGTGCCACTTCTTTGTGTCTTAATCCAGCTGGAAAAGCTGATATTGATGATTCTGGTGTCATGAAAATCGATGAATCAAAAAAGGGGGAATTAGGCGTGGAAAAACCAACTATCAAGCTAGCGGTTAATGCGTGTGGACTTCAATGTCCTGGACCGATTGTGGAAATGTATAAAGCAATGCAAAACATTCAAGAGGGCGATGTTTTAGAAGTTCAAGCTACTGATCCGGGGTTTATGAAGGATGTTCGTGCCTGGACAGAAAAGACAGGCAACACACTTCTTGATGTCTCAATGAAAGACAAGATTGTCACTGCCTTAATAAAAAAAGGAAATACCAATCTTTCCCAAAATAAAGATGTTGTTGTGTCGGGAAACAAGGAAAACACTACGATTGTTGTTTTCAGTCAAGATCTTGATAAAGCAATTGCCGCTTTTATCATCGCTTCAGGAGCAGCATCCATGGGCAAAAAGGTATCAATGTTCTTTACGTTTTGGGGACTAAATATTTTACGGAAGTCAAAGCATGTTAAAGTCAAAAAAACCTTTATCGAGAAAATGTTTGGTTTTATGATGCCAAGAGGCGTAAATCGACTGCCGATCTCTAACATGAATATGCTTGGCATGGGTCCGGTAATGATTCGTGGCATCATGAAAAAGAAGAACGTTAATTCGTTGCATGTCTTGATGGAAAACGCTATTCAAATGGGTGTCAAGATTCAGGCTTGCGCTATGTCGATGGACATAATGGGAATCAAAAAAGAGGAATTAATTGATGGAATTGAAGTTGTCGGGGTTGCCACTTATCTTGCCGACACAACAGAAGCCAATCATAACCTCTTTATATAAACGATAAAGCCAGACGGGAGTTTCCCGCTGGCTTTCTTTATAAAATGATATATCAATATATGGTAAAAAAAATATCTTATCCTTCTATCTTGGTATAAGGTATTTTTTTTAAACAAAAGAGATATGCGGTAATAAACAGGTTTTCGATACCAATATAAAAAGAAAAAACCATATAGAATGGTTTCTAGATGGTATATTTTTCTTTTTGCTAATTACCATAAAAAACGGTATTATTCCTGTTTGTATCTTGGATGAAATATCATAAATAAAATAGATTACACAAAAAATAACTTGTTTAAGAAATTTTGCATAGTTTTGTTAGTAAATATGATATAATCAAATACAAGGCAAACGCCTACTTTAGAGATACTATGGTTTTATACCGCAGTTAATTCGCTGATATAAATCCTAGTTTAACCGATTGAATGACGGAATTCATGCAAGATATGATATGCTTTCGCATGCATCTCTTTATTGAAAACGTATTCATCATTATTAATTTTGTCTATTTGTTCTTCATACCAACCGATTACTTTATCTAAAGCGATTTTCGTGGTTTCAAGATCATTGTGAGTAACGGCTTTCTTCAACTCTTTTGTATACCCGTTCATAAAAGGATTTCGGGTATAAGTTTGAATAGTACCAATAATTCCGCCCAACTCAATGATGAATTCTTGTTTCTTCATATAATTCATTCCTTTCTGTTGCTTGCATGTAAAATCAGGATGCGACGAATTCGGGTTCTCCAGAGTCTTCAAAGTCAACTAAAACGACTTCTGGATTTGATGTTTGAGCATTTGTTTTCGTTTTGTTCACCGCAACAAAATTGACGATTGCAAACGCAATGACGAATAATAATGATATTTTAACGAGTTTTTTCATAGTATCCCTCCCTTCCATGCTTATATTGTAAACCAAAAGAAAAAAAGAAAACAGCGCGGATATGTCGTACTTTTTGAAGGTGAAACGATGAATTCGATGGAAATCAGTGTTTTTTTGGAAAATATCCGCTATGGGAGAAAAATTTCCCAAGAGGATTTTTGTGCAGGAGTCGTCTCTTTGCGTCAATATCAACGCTATCGAAGTGGCGAATGCGAAATCACATATGAGAAACTGAACCAGTTTGCCAGCAAATTGGGGATCCCAACAAAAAAACTGATGTATGAATTTGAAAAAAACAAATCCATTCAATATAAATTAATTGACCTGTTTTATAATGCGGTAGTTAATAGAGATGTGAGTCTATCGAGGGAATTGAAATTCAAAATTGAAAAGAACAATATTTTTGATGAAGATCGACTCATGTATTACAAACATGCATTGACTCTTGATGAATATTTCAGTGGTGTCAATTCCAAAGCGGATACGATTGACTTCACTTCAAAATTAATCAACTATCCAAATGTGCTTAAACAAAAATATCTGACTGATATCGAGATTTTAATCCTTAGTTTTTTGTTAACCATTTTTGAAAGTGAAGAGCAAAGTAAAGTATTAAAAAAAATAATTGAACTACTGGATAACGAAGAATGGATAATGAATGGCGAAAATAATTATGCCTTCTCGCTAATTCTGATGAGAATCTCGAAAATATGTGGAATTCAAAGAGACTTTAACCGAGTAATTCAATACTGTGATATGGGAATCAAACGAGGAATAGCAAACAAACAATATTACTTATTGGAGTATTTTTATTACTATGAATCATTAGCATATTTCAAGCTTGAATCATTTGATATGTTTGAAGAACGACTTTTTAAATGCTATAATGTCCTTCACTTAGAAGAAAACAAAAAAAAGATTGAGAAATTTACTAATTTAATCGAAAAGGATTTTCATATTAACTTTGATGCTTTTATTATAAATTATCTGAAAAAAAGAATTATGTAATTTTTTTGACCGAAAAACCAAAAAAGATTGATTTTCGGTCTTTTTTTTTGAAAAGTACGACATATCCGCGCTGTTTTTAATTACATTTTCGTATTATAATACTTTATAATTGGTAAGTATCGCTTATATATATAGTTTTATATTATACAAATAGTAATATATAACCATTGGAATTTACTAATTAAGTATTTTTAATATCATGGATTACGCTAATTATTAGGAGGATGACTTTCATGAAACGAAAAATAGCAGAGATTAAACCAATATCGACCAATAATACAACAGACCTTGGATTCTCATCAATAAATCCGCAACAATCTGGCTGGGATGAAACCATTAACGAAAACAATTCGCTAATCAAAAACGATATTAATATGTCCAAAGTCGATCAGAAGGTGGATTTTGAGAGTTGTGATATTGACACTTTAATGGACGATATTGAAAGTAAAAAAAACACCAAAATGGTTGTCCGATTTAATTCTGCAGGGATTATTGACTATGCTTCAACAAAAGTGTTAGGGATAATTAATTTAGCCAAAGAAGATTTCATTGGAAAAAATATCAATGATTTTAATAGTACTTTGATGATTCATAATGGTACATGGTATGAGGATTTAAAGCATGATTTCCACGCACAGAGCTTAACGGAGACATTTATCGGAAACGAAAAACGGTGGCTATTATGGGATTTTGAAGCAATCATCAATTCGGTGGCCTCAATTGATGCTGTAGTGGCTACTGGGCACGAAATAACTGATTTTATCAATCAAAGGACCAATTCGATTCAAAACAAACATAAAGATTATCTAACCGGGCTTTGGAATCGACAAGGACTACATGAACAACTTAACTTAATGGAAAATAAGATTGATCAGGCCGTTGCTTTTTTCATCGATTGCTGGTCGTTTTCCAAAATTATTGATTATTATGGCCATCACGTTAGTGACGAAGTAATTCTCCTATTAGGCAACGAACTACAAAAACTAAATCGAGAAGTAAGTCTTATTTCTCGTTATTCTGAAAGTCAATTTGTTATTGTTTGCATCAATGAGTTTGCGCACCCAAATCGGATTGAGAAAATGTTAGAAAGCTTGGAAAAAAATTTGGTTTCGATGTATACAATAAGAGACATGAATTTCCAAATTGACAAACGAATTGGCTATTCTTTGTATCCAAATGACACAAATGATTTAAGTAAACTAATTTCGTTTTCAAGTTTGGCAATGAAAGAAAGTATAAAACTAGACCAAATCAGTGTCAAACGGTATCAAAAGTATATGAGCGAAATTTTGGAACAAAATGTTTTATATGCTCAAAAACTACAAAACGCGATTAACAACAATTATATCGAAGTTTACTTTCAAAAAATCATAAACGTTGTTACAAACGAAGTTCATTCTTTTGAAGAACTAGCAAGATGGAACGATCCTGAGTTGGGTAATGTATCTCCAAAAACGATGTTTACCATCGCCAAAGAAGCCAATATCATCGATAAACTAGAAAAATACTTAGTAGAAAAAGCAATTATTGCCATTAAACAAGTAAATCAAATTTGGGAATACCGTCATGCTAAACTGGCGCTTAATATTACACCGGCATCGTTGTTGGATCCACATTTTCTTGCATATTTGGATGGAATAGTTGAAGAACACGATATGACTAGTGATGCCATAAGCATTGAAATATCGGAAAGTACTTTTGTCAATAGCATTGATTTATGCGTGGAAAGAATCAACGATTTTAAGCAACATGGGTATAGCATATCCATCGACGATTTCGGTCGTGAATATTCTTCTTTGGCAATATTAGAAGACGTTGCTTTTGATATCATCAAAATTGATGCGGTATTTATCAACAAAATCAAACAACCAAAAAACCAAGAAATTGTCAAAATGATATACAAAATCGCTAAATTCGCTAATCAACTGATTGTTGCGGAAGGTGTAGAGACCGTTTATCAAAGAGATATTTTAAAACGTCTTGGCTGTATCATTCAACAAGGTTATTTCTTTAATCGACCCGAGAAAATATCTGCTATTCTTGATCGGGCGTATGATTTATAAATTCTTCTTACAGGATTCTCCTCCTGCTTAAACGTCACGATTAATCGTGACGTTTTCATTTGCTGCATATTAAAATCATCTTTTCTAGAACGATAAGAGGTTTATCGCGAAAAACCGTGCAATTATCGGCTACAATATTTACTTTGTTATAACATAATGTTACAATAAATCAAATTGATATCATCAAATAATGATATTATGACTAAACAATAATTGGAGGACTTGACCATGAAAACATTTTATCTTAAGCAAAAGGTGTTTGCGATTACCGATCGTTACAAAATCTTTGATGAGCAACAAAATATTGTGTTTCACTGCGAAAGTAAGTTTTTATCGATTACTCATAAAATGAAGCTTTTCGAAACAAAGACAAATTCGCATTTATATACGATAAGTCGGAAACTTTTTACTCTTTTACCCAATTATTATTTAGTTGACGCTCAAGGCAAGCAAGTAGCTCGAATCCGCAAACGCTTTACGCTATTTCATCATAAGATTGACATTTTCAGTTCCTTTGGCGACTATTCAATCGAAGGTGATTTTATGGCTCATGACTTTTCAATTACCAAAGATGGGCAAATGGTCGCTGATTTTCATAAAAAGTGGATTTCATGGGGCGATTCTTATGAAATAACCATTTATCCCGAAGAACAAATCGGTTTTTATTTAGCGCTGGTTATCATGATTGACAATTGTCTTCATGACAACCATCACAGTAATCATCTGATTTCTTTTAACAATTAATAGTCCAATACTGACTAATTCATATTAAAAGAAAACCAAAAATGGTTTTCTTTTTTGATTCCACTGTAAGATTTTGGCATCCGTGATAAAATGAAACTATCATATCAAATTAAATAGTGTAAACACCAATCAAATGACGGGGGTGATTTCCATTGTTAGTGAAATTTGATCAGTCAATACATGACCCATACATAGTGGCGGAAATGATCTACGATACCGATCCCCAAATCAATCAAATCATTTTTGGAACAAGAAAGATTGGAATCAGTCAGATTATGAAATTAGTCACTTCAAAAGACACGTTTTATGCAACCCCATATCTGCATATCATCGAAAACAATAAGACAATCGCTGGAATAGTATCATCATATCCAATTAAAGATAAAGCAAAATTAACATATGCGGTTGGGAAAGCTTATTTTCATTTGTTTGGTGGAAAAGAGTTTATTCGGAAAATGCCATATTTATTAAAATTAAACCGATTATTTAACGGAAAAACAGATCATAACGGTTATTACATCGTCTATCTATTTGTCCAAGAAAATCAACGCAGGCAAGGCTTAGCAGCACAAGCGATATATGAATTATCAGAAATGTGGCCAACGATTTACCTGCATGTTGCCAAGGAAAACAAAAGTGCTATTATGTTTTATGAAAATAACAGTTTTACAAAGATACGGGAAAGTAAAGTGGCTTTCGAAAACGAAGATGTTGAAGCTTATTTAATGCGTCGAATTTCTAAGAAGTGATTTATTGACATTTGATAATACGCCATTGATTAACTAAATCGGTTAATGAAAATTTAGCGTTAGCAGGCGAAGTCGATAACAAAGGAAACGCGATTGAAAGCCGATTGGGAAAATATTTTTTAAATAATGTAAAGGCTTTGGACCCGTTAAGAAAAATTTTATGAATGGGGGCAATTCTAAACAATTGTTCTAAGTCAATTGGGTACACGTTGCTTATTGAAGAATCGGATGAGCCGTTTATCTGACAACTTTCGATGACATCGTATAACGCGACATGACATTTTAACAATAATTCACGTTTTTGATTAATATCAGCATTGACAAAATCAAGTTGATATATCGCTGACAGTACTGTCCAAAACCGATTCATGGGGTGCAAGTAATAAAAAGATCCTTTTCGCGATGATACTGAAGGCATACTCCCAAGGATTAATATTTGGCTATCACTATTAATGATTGGTCCGAATTCGTGCTTCACTTGAGAAATCATCATATAAATCCTCCTGAGGTCCATATTATATCCTAATAACTATGTGGTCATATACTAGGCAGTATGATTATGGCAATAAAACCCAAATAACACCTTGTTTATGTAGTTAAATCATGGTATTTTATTTTTATGAGATAAAAAGAAAATCAAATTATTTAACTTAAGTCTAAGAAAAGGAATTTAAAATGGATTCGTTAAAAAGAATGACTGAAGCTGCTGCTTACATTTCTACGCTTGTAAAGATCAACCCAAAAATTGCGATTGTAATGGGATCCGGCTTGGGAATAAATTTTGCGGATGAGTTAATCGAAAGCGTTGAAATCCCTTATACAAATATTCCATATTTTCCTGTCGTTTCCACACAAGGTCATCAAGGAAAACTACTAATTGGAATGCTAAACGGAGTGCCAATAGCCGTTTTACAGGGAAGATATCATTATTTTGAAGGGATTGCCTTAACTGATGTTGTATTCCCTATCCGGGCTTTAAAGGCAATTGGAGTAAAGACAATTATATTAACTAATTCGTGTGGGGCGGTCAATAAAGAGTATCTACCGGGCGATTTCATGTTGATAACTGATCATCTTAATTTAGTTGGGACTAATCCGTTGATTGGTCACAATGATGATCATATTGGACCGCGTTTTCCGGATGCGAGTGCTATTTATTCATCCGATTTGCATGTGATAGCCCGTCAATGCGCTAAAAAATGTAACATAATTCTAAGAGAAGGAGTATATGCTTGGTGGTGTGGACCAACATATGAAACGCCAGCGGAAATTCGGATGATTAGAATGTTAGGGGCTGATGCTGTTGGCATGTCAACGGTACCTGAAGCGTTAGCAGCATCGCATATGGGAATGAATGTATTGGGAATATCATGTCTCACCAATATGGCCACCGGCATTAAATCGCAAAAACTTTCGCACCAGGAAGTATTGGATGTTGCACAAAAATCACAAAATCAATTTAACTTACTAATCAAAACCATAGTTGCAAAAATAGACAAATAGGAGCGGAAAATGAAAAAAGCAGAATTGAAAGCATTATATGAAAAACGCAATATTCCTATGAGTGAGTTTGATAAGATTGTTGATATTCTGGGAAGATTTGAAATCCAATTATCAAAGCACTCTCCAGTCAAATCAATTGATGAGGCTAGCATTCCCGATCTTGACAACTTTATCGCTTCGCTTGTGGAATGGGGGGAAAATACTTTTCCCGTGATTATCGGTTTGATGCGATATTTTCGAATTATTGGTCGTAATGATTTGTATGTTCAACTCACAAAATATACAGGTGGCGATGAAGTAATCGAAAATATCTTAATTTCTTTGGAAAAGAAGGCTGGGAAACCGATTGTTGACGCGGTAATGAAAGACCTTGATATTCCCATTTTGGGAACAGCACCAAAAGATTATCCTAAATTTACTGACCGGTTTATGAAGCGGATGCATGAACATTGTCCATCCTCGTGTTTCTCCGAAGTTATGTCGGGAAATAATCATGGGATTCCTGATCAAGCATTTGCTGATGAAAAGGCATTATATGAAGCAGCACCTTCTTTAGCGGCATATTTACAGGATTTTAATAATCGACAGATTGCTATTTTACAAAAACATGCGGATACTAAAACGATATGGTTTGAACAAGAAATAAATCAAAAAGTAGTTGATTACGTAAAGACCAATCAAGAAATAATGTCAGCGGTTTTAAAAGATGACAAGTTATATTCCACTAAAATACCATATGATCCACAACGTTTTCTTGATGAAACAAATCCAGTTATGCGTCGTTATTATGCCTGTCATTGTCCATTTGTTCGTGAAAGTGTGATATCCAATGACCCAAAGGTGTCAGCGGATTGGTGTTTATGTAGTGGCGGTTTTGGAAAGGCAATGTATGAAGTGATACTAAATCATAAATTGAAAGTAAAGTGCCTTAACAATGTTCTTTCCGGTGACGAATTTTGTCGATTTGAAATTGACTTGACAAATATTCCCTATAAAAAGTAAAAAACGGCACGCTCAAGCGTGCTTATTTTTTAGGTTTCATTAGGATAACACGCTTTTATTGTAGTAACGATACTATCCATTGGATCAAGGCCACCTAAAAACCCAAATTCGGAATAACTGAGTTCTTGACTGATGGAATTTGGATCTAGATAAAAACAACGATTAAGAATTTGCGTCATTAGTTTGGCATTATTTAAACCAGAATCTTTTCCTTGTTTTCGCAATTTTAAATCAATAGCCACACCACCAAAGAAACAGATGAATCCAGGTATTCCAAAAAATCGACGTTTATCACCTTTTGCTTTCATCATCGTGTTGATTAATTCGGCAAAAGTAATATTTTGATTCCCAACTGGATAACACCGACCATTTTCGCCATTGAAAGCAGCAGCGACAATCGCTTCGGCCACTCCAGAAACATCAATTATGGCAGTTCCGCCACCACGGGGAAAATAGATATGGGTGCCACTGTCAAAATGGGACAAAAAGAAATCCTTCCATAAAGGTTTGCGATTTGGCATAGTGCCAAATATATATGGTAGTTCCATCATCATAATTTCAAAAGAATCATTTTCGCCAAGACTAAGCAAAGCAATTTCCTGTTCACGTCGGGCATGAATATAAGGGTGAAAGCGAGATAAACGATTATTGAGCATCCGATCAAAAGTACAGAAGTATGAGTTAAGGACAATACATCGACGGATACCACATGCTTTAGCTGCCGCAACAATTCGCAAACAGGAGGTCACTAATTTATCATAAAAAAAAGTATAGGCAGGAGGTGCAGGATTATACCGGTCATCTGGTCCCAAGGCATATAGAAAAGTATCATAATTATCTTTGGAAAATAAGTCTTTTAGTTCGCTTTCCGACATTTCAAAAAGGTTTCCGTATACAAGATTAATATTGGAAGGATACCATCCTTTTAAATCGATTTCATTTGGCAAAGCTATGGTATCAACATTAATACCCATTGACAAAAATTTTATGGCTGTATGATATCCGATAAAACCCGTTCCTCCAGCAATGAATACTTTTTTAACTTGGTGACGCATTTTCAATCATCTCCTAAAGTTTATAAGCGCTTAAAAATGAAAGATCTTGTTCTTGTTGGGAATGGATTACCTGTAGTAACACAAAACAATCAGTTTCATTTTCAAAAAGGTGCATGATTTTAAGAACACGACATTTCATCGTCACTTTGGCGCCATCAATGAGAATGGCCGATTGGTCACGATGGAATTTAATATTAGCATACTTATCAATTTGGTCACTGTGGCCTTCGCCTAGTTGAAGAGCAATCGTATTTTGACCTTGAGCTAAAGCGCTGACACCAACAATATCATTTGGTAATAATATTTGTCCCGTGACACTTTGTGATCCGATTAACATTGATAATTTATCGTAATCAACCATTTGAGCCCATGCACAACACATTCCGTAATTGCGTCCACACTTATGAATTCCAATAATATTGCATCCAGCATTAAAGGCTTCTAAAGCCATAAAGTACCTCCTGTTTATGTTTATATTTTGTTTTCAACTTGCCATTCTTGGTAAAATACACGTAAATAACGCTTCATAAACTTAACCCGTTTTGTGGCAATTCGTTTGGCAGTCATGGTATTCATTAAATCAGGTAATTTTAGTAACTTTTGATAGAAGTGAGCTAAAGAAGAATCATCGGTGATTGAATTATCGTAAAGCGGTCGGTGTCGACTACCGCCAAAAGCGAATGTTCTGGCAATCCCAATTGCTCCTAACGCATCAAGTCGGTCGGCATCTTGAACGATTTTACCTTCAATGGTAGATTCACTATGTCCTTTTAAATATGAAGAGAATGAGAGATTCGCTATTATTTCTAAAATTTCTGAAACAGGAATATACGGATTTGCAAAATCACTTAAGAAACTTTGAACACGTTGTGAATCATTTTTTTTAACCAACTTGGGATCATCAACATCATGTAATAAGGCAGCCATTTCAATTATGAAAAGATTTGCTTTAAATGATTTTGCAATTGATAATGCCAAGGAACGAACACGCATAATATGATGAAAATCGTGACCGGTCGAGTCATCATTTAATAATCTTTTTACGAATTGTTCTGTGGTTTTAACAATAGCAAGTTGATCTTCTGATAAAAGATTCATTATACCCCACCTTAAACGCTTTTATACTATATTATAATGTACCACAGAATTGACTTATTTAAAAGCAATCTTCCGGTTTTAGAAGAAGTATATTTACGACAATAACTTGAAGTAAATGATGGTTCTTGATATAATAAAATGATAAAAAACCCATAAATATTGGAGAATGTTATGCGAAAAATCCTTGCGAAATCATTATTTTTACCACCATATAATAATTATAATATTTATCGGGGTTGTACTCATGGTTGTATCTATTGTGACTCTCGGAGTAAATGCTACGAAATTGAACTGCCTTTTGAAAATATAACCGTAAAAACTAATGCTGTGGAACTTGCCCGTTGTGAACTGTCCAAAAAGCGAAATCCGATTATGGTTAACAGCGGATCCATGTGTGATCCTTATATGCCAATTGAAGCCCAATTAGAACTATCACGAAATGTTTTGAAAGTGGTACTTGAGTATGGCCATGGGGCAGGATTTTTGACTAAAAATATATTAGCACTGCGGGACCTTGATTTAATGGTTAAAATCAACATCAAAGCTAAAGCAATCGCGTGTTTCACTTTAACTACTGTCGATGACCACTTAGCAAAAATCATTGAACCAAATGCCAGCTTACCATCGGAACGATTAAAAGCTCTCCGCCAGTTCGCTGATGCTGGAATTACCACCGGGGTATGGATGACACCACTTTTACCTTTTATCACTGCTAATGTCGATAATGTTAAAGCAATTGTCGCTGCTTGTGCTATGGCCTTGGTCAAATACATCCATATTTTTGAGATTGGGACCTCGATGCGAGAAGGATCACGTGATTTTTTTTATAATAATCTTGACCGACTTTTTCCGGGAATGAAAGAACGATATCAACAAACGTATGGATTAAAATATATTTGTCTTGCGCCAGAACACGAGAAATTGGAAAAAGTCTTCCGAGACGAATGTGACAAATATGGAATCGTTTATCTTAAGGAAGATATTGCTAATCTTCGTCAAATTCCCAAGCACTCGCAGCAATTATCGCTTTTTTGATGTAAATAACAACCTCTAAAAATTAGTAAGAATGATATAATTAAAACGGGGATGTTCCTTGCATAACCATCCCTTTAAAAAACAAGGAGATTGTAATATGACAATTAAAAAAATGACAAAAATGGCAATTGTAATTGCCTTATATGTTGTCCTCACGTATGTATTTTCGTTCATGGCCTATCAGAATATTCAATTTAGGATTGCTGAGATTTTAGTGCTTTTGTGTTTTTATAAAAAAGACTATGCAATTCCATTAATCATTGCTTGTGCCATTAGTAATATCCCGTCCACTTTAGGAATTATTGATGTGGTGTTTGGAACAATGGGAACGGCTATTGCAGTTTTGGGAATCGTTTTGGTAGCACACTTTAAGAATAAGTTTCGTCATGTTTGGATTGCTTTATTAATAGCTTCAATGTTTCCTGTTATCGCAAATGGTTTCTTTGTTGGCTTGGAGTATTCTGTGTTTGCAGGCTATCCATTTGTGGCAACGGCGCTATCAGTTGCTTTTGGTGAATTTGTGGTTATTTCCTTTTTTGGAGTTATTGTGTTTACGATTCTATCAAGAAATAAGTTCTTTATGCAGTTGATTACCACTGATTTGGCTTTTAAATCATATGATGGGGAACATGATCGTGAAAAACAATAAATCGATTAGAAGTGGAAAACGCTTCTTTTTTTTCGGATATACTTTGTAAATGATGTATATTCATGATAGAATCCTTATTATGCAACATAATACATCGGGAGGAATTCTATGTTTACCACCATGCATTTCGTCATTTTAGGTATTTGCTTTGTGGGTGCAACGGTCATTTTGTATTTCTTAAAGAAAAAACAGGTTAAACTCGAAAAAATGATGACCATTATGGTAATTGTTACGGTATTTTCCGAACTAGGCAAAGTATTAGCACGCATTGACGTTGTTGATGGGAAGGCATTACTGGCATCTGAGTTTTTACCATTTCATCTGTGTTCAATTCAGCTATTTTTGATTTGGTATCTTAAATTTTTCTGCAAAAACAAGAAAATTCAAGAAACGCTTTTGGCTTTTATGTATCCGACTTGCTTTTTAGGTGGACTAATGGCGCTTATAATTGCGACAGTTGACCCAGTTTCGTTTGCAAATCCAGATATTTATGAATACTTTGGGTACCATATGATGATGGTAGTACTGGGACTATATATTCCGTTAACCAAGCAAGTTGAATTCAATTTCAAAACCCTAGTTAAAACCGGCGCTTTATTATTGATTGTTTTTTTCTTCTCAATCTACCTTAACTCAATGTTTACGCATCTAACTCCTACCAATTTCTTTTTCTCCGCTTTCCCACCACTTGATGGTCTGCCGTATCTTAATTTCACTTTCTTTGGTTATGTATTTGCCGATGAAAAAATTGGTTGGATTTTTTATATACTAAAATTAATGTTTTTAGGTCTGGTTTTGGTTACCTTATCATACTTGCCATTTTTACTTAAAAAATCAGTTAAGGATTCCGCATTAACCGCTTAACATATTAAGGAACGATATTATGCGTTTGTTTATAGCAATTAATTTTGATGATAAAACGAAAACAGCTTTCAGCAAAATCATTCAATCGCTTAAAACGATTTCAATTAAGGGAAACTTTACTTCAACTGCCAATTTGCATCTGACTTTGGCTTTTTTGGGGGAACGCAACCAGGTCGAAGTTGATGCTATATATCAGGCAATGCACAAAATATCATCCCGATCAATTAAACTTGCTTTTATGCGAATAGGATTTTTTGCACGAAACAGCAGTAAAACAAAGTTGGTTTGGATCGGAGTGGAGCCTAACCCCGATCTAAACGCGTTGTTTCAAGATTTAAAACATGTTTTAGCATCGCATGCCATTTTTTTTGAGGATATTGATTTTTCTCCACATATCACAATTGGGAGAGAAATAATATTACAAAACGATGTTGAATCATTTGATTCAACTATATGTTTTGAACCAGTATCTTTTCAACCAGATCGAATCAGTCTTATGGAATCAAAACACCAAGACGGCATTTTATTTTATCATGAGTTAGGCAGCAAAAAGTTATGAATATGCTTTTGTACAAAAACTACAAAAAATGATTGATTTTTATGTGGATAATGATATACTGTTATTAGTTTAGGTCCTTTAACCGATGCCAGTGAGCTTCGGAAGGTAGCTTAGCCATTAATTTACCTTAAAAGGATGCCCACGGGTATCTTTTTTTTGGTCAGGGCCGGACAAAAAAAACGAAAAGGAGAATACAATGGTAAAAGAAACAAAAAACATCATTGGGTATCTACCTGATGAAAGACCATCATGGGGTAAACTGATCCTATTTGCTTTTCAGCACATTTTAGTCATGTTCCCCGCCACAGTATTAGTCGCTTTGTTAACTGGGTTTCACATTTCTACCACGATTTTCGCTAGCGGTCTGGCAACATTGTGCTTTATTTTGGTTACAAAAGGCAAGATTCCGCTTTATTATGGGTCAAGTTTTTCATATATTGCGGCAATTATTGGCATCACGTGTATTACCACCCCAGGGGAAATCGCTTCTGATGCCTTAATTGGACAAGCTCAGTTTGGGATTATTTTATCGGGGTTTGTATCCATTGGGGCCGGTTTGATTGTTAATGCTTTTGGATTTGCAAAAATTCAAAAGGTGCTTCCACCTGCTGTTACGGGACCGGTAGCCATGATTATTGGCTTATCGCTGGCAGGAACCGCATTGAGTCAAGCCTCGGGGTATAACGCCGATTTGGGGACTGTTTCTCAGTCGTCATGGGCAATTGCTTTAATAACATTAATATCGATTATTGTATACACAGTCATATTCAAAAAAGGAGTTTTGAGTCAACTCCCGATTTTGTTGGGAATTTTAACAGGATATGTTGCGGCATTACTTTCGGATACGTTTTTTAGAACAAACATGCTTGATTTTAGTAACGTCTTTGCGGAAGGGTTTGTTAACGTACCGCATTTCACTCTTCCAGTTCCTTCATGGACGGCGGTTTTCGCTATTATGCCGATTGCCTTGGCAACAATTCCCGAATCAACGGCTCATCTTTTTCAAATCGATTTGTATGTTAATGATTTAGCAAAAAAGAAAGCCACAACCAAAAAATATCCAATCAACGATAAATTAGGTCTCAATTTGATTGGCGATGGAATTGGGGATATTGTCTCAGGCTTTGTAGGCGGCCCTGCTGGGACAAACTATGGGGAAAACATTTCCACTATGGCTATCACAAAGAATTTCTCGATATGGGTTTTAGGGGCGGCAGCAATCTTTACGATGATCATAGCCTTTTTTACACCTTTAGCAAATTTGATATATACATTGCCTAGTGCTGTCATTGGTGGGGCTTCTATCTATTTATTTGGTGTAATCGCCGCTCAAGGAATTGCCATTATGATTGAAAAGAAAGTTGATATGTTTGATGCAAAAAATATGGCAATAATTGCCGTTATATTGATATTTGGCGTCGGAGGTTCATTCCTGTTTGGAGGTGTCATTCCGATGTTTGGTATGCAACTCCCAGCAATCGCTACAGCTGCTATTGCAGGAATTCTTCTAAATGCTGGATTTTTGATCGGAACAGCAATTTCAAAAAAAACTAAAAAGATCGAAGCGATTCAAGAGTAAGTTAGAAAGTTTTAATAGTTTGCCACGAACACAAACGTGGCAAACTATTTTTATTTAATTGATTATCTCGAATCTTTCATCTTGCACGAGTGCCTTGAGCATGGTATAATAATCGTCGATATTGGGCTATGGCCAAGTTGGTCAAGGCATCGGACTCTGACTCCGAAACCGCTAGTTCGAATCTAGCTAGCCCAGCCACTAATATTTAAACGTTCATTCATCGATGAGCGTTTTTTTATTTGAATGTATTTTTTTTTAAAATAAATGTGATATAATGCAAACATAATAATAAAATGGTGAAATATGGATAATTTTATAAATGAAAAGGCTTGGAACTTTTTTTTAAAGCTTCGACATTTGGACCGTCATACAACGTTTCTAGAAACATTTTATTTTTCTGATAACGAGAAAACGGCTAACAAATTATTAAAACTTGTTCTTGAAGGAACAAAAAAAGCTACTTCATCGTGTTTAAAATCATATGAAATTGAGGAAAGTCGAATTCCAAAAGTGGGTGATTATTCGATTGTTACAAATTGGCAAGGTGATCCTCAATGTGTTATTAAGACAACAAAAGTTTCAATTATGCCATATAAAAATATGACATATGAAATATGCAAACGCGAAGGAGAGGATCGATGTCTAAAGACTTGGCAACGAAATCATTGGGAAGCCTTCACTAAAGAAGGCATCGAACTTGGTTTTTGTTTCACTAAAGAAATGCTGATTATTTTCGAAGACTTTATAATTGATTATATTTTCAGCATTGATGATATCACGTCTTTTAAACGGAAACTTTGAAAATAGATCTTCAGTAATATTAATGTTAGTGGCAATTTTCCATTTTTTATGAAAAGTAATTTTAAGCAACATTTAGTAAACCCCTTGAAATATGTTTTAGACAAGGTATAATACCTACTTAATAAGGAAATCAGGTGATTGCAACGAATAACTACTATCTGAAAAGAGTAATCTCGTCCATCATCACAATTCTTTTGATTGCGACTTTGACGTTTATTATGATGCACTCCATTCCTGGAGGACCGTTTGCAAGAGAACGGGCTTTGCCCGCCGAAATTATCGCTGCCTTAAATGAAAAATATCATTTAGATGATCCCTTGATCAAACAATATGTTGATTATATGACTGGTTTGATTACATTTGATATGGGTCCGTCATTTAAAAAGCCAGGATATACCGTCGAAGAATTAATTGCGATTGGATTCCCAAACAGTGCTAAAATTGGTGGCTTGGCCATCTTACTTATTATTATCGTCGGTATTCCTCTTGGTATTATTTCCGCATTGAAACAAAATAAACCAATTGATTACATTGTAATGTTTATTGCCACATTGGGTGTGACGATCCCGGCTTTTGTTATAGCTAGTGTGTATTTGTACATATTTGCCTTTCGATTGGAATGGGTTGATGCCATCGGGTTAGATAAAACCACCTCATATATTGGGCCGGTTATTGCTTTGTGCGGCTATTCATTGTCGTTTGTATCCCGCTTAACTCGGTCATCTATGCTTGAGGTTTTGCGTCAAGACTATATTAGAACCGCACGAGCAAACGGGATTTCTAAATATAAAGTAATTTATAAACATGCCCTTAAAAATGCTTTAATCCCCGTCGTTACTTATCTCGGACCGATGATTGCGGCAATTCTTACTGGCTCTTTTGTAGTTGAAAGGGTATTTTCAATTCCGGGAATTGGCAAATATTTTGTTAGCAGTGTTTCCGATCGTGATTATACTGTCATTTTGGGAACTACGATTTTTTATGCAGTTTTATATGTTGTAATGGTACTCATAGTCGATGTGGCTTATTCGTTCCTCGATCCCCGCATTCGTCTGGGAAAGAAGAGTGAATAATGATGAATGACTTTGAGTTTATTGGCGCAACTGAGAAGTTAGACAAAGAGCAAACTCGTCCCAGCATGACATATTGGAAAGATTCATGGCGACGCTTAAAAAAGAATAAAATGGCCGTTGTTGGTTTGATAAGTGTTATTGCTATTATTTTGATTGCCATTTTCGGACCAATGTTTTCCAAATATAATTATTCTGACCAACAAACTGATTATATGAATATCCCACCGTCTTTGCTTCTGTATAAACTGGATGATGATGTTTTCGTGTTTCTTTCGGATTCATACACATTAATTTTAGTATCGGAAGATGGAGAATTATTGGGTAGACTAACTAAAATTAGAACCGATGCCATCAATAAAATCTACACTTACGAATATAGTGAAGACGAGGAAATTAAGTGTGATTTCTCGTATCGAGTTTTTGAAGAAAAAAGGAATTTAGGAATTGATGTCGAATTCACTTTTCGCGACCAAGTAATTAACCAACCATATAAGACAGTTGGTAATAAAACATTTCCACTTGGCTCTGATATGCTTGGCAGAGATATGTTGACAAGGCTTTTATATGGTTCACGAATTTCTTTAATTGTCGCAGCAGCAGCAACACTTGTTAGTTTATTGATTGGTGTTACTTATGGTGCTATTTCTGGTTTGCAAGGCGGCCTTCTTGATAATATCATGATGCGGATTATCGATATTATTGATTCCATCCCTTTGTTACTATATGTTATCTTGTTAATGGTTATTTTTGATGATAATGGTATGGGAACGATTATTATTACTTTGGGTTTGTTATACTGGGTGGGAATGGCACGACTAGTTCGCGGACAGGTGTTAAGTTTGAAAGAAACCGAGTATGTATTGGCCGCTCGGATGTTAGGCGTTTCAAAAATGAAAATCATATGGCGACATCTGATTCCCAATGCCATGGGGTCAATTCTTGTTTCTTTGACCATGATGATTCCCACCGCGGTTTTCACAGAAGCCTTTTTATCTTTCATCGGATTAGGCGTCTCAAAACCACAATCATCTTGGGGGTCAATGGCAAATGATGGTGTCGACACTTTACTTCTCTATCCATATCAGTTACTCTTCCCATCAATTGCCATTGCCATTACGATGTTGGCCTTTAACTTCTTGGGCGATGGACTGCGTTCAGCGCTTGATCCACGGCTGAGGAAGGGGTGACATCATGGAAAAAACTATTTTGGAAGTTAATAATTTACACACGACATTTTATACACATCTAGGTAATGTTCAAGCTGTCAGAGGTATCTCCTTTACCATTCGTGAAGGGGATATAATGGGAATTGTCGGCGAATCAGGCTCTGGTAAAAGTGTCACGGCGATGTCGATAATGGGTCTAGTTGACGAACCGGGAAAAGTTTCAGATGGTTCAGTCCGTTTTGGAAACCTCATACTCAATGAACTTTCCGATAAGGACATGACAAAAATTCGCGGAAAAGAAATATCGATGATTTTTCAAGATCCGATGACTTCATTGAATCCGGTATACTCGATTGGAAATCAGTTGATTGAAGTAATAAGAACACACACGGATATATCGTATAATGATGCCCGTTTAAAGGCTCTTGATTTATTGAAACTGGTTGGCATTCCCGACCCGGAAGTCAGGATTAAACAGTATCCTCATCAATTTTCTGGGGGAATGCGTCAGCGAGCAATGATTGCCATGGCAATCTCGTGTAATCCCAAATTGTTAATTGCCGATGAGCCAACGACTGCGCTTGACGTTACCATTCAAGCCCAAATCCTTGATTTAATGATGTCATTAAAACAAAAAATTGATACATCCATTATTTTAATTACGCATGACCTTGGGGTAATTTCCGAAATATGCACTAAAGTTGTCGTTATGTACGGCGGAATGGCAATGGAAAAGGCTGATGTAATCGATTTATTTGATGATCCTCAGCATCCATATACACGAGGTTTATTAAAATCAATACCCAAAAATTTCAAAGGAGTAAAAGAAAGACTTATTCCCATTGATGGTACTCCACCCGATTTATTAAACCCACCTAGCGGTTGTCCGTTTTCACCCCGATGCCCGCATACAATGGGCATTTGTTTAAAAGAAGCATCTCCTCTTTACAAAATATCGGACAATCATTATGCTTCTTGTTGGTTGCATAACATTGAGGCACCGACCGTTGCGGGATTTAAAAAGTCTCAGGAGGTCGAAGAATAATGAGTACATTACTAGATATAAAAAATTTAAAAAAATATTTTGTTACTGGCATCGGAAAAAATAGAAAAGTTTTAACCGCTGTTGATGATGTCAGTTTTACGATTGAAAAAGGAGAAACATTTGGATTGGTCGGCGAGTCAGGATGTGGTAAAACCACAACTGGACGCACGATTGCTCGTTTATACATTCCTACGGACGGTCAAATTCTATATAACAATGTTGACCTTGCAAAATTAAATGAACGAGAAATGCAACCATATCGGCGAGTTATTCAAATGATTTTTCAAGATCCGTATGCTTCGCTTAATCCCCGGATGACTGTTACCGATATCATCGCTGAGGGTATTGATACTCATAAAATTGCATTTGGGATTGAACGACAAGAAATGATATATCAAATGCTGGAAAAAGTCGGTTTGAAACGAGAACATGCCGGAAGGTATCCGCATGAATTTTCTGGAGGTCAAAGGCAAAGGATTGGTATTGCCCGATCACTAGCTTTAAATCCGGAATTGATTATCTGTGATGAACCGATTTCTGCACTTGATGTTTCCATCCAAGCTCAAGTTGTAAATATGCTTGAAGATTTACAGAAGGAATTTAATCTTACATATCTTTTCATCGCCCATGATTTATCAATGGTTCGCCATATTAGTGATCGCATTGGCGTCATGTATCTTGGCCGTTTAGTCGAAGTCACTACTACAGATGAATTATATGATAAGCCACTTCATCCCTACACAAAATCACTATTGTCTTCCATTCCCATTGCTGATCCACATAAAAAAGTGTCGGACACAAGAATAATTCTTGAAGGTGATGTGGGAAGCCCTATTAACCCCAAGCCGGGCTGTCGTTTTGCACCTCGCTGTCGCTATGCAAAACCCGAGTGTTTTACTGACACACCGCAACTCCGCGAAATTAGACCCGGCCACACTGTGGCATGTCATCTCGCGGAACAACTTTAGTTAATTTAATCGCATCTAGCGAATAAATTAAAATATAATAAGGAAAAAGGAGAAAAGGAGAACGAAAATGAAAAAAATGTTGGCAGTATTATCAACTTTTCTGTTGTTATTTGTTTTAATTGGCTGCGGCACAACCACAGTCGATAATTCAACAACAGCAGCGGAAGTCACAGTATTAAACTGGAACATCGGTGCCGAACCGGAAACGATTGACCCGGGTTTAAACGGCGCTTCTGACGGTGGCGACGTCATCAGCCAAACTTTTGAAGGTTTGGTTCGGGAAGTCAATGGTGTGGTTACACCTGGAATCGCTGAAACATGGAGCACTTCAACTGACGGTCTCACCGTCACCTTCAATTTGAGACACTCCAAATGGAGCGATGGCTCAGATCTAGATGCAGACGATTTTCTCTATGCCTGGAGACGGGGACTTGATTTACGGACGGCAAGTGAATATACCTGGATTTGGGAATATACGAATATTGTTGGTGCCGTTGCAGCTGTATATTGGACCGATGATTGCGACAATGACGCAGCAGAAGAAACATGTAACGTATATAATGATAACGGTGTGTTAGTTGGAACAGACTATTCAGATGATTTAGACGACACCACTGGCAAAACTATTGATACAACAATCTCTGAAGTTGGAATCGCCAAAGTTGACGATTACACGATTACTGTTACATTGGTTCAACCAACTAGTTATATCGTTAGTTTACTATCATTCTATCATTTCATGCCCGTAAAACAATCCGCAGTTACATCCGCAGATGGCGAAGATGGTGCATGGGCAATTCATCCAGCTACCGCAGTTTCCAATGGTGCTTTTTATCTAACCGGATACACAACGGGTGATGGACTAGTTTTATCAAAAAATCCAAATTTCTGGGATGCTGATAATGTTCACTTAACTCAAATTAATGCTAAGTTTATTGATGAAGATGCATCCGCATATTATGCTTATCAACAAGGAACTCTCGATGTAATTCCTTCAGTTCCGGCGGCTATGGTTCCAACTCTTGTTGCCGAAGATGAAAATTTCCACGTTTTTGCTTTATTGGGAACTTATTATGTTAACTTAAATATGGATATGGCTTTATTTCAGAATTTAAAACTACGGAAAGCATTAGCTTATTCCATTGATCGCGAAGCAATCTGTGAAGCTTTGAGTGCTGGCCAAATTCCAGCTACTGGATATGTTCCTGAAGGCTTCATTGACAATGAAGGAAATGATTTTTCGGATACTGCTGGTGATTTTGGTATCGTTGTCGATGATGGAAACTATGCAATAGCACAAACTCTTTTCAAAGAGGCTGCTGTTGAACTGGGATACGCTACAAGCGTTACTGATACTGCAGGGCTTGCTGCTTTCATCACCGCTGTAAACGCTTATTCATATATGTCAAACAATGGCTCTGGTCACGACTTAATTGCTCAAATGATTATCGAATCATGGAGTGTTAATCTCGGTTTGACAATTGAATATGAAAACCAAGAATGGGCTGTTTTCCAAAACACTCGTCAGAATGGTGACTACGAAATGTCTCGTGGTGGTTGGTTAACTGACTATATGGACCCATCCGGTATGCTTGCTATTTTCACGCTAGATAATGCTTATAACGATCCAAATTATTCCAATGCTAACTTTAACACACTTATGACTCAAGCTATTGAAGCAACTGATCCAGCCGTTCACTTTGCAAAACTGTATGAAGCACAGGAACAATTAATGAATGATATGCCGATAATACCGCTATATTACTATTCGGATACTATCTATATCAAGAGTTATGTTAAGGGTTGGGCAAGAAGTGTTCTTGGATCAATCGATTTAACCCGCGTTTATATTGAAGGTAAATAAAATCGTAATCGAGGATTTGTTTAACCGATTTAAGTGTCAATTAGAAATAGAAAGATGGTTGTCTTCTGACAATCATCTTTTTTGTTTTATTGTACGATAAAACTGTAAAATATGTTACAATTCTCATATAGGATGTGATGATAACCATGCTCGAATTTGATATTAAATCCGATCTTCCCACTGTTGATGAAGCAAAACATCGCTTGATTTCCATTCTGTCAGAATGTCGAAAAACAGAAAAAGTCATAAAAATCATCCATGGATATGGCTCATCAGGTGTAGGAGGAACTATAAAAAAAGCAGTTCATCTCCTATTGATGATGCAAAGGAATGCTCATATGATTAAGTCATTCATTCCCGGCGAAGCTATTGCGTTAATGCGTGGCTATGATGAGGACATTCGTCGATATAAGCATTGGATTGAAAAGGATTCTGATTTTCATAAAGGTAATGATGGAATTACATATGTTATTTTTTAAAAAAAAAGCCGAGATGGCTTTTTTTACTTATTTATTAAGAATTCCAGCAATCGGTATTAAGAGAAAGGCTAACCAAGATATAGTCCAAAGATCACAGAAATAACCAAGCACGAAGAAGATGGTGGTCGCAATGAATGGTGAAAGTGCGACAAACCAGTTTTTGCGAGGACCTTTTACGATAATTGCAACTACAGGAACCAAAAGAAATATTAACCATAAATAACCCCAAGAATTGAAGAAGATACCACCGACAAAATAGATAGCTATTGCTATAATGGCAGTAATTTTTACAGCTAAACCATGTTTAAAAAAATCAATGTTGAAGTCATTAATCAAAACGCCATAAATAACTGGTAACAGGAAAGCTAAAGCACCATAATCCCATCTTCCCAAAGCATATCCACAATATAAATAGACCCCAATTGCGACAATAAAAGTCATTTCAAACCAAAAAGCACGGGCTTTGTTTTTCATATTGAGAATACCAATCATTGGAATTAGCATAAAAACAAGCCATCCCGGATTCCAATAGCCAAAATTGCCAAGAATGAAAAACACGGTAACCGCTACAAATGGTGAAAGAGCGGTAATGGTCTCAATGGGACGCATGGTTTTACCAGAATTGAGAATAGCAATTACCGGAACTGCTAAAAAAACTAGCCAAGTTGGATGCCATATATGGGTAACAAAACCAATAATTAAATAAATACCGGTAACTAGAAAGGGGGAAAGAGCAGTTAACATATGTGTTTTGTTTTTTCCTGACATTCCAAAAATAATACCGGAAACAGGAATCAATAAGAACACCACCCATCCCGGGTGATAGTAGCCATATCTGCCAAGGATAAAGAAAACAATAACGCATAAAAACGGCATTAAAGCGATGATTTTGTTTGAGTGACGATGGTGATGACGAGACTTATTATTATCACATAGTTGGTAATTTTCGCTTAACTCATCAACGATTTTTTGGGGTTTTCCTAAATAATCGATGATTTCAGCGTCAGTTAATCCTCGTTCTCTTCCATCATCATACATTTGGGAATAATCATTAATGATGTCATCAATTTCGGCACGGGTGATATCATATAAGCCCAATAAAATTCGTATTTCTTTTAAATATTTATCTTTCATGTTTTTCTCCTCCTAGAAGATTAAATACGCCTTTAGAAAATTTCCGCCATTCACTTTCATATTCATCAAGATGTAAACGACCTTGATTGGTAATGGTGTAATACTTTCGTGGTGCTCCAATACCGGTGGCTTCAGTAAAGGTATCGAAATAACCTTGTTCCGTGAGACGACGCAAAATTGGATAAATAGTGTTTTCGTTTACATCTATTTCTTTGGAGATCGCTTCAATAACTGCAAAACCGTAAATATCTTTTTGGGCGACAATATGCAAAACACACATCTCGATAACCCCTTTTTTAAACTGTGAATTCACGATTGCACCTCCTACTGTGCCATGCACACTATAAGAATATCACCTTACTGTGTAAAACACAATACCATTTTTTAATTTTCTTTAATATTTGTGAGTTCTCCGTTAGAATGAGATAAAATCATCATTGTTTCTTTAACAGAAAAAAAATCGTATGTTCCACAGAAGAAAGCGCTTGTTTTTTTTTGTGATTTGCGTTATATTATTAGCGTGCGTGAAACGCTTTTTTTATGTGGATTTAACTTGCAAGTGGAAATGTGCGTAAAGAAGGATTACTTCTTCCACAAATATATTATTTAATACGGAGGCTTTTTATGATTATCGGAATTCCAAAAGAAATTATGCATGGTGAAAACAGAGTCTCGGCCACTCCCGATACTGTCAAAAAGATGGTAATGGATGGTCACAAAGTAATTGTCCAGACAAGTGCTGGAATTGGATCTTTTTATCACGATGATGAGTATGCAGCAGCAGGAGCATCATTAATTGAAGATGCACAAGTAATTTATGATCAAGCACAAGTTATTTTGAAAGTAAAAGAGCCGCAATTTAACACAGACCATAACAAACATGAAGTTGATATGATGCATAAAGATCAAGTGTTAATAACATTTATTCATCCTGCTTCCCCTGTTAATCATGTGATGGTTAAAAACCTTGCTGCTAACGGTATAACTGGCTTGACTTTAGATGGAATCCCCAGAATTAGTCGTGCACAATCTATGGATGCTCTTTCTTCCATGAGCACTTGTGCTGGATATAAAGGTATCATCATGGCCGCCGATAGCATCGCTAAATTCATGCCAATGATTGGGTCGGCAGTAGGCATGATAAAACCATCAACAGCATTTGTAATTGGTACTGGTGTTGCTGGTTTACGAGCTGTCGCAACAGCTAAAAGCTTAGGAGCTGTCGTTTATTCGGCGGATATACGTCCCGAAGCAAATGAACAAGCGGCATCATTAGGTGCAAAAATCGTTGAGACTGGTATCCCAGCGGAAATCGCTGTTAGCCCTGATGGCAAACATGCTAATAAGCTTTCGGATAAATGGTTAGAGATCGAAAGAGAGAATTTAAAAGATATGGTTGCCAAAGCGGATATCATTTTCTTATCTGCGTTATTACTTGGTAAACAAGCACCGATTATTCTGACCGATGAAATGGTCAAAACAATGAAACCTGGTTCATGTGTGATCGATATTTCCATTGATCAAGGTGGCAACTGTGCCATCACAACGCCGGGCGAAAAAGAAATAAAACATAACGTAATTATTGATGGTTGTAAAAACATTCCTGGAAAATTGCCAACCAGTTCAACATGGATGTTTGCCAATAATATCTATAACCTTCTTAAATATCTTGTCAAAAACGATGAAATCAAACTTGATTTCAACGATGAAATAGTATCATCAATCACCGTTTGTCATGATGGAAAGTTAGTTCATGCTGGAGCTTTAGAAGCAATGGGTCTTAAGTAAACTATTAAGAAATAAGGAGTATTTTATGGAGTATATTTTGCTTGGTGTATTCGTCGTCGCTACGATTGGCGGATACTTTCTAATCAATAACGTCCCTTCATTACTTCATACTCCGCTTATGTCGGGGATGAATGCCTTATCCGGTGTATCTGTCATTGGTGCTTTGGTGGCTGTTTCAGTGGTTCTCAAAGCCAACAACTCAGTGTTTGCCGTGTTAATCGGGGCTATTGCAATCATTGCAGCAATGGTTAATGTTGTTGCCGGGTTTACTGTGACTGATCGGATGTTAAAGATGTTCGCCAGAAAGGGGATTAAACATGAATAATTGCCTTTTTCCGGTGTTTTTATCTATACCCGCTATATCTGACACGGTTTACTATTTGATTGCTGCATTTCTGGCAATTGCGGTATTGTTTGGGATCTTTTTAATGAGCAAGGTAAAAAAAGCCCGTTTAGGAAACATCATAAGCGCAATCGCCTTGACTGCGGGAATCGTTATCACCTTAATAAGGATTGAACTAATTCCGATTTGGGTATTATTTATCTGCCTAGGAATTGGAACAGTACTTGGCTTGTTACTAGCATTACGAGTAAAAATGATTGAAATGCCGCAAATGGTTGGCTTTCTCAACGGCTTAGGGGGACTTGCATCGGCCATTGTTGGGGCTTATGCGTTGCTTGGTATTGGTGCTGACCTTGATATGTTCAGTCGTGTATCCGCAACAGTTGCTCTCCAAGTTGGTACTCTTACATTCTTTGGTAGTATGATTGCGGCGGGAAAACTTCACCGCATATTACCTCAAAAGCCGATTTCATTACCAAAACATCAGTTATGGACGGGATTATCATTTGGATTATGTCTCGTTTTTATCGGACTAGCATTTGTTAATGGAATTTCTTTGGTTTTGTTGCTTGTTGGTTCGTTGATTGTAGCCATGATTTTTGGAATCGTCTTCACGATAAAAATCGGTGGAGCTGATATGCCGATTGCCATATCCCTTCTTAATAGTCTGTCTGGCGTTGCAGGAGCGATTTCTGGTTTAGCAATCGGAGAAGTACTGTTAGTTGCTGTTGGTGGCATTGTTGGCGCTTCGGGATTGTTTTTAACACAAATAATGTGCAAAGCGATGAATCGAACCCTCTTTGACATTCTTTTGGGGAAATCGAAAAAAGTTGTTCAAGATGGCAAACCAAAAGGGGAAAAACCGATTATTGATGAAGTCATTGAAGCGAAAATTGATGTTTTGACTATACTTAAAAATGCCAAAAACGTTATTATTGTTCCTGGATATGGAATGGCTATTGCTCAAGCACAACATTTGGTAAAACAATTAGCTGACTTGCTTGTTAAAAATGGTGCCCAAGTCAGATACGCCATTCACCCGGTAGCTGGCAGAATGCCAGGACATATGAATGTTTTATTGGCTGAGGCCGATGTTGATTATGATGACCTTTATGAAATGGATACCCTTAATGATGACTTCAAGACCGCCGATCTAACGATTGTAATTGGCGCAAATGATGTTATGAATCCAGCCGCTCGCGAAGCGGAAGGGACGCCGATATATGGAATGCCGATTTTAAATGTCGATCAGTGCAAGACTATTTTTATCTTTAATTATGATTTGAAACCCGGATATGCCGGTGTCGAAAACCCACTGTATAAACGAAACAATGGGGTATATATGTTTCTTGGAAATGCAGCAAATACCTTAAAAACTATCGTCGATGATTACACACACAAATAGGTTTTTGCCGAATTTTAAAAAGCGTTGTGAAAACAGCGCTTTTTTTATTAGCACGAAAACAATGACATATTCATCAATGTAAATAAATGATTGAAAATCCCGATTACGGGCCATTATTTTGCATAGATTAATCACTTTTGGTTAATGTAGAGATGGATGGTTCCTAAAGGCGGGTTTTTACAAATATTCCTTGACACCAGACGAACCGGTATGATAAAATCATACTGCAATTCAAGATGATAACATAATGCAGGTGTAGTATAACGGTTATTATGTCAGCTTGCCATGCTGAAGATGGGGGTTCGATTCCCCTCGCTTGCTCCAAAGGTAATTAGGCCACCAAATTGGTGGCTTTTTTATATGATGAGTAATATCCGTTATTATTGGCAATTAATTAAGCATCTTAAGATGGAATTTTATTTACAAATTCATTTCTTTAAGGTACAATACAAGAAAAGTCGTATAAGTTTGATGATATGGTTCAGATGTTTCTACGTTCGCCCCGTAAATGCGGACACTACGGCATAATCGCATAACTACCAAAATAATTGGAGTTTTTTGCGAAAACATTATGCCTTTCTCAAAAAGGCATTTTTTATTTATTAGGAGGATTTTTATGGAAATAAAACAAGATTTGCGGACAGCACTTACTTTTGATGATGTATTGCTAGTACCACATAAATCCACTGTTTTGCCTTCGGCCGTACTACTTAAAACATATTTGACTAAAAGGATTGCTCTAAATATTCCCATTGTATCCGCTGCCATGGATACCGTTACCGAATATCAAATGGCAATCGGTATGGCTAGAGAGGGTGGAATTGGCTTTATTCATAAGAATATGACGATTGCTGAACAAGCTCATCAAGTTGATTTGGTGAAACGCAGCGAGTCCGGAATGATCATTGACCCTATCACATTGTCAATTAAGAGTACGATCAAAGAGGCTCAAGCAATTTTAAAGCAATACAAGATAAGTGGTTTGCCAGTTGTGGATGATGAAAACACATTACTGGGAATTGTCACTAATCGAGATTTAAAGTATATGGAAATTAATGATACTCCAGTCTCAACCGTTATGACCAAAGACAAACTAATAACTGCTAAAGTGGGAACAAGTCTTGAGGAAGCAAAAATGATTCTTTGGAAACATCGAATCGAAAAATTGCCAATTGTAGATGAAAATTATAAACTAAAAGGCCTCATTACAAGTAAAGATATTGATAATATCATACAATATCCGTTTGCCTGTAAAGATACACAAGGACGACTTCGGGTAGGTGCTGCAGTTGGTATCACCACCGACACAATTGCACGAATATCGGCCTTGGTAAAAGCTGGTGTAGATGTAATCTGTGTTGATTCGGCTCATGGACATTCGGCAAATGTCATAACAATGATTACAACCATTAAAAAAACATTTCCAATGCTAGACATTATTGCCGGCAATATTGTTACAAAAGAAGCGGCTATTGATTTGATCGCCGCAGGAGTCGATGCGGTAAAGGTTGGCATTGGGCCAGGAAGTATCTGCACAACAAGAGTGATCGCCGGTGTCGGAGTGCCGCAAATTACGGCAATTGCGGATGTGGCAGAATATGCTAAAACAAAAAATATACCAGTTATTGCCGATGGGGGAATTAAACTTTCTGGAGATATCGTTAAAGCTATCGCAGCTGGTGCCGACACAGTCATGCTGGGGGGGTTACTGGCCGGATGCAAAGAATCACCAGGGGAGGAAGTAATCTATCAGGGCCGCAAATTTAAAGCATATGTGGGGATGGGTTCGCTAGCAGCCATGCGTCGTGGATCATCAGATAGATATTTTCAAGAAAGTGCAAAGGAACTTAAAAAAATGGTTCCTGAAGGCATTGAGGGTCGAGTTGCTTATAAAGGTGATCTCCGCGATACGATTTACCAGTTATGTGGTGGAATTCGCTCCGGCATGGGTTATTGTGGAGCCATTACAATCAATGATCTTC
>Ga0265297_10003122_pt1 | contig 30986 bp, 25 predicted proteins | sample Munlanlwell13791_FD_192502 | JGI IMG/M metagenome (GOLD analysis project Ga0265297, IMG submission 192502) | Leachate microbial communities from a municipal landfill in Southern Ontario, Canada - Leachate well 137-91 | ecosystem: Engineered > Solid waste > Landfill > Unclassified | place...
CGGCAACCGGGCCGCCTTTCTTTTGGATACTTTTCTTTGGCGGAGCAAAGAAAAGTATCTCGCCCTCGGGTGCGAGAACCCGGTTCAAATAAACTGTCGCGTTAGCGACGCCTTAAATTTAAATTCGACTGAATGCGTAACATCAGTTAATAACTAAACACGATTCAACCCTGTCTTTTGCGCTACGGTTAAGGTTATTGGCGCAAGCTTATAATTACTTATACGCGAAAACCCTCTGGTCTTATGTACGCCGGCTAACTTTAAAATAACTTTTTGGATACTGGCGCGATTGCAATCTTGGCCCTTAAACGCAGCGTCAACAGGCACATCGCAGATAAATCCCGGCTATTACCGAGTAAATCCGCCCGGTTTGAAACTATCCTAATTTGTATAGCCGAAGCGTGCGTTTTTGCAGTTAATTCGACAGAACCGGTTATAATTGCCGGGATTTTTTGTTCACGGTAAACCAATAAACAAGTTCTATGGATAACATCATACGTACCCATTACGACAACCTTAAAGTTACCAGAGACGCCCCCGCCAGCGTCATCAAGGCCGCGTATAAAGCTCTCTGTCAAACTTTTCATCCTGATAAATTCCAAGGCAACCGCGAAGAAGCAGAGAGAGTCATCAAGCTGGTAAACAGGTCCTATGCCGTATTAATAGATCCGGTTAAGCGCGAAGGACATAATGCCTGGATTCGAGAGCAAGAAGCCAAAGCCAAGGCTAAACGCCAAAGCGAAAAAACGCACGTCCATGAAACCGGCAAAGCAGCCGAGCCACAGCCTCATCAAAAGCACAACGCGCAACCGGAACACACACAACAACCGCCGCCTTCAAGCGCCAATAGCGAAACCCTGTTTCAGTATGCCTGTGATTTGAATGACCGGGGCCGGTTGGCGGAAGCCTTTTCGATTTATCACCAATTATCAGATCAAGGCCACACAAAAGCCCAATTCAATTTAGGCGTGATGTATGACCGGGGACAATACGTCGCACAGGACTATGCCCAAGCGGTTGCCTGGTATCAAAAAGCCGCAGAACAAGGCAATGCCAATGCGCAGTACAACTTGGCCCTTAAATATCAAATGGGCCAAGGCATAGCAAAAGATGATAACCAAGCGGCCTACTGGTACCGGAGAGCGGCGGAAGAAGCCACCGCAAAATCATAACCCGGCAACTGCGCTTTTAAATTGATCCGGTTCATCAGCTTAATAGAGACTTTAAAAACTTGTGACGACATTATTCCCGATTCCTGAAAACCATCCGCAACGCTTTGTGCTTCACAACGAAGTCCACGCCCGAGCGCCGTCTGTCGGCAACCTGCCGGTCAGAGCGAGCCATCTTGCCTTATTGCTGTCCAGCGATGAAAAAATGCAGGAGCGTAAACATTTGGCGACACTTTGCGAACGATTGGGGGTCGCTCCGCCTGAAAAAGAAGTCGATCATTTCAGCGCCACCTTTAATTCTTTTAAGATACGCTGGGAGCAGCACGGCGAGTTTAGTACTTACAGCTTTTATGTGCATGACATGCCCAAAGACCCTTTTGCGGATTCCGCGCTAAAAAAGGTTCCGGTGGATTGGATGTCGCAGCTGACCGGGCAAGTCATTGTTGCGGCTCACGCAACCATTGTCTCGCCCGCCGATATTAACTATAACGAAAATGCCGACTTGGCGTCCCTGTCGGCTTACTTCGCCAACAACCCGGTTATCGGTTCCAAAGTCACCGGCGGCGCAGCCTCGGTATTTACCGATTTTCGCATTCATGTTGACGGTTTTAGCCGCTTTTTGATTATTAACCACGACTTGAGAACGGAACAGGCCGGGCGCTTGTTGCAACGGCTGTTTGAAATTGAAGTGTACCGGGTTATGGCCTTACTGGCCTTCCCCATCGCGCGCAAACTGCGCCCGGCATTGAACAATTCCGACCGGCAGCTCTACAGCATCACCAGCGCCATGACGCGGCCTGACAATAACGACAGCGAATTATTGGATGAGCTGACCACGCTGGCCGCTGAAGTTGAAAACTACATCTCCAGCAACCACTTTCGCTTTGCGGCCGCCAGTGCTTATTACCAGCTGGTCGGACAACGCATCAACGATTTACGCGAAGTCCGGATTCAAGGCATCCAGACCCTGGGCGAATTCATCAAACGGCGGCTGGAACCGGCGGTTAACACCTGCGAATCAGTCTCGCACCGTTTTACCCTGCTGTCCGAACGGGTCAGCAACGCCAGCCAATTGCTGCGCACGCGCGTCGACATCATCATTGAGAAACAAAACCAGGGCTTGCTCGCGTCAATGGCCTTGCGCGCAAAAATGCAATTGCGGATGCAACAGATGGTGGAAGGCATCTCGATGGTCGCCATTACCTATTATGCCGCCAGCCTGATCGGCAAAATAGCCGAAGCGCTGCATGTTATCGGTTGGAAAGTTAATCCTGAAATCATTGAAGGTATTTCGATTCCTTTTATCTGGATAATTATCGCCATCAGCATCAAGCGGATTCATAAGATCATTGCCAATACGACTGAATAGCGGGATTGCAAAAACGGTTGCGATTGATGATTCATCCCCACGCTCGTGGGGAACACGAGCCATGCGTCCGTAATCGCCATAATGCCGCCGGTTCATCCCCACGCTCGTGGGGAACACTATACGGCCCCGCCGTTGCTTGTGTCGCCACTGCGGTTCATCCCCACGCTCGTGGGGAACACAACGGTTTTCTATGGCCACATCGTTTAGAACTCGGTTCATCCCCACGCTCGTGGGGAACACGCTCTTGTCGTTTGCGTTGCCGTGGGCGTTGCCGGTTCATCCCCACGCTCGTGGGGAACACTTAAACCTGCAAGACGAGGCGGGCGGTTATTTCGGTTCATCCCCACGCTCGTGGGGAACACTTTACAATAACGCCCCACAAATCATGATCTCTCGGTTCATCCCCACGCTCGTGGGGAACACACCATCATTCGACAAACTCCTCCACATCCTGGCGGTTCATCCCCACGCTCGTGGGGAACACGTTTTCTTATCGGTGCCGTGTACGTCAGCAAACGGTTCATCCCCACGCTCGTGGGGAACACATGCTCTGGTATTTGACGCAGTCAATGAGCTGCGGTTCATCCCCACGCTCGTGGGGAACACTCACCGTATTGTTCAAAATCCTACCGCGCCGCCGGTTCATCCCCACGCTCGTGGGGAACACGATCACGTAGCCCATGAAGTTTGTGACCACGCCGGTTCATCCCCACGCTCGTGGGGAACACATAACCCCGGCAACAGACGCTAATTCAGCGGTCGGTTCATCCCCACGCTCGTGGGGAACACATCAGGCAGCGTAATGCAAGTAACCCGTCAGCCGGTTCATCCCCACGCTCGTGGGGAACACGTCTTTTTTATGTGTAACCAGGGGCGCACGATCGGTTCATCCCCACGCTCGTGGGGAACACGCGTTTCACCTTGTCGTCAACCGATATCGCCGCGGTTCATCCCCACGCTCGTGGGGAACACATGAAATTAATAAAAATTTGCCTGTTGTTTTTCGGTTCATCCCCACGCTCGTGGGGAACACATTTATGAGCCGTGGTGGGGGATATTTTGGGGCGGTTCATCCCCACGCTCGTGGGGAACACAGATGCGCCGTGATAACCAGACAAATCAAGAACGGTTCATCCCCACGCTCGTGGGGAACACTCAACACCAAAGAAATAAGTTTTGTTTTGGAACGGTTCATCCCCACGCTCGTGGGGAACACCCCTCCATTATCAATCAACTATTCAACGACTACGGTTCATCCCCACGCTCGTGGGGAACACAATCTGCCAATGCCACACAAATGGCTTATATGCGGTTCATCCCCACGCTCGTGGGGAGCACCCATTTCGCGTTTGCCTCGTCCCACTCGCGTACGGTTCATCCCCACGCTCGTGGGGAACACGCTGTCGCGCATCCCCCGGGCCGTGCTAATATCGGTTCATCCCCACGCTCGTGGGGAACACATGGTCATGACGCCATTGCGTTACAGCATGGCCGGTTCATCCCCACGCTCGTGGGGAACACGCAACCATGATTGCCGCAATACATCCGATTGTCGGTTCATCCCCACGCTCGTGGGGAACACTTCCTGGCGGTAGACTCCGGTAAAGTGGGTTACGGTTCATCCCCACGCTCGTGGGGAACACAAGGTCATGGCGACCGAAGGCTATGGCGAGAACGGTTCATCCCCACGCTCGTGGGGAACACAAACCATGACATTAGATTCTGTTTTTTACATGCGGTTCATCCCCACGCTCGTGGGGAACACTAAACGCGGTTGTCTGGTGGTCGGGTCGATATCGGTTCATCCCCACGCTCGTGGGGAACACTGTGTCGTTTGTTACGCGCACCGTTCCGCATACGGTTCATCCCCACGCTCGTGGGGAACACGATGCCGGATTGATATTTAGGGAACTCGAACACGGTTCATCCCCACGCTCGTGGGGAACACGCCGCCCAAGCCGGAATATTTAGCCAGCGTTGCGGTTCATCCCCACGCTCGTGGGGAACACTCATCCAGGAAAGCCACCGCCACCATTACCGACGGTTCATCCCCACGCTCGTGGGGAACACGAGGGTATGGTGTTGCACCTGAAAGGTGTTGCCGGTTCATCCCCACGCTCGTGGGGAACACAGTTGCGCCAATAGAAGCATCGGCCGTTGTGACGGTTCATCCCCACGCTCGTGGGGAACACTCCAGCATCTTTCTGGTTGAACTGAGAAAATCCGGTTCATCCCCACGCTCGTGGGGAACACAAAATGGCTAACATTGAAACGGTTCGGGATGACGGTTCATCCCCACGCTCGTGGGGAACACTTCGCCGGTTTCACGGTCAATCGAATCGTTGTCGGTTCATCCCCACGCTCGTGGGGAACACATTCTGTCGGCATAGTTATTGCGTTAGCCCTGCGGTTCATCCCCACGCTCGTGGGGAACACATGAAATTAATAAAAATTTGTCTGTTGTTTTTCGGTTCATCCCCACGCTCGTGGGGAACACCGGCTGGGTAATGCCGGATTCGTCGCCCTGGGCGGTTCATCCCCACGCTCGTGGGGAACACGCGCCGGAACCGCGACCTGTACCGGAACCGTCAGGTTCATCCCCACGCTCGTGGGGAACACGCTACCGCATTCACTGCGCTTGAAACTGACGGCGGTTCATCCCCACGCTCGTGGGGAACACATTGGCGAGCCCCCTCAAGTCCATTATTTACCCGGTTCATCCCCACGCTCGTGGGGAACACGCACAGGCTATCGTTAACGGTTCGACTACGTGCGGTTCATCCCCACGCTCGTGGGGAACACGGCAGCACTGGTTGAGCAAGAGTCTTGCGTCTCGGTTCATCCCCACGCTCGTGGGGAACACGAATTTAACATGTGAGCGGTATCAATCAGGGGCGGTTCATCCCCACGCTCGTGGGGAACACGTGCCAGTCTTTCTCGGCAAATAACTCCGCTACGGTTCATCCCCACGCTCGTGGGGAACACCGCTCTCGCAGCCGCTCAATTTCCTCTGCCGCGGTTCATCCCCACGCTCGTGGGGAACACTTAACAGTAGCGCGTGACGGCAAGAAAGCAACCGGTTCATCCCCACGCTCGTGGGGAACACACGCCGTGTTAAGCGGAAAGCCGCGCACGAAACGGTTCATCCCCACGCTCGTGGGGAACACCCAAGTTCAGCTCGGCAATGCGTCGACAACAACGGTTCATCCCCACGCTCGTGGGGAACACACTGATCATAACATATTGTTACTCAAGAGAAATAACCACTCCGGTTTTCTCACCAAAAAAACGCCGGTTTTTTATCGTTAAATTGTTAAAGAGCCTTTTTATCCTTTGGGTCTTCAACCGGATAAAAAGAAACCAGTTTAAGTCCGTCAAACTCGACCGGCAGACGGCGGTTTTCGCCTAATGTGACAAAATCAAATCCCGATTCGGTATTGGTGCTCCAGGTCATAATCGCATTGCCATCCTCAATGCCGTCTACAATTTGCGCCCAGATCATTTCCCTGACTTTGGCCGATAAATCGCCGACATAAACGCCTGCACGAATCTCGATCAGCCAAACCGCCAATCGCCCTCTTAACCGGTGCGGAACGTTCTCAACTACGATGACCAACATCGCCGATACTCTCAGAGTTAGGAATGGCTGGGGCGATATTCTCTTCAGCAGGCTTTGGCAGTTCAAGTTCCCCGGCCGCCAGGACTTCTTCTATGGTGGGGATGATTTTTTTGAGGATTTTGCTTTGCCGGAAAATGTCGCGGCACATCAAGCGCACTTCCCGTTCCGGGTTGTGATAATTCTTGGCGGCGATTTTAAAAGCATGCGGAATAATGTCGTCGAACTTAAACAAATCGGCGATGTCGTAGACGAATGACAAGGGTTTTCCGGTATGAATAAAGCCGATGGCGGGCGCGTATCCTGCCGCCAGCACCGCCGCCTCGCTGATGCCGTACAGACAAGCCGTTGCCGAACTGATGCAACGATTCGGCATATCGCCGTTATCCCAGTCGGTCTGGTCATACCGGCGGCCGTTCCATTCCACTCCAGCCTGCTTGGCTAATAATTGGTAGATTTTTTTAACGCGAGCGCCTTCAATACCGCGCAGTTGTTCAACGCTTCGCCGCTCCGGCGGCTTTTCGCCGAAACGGATTTCGTACATTTTGCGCACGACTTTTAACCGCGCCTCATCATCCAGCGCCAACTTGGCCTGATACAGCAAGCGATCCGAACGCGCCCCGCCCGGCTGGCCGGACGCATAAAGCCGAACCCCGGCCTCGCCGACCCAGACCAGCAAAGTCCCTGCCCTTGCCGCCAGCGCGGCGGCGTGATGCGAAACGCGGGTCCCCGGCTCCAGCATGATGCAGGCGATGCTGCCGACTGGAATATGGGTGCGAATGCCGGTTTCGTCGATAACGACAAAAGCGCCGTCTTTAACGTCAACCTGGCCTTTTTCGATAAAGACCATGGAGACGCGTTCTTTCATGGTGATGGGTTTTAGGGGTGGCAACATGATTTTAATCCAAGGGTTTGTTCGATCCCAAGCGCCTGCTTGGGATCGAACGGAAATACAGCCAAAGCCAGCTTTGGACTCCGGAAAACGTGAATACAGGAGTTCAAAGCTGGCTTTGAACCTTATGCTGGTTTACGAGGTTTAGGAGCGCAAAACAAGGCACTCACCTGTCCTACTCAAACACGAAAAATACGCTGCATAAGCAGGGTTTGCATATCGCGCCGTCCATCGAGTATTGCATGGACTACGATTTTATCGGCCAACGTTTCGTAAATAATCCGATACGGCTTTTTTTCAATCACCTGCCGATACTGCCGAATCCCCAAAGACAATAACTCTTTGGGGATGCCGCCTCTATCGGGAAACTCGGCTAAATTATTTACCGCTGCCTCCAAACCATCAATGATCTTACCCGCAACACGATCGCTGACTTCCACAAGGTAATAATCATTAATATCCAGCAAATCAGCCAGCGCCGGTTCCGCTAGAACAACCTCCCGCATTATGCCAACCCGCGTCGCGCCCGCAATTGGCTAAAGACATCCGCACTGGAGGCGGTTTTGCCTAAACCGACCGCTTGCTGGCTTTGCGCCAAAATTTTCAGCAATGCCAAGGTTTCCTGCATGCGCTCATACTCGGCAACGGACTGAACCACCATAGTGGCTTCGCCGTTTTGAGTAATAATCATCGCCTCGCCGGAATCTTTTAATTCCAAAGCAACCTGCGCCGCATTGGCCTTGAGATAGCTAATGGGTTTAATGTTTTTTGATAAATTCATAGTGTTCTCGCGCGTTTTGCAAAGACCTAAATATAAACCAAATTCGGTTTGTTTTAAATTCTTGCTAAAGAAAGCAGGCCGCAACCGAAGGCTTTGGCGGGGCCTATGCCTTGAGTTATCTGGTTGCTAAAAGCCTCGGCATCGGTAATCGTCAGTACCCCATCAAACATCACCGTCTGAATTTTGCCGCTCCGGCCTTCTTTGTTTTTACGAAAATACAAGACCGGTTCCGGCTGCACAATCAGAGTATCCAGTTGCGCAAAGGCTTGCAGTTTGCGCTCCAGCCAAGCCTGTTGCTGCTCTTCGTGCAACAAGGGAACACGCACGGTTTTAGTAAAAGTTTTACCTTTTTTCTCGACGCTGCCTTTACTGCTGTCTTTGATGGTTTTAATGGGATTGGCACGTAGCCTAAAGCGCAAGCGCTGGCCGTTTTGAACATTCAAAACGTATTCGCGTTGGGCCAGTAATGCCGGGCTTTGTTCGCCGCTTTGCGGTTGTATGGCCGACTGCATCAACACCTGAGCGCCCATGCCTTTTTGCAGCTGTTCAACGCGAAACAGGAATTCCCGGTCTGCGTCTTCCAAACCGGGAAATAACCGCCATAAGGCCTGATGGAGCTGATAAGGATTTTGCGCTTGCTGCCAAGGGATATGGATTTTACTCAGGTACATACGACTCTCCTGCCGTCATAAACAGCGTTCGGCTGGCAAATTGCCGGGGTTGGTGAATAATCGGCACATCTCGCTTTTTCAAAGGTATTGCTCTAGCACTATTTTCTTCGCTATAGACAGTGCCTTGATTGCGGCCGATTTGCGCCAAAGCGGACAACGCCGACTCGGCAGACAGCAACGTTTCAAATAACGGCCTTGCCAGCGGGCAACTTCGCCGCCCCAATACCGGCGTGTAAATCGGCTGTTTAACTGCCTGAGCAATTTCAGCCAGTAACACAGCCGGTTCGGGATTATTCCACACGGCAACGGTATAGCTGGCGTCTTGCCAATATTCGCGCCAAGTCTGGATGGTATCGTGGCTTTTCAGGCCGCGATAATCTTCTCTGGCGTTTTTGACGGTGTGATAGTCGGTCATTTTTTGAGTAGCAATCCTCTTTTGAGTTTTTTTATCAAATACAGGATCAACCCGTACCGCAAACGACACGCTACCGGCCAAAGCTTGCTGCCGGTTTTGGTCGGTACGCTCCACGCCTAAGCAAGCACCCAGCAGACCTAATAAAGCGCTCCGACCGGGAAACAGTTCGGAAGGGCGCAAGCCCTCGAAGCTCTCCCGCCCCCAGGCCTGCATCGGACCTTGCAGTTTTAAGATTAAATGTTCACGCATGACATCTCTTCCGCTTAGGCTTGGCCGTTACTTCTTAGCCAATTTTCAAGTCCAGGCAGCGAAGGCTTGGTTACTATTCCGGCCGGTAATGCCACGTTATCCAATGCAAACTCCGCGCAACGCTCGATTAAACCATAACCTTGATGGACTTTGTCCCAGTAGCTGTTTAGTTCTTTGATTGACGGCTCTCTAAACCCGCCTTTATTGTCGGCCTGGATTGGTTTTTCAAACGCATTCGCCAAAGAAACCGGTTGATGAGAAAAACCGACCAATGCCACATCGGCCAGATTATGAGCGGCGAAACTTTGCTGCTTGGCACTGGGCACTTCGGTTGCCAGCATGTGCAAAACGTGTGCGGCAACGTCCAAGGCTTTTGCTCTGCTTTCTGCGCCTTCATCGGCTTTCATGTCCGGCAACAAACCAAGATTGACCTGCAATTGTTTAAGATTAAGACTGGCATAACGATAGAAAACACCGGATGAAAACTCCTGGGTATCCAAATGGCCGGAACCCAGTTCCTGCAAGTCATCGACAGCGGTAAACCAGTCGATGTCGGCATCGACGGCGTGAGTGGTAATGGCATGGGCTACAGCCAGCGCACCGTCGATTTTGCCGACCGCACTCATCAATCCCGAAGTTGCCATACGCCCCGATAAGGCTATATCCAAACCATTCGCTAAAGCTTGCCTAAAAGCTTGGCCGTCTTTTTCGATCTGCTTTTGCAGCTTTTTCGCATCGACGCCATCCGCTTCCAGCGCTTTGATTTGATCGCAAAAATAGGCGATTTCTTCCAACACCCAAGGAGCAACCGCATCGTCTTTGGCATCGTCAGCGCTGCTGTCTTTACCGGAGATATAGTCAATAGCTTGCTTGACAATACTTTCATCGTAGCGACCGGATAATGCGGCAATAGCGTCGTTTTGAAAATCCGCCAACCGTTTGGTGCGCACGCTGGGTTCGCCTAAATGCTGGCGATAATAATCGCTGTGACGCATGGTGCGTTTTAAACTTTGACTGGAAACCCGCACCCGCCGTTTGCCGCCGAAAATAGCTGATTTCTGCATGTTCATGTCGTCGCGATTCAAGCAAGAAGGGCTGTGGGAAATCAGGATGTGAAAGTTGATAAAGTTCTCGTTCATGGTTTGGTTCCTTTAAGCGGTAGCTTTTGATTTGGTGTTTTGGTAATAGAAGAAGTCTTCCAGTAACTGGCGCTTAGCCTGATCATTCCAGTAATACAAAGTCTTTGCTGTCGTCTGCCAATCCAGCGTCGGATTGGCCTGTTTTAACAATCGGCGTAATTGAATCAAGTCGTTGGGTTCTTGCGAACGAATCACCATGAACAGGCGTTTTTCGTTGATGTCGGCCTTGGCTAATGCCCTTCCCAATGAATCGCCGTTTTCCTGATGTTTAACCAACGGCAAGCAATACAATAATCGCCGCATACCTTTGTGGGCTTTGTTATCCAGCACTACCCGATAAAAAGCCGGTACTTCAATCAAATCACCGGGATTCATGACTCGTTTCAATTCCGCTTGTGGGCCGGGTTTTAATGCCTGATAGCGTTCATATAACGCCAGAAAATCGGGCATTTTGTTTTCTCCCTCACTCATGGATTTCCTCCTTCGGGTTCCAGTTCTTTAAAAGATTTATGTAAAGACCGCCTTGCCAATGCCAAGGCTTTCAGCATTTTCGGTTCTTGCCTGTAAGACTCGGTTGCCTTATTGAACAAGTCAATAACAATGGCCTTGAGTTGCTTATTCAGCAATTGCAACTCATCTTGCGATGCTTCAAATTTAATGGCCGCCAAACTGTTATGCATCAGGTTTTCCGTTTGTTGGTAATAGACGGCTTCAACCGGATCGCAAAGATTGACGCCGGAACCGTTCACTTTGTCCTTGATGCCGACAGCAAACAGGTACAACGATTTTCTTAACGCTGTTTTGTACGCCAAGCCGCTGCTAATAATTTGTTGAATTACGTCGCCATGTTCAGCCCAACCTTGCGCCAGGCTAAACAACTCATGGCGGCGCTCCAATACGGTTGCCTGATTGTTGCGATAACCGCCGATAATCAGTTGAATCTTATCGGCTGCCATAAAGGTTCTGGCTTGCTGAATAACCGGCGCGGTTTGCTGGCCTTCTTTGTCGTTTTGCCGGTCAACCACCAACCGGCCCATATGCGTCCAGGTCGGTGCGGTGGTGGTAAAAGACGGGAATTTTTCTTCTCTTTCGCCTTTTTTAACGGCGAATGTTCGTGAAGATAATGGGTGCGGCCAGACGCCTTCTACCGTGTAGTTAAATTTGGCTTTATTGAAGCCGTTATAAACTGGCCCGTAACATCCGCAGCAACTGCAATTAGCCGAGGTTTGGGGAGGCAATAGTTCAAAATGAGCAGGTTGCCATAACAAACCGCGATTCAGGCCGATTCTGGAAGCCGGTATTTTGGCGTCGGCTTTTATTCTGTCCAGATAATTGGGCAACTGGTCTTTTGTCGCTGAATACCAAGGCATGACGGATTCCGCCGTATCTTCGGCCAACACATTCAACCAGATTGTTTCCCTGAGTGTGCGGCCCTTAATCAAGATCGTGATCGGCGTACTGCCGCGCAAACTGCCTTTGAAACCGCCGCCCATGCTCGGACAGTTATTGGCGGCATTGAACAGTGCAATTGCGACACAGCCGCCGCATAAAGCTTCCGCCAAACCTTGCGGATTGACAAAGGCTTTATTGGTGCCGTCGGCAACCCCGGCCAGCAATTTATCCATCGGGGTTGGCTGCGTCGATTTTACGCCTCGTATTTGCATGAACGGCGTTACCAGGTGATTCAAATCGAACCAATCCATTTTTTCCCGACTGGCAGAGGCGTAATCTTCTGGCGTTATCGGCTCTTTGGCCAACTGAACCAATACTTTTTTGTCTTTGGGAATAAATAACGCTTGGGTAATGGCGCATAAAAGCTGCAAACAGGCCAGTTCCATATCGTCGCGCGGCAAACAAAGTTCGCCGGTTTGCTCTTCGCACAAGAGTTGCTGCAAGCTTATTTTCCGGTAGTTGCTTTGATGTTGGATTGGTATCCAGGCATCCGTGAGTAAATTCATGAGTTCTCCTTGGGCTTATCCATTCGGGTTAATCCTGTATTGACGTGATAAAAGTAGGTGTAGTTACCCTGTTGCGCGGCAAAGTGGCCGTCTGTAGTCGCCTTCATGGACAGCCAGATAAGGCCGTCTTTATCGGCTTCAGGTAGCCTGCCGTGTTTACCCCAACTTTTCGGCACAGCAACGCTATTCAGATTGATGGCTTCCAAGCGTTTGCTTTCATCCAGCTTGTCTATAAGTTCGCCACTTAACAAACAACGTTCACCCTGCTTCTCGGTATAGAAAGGCATCACATTCAGGTTCATGTCACCGTCACGGGTCAACGCGGAAACATTGCTGTCGTTGTCGGAAAGTTCGTTCATGTTGTTGCTAATCAGTCGCTTGGCCGTCATTTGACTGACCCAACAATCTTCTTCGTAAGCTTCGTAACTTTTTAATACCCATTCCGGTTCATCCGGCCATGCCTCTTCGTTATAAACCGGTTCTATCCAATCCCGATAAGCCGCCGGGAAACTGATTTGGGATTCCGTTTCTTGCTCCGCTTGCTGCAAGCATTGCTGAGTCCGCCACAGCACCCGGCTATTGCCGTAGATCAATTCATGCAATTCATAATCGTCTTCAGTCGGCAATAAAACGGTACAAACCGGTTGCCGGTAGTGCTCCGGCCTGCCGCGTAAGTGGCGGTGCAAACGGCCCATGCGCTGAAACAGCAAATCCACCGGGCAAAGCTGGGTAATCAGCCAATCGAAATCCAGGTCCAGCGACTGTTCGACTACTTGAGTCGCGATTAGTAAATGGCCTTTGCTTCTGGCCTCTAGCGGCTCAGACTTCGCCCCGAATAGATTCAGAACCGCTTGTTCTTTCTCTTGCCTATCGGCAAAGATAAAACGGGAATGAAACAGTAATAACTGATCCTCACTGAATCGTTGGTCTTGTTCGATTAGAGCCAATACTTGCTGATAAAGCTGTTGTGCAACCGCGACGAGATTGCAGACCAGACACACTTGAGCGCCCTGCGCTACTGCATCAAGCAAACGTTGAATCAAGTCATCGTCGGGCAATAAGTGGGATGTTTTAATCAGTTCCAGTTGCACCGATGTTGGTTTGGGTTGCTGATCGGGTCGTTCCGCTAAATCGAAAAAGGCCGTTTGCCCTGCGCTGCAATGACTGATCAACGGATAGGCTTGATTGGTTGTGGCTAATTCACAGCCCCAGGCTTTCGCCAACTGGGCTTTTTGATGGAACGGCAAAGTCGCCGACAATAAAATCGCGCTGCCTCCGGCAAGGCGCTGTTGCTCCAGCACAGCATCCAGCAAGCCGTACATGTAACTGTCGTAAGCATGAACTTCGTCGATAATCAAAATACTGCGGCCAATACCGAAGCCGCGTACAAATTTGTGCTTGACCGGCAGCACCGACACCAAAACCTGATCGACAGTACAAACGCCGATTTGGCCTAGAAATACCCGTTTGCGGCTTTGCGCCAGCCAGTTTCCGCATTGCACCCAGGCTTCTTCATGGCCTTGGGCTGTATTCGGCTGACAGGCCTGTTTCAAGTTTATGAAATTTTGCTCGTATTTCGCTCTGCCATGCGCCAGTACCATATTGGTTTGATTGGCAAACAACAAAGGTGCGGCCTTTTCCAAGCGTTTCAACATTGCGTTGGCGGTGGCCTGAGTCGGCAAGGCAAACACAATGCTGTCAGCCAGACCCAACGCCAACAACTGCCATGCGTATGCCAAAGCGGTTTCGGTTTTCCCTGAGCCTGTCGAGGCTTCTATCAGCGTTAAGCCTTGTACTTTGGGTAACTGTTCAACAAGGCATTGCACTTGTCTCGGAGGGAAGCCATTTAATAACGCATCAATAGTTTGATACGGCTTTATTTGGCTGATAACGCCCGCTTCTTGTAACATCTTTTTCGCAATCTTCAATCGACATTCATACCACTGCGTTAAATCGTCGCAAGACTGGTCGTCGTAAGTAAACGGTTCGGACGACCCCAGCCAATCGCTGACTGAACAGAACCCGGCCAGCATTGTTGCTTTAGTAGTTGCGAGCAATGGCGGGGTATCGTCTAGCGACAATCCGGCTGGTGCAAGAAACAACAACTCCAAGGCGCTCAGCCATTGCCGCCGCGATTGTTTAAATGCGTCCAGAATCAGTTGCGAAGCACTATGCAGCTGGTATTTCGGATTGTCTTTTTCATGATCTTGCGGCACAACGCCATGATGCCCGACTACCGGGGCTAGCCAACTGCACCATGCTACCCAATTATCATTGTCATCGGCATAGAAATCGTCTTCCGCTGACGAAAATCGTTCTTTTAAATCCTGATAAAACCAGTACAGCCCGGCCGGGCCGTGGTTATACTCTTTAATCGATTGCCCGTTTAGTTGAGTTGGAATTGCACATAACTCGACATTGACTGCTTTCCATGCTTCCAAGGCTTTGCGCTGAAAACGCAAATCGAATTTGCCGTAATCGTGCAAGGCGATAAAAAACAGCAGCCAAGCACGGGTTTGTTTTGCATTTAATCCGACAATCTCCATAAAACAGCGCCTAATATCGCGACTTTGCTGCCACCAAACATCCGCTACCGCCGCCACATCCAGACAATGATACGGCAACAAATGATAGCTGTTGCCTTGTTCGTCACTCGCACAGGCCTTGCCCCAATATCGGTACATTTTCATCCCCTAGCTTTTAACTTAAGCCCATTATCCACACTCACAACCTCATTCGGTGAGGTTGTGCTTTATTTTTTATATATTTTTTGCATGGATTCTATTTGCTCCCTGACTCCATCAATCAAAAACTGAGGCGATTTAACCTCCACTTCCGCTCCATGCTTGAGAATGTCCATGATCAATTCGCGACTGTCGTTGAACGGGATGCTCAGCTGGTAGTTGCCGTTATCAAGCCATTGCCCCTGTTGCTTGGGATGCCAGTTTTCATCGGCGACCCATTTGGCTCTGGCTTTGCTAAATTCCAGTACGGCGGTGTGCTGCGCGCTGCCGCTGAAGATGCCGTAGGACGAGGTGAGGAATTGCTCCAACAGTTCCGGCTCAATTAACAGGGCGTTTTGCTCTAGTATTTTTGCTGAGCCGATGTTGTCTACGGCGAATACGCGCAATTGATCGCGGTGATGGCAGTGGGCGGCCAGGTACCAGTTATCCCGATAATAAACCAGCTGTTGTGGCGAGACTGTCCTCCGGGTTTGTGCTGCACTTTCGCCTCTGGCGGTATACTCAATGTCGATTCGCTTGCCGTTGAACAGGGAGGTGGCTATCTTTTTGAACTGGGCATCGTCTTTTAAGCGCCTTCCGATGGAGAGGATTTTTATTTTCTGGGAAATATCGGCTGGGCTGTGCGGCTGTAATTTGAACAGTTGGTTGATTCTTTGTTGCAGCTGGCTTATCTGCTGGCTGAGCAGGCCGGGACTGATGTTTTGCAGGATTTGATGACAGATCAGCAAGCCGTTCAGTTCTTCGGCGCTGAACCAGAGGCCGGGCAATTGGTAGGGCTTTTCTGCATGTTGCTGGTCGTAGTAATAGCCGTTGAGTTTCCGGTCGTATGCCAGCGGGGCATCAAGATAACGACGCATGTCTTCTATGTAACGCGCCGCGGTTGCCTTGGCGCATTCCAGTTCGTTCATGATGTCTGTTAATGGTATCGGTGTGCGACGGTTGGTTAATAGATTGTGCAATCGATATATTCTGTCAAATCGATCCATTTGCTTTCTTCCTTTGTTTAATACTGATCGCTTAAGAGGTGTATTGCTCTGCCCGCTGCGCCCTGATAATCATCCAGCGGGATGCCTGCAATAATATAACCGGTGTCCGTGAAATGTAGTGGTTAAAAATGTCCGCCCGGACAGGCTGACAAATAACTCAGCTCATTAAGCACCAAAATGCCGGACATTTGATGCTGACTTCTGGTTGCAAATCATTCAAGTCCAAGGCTTTGCCGCAACTGTTATAAAGCGCGCCATCCAGCAGCCGATCACGACTTGTAGCCTAAATTCAGCCACAGGCAATAAGGCGACTGGCTTTACCCCATAAGTATTCCTGCATATTGTGCAGGCAATGCGTTTGCTCTAATTTGACTCTGTTTCTTCCGACTGATTTTTTAGGCTACCAGATTTAGAGTCTGCTGGCTCTGGCTGAAGCCTATAGCTAATAGTGCTAAGGAATTTTTATGAATATGACGCGTTGGCCTCAAGTTAGCATGATTATTTTGTGCGCCTGGATTTCCTCCGGGCAGTCCGTAGCGCAGCAGCCTTCCGATAGCCCGGCTGTATTGGATAGCGCCAAAATTGAACAGCTCACCGGCATGAAAGGCGGGCTGGATAAGACGGAGCCTGTTTTCAAGGTCAGCCAACCCCGCAAAGACCTGAACGCCACCGTGGCAGGCGTTAAAATGATTCCGGAAATGGGTTTGACCTCTTGGGCGGGGTTTCAGGCTGTCGGCGATCAGGTCATGGTGATGGGCGACATCGTGTTACTGGAAGATCAGGTTAATCCGGTGATGAGCGCCGCTTTGGATAACGGGCTGGAAGTCACCGGCCTGCACAACCATTTTCTCTGGGATAAACCCAGGATCATGTTCATGCATATCGGCGGCATGGGCAGTCTGGAGACACTTGCGGCCGGGGTCGGAAAAGTCTTTGCTAAAGCTAAGGAAAAGCATGGCGATAAAAAGCAAGCTCCGGCAGCCGGATTCGATACCGCTAAAACGACGCTGGACCCCAAACCCATCGAAACCATCCTCGGCGCATCGGCCGAAAAAACCGGCCCTATTTATAAAGTGACACTGGGGCGCACGACTCAGATGAGCGGTCACGGCGCCGGTAAAGCGATGGGCGTTAATACCTGGGCGGCCTTCGCCGGCAGCAATGACAAAGCTGTCGTTGATGGTGATTTCGCGATGCTCGACTCCGAACTTCAAGGCGTATTGAAAGCTTTGCGAGGCGCGAACATCAACATCGTCGCCATTCATCATCACATGGTCAATGAAACGCCGAAAATCGTTTTTTTACACTATTGGGGAACAGGCTCTGTCAACGATTTAGCCAAGGGAATCAAAACCGCCCTGGACACTCAGGCAAAGTCGTAGCATCTCACGACCGATACAAAGCCTGGTTGATAATGATTACACGGTAATCTCCCAACAGAAGCCGTACCAAGGGAAAAACGATGTCCGAATTTAAAGAAAATTTAAAGAAGGTTGAACGGCTCCTGATGACCGCCCAAATTTGCGGAGAATATACCGCCAGCACTACTTTGTACGATTTTCTTGATATCGACAAAACAGCGACCAAGGAACAGATAAAAGCCGGCATTGACGAGAATTACAAGTTCTATCTCTCCAGGCAATACGTCAGCGGTTGGAAAACCTTAACAAAAGAGTTTATTTCCTCACGACGGGCCATTGAATCTCTGTTATGTGAATGCCGATCCGAATATGACAATCATTTGCTTGAGCTCAGCGTAAAGGAGCTGCGCAATCGTTTTGTATCTCTTACACGCGCTGATCGAGAGCTGAGTGCTCAACAGAAAAAAGACCTCATCGAAGAAGGCACGGAAATTGGCTTGTCCGAAACGCAAATCATCAACATGATTACCCTGTGGATGGAGGCCGATGAGGTAAAAGCGGTTGAAATGCCGTCAACGTCCGCTTATGTGCCGCACGATGAATTTTCCGGTAAGACCTACTATGAACTGTTCGGGATTCCCCAGGATGCGGACTACTCGGAAATACTGAGAGTCTATGAAAAAGAATATAACCGGTATGTACATGGAAAAGATAAGGCGCGATGGGACAGGGTTTCAGACGGCTGGGAAATCCTGAAAGACCGCAAAAAGAGAGAAGCCTATGACAAAAAGATAAACGAGCCAAAACCAGCGATTGAAGAGGGTGTTCCGGTCTTGAAAGTCATCTGCAAAATGGATGGCTATCTTTACAAGGATGTAAAAAAAGGTTCGCAATTGACTGAAACGATCGTCATCAAAAACGACCATAAAGGCCAATTGCAAGGCAAGATAAAGTCGGATGCCGAATGGCTAGTGCCTGAGAGAGGGAATCTCGCCTGTAACTCCGAACAAACCCTGGATATCTCCATCCTTACCGCCAAGATGCCTGCCAATACCTATGATGCCAGAGGCACAATTACCCTTGACACCAATGGCGGCCCTCCCTGTTTGATATCTTTCAGGGTTATCCTGAATAACTTTGAAGCTGCCGCCAGTTTCAGAAGGACTTATGTGCCCCTTGCGGCCGCTTGTGCCGGTTTTATCGGCTCCTTTAGCCATTCACCGTTTTTATACTTCCTGATTAGCGCCATTTTTGCGGGAATACTTTTTTATTCCGTTGCTGAATTTATCGTTAAAACAACACTAAAAAATGGCCTGAATATACTCAAGCCACCTTCTAATTTGATACACGGCGCGACAGCGGGCGTGGTTGTTTTAACCATTCTGTCCCATTCGTTCGGCAGTTCAGTGACTAAGCACGCCCTTGAGCAAGAAAAGCTCGATATGTCGTCTGTTCCGGAAAAGCCGTATGTCCCCGCAATGCCGCAACCAGAACCATTGCAAACACCGGCTGAAGCCGAAAATAGGCCCGTTAATGCGGATCAGGTTGCTCACTATCAGCAATTTAGCCGGGTAGACGGCATTCTCGATAAAAGTGCCGAAGCGTTCTGGGGAGACGGCTTTAAGTCGTTGAAAGGCAAGACGCACTACGGTTTCGAATGCAGGGACCAAGACAAACTGGGTTTTCGCATTAATAGCCACTGTGCCGATTGGACGGCAACCCAACCGCCCCCACATCTCATCGCAATGCATTTTCATTCTCAGGACTGGGACTTTGCCCTAAAGTTTCCTGAAGATTCCCGCTGCGATGGCATCGCTTGTCCGCCTGCCCTGGCTGTTGAACCCCATGCGAATATAAAAAACACACCAAAGCAGCCATTAGCTGGGGTTTTAAGGAGTCCGGGCGCAAATGCCGGATACGTCACGGCTTCGCGAAGCAACACGCGTCTCGCTTCAAACATCGCCAAGAGTAAAAAGTGGAAACCCAAAACGAGCAGTTTTGCGCCGCCTTCCCGAGATGACCTATAAGCCTTGGAGAACCCATGTTATTTAACCGTTGCGCTTTTTATGTTGTGTTAGTTATTGCCATAGCGGCATCGGGTTGCGCCTACAATGTTCCTATCGTGGCTGACCCCGTCAAGGATATGCGTCAATCCCGGCTTGTCAGGAAAAAGATGCCCATCAAGGTTGGCATGTACTTGAGCGATGACCTTAAAAACTACATTTACGAGCAGCAAAGAATGGGCACGACCTTTCAAATGAATGTAGGGAAATATTTGCTCCCGATCGCCATGAAGATGGGCTCGGCCATATTTGACAAGGTGACGCTGGTTAACTCTTTGCCTCCTTATGACGGTAACTACAGGCCGGATGTTGAAGCCGTCATTAGACCGGAAGTCCTTTCTTGTTATGGCGATGCTGTTGGCGCTTTTTCAGGTTACATAAAAGCGAAAACAAAATTACGTGTCACTGCCTATGACTTAGGCGGCAATGCGTTATGGCAGGATGAAGCCATCGGCGAAAGTAAAAGCAAGCACATGGATTTCGTAAAGACTTGGCTTACGGATATGGAAGAAGTCGGAAAAACAGGCTATCGGGCTGCTTTTTCCGCCGCCACCCAAATTATCAATGATTTTTACGCCCGGCCTCCGCAGGAGCTTCTCTCCCTTCTTGAAATCAAAAAAGCGGAAAATTTGAGGAACCGGGGGGCTTTGCCTGATTTTGAGCTTTTTAAAAATCTTTATGAAAAGGGGCAGTTTCAATACGATAAAAAAAATTATTACCAATCCTTATATTTATTCGCAAAGGCATCAAACATAGCCTCTGACGAGCCGGCAGCATTATTTTATACCGGGGCGAGCTACACCCATACCGGCGATAAGTCCAGGGCGCTAAAACAATTCGAAAATATCATTAAAAAGCAACCTTACGGTCCGGAAGCCCGTGATTCAAAAAAATGGATTCAACGGCTGGACGACCCGTTAGAAATTGGAGTTTTCGGCAGTCGTAAATCCGACAGGTCTGCATTAAATGACCAGGCGATTAAAAACGCCTTGATCAACAGCGGCATGTACGAAGTTATGAATACCGCTAAGTTAACACCTCCGGCCAGCCCTATTCCCTCGCCAGACTTTTCGAAGTTTCTTGATACTTGCTATAAAAAAGGCATTAAGGTCGTTATTTGGCACGATATTGACAGCTCTTCCAAGAAACCCCAATACGACTTCTATAGCGGCGAAGATGTCGCAACAGAACATAGGGTTAAAATCTCTGCAAAAGTGTATTCAACAAAGAAAAAACGTTTAACAGCCGAACTTCAGATAAACGAAAGATCAAGCACCATACAAGAGCAAACAGCGCAACAGGAAATGGAAACAAGACAACAGCTATTGCAAAGCGGCGCTAAAAAACTGGCCTTGCAGTTGCTAAAAAACGATATTTTTTAAAGCCTGTAGAAAACGGTTTTGCCGGAAAATATTGGCCGACCGCTTCACGCCCTCAACTTCTTCGATGTCCAAGTGCTCAAGCGGCACATTCAAAATGTCCTTAAATCGCAGCCGGTGATTTTCTATATCAATTCCGGCAAGCTCCGCGCCAAAATGGAAAATGTGCAATAATGAAACCCTTGCTGCCGGTAACCAGAATACCATCAGCTTCAACAGCACTTCGCCCCTTACTTACCATCCGATCGGTGAAACCGGATTATTGCGGCAACCTCAAACGTCGATATTGAGGCGCTCGCCGCTCGGCATAACAGCCTGATTTATAGGCCAAGCTGTTGAAAACAAGCCTAATTAAAAAATGTTTTCCCTTTTCTAGGGGATGAGTGAAAATAGTTTATACTGTAAGTAAATGCGTACTTTTATCACTCATAATAAAAATAATTTAATGCCTCGGCATTGGATAAAAGGAAGTCAACAATGGTTCACGCTCAGCTAAATGCAGCTATTATTCAAAATGCAATCGGCAAGGTAACTTGCTTATTCTCATTACCTGACACTTACCTTCACACGTTAGTGGCCGATAAGAATTCCGGTATTGGCGGCTTTCCCAAAATTGGATTCGCAAACTCCAATTTAACAGCGGAAATTTTCAAGAAATTGCCCAGTGCCGTTTTGAGCCTGAGAAAGCTCAACATTACCCACTGGAAACAGCCATCGTGCACCTGGCTTACACTATAACCCAGGTCGAAGTCGGCTTTATCGACGCTCGTGAACAACAAGTTGCCGTTTCCTCGCCGGCATTGAAAATCGTTAAGCGCCATGAAGACGACCGATATCCTGCCAGCCTCGATACGCCGAAAAATGTTCAGAAGGTTTTTCATGCCTTACGGCCTGTTGTTGAATCTCCCTACCATAAGCGTCTTGCCCAGCAAGATCCGCAGCAGTGTAAGGATTTTTAAATGGATAACTTTGCTCAAAGTTGGCTGGATATTCAGTGCAAAGTAATTACAGGTTGTTGTTGCGCTTTATTATTGATGATAGAGCCCGACGGCAGCGCCTTGCTGCCTTTGGCACAATGGCCCGCTAATAGCAAAGAGCCTCTGGAGCTGTTAACCATTTCCCAGTTGGCGCTCAAAAAGGGCGTCTCCGTCATCAACCAAAATGTACTGGCGCCCGAATCGGATCAGCAGGCTTTCGATTACTTTGCTTCTCCTATCTTTATCGATACACATTTAGTCGGCGTTATCGCCGTAAAAACCGCCCTCCAGTCAGAACAAAATCAACAGCAAATTCTCGCCGCTCTGGACCAAGGCAAGAAATGGCTGGAACTTTCGGAACTTTTAACAGCACAACCACAAACCGGCAGTTCCAAGGACTTTTATGCAACAGTCGTAAGCCTGGCAGCCGCCTGTCTCGATCAAGACACTTACAACGAAACGTTAATAGCGCTGATAACAGAGCTCACCCGGCAATTTCAATGTGAGCGCGTATCGATAGGCGAAGTTAAACGCAACCATGCAGAAATTATTGCCTTGTCCAATAGCGCCAACTTTGATTCCAGGGCCAACCTGATGCGAACCCTTGCCAATGCAATGGATGAAGCCGTTGACCAGGACAGGATCATTGTTCATCCGCCGGCAAAACAGAAGCCCGGCTACATTAGTCGAGCCCATCTGGAATTGGCGAAAAAATATGGCTCAGGCTCAATCTGCACGCTGCCGCTGATTTACCAGGACTCGACTTTTGCGGCAATGACACTGGAACGTAGCGAAGAAAATCCGTTTGCGCCCGCAACAGTCCTGCTGCTAGAACAAACCCTGTCGCTGCTGAGCCCTTTTTTGCATCTGAAGCGTACAGAAGAACAAGGCCTGCCTTACAAAATCGGCAGCAGCCTGAAAAAACAGCTTTCCGGGCTATTTGGCCTTAACCATCTGGGCCTGAAACTGTCTGCTGTGGCGTTAATTTTACTGCTGGGCGCAACGAACACTATCAAAGGCGACTTTAAAATCCATGCTGATGCTGTCTTGGAAGGCAAAGTGCAACGAGTCGTTGCCGCCCCTATGCAGGGTTTCATATTAACGGCGGATGCCCGCGCCGGGGATACGCTAAAAAAAGGCGAGTTGATGGCCATGATGGACGATGCCGATTTAAAGCTGGAAGCCGTTAAGTTAGCCAGCCAACAGCAGCAAATTGCCCGGGAATACCGGGAGGCGATGTCCGACAGGGATCTGGTAAAAGTCAGCGTGCTCAGCGCGCAACTTGAGCAAGTTAAAGCACAGCTTCAGCTCATTCATGAGCAATTGCAGCGCACATCAATTGTGGCCCCATTCGATGGCGTGGTGATTGAAGGCGATCTCAGCCAATCGCTGGGCTCGCCGGTCGAACGGGGCGCCAGTCTGTTTAAAATGGCGCCGTTGGAAGGCTACCGGGTTGTGCTCAATGTTAACGAGCGGCTCATTTCCTATGTGCAAGCCGGGCAGACCGGCGCCTTGGCCTTATCGAGCCTGCCGGAACAGCACATCCCGCTGACCGTCGAAAAAATCACCGCGGTATCCCGGGTAGAAGGCGGCAACAATATTTTCCGTGTAGAAGCCAGCCTGCATAACCATTCCGATCTTTTAAGACCGGGCATGGCGGGCGTAGGAAAAATCAACGCAGGCCAAAAGCCGCTGTTATGGATTTGGACGCATGAGCTGGTCGACTGGGCAAGCTTATGGTTCTGGTCCTGGTGGCCCTAATGGCATCAGTTTAAGGAATGGGTCGTGAGTGAGTCATTATTAAGCCCGCAGTGGTACCGTGTTCAAGCGTTAACGCCCCGTTTGCGTAAGCATATTGAAGTGCACCGCCATGATTATCGCGGGCAGATCTGGTTTATTCTTGAAGATAAGTCTTCCGGCCGGCATCATCGCTTCAATGCCGCAGCTTTCAGGATTATCGGCCTGCTGGATGGCGAGCGCACCGTCAATGAAGCCTGGCAACTGGTTAACGATCAGCAGGGCGATTTCGCACCGACCCAGGATGAAGTGATACAACTGCTGGGCCAGCTTCATAGCGCCGATCTACTGCTCTCGAATGCGGCAACGGATATAGACGAGCTGTTTCATCGGCAAGAACAGCATCAAAATTTAAAGATCAAGCAACGCGTCAGTAATCCCCTTTCCCAAAAATTTCCGCTCTGGGACCCGGATGATTTTCTTGAGCGGCATTTACCCAAAGTAAGCGGGTTATTCAACTGGACAATCGCTCTGGCATGGCTGTCCATCGTATTGACCGCATCCTTGCTGGCGGCAATGCACTGGCATGAGCTGGGCAACAATATAATTATTAATACGCTGTCGCCCTATAACCTGACCCTCCTGTTTATCCTGTATCCGGGCATTAAAATATTGCATGAATTAGGCCACGCATTTACGGCCAAGCTGGAAGGCGGGGAAGTGCATGAAATGGGCATCATTTTTATGATGTTCATTCCCATCCCCTACATCAACGTCTCTACCGTAACTAGTTTCAGGAACAAATATAAACGCATGCTGGTCGGGGCCGCCGGCATTATCGTTGAACTGTTGCTCGCCTCCCTGGCCCTGTTTATCTGGTTGATGGCCGAGCCCGGCATAGTGCGGGATATTGCTTTCAACATCATGCTGATCGGCGGCGTTTCTTCGCTATTTTTTAACGGCAACCCCTTACTGAAATATGACGGCTATTACGTCCTCGCCGACGCGATCGATATCCCCAACCTTTTCCAGCGCTCGGCAAAATATTGGGGCTATCTGTGCCAACGCTATCTCTTCGGCTTGAAGCAGCTGGCATCGCCGGCTTACACATCGTGGGAATCGTCCTGGTTTATCTTGTACAGCCTCCTGTCGATGACTTACCGAATGGCCTTGCTGTGGTTCATCATCGTTTACGTCACGGACAAGTTTTTTGCTATCGGCATAGTTCTGGCTTTATGGTTAGTGATTGCCCAAATCGTATTGCCGCTATTCAACATGCTGCGTTTTATTGCCGCCAGCCCCAGTATCCAGAAAAAACGCTGCCGAGTCATCGGCAGTTGCGGCGCGCTGCTGGCTGTCTTAATGGCGCTGATCTCTATCGTGCCTTTTCCGTCCTACACCTTGGCAGAGGGCATTGTGTGGGTGCCCGATAACGCCCAGTTAAGGGCGGAAAGCGACGGCTTTTCCGGGCCGTTGTTAACCAGAAATAACAGCCAGGTCGACAATGGCACGGACATCCTTCAGTTGGAAGACCCTTTTTTGCAAACCCAGGTAGAAATTCAGCTGGCAAAGTTAAAGGAATTGGAAGCCAACTATCGGGCAGAAAAATTTAACGATCTGATAAAAGCGCAAATACTCAAAGAACAGATACCGGCAGTCCAGGCAGAGTTAGCCAACGCGCAAAAAAACGTGCAGTCCATGCAGCTTAAAAGTGCAACGCAAGGCCAATTATTAATACCGGATGCGGATGATTTACCCGGCCAATTCCTCAAACAGGGCGACTTGATCGGCTATGTAATTAATAACTCCCTGCCTATCGTTCGCACCGTGGTCACTCAAGACGATATGGGTAAACTGCAAGCGGGTACGGAGCGCGTGCAGATAAGATTGGTCAATCACTTGGATCAAGTTATACCGGCAAAAATTATCCGCATAATCCCAGAGGCCACCAATCGCCTTCCCAGCGCAGCGCTTGCAACCTCAGCCGGTGGCAGAATGATTCTGGACCCGGACCGGACAGAGGACTTGGTAACCCTGGAGAATTTTTTTCTGGTAGATGTTGAGTTCTCACCATTGGACCCGACCATACTGATCGGCACCCGAACTTATGTGCGTTTTGATCATGGCGGACAAGCGCTGGCCAAGCAGTGGTACAGAAGCTTGCGGCAATTATTTCTGAGGCAGTTCAATGTCTGATACTGGATTCGATACAGCGGATATGGCCTCTTACACGGCAGTAGAACGTTATGTTACCAAACCGGCCGGACCGGATAATAAACCCCGCCCCGGCGTGTTGCTCGGCAGATATCCGCAGAAAAAAGAAACCCGAAACACCGACTTTGAAAAGCTGATCGCTCGTTGGGCCGCCGACGCAAAATTCCTGTTTACCCGGCAAAAATACAGCCAAAACTACATCGTCAGCCGGATCAATGACTACGAGCACGACTTAAAGCAATTATCCGAGCCTGATTTAACCGCCCAGATTGCCTATATCCAAGAAAACTTACAACGGTCAGGCTTACAGGAGCCATGGGTTATCCAAGCTTTTGCAACCATCAGGGAAGTCGCCGGCCGCACGCTGGGCAAGCGTCATTTTGACACGCAGCTGTTAGGCGGTTGGGTGATGATTCACGGCATGGTCGCGCAAATGCAAACCGGCGAAGGCAAAACCCTGGCGGCAACACTGCCCGCCTGCACCGCTGCCCTGGCAGGGATACCGGTGCACGTGATAACGGCCAACGATTATCTGGCCGCCCGCGATGCCGAGCTTCTGCAACCGCTCTATCAGCGTTTGGGCCTGGTTGCCGGTTCGGTCATTGACGGCATGGAAACAGATCAACGCCGTAAAATCTATGCAGGCGACATTGTTCACACCACCCATAAACAGATAGCCTTCGATTATCTGCGGGATAAAATTGCAATGGCCGAAGACACGACGCCTTTTCGGCTGCAATTTAAACAGATACAAAAAGAACGCCGGCATTCATCACGCTTGTTCTTGCGCGGCTTATGTTTTGCAATTATTGATGAAGCGGACAGCGTGTTGATAGATGAAGCGGGGACTCCGCTGATTATTTCAAAGAACCTGCCTGCCGAAGACAGCGAGGCAGTCTATGTCGATGCCTTGCATTTAGCGTCAAGGCTCATCATTAACGAACATTTTACGGTAGATTTTGACCAGCGCACCCTCACCTTAACCGAAGCGGGCGAAAGACATCTGCTTGAAGCGGCCCAGGCGATGGCTGAATTATGGCAAAGCACAAGGCAGCGAAACGCCTTGATAACCCAGGCCCTGACCGCCCAATACCTGTTTATCGTTAACAAACACTACCTGGTTAGCGACGGCAAAATCCAGCTGATCGATCAACTTACCGGGCGGGTCATGGCGGACAGGTCTTGGGAACAGGGGCTGCACCAGATGATTGAAGCCAAAGAAAGCTGCGCCATCACCCATCAACGGGAACCGCTGACCCGTATCAGCTACCAGCGTTTTTTCAGTCGCTACTTAAAACTGGCGGGAACCTCAGGCACTGCAAAGGAAGTCGCAACGGAGCTTCATTCCGTGTATGGCTTGCACGTCGTTGACATTCCGACCTATAAACCCTGCCGAAGAAAAATGTTGCCGGAACGGCTGTATCTGGCCGCCGATGCCAAATGGGCAGCCTTGATAACGCGCATCAAAGAGCTCAACCGGCTTGGCCGCCCCATTTTAATCGGCACTTGTTCGGTAGCGGAATCAGAAGAAATCAGTGCAAAGCTGACAGCGCATAGCCTGCCTCATCAAGTGCTTAACGCTAAGCAAAACAAGCATGAGGCCGAAATCATAGCCAGGGCCGGACAATCGGGAAACATAACGGTTGCAACCAATATGGCGGGGCGCGGAACCGATATCGAACTGGATGCACGCGTTATAGCGCTCGGCGGACTGCATGTGATTGCAATGGCGCGGAACGACGCCCTGCGCATAGATCGCCAATTATATGGCCGGTGCGCCAGGCAAGGCGACCCAGGCAGCGCGGAAGCCTTTATCTCGCTGCAAGACGAAAGAATAGCGCAGGCTTACCCGGAATCCTTGCTTAAAATTTTTTCCCGGCTTGCTGGAAATGAGCAACTCGTGCCTGAAAGGCTGGCAAGAATAATCCTGAGATGGCCGCAGAAAAAGATCGAAAACCAACAGGCCGAAATACGCGATCAGTTAATGAAGCAAGATAAGCAACGAGCCAGAATATTGGCTTTCTCAGGGCGTTTTGAATGATTTTGCAACCATTAATGCTGTGCAAGCGCTACAAACTACAGCTTGCTGGCCGAAAAAACTTTTCCTGCCGCTATGCACCTTGGAGCTAAGGCTTATACTGTAGCTCATCAATACCAAATAAATTAAAACCCATGCAAAAAAACAGCCACCCGTTATTTTCAATGAACCCTAAGCTGATAACGATTATGTTCATACTAGGCAGCGGCTATGTTGCCGCACTCCAGGCCGCTGAAACGACAGAGCTGGACTGCATGGTAAAGCCGGAAATGTATGTAGAACTGAGCAGTCCCGTCGATGGTGTGCTGGAAAGCGTGTTGGTGGAAACCAGCGATAGCGTCCAGAAAGGCCAGGTTTTGGCAAACTGGAGTCTTCCGTAGAAACGGCGCAAGTCAATCTGTCCAAACAGGAAGCGTCGGTTATCGACGTCATAGAAGGTAAAAGGATTGAATCGGAATTTTCAAAGCGCAACAAAGACCGTTTCGACCAATTGTACAAAAAGCAGGCAGGGTCATGGGCTGATGACGACAAGGCCAATACCGAAGCGAACTTGACACGGCTGGCGTTAAATAAAGCCATCAGCGATAAGAAAATAGCGGAACTCAAATTCAAACTGGCGACGGCCCAATTGGAACAAAAATCCATCAAAAGCCCCATTACCGGCATCGTGATCGAGCGCTATGCCATGCCCGGTGAAACAGTAGAAAACCGGCCCATTATGAAATTGGCCCAGATCGACCCGCTACGGGTTGAACTGGTGGCTCCGGCCGCGTTGTTTGGGCAAATAAGCAAAGGCATGTCAGCTGAAATCCATCCTGAAAAGCCGGCCAACCAAACCTATCAGGCAACCGTAACGACAGTGGATAAATTGATTGATCCGGCCAGCGGCAGCTTTACCGTGCGCTTGGCGCTGCCTAATCCCAACGATAAGCTGGTCGGCGGGGTTAATTGCGTCGCCAAATTTAATTTTCCTTCGGAGCTCCCGACCGCCAACACCAAAAAAACCGCTGCCGAGCCATCGTCATCAAAACCTCATAATTGATAAATGAATGACACGTCGATCACTCAAGCAGTCAGAACATGCACAGCCGATAGCCAGGTAAAGTCATGAATAACAAGATTGCGCGTGAATTCAGTCATAAACTGATTATGGAAGAGTTGGAAGCACGACAACTTTTTTCCGATGGCATTGAAGGGGTGATGGTACAAGAGCTGTCGCCACAGCCTGCGACTTATGTCGATATAGATTCAAGCACCAACTCAACCGCGCAATCAGGCGATACGGCCATTGCAAGTAATCCAGTCCAGGACGGCGCTAGCCGGGAATTGGTCTTTGTCGATACGGATGTCGAAAACTATCAAGAACTGGTCAATGACATTTACAAGCAAAGCGATGCCGAACGAAACATACAAGTCATCCTGCTGGACAATAACCGCGATGGCATACAGCAAATCACCCAGGCATTAAGCCAATACAGCAATCTCGATGCCGTGCATTTAATATCCCACGGCAGCGACGGCAGCATCGATATCGGCAACAGCCAACTCAACATCGAAAGCCTGACCCGCAACCAGGAAACGATCATTGCTTGGGGCAACTCGTTTACTGAAAATGGCGACATCCGTATCTACGGGTGTGATGTTGCCGAAACGCAATCCGGCCAAAATTTCATCGGCTACTTATCCGAACTAACCAGTACCGATGTCGCCGCTTCCGTCGATGCGACCGGCAACTCGGCATTAGGCGGCGATTGGGACCTGGAATTCAGCACAGGCAGTATTGAGAGCTTAGTGGCCCCGAGTGCAGCCGCACAAGCTAACTGGCAAGGTATCTTGGCGACTACGACTTTTCAGGAAGGCGTGAGCGGTTATACCGGAACCACGGATACTTATCTCGATTCCACATTGTCCGGCACGAATTATGGGGCGTCCGGCACATTGCAAATAATTACTCCGCTGCTGTTGGGTAGTACGCAGCAATCACTGATAAGCTTCGATCTCAGCAGTATTCCTGCAGGCTCCATTGTAACCAGTGCTTCGGTTACCTTTACCGCGTCGAGCGCTATCGCGTTATTGCCGAGCGTTGATATGTATAAGATGCTGAGCTCTTGGTCGGAAAGCACATCGACATGGAGCAGTTTAGGCAGCGGCGTATCCACCGACAACAGCGAAGCATCAAGCACTGCCGATGCCAGTTGGGGTGCATTGCTAGGATTAAACGGTACGGCAACGTTCAGCAGCGCGTCTATGGCTTCGACAGTGCAATCCTGGATTAACAACCCTGCGAGCAATAACGGCTGGTTGCTGACTGCCGGGATAACCTCAGTGCAATTCTATTCGTCCGAGGAAGCGACAATCGCTTACCGGCCACAATTATCGATTACCTATACTGTACCCACGCCCCCATCCATGGACCTGGACGCTGATAATAGCTCAGGCGCCACCGGCAGCAATTACACAACTTCGTTCACAGAAGACGGCCCGGCGGTCAAGGTCGCCGACATCGATGCCACCGTGACTGCGGGCTCCAACTCTATCAGCCCGAACCTTTCGGGCATGACAATTACAATCAGCAATTTACTGGACGGTGCCGCCGAATCATTGACTGCAACGACGTCAGGAACATCCATCACGGCTTCTTATAACGCCGGAGTATTAACACTGTCAGGCTCGGACACCGCAGCGAACTATCAGACGGTATTGCGCACAGTCACTTACAACAACACTTCGAATGCCCCCAGCACAACGAGTCGAGTCATTAATGTGGTGGCGACCGACCCTTATGGCGGCAGCAGTACCGCTGTTTCAACAACGATCGCCATAACTGCCGTCAACGACGCCCCGACCGCGACCAACCTCAGCGCCGCGCAGAGCTACAGCGAAGACACACCGCTGGCGCTGACCGCCATCGTCATCAGCGATGTCGACAGCGCCAGCGTCACCGCGACCCTGACCCTGTCGGATGTGGCCGCGGGCAGCCTGAACACCGGCACGTCCGGCGCCGTCACCTCGACCTTCGCGGCCGGGGTCTGGAGCGCCAGCGGCGCCCTCGCCGACGTCAACGCCCTGCTCGCCGGCCTGACCTTCACCCCGGCCCTGAACGTCAACAGCAACTTTTCGATCGCCACCAGCGTCAGCGATGGCATCGCCCCGGCCCTGACCGGCAGCAAGGCGATCACCGGCACCGCCGTTAACGACGCCCCGACCGCGACCAACCTCAGCGCCGCG
>Ga0265297_10003123_pt1 | contig 30980 bp, 40 predicted proteins | sample Munlanlwell13791_FD_192502 | JGI IMG/M metagenome (GOLD analysis project Ga0265297, IMG submission 192502) | Leachate microbial communities from a municipal landfill in Southern Ontario, Canada - Leachate well 137-91 | ecosystem: Engineered > Solid waste > Landfill > Unclassified | place...
TATTATAAAAACTAACTAATAATTATCTTTTTTCATTATAGCACTTATCCTAAAAATCCCAAAAATATCACACTAATTACCAAACATAACTATTATAAGCCCACTCGGCCAGATCTCTTGTTTTTTGAAAGCGCTCTTCGCTGCTCTTTCCGCCCAAGATCGCTGTTATTATTTCTCGGCCAGAATTATCAGAAAATTTTCCCGCAAAACAATAACCAGCCAAATCCGTATAACCAGTTTTCCCGCCAATAATCTTCAGGCCATTGCTGGGAAAATTTTTCAACAAATAATCAGTTGAGGATACAACTTTTCTTTTGCCAGCCAAGGTTTTAAATTGATAATCTTTAGACATGGTCGCCTGCCGTATATCTTCGTGCGCCAAAGATATTTTGGCGAGATTAGCTATTTCTCTGGCAGTAGAGACATTATTATTGTCTAAACCGACCGGATCCCTGAAATTTGTTTTGGTCAACCCTAAACTGCCGGCCTTCTCATTCATTTTTTTTACAAATTCTTCTTCGTTAAATCCCGTTGATTTTGCTAAAGCGACAGTAGCCGTGTTATCAGAAGCTACCAAACTCAAATAAAATAAATCTTTTACTGTAACTTTTTCTCCTAAAAATAAATAAATCCTTCCTCCTTCTCGCCTATCCTCTCTTTTTATTTCATAGGGGATATCCCAGCCCGGATTATATTCCAAAAAAACTAAAGCCGTCATTAATTTTGTCAAACTGGCAATCGGCGTTGACTCATCTGGATTATGAGCGAAAAGAAAAACTCCTGTTTCTTCGTCAATCGCCACCGCGCTCTTAGCCGCGATTTCAAATTCTTCCGCGCCTTCTTTTTTTTGCGGAGCAGCCGGCTTGTCTTCGCTTTCCGGCAAGAAAGCTTTAGCTATTTCATTAACGCTTTCTTCTGCTCCCAGAATCTTCCCCTCGCTTTCTTCGGCCGCACCAAAAATTTTAAAACCCTGCTTAAAATTTTTAGAAAAACAATTCGTATCTGAAGGGAAACAAGCAAAATTAAAAACAAAAATGGTGATAATAAAACTGGCGATAGACGATAATAACATGCTTTAAACTTTTAATTATTAGATTGATTACAAATTATTTACTCCCCTGTCTTCTTTTAATACTTTGTCCAAAGTATCATCTTTGCTCAATTTTTCATAATTCGGCAAATCCTTTATATCATTAATTCCCAAAAAACGGATGAAATCAAAAGTTACGCTATAATAGGTTTCGTTTTTCTTTTTATCCGGCTTGGCCTCAATCAAACCGCGTATGAGAAGATTGCGGATAATTAGAGAGCAATTAACCCCTCTGATTCTCTCCAGCTCCAATTTCGCAATCGGACCGCGATAAGCGATGATGGTCAAAGTTTCAAGGCTCGGCCGGGTAAGTTCACCGGCGGTTTCGTCTTTGATAAAATCTTGAATCAAAGAAGAATTTTCTGGAGCGCTCACCATCTGATAAGACGACCCATTCTTTATTATTTGCAATCCGCCTTTCTTTTCGTTATAATCAGCCATCAACTCATCAGCCGCCGCCTGAAGTTCTTTTACGTCTTTTTTGATAAGCTGAGCCATTTCTTTTGTGCCTATTGGCTTCGCTGAGATAAAAAGCAATGATTCTATTTTTGTTTTTGTGGACATATCAATTATTTTTATTTATAGTAATTTCTCCGAATAAATCATCTTGATCGACAAAAATATTCCTTTGTTTTATTAATTCTAAAATCGCCAAAAAACTCACGATAATTTCAGTCTTCGATTCTGCTTTTTCCATTATTTTACTGAAATTTATTTTTATTTTATCAAGAACTATCTGCTGAATAGACAAAATTTTATCTTCAATATTTATTTTTCTTTCCAGTTTTTCTTCCTCCAATTTCTCTTCCTGCGGCCGAATAACGCTGATCAATTCTTCAAACACTGTAGACATGTTTTCTTTGGTCAATTTTTTTGGCGGAGAAAAAAAGTTTATATTATTAAGCAGGGCTTTTCGGTTGAACTCGCGGGCAAAAGCAAATTTCTTTTTTCCTATCATTCCCTCTATAATTTTCATAGCTTCCAGAAATTCTTTATACATCTTCAATTGCTGTTCCAGTTCTTCCACTTCCTCATCTTCTTCCGGATATAAATAAGGCAGCAGCGCTTTTGATTTTATATAAAGCAGCTTAGCCGCCACCACTAAAAAATCCGCGGTTGCTTCCGGATCTATTTGGCCAACCTTTTTTATATATTCAATATATTGATCGGCAATTTTTGCCAAACTCACCTCGGTTATATCAAGTTCCTCCTTCTCTATCAATTGCAGAAGCAAGGCAAGCGGACCCTGAAATTTTTCTGTTTTAAAATCAAGCATGATAATTTCTAACTCTTTTTTGTTGTCTTCTTCTTGTTTTTTATCACTTTTTGAATTTTTATTTTTTTCTTTATTCCGAAACTTCCCAAAATCGCATTTTCTAATTTCACAAAATCATTAACAGCCATTTCAACGGAATGATTCATGCTGCCGGAAGAAAATATTGCTTTCTTCGCTTTTATCAGGCCCTTATCCATTATTACCGGCAATTTGTGAAGCTGCCCGAAGGCGCTCAATGCGCCGGCTTTAATATTTAAAGCATTTTCCACTATCTTCTCTCCCGGAATTTTTACAACTTTTATTTTTTTTCCGACTTGGGCTCCCAAACATTTCCCTAATTTGCTAAAATCAAGATTGTAATCAGCCGGCAAAAGCACTAAAAAATAATCTTGGTCCGCCTTTACTAAGAGTGATTTGGCAATTTCCCCTACTTTCCTTCTCATCGTCGCAGCGGCGTCCAAAGCCGTGTAAACAGTTCTGTGCTCAAGAATATCATGTTTAACTCCTGCCTTTTCTAAATATTTAATCAGCTTAGCCGGCAACTTCTGTTTTTTGGGCATATTATTAAGTATTAAATAATTAAAAGTCAACTGTTAACCGTCAATTGTTAATTGTCAACTTGTTAATATTATACCGTATTTTTTCGCAAAGGCAAAGAAAAAAGGCTGTCCAATAAAGGTCAGCCTTTTCTTGTTTTTTTAGTTGTTGGCCAGATAGGCCAGGCATTCGTGATACTTATCTGCGGTGATTTTCCTGGTTTCCAGGTAATAGTTGAAAAGTTCGGTAATGGTGAAAGCTGAAATCATTTCGCGCCCTGCCTTTTTCAGCTGCTCTCGGCCGCCCCCCTGGCGGTCAACCAAAACGGCCAAGCCGGCGAATACAAGTGCGCTTACTTCTATAGCCGCAATCGCTTCGATTTTTGAATCCGCCCCGGTAATCAAATCGTCAATCAGAAGAACTCTTTCTCCAGGTTGATAATTACCGTCGGCCAGAGAAACAATCCGGCGCTTGTCGTCATCAACTTCTTTTCCCAGCCTGATAATCCGGAAGCTTCGTGGTGGTGCCGCCACCCTTTCTATCGCTTCTGCTAGAGGATCACCGGCATTCGGAATTCCGGCAATAGCAGAAAAGGAGAATCCGCTTTCCAGGATTTTTTGCCAGAGGACTTCGGCGATCAGAAGGCAATCATCTCTGGTGAGCGGTCCCGGCTTGGGATTGTCAGGCGTTCTCAAGTTGAGAAAAAACGGCGACAAAGGAGCGTCCGGCTGCTTTTCATGAAGCTTTAGCTTGAAAGCCCCGAACTTGAGAGCCCCTCTTTCAAAAATCATATCAGCTACTCTTGCTAAGTCCTCCGTCATAATAGACCTCCGTTATTTTTCCGCCTTGCATTCCCGGCACAAACTGTTGTGGTTCTTATCACACATTTTCTTGCAGGCCGTACCTCCCGGAACATTGGTACATCGCTTCGGCCGTCCTGTAATTTTCTTCTGGTGGTTGTTATTTTTTGACATTTCCCCTCCCTTTAATTGGTTAATCTCTCTCTCCAAACCAGAAAAATTATCCTGTTTTTTAGTGATATTTCTAACTTCGCCTTTCGCTTTTGAGAATTATTAGAGATTGAAACTCCCATTAATAAAAGAAATGAAAGCCATGCAACGCCGACAAACAGCTCTGTTTCCTTCTCTTAAGAATATACTTTCCCCAGAGACTCTGTGGCACTTTCGTGGATTCTTCCCCCGCTTCCTTTTGCGTCTCTTTCCCTTCGGCATTTCTCCTCCTTTTTTCAGTTTTTTAAGAACGAAAAGCATGTTTATGATCGACAATATAAACCATCGAGATTAATGATACGGCTGTCACCAACAATCCTATCGCCCTTAAAGCGTCTACCCCTAACTTCAAAAATTCGACAGCCAGCTTGGAATATTTGGCCAAACCTATGCGAAATTTGCTTTTTGGGTCAACTACGGCGGCCAAAAGATAAAGGCCGGCTGTTATTGCCAAAAGAAAAATAATCCCCAAGCCAAAAAAAAGGTAATAAAAGAAACTTCCCACTCCGCTGCTTACCATGTCGATAAAAAATTTGGCCTTCATTTATAACCTCGCTTTTTTATATTTTTGTGTTCGTTTTTTAAGGAGCTATATAAAAAGCCCGAAAGATTCCCCCTCGGACTTTTTTGCTAATATTAAATAAAATAAACAATTATCTAACCGGAACCGGTATTTCATCTTTTATATTTTCATCGTGAACTTTTTGTTTCAAACATTGATAGCCAGCTTCGTGCGGCCATTTTTCCTTATAATAGCTATAATCCCCATTATCATTATCATTATTTTTATTGGAAGTTTTGAACTCAGCGCAAAGTTCATAAGTATTTTCGCCAACTATCCTATATTCAAATTCATTCTTCTTTTCTGGATCTTTCGTGCTATCTTCTCCTAAATAGCTATATTCTCCCTTTAATTCATTCAGTCCTCCTGGCATCTTTTTATATTCTTTGTAATAGCTATTAATAGCTGAATTTATGTTATTAAAATTACCTAATACAAGACTGTCATACTTTCTAGCTCTGGTCTGAACGGGAGATTCAACTGCAAAAAGCGAAGCAACGAAAGTTGCTAAGATAATAGCTAAAGAAGAATAAAAATAAATTTTTATTACCTTGTTAACGCCAATAACATCAACCCTTTTGATGTCATAAAGATAAAAAGAAAAAACTGCAGCTGAAATTAAAAGGGCGGTTATTGCCTTTAAAATGAATTTTGCGGTCATGTCTCCGTTAAGAAAAGTATTGACTGTGCCGATCAGCCAGCCGATCATCACCACCGAAGAAATGAAAAGAATAAAATAAGTTAGCCATTTTCTGATGCCGGAATCTTTTTCCAGCTCCCCTGTTTTCAGATTTGAGTAGATTTGCTTCATGCAGACATAAAAAATAGGCGCAGAAATAATCAAAGCGGAAATAGCGTACTTGAGCTGTCCGGAAGAAAAAGCCCCTTGATAGATATTCAAAATATCAGGAATGTTCTTATTTATAATCTGAAAAATAATCATGCCAGTAGAAAGCGCCATGAAAATAAGCGCTACCAGCGACAGCATGTAGAAAAAAGCGAATTTGGCGGTGTTTTTTTGTTCCATATTTTTTAAAATTAGTTATTTAATCGGCAATTTTACTTGCCGTTCTTTTATTATTTCTTTGGCCGCTTTTTGGCCGCGAGACGTCAACTTCACTTTATGAATAAACCATTTCTGTTTTGTTTTTTTGCCATAAGCAACCAGTAAATCCTTTTCTACCAAACTCTCCAGACTTTTATGAATAATATCTTGAATTATTTTTAAAGATATATTTGATTTATTCTTTTCATAGAAACTATAAAAATCTGCTTTGACACCAGCGCCATTATTGAGACAACATCGACTTAAAATATATTTTTGCAAGCTTGAGAGCCGCATATTTTTTTATTATTTTTTTGCTTCTTTCTGTTCCCCCTCTAACCTTTCTATAAATTTTTTTATTGAATCCTTTTCTTCATAAAAATCGAAAAATTCACAATCATTTCCATCGTAAGTACTTCCCACCAAAATATGAAATAAAGCATAATCACGAATTCTATCTATTCCATAAGTTTTTCTCAAGGCATTAACGAAGGCGGTAATTTTGTCATTAATCATAAATCTATTCTTCTCTTTAAGAAAATCCAATCTCCTTTTCAAATCTTCAGCTTCAGCCCTTTCTGTCTCTCTTTGCTCTGCCGGGATCTCTTGCTTAGGAGATTCTTCATACTTTATTTCTTCTTCTCCTACATTTTTTGGCTCCATTTTTTCGTTCATATTTTAAGATTATTAATTATTTTTAAAATTCCGCGTTCTTTGGCGTTCTGGGAAAAGGTATGACATCTCTGATGTTGGCCATGCCGGTAAAATACATAATTGCCCTTTCAAACCCAAGGCCAAAACCAGCGTGCTTCACGCCGCCATATCTTCGCAAATCTAAATACCATTCATAATCTTCTTTATTTAAGCCAAATTCTTTTAGTCTTCTCTCCAGCACATCCAGACGCTCTTCTCTTTGGCTGCCACCGATAATTTCTCCTATTCCTGGCACCAATAAATCCATAGCCGCTACGGTCTCGCCGTCATCGCTCAGACGCATATAAAAAGCTTTTATTTTAGCTGGATAATCCGTGACAAAAACCGGTTTCTTAAAAACTTTTTCTGCAATATATCTTTCGTGTTCGGTTTGCAAATCCATCCCCCATTTCACCGGATATTTAAATTTTTCTTTAGATTTCTTTAAAATATCAATTGCCTTCGTATAAGTGACCCTTTCAAAATCAGAGTTAGCAACATTGTCCAAACGCTCAATCAATCCCTTATCAACAAATTTATTAAAAAATTCTATTTCCGCCGGGCAATTTTGCTGTACATATTTAATTAAATATTTTATCATTTCTTCCGCTAAATCCATATTGTCCTTCAATTCAGCAAAGGCCACTTCCGGCTCTATCATCCAAAATTCAGCCGCATGGCGGGCGGTATTAGAATTTTCCGCGCGAAAAGTCGGGCCAAAAGTATAAATATTGCGAAAAGCTAAAGCGAAAGCTTCACCATTAAGCTGTCCGCTCACAGTCAACCCAGTTTTTTTCCCAAAAAAATCTTCAGTTAAATCAACTTTTCCCTTTTCATCTCTTGGTAATTTATCTAAATCAAGTGAAGTCACCTGAAACATTTCCCCTGCTCCTTCACAATCGCTAGAACTGATAATCGGTGCATGAAGATAAACAAAGCCTTTCTCTTGAAAAAATTTATGAATAGCGAAAGCTACAACCGAACGCACTCGAAAAACTGCGGAAAGAGTATTGGTGCGCGGCCGTAAATGAGCAACCGTCCGTAAAAATTCAAAAGAATGATGCTTTTTCTGCAAAGGATAACCATCAGCTGTGATGCTTAATATTTCCACTTTATCAACCTTAAGTTCAAAAGGCTGGCCGGCAGCTGGAGATTTGATAAGTTCTCCCTCAATAGTAACCGCCGAACCAATCGGCAATTTTGCCAATTCATCAAAATTATCCAGTTGATTTTCAAAAACCGCCTGTAAATTTTTCAAAAAAGTTCCATCATTAATTTCTATAAAACCAACATTGGCTGATGAACGAATCGTTCTTACCCAGCCGGAAATAGAAATCTTCTTCGCCTTAGGAGAATAATGACCGGATAAAAATTTCTCCGGTTCTTTAAAAATATCTCTTATTAAAATTTTTTCTGCAAGTTGTGTCATGCTATTTTAATTCCTAATTCTTTTAATTGCTTGGGGTCAACTTCGCTTGGAGTATCCATCATTACATCGCGCGCCTGCCCGTCCTTGGGGAAAGCGTAAATATCCCGAATTGATTCACAGTCAAGCAAAATCATCAGCAGCCGGTCCAAACCCGGAGCAAGGCCGCCATGAGGCGGAGTGCCGTATTTAAAAGCCTTAAGCATATGCCCAAATTTCTTTTCTACTTCTTCCTTGGAATAGCCGGCGATAGAAAAGGCTTTATACATAGTTTCCGGATCGTGATTTCTGATAGCGCCAGAGGATATTTCATAGCCGTTGCAAACCAAATCATATTGATAAGCTAAAACTTCCAGAGGATTTTTTGTTTTCAAGGCCTCTAATCCTCCCTGGGGCATGGAAAAAGGATTGTGGGAAAAATCAATTTTTCCTTCTTCCAACTCAGAATAATCATACATGGGAAAATCAATAACCCAAGCCCAAGCCGCTTTCTTTGAATCTTTAAGACCGAGCCGGTTGCCGCATTCGCTTCTCACTGCGCCCAAAGACTGGCAGGCAGTCCGCCAGGAATCAGCGGCAAAAAAGATTATATCTCCGGCTTTTGCCTTGAGTTCTTTGACAATTTCTGCCGACAATTCATCGCCTAAAAATTTAATTATCGGCGAATGAAGCTCGTTTTTTTCTTTTACAATTATATAAGCCAAACCTTTAGCGCCTTTAGCTTTAGCAATTTCTGTTAATTCATCTATATCTTTGCGGGAAAATTTTGCTCCTTCGGAAACTTTCAAAGCTTCAACAACGCCGCCGGCTTTTATCGCTTCAGAAAAAACACTGAACCCGCAATTCTTAACAGATTCCGTAATTTCAGCAATTTCCATTCCAAAACGAAGATCGGGTTTATCTGAACCATATTTAGAGATAGCCTCCTTGAAGGTTAACTTGGGAAAAGGTTTTGATAAAACTTTTTTGTCGCTGAATTTTTCTGTTAATTCAATCATCAACGGTTCAGCCATTTTCCAAACATCTTCCTGCTCCACAAAACTCATTTCCAAATCAATCTGGTAAAAATCACCCGGATGTCTGTCGGCCCTGGTATCCTCGTCGCGGAAACAAGGAGCGATCTGAAAATATTTATCAAAACCGCCCACCATCAAAAGCTGTTTAAATTGCTGAGGCGCCTGCGGTAGAGCATAAAATTTCCCCGGGTAAAGACGAGATGGGACTAAATAGTCTCTCGCCCCTTCCGGAGAAGAATTCGCCAAAATCGGAGTTTGGATTTCAATAAAATCTTTTTTATGGAAATAATCTCTGGCGTAAGTTATAACTTCATCTCTAGTCCTGATTATCTCTTGCAGGCGAGACCGGCGCAAATCAATAAAACGGTATTCCAAACGCAAAGCCTCATTGGCCATTTTTGCTTTTTCTTCATCAATCTCAAAAGGCGGAGTTTCTGATTTGCTTAAAATTTCCAATTCTTTTGCCACCACTTCTATTTCTCCGCTTGCCATTTTTTTATTAACCATTTCTTTCGGACGCTCTTCCACTTTGCCTTTTACTCTAATCACCCATTCCCCCCTCAATTTATAAGCTTCCTCCCAAATTTTCTTATTGTTCTCCGGATCAAAATTTATCTGAGTCAATCCATAACGATCGCGCAAATCAATAAAAATAAGACCGCCGTGATTGCGATGACGATGCACCCAGCCGCATAATTCCACAGTTTTCCCTTTATCTTTTTTAGTTAATTCTCCACAGGTATGAGTCCTTAGCATAAAAAAATGAAAAATGAAAAAATAAAAGATAAAAAATTACCTAAAATTAAACAAAAAATTAATCTTAAGCTGTAAATTTTATTTTTTATATTTTATTTTTTATATTTAAATTACACTCCTATCTTAACCTATTTTCCTAATATTAGCAAGGGAAAAGCTAACTATTTAATAAAATAGCCCGTCACATAGCTTGTTGTGCTCTGTATCTCCGGTTTGCCGGCCAAAATCGCCGAATTGGAATTATTAAGAAGCCTAAAGTTAGCTTTATTTAAACGGCTGTATTCAAGCAATGCATAAATTGACGCTGGTGAATCAACATCTAAACCATAAACTTTGCCAAAATCAAAATCAAGAAGCGTCCTAATGCTCTCAGCGTCATTTTTTTGCGCCGTCTCGCTATCTTTATAATGAGAAAAGTCTGCACTTGCGAGAATAAGAACTTTTTTATTTTTGCTTAAGTCAAACAATCCATGCGCCAAATCCTCCGCTTCTTCTGGCGTAACACTTGATTTTAAAATTATTGGCAAAAATTTTGCTTGCGGAAATATTTTTTTTATAAAAGCTACTTCGCTTGTTATGGAATGTTCATTTTTTATCGCCTCTTCGTCAACTTTTATATTCTGAGGTATTTTATCCAAAATTTCATCATCAACCTTCAAAAGACCATAAGGCGTTTGCCAACCATAAGCCGAGGTTATCATTCCCGAGTCGCCCGCATCAAAATGGTTCGGACCGATCAAGACTATTGTATTATATTTTTTTTCTTGCAAATTATAAAAAAATTCGGCAATTAAATCCGCCGCTAAAAGATGGTGAGGAATTATGCCAGCAACAACTTCTTTCCCGGATAGATTGAGTTCGTTTTTTTTAAATTTAAAAACTGTTTCAAAAAATTCCAAATCCGCCGGGGCAGAAGAATGAGTTTTTTTTTCTTCATTTTTCGGAATTTGATGATAAAAATAAAACCCAACAAAAATTAAGCCCGTGAAACACAGGCTTAATATTGTCAAAATTATTATTTTTGAATTAAACTTTACCATTTTTATTTTATAAGATCTTTCGACCACTCGTCTCCAGCCGGTAATTGTCCTTCTCCTAAATAAATTTTCTTCTGCCAATCTTCATCCGTTAATCTACCGTCAATCTTATCTGGAAATTCATAGTGGCTATAGACTAAACCGCGAGTCAGTCGGGCGCCATTAACATCTTTAACCGCCACATAAGCAATGAAGGGCTTGCCAGTCGCTTCATAAAGAATCTGGCTGTTAACTGCATCCGTATGAATATCGGCAATAACCCCCGCTCTTTTTTCTTTATCAGTGAGTTCCTGCCCGGGAAGAGGCGCAGTTATAATTGCGAGATTTGAATTTATTGTGCGCAATTTTTCAAAATCATCGTCGCTTATTTTTTGATTCTGCAGCTCCTGTTCAGCTATCTGCCTAAAGAATTGAGCGGATTTAATAAAAGCTTCATATTTTACCGCAAATTCTTTGGGCAAAATATCTCTATCGGTTAGTCCTTTTTGGGTTAGTTTCGCTAAAGTGATTATTTTATTCCAAAAATCCAAATCTGGCTCAACATAACCTTTTACCACCGGCGGTATCGCATCTGGACCATCACCGCCTCCGCCCCTTTCCGCATAAGACTGCTTAGCATAGAGGAGGGTGTCATGTTTCAACTCCGTATAAGACCCAAGTACAGTTCCTAGATTCTTCTTCATCCACGATTCCTGTTGCATAAAATAAGGATATCCTTCTCCATATCCAGCTAATAATGTTTTATAACAATTGAGCCAGCTCCAATAAATATTTTGCGTCCAAACTGAAGGTTCGTATTTGGAAAATTCTTCTTTTAATTTTGTTAAAACTTTAGGAATAATTTTATCTGATTCCCTTCCCTGGGTTTTTATTCTTGCCGGATCATTAATCCATTTATCCAAATATTTCTTCACGATTTGGCTATTTGGTTCAATCACGGCCAAGGGCTCTAGCGCAGTCGGCATAGTCGGAAGCAATTGCCCGGTTTCCGGATCTGGTGCGCCCACGCCCTGAGTCAAATTATTTATAATATACGCGTCAGGCGTAAATCTTTGCCCCATAAAGCGAAATTGCATGGTATTAATTAAAAGCTCGTTTCTTTCACCGCCGTTATCATAAACGTCCAAAGCTTCGGATACGATTCTTGGAGCCGGCAATTCTTTTTTGGCGCGAGTAACAAATTCTTCCAATTTTTCTTCGTTTGAAAAAATATCGTCGGAAATATCTTCTCCATAAACTTCTTTAATCAAACCAGAATATTCATAGGCGGTTAGATCATCAACTTCGCCTACGAAGAATTCAATCACATCGGCCATATCTGACCACATTTTTGATAATTGCTGGTCCCCTACTTTTAAATTATTTATTTGTCCCGTCACAATCAAAGCGTCTCTGGTCATGTCCAAACTGGTAAGATTAAAACCCATACGCCCATACCACATCATAGAAATAAAATATGATTTTAAAATATTATTTTTAGTATAATGCGATCTAGGTTTGAATTGAGAATAATCATTTTTCAATTCCGGACGCAAGGGGGTAAATATCGGAGACGGAGACAGGCCTTTCGCTTCTTGAATCAATTTTAATTCTGATTTAGCCAAATCATAAACTTCATCGCCTAATTCCACCCCGTCATACTGCTTTTCAGTTAAAGAAAACTTAAGTTCTCCCTCAGCATCTTTTACCTGCAATTCATGCATTGCTTCTATATATTTGGCGTAATTTTCAAAATTTTCTGGTTTTAAAACAACATTGCCGGATTTACTTCCTGCGTCCATAACCACCAAAGGGATTAAATAATATGCGGATAATCTCTTATATGATTCTTTCAATTTAAAATCATCAGTCGAATTATATTTATTAATTGAATCTTCAAAAAGCGCCCTGGTAATTGATCGGAGCATTGGCTGGAACTTATCTTGCTCAATTTGTTGGAAACTCCTATCAACAAGAATATGATAAAGATGCAAAGCCGTATCACTTGTTATAAATATGGCGTCATCCGGTTCGCGATAATAGATATTGCTGCTGCCGTTTAAACTCTCATAGGTATCAATAAAGTCGTCGGTATTGTCATATGCGCTTTGATCCGTAATTATATAATTCTCTGCCAGAAAAAAACCATCTTCTTCCAGCGCTTTTCTCTGCTCTTCAGAAAAAACTATTTTATCATTTTTAATAAAACTATCGAAATTTTCAATTTCAGATACTGCTATTTTAGCAGAAGGGACTGAGGGCTTTATTTTTTGAGTTATATTTTCAATCTGCGCAAAGATCGGTTTGACTAAGTTAAATTTCCATAAACCATTGTTTCCATTCTGGTCTAATTGCTCAGAAATATTTGCTGGCAAATCTGTCTTATTTTTATTGGCGTTTATAAAAAAATAACTCATAATTAATAAAACAACAAAAACCAAAATTAAAGATGCTTGAATAATTTTTCTTCTTAAGTTTAACTTTTTATTTTCTTCTGTGATTATAGTTTCCTGGCCGGAGAATTTTTTCGGCTCTTTTGTCCGCAATTTCCCATTTTTTTCTTCCATATTTTTTAAAAAATAAATAAATAAAAAACGATTAACACTTTTATTTTAACCCAATTCTTTCGGATTGGCAAGAAAACTAAAAAAAGAAGATTTTCTCAAAATCTCCTTTATTGACCGCCATTTGTTGTAAGCCAATTAAAAAAATGATATAATTTGATTATTATAAATCTCTAAAATAAATAATTTTTTAATAAAAAATATGAAACAAAAAATATTCTATTTTTTGATGATAGTTCTTTGCCTCGGACTATTATCTTCCCAAGTTCAGGCGTCTGCACCGACCACAATGGCATTAACTAATACCAGCGGCGATGCAGTCCAGGTAGAAATTACCGGCGATATCAACAGCACTGTTCGTCTTTCTTTTCTGCCGGCCGGCGCCTCAGCCCTATCGACCATCATCTTAGGGACAACTGACGCGAACGGACACCTCACGAATTCAATCAGCAGCGGCGGCTATGGAATCCCAGCCGGATCTCCAGCCTACGCCACAATCAACGGAGTTCAGTCTTCCATGCTTTTGTGGCCATCCTACACCAGCACCATAACTTTCGATCAAACCAGCACTCAAATAGCTGTTGGACAAAGCATATCTATCAACTCCTCAAATACCCTCATTTTATCCTCCAATAGCTTAACTTCAAGCATCGGCACAGTTTTGAGCGGAAGTCGGATAACCATAACCGGGCTCAGCACGGGAACCGGAACTCTTATTCTTTGCGGAGCTAACGCTGGTTGCGGTTCAGTAGCCGTAGTTGTTGGGACTTCTTCCGGGCAAACTCAAATAACTCTGAGCAAATACACTACCACTCTGAATTATTTAGGATCAGAAAATATAACAATTTTCGGAAATTCAATCAATGGTTATGTTGTAAATTCAAATTCTAATTCCGCTTCTGTCAGCGCTAATATCAGCGGCACTACCGATATAGTATCTCTTTTCGGAAATAAAGCCGGAACAGCAACAATAAAAATTTGCGCTGTCGGTTCGGAAACAAATTGCAGCAATCTATATGTAACTGTCCAGAGCGCCACTGCTAATAATTTATCTTTTAGCCAAAATAATCTCAATCTTATTCCTGGTTTATCACAGGGGGTGACGGTTTCTGGAGATACTCAAAATAGTTATTATATTTCTTCCAACACTAATTCTGCCGTGGCAATAGCCACTATCTCCGGAAGCACAATCACGGTTACTGGCGGCAACACCACTGGCTCAACGGTTATAACGGTCTGTTCCGCTTCCGTTAACAACACTTGCAACAATCTCCAAGTAAGCTGCAACGCAAATACAACCACTCCCTCCTCCACTGTTCTTGCCTTTAGTCAAAATGTCGTTTCTGTCCATAAAGAAGATACGACTAATGTGACAGTTTCGGGTGGAGACGGATCCGGATATTCAATTTCTTCAAATTCAAAACCGGAAATAGTAACGGCAAGCATCAGCGGCGGCAGCAATATTATTTCTCTTTACGGCAATGAAGAAGGATCATCCGTTATTGAAGTTTGTTCTACCAATACCGTCTGCGCGAGTATTTATGTAAATGTAACCGCGGCTCTAGTGCCAATCACTTTTAGTCAAAATAATATTTCTTTGGTTCCCGCTCAAACCGTAACCGTGATTATAACCGGAGGAACAGATAATAATGTTGTTTATTCAATAAGCAATGCCAATGTCGTTTCAGCCAATATGAAAAATAACGGCAAGGCCGTAGTCTTAACCGGCGGAAATACATCAGGATCTTCTACTATTAAAATTTGCGAAGATACCGCTGGCAATAATTGTTCTAATATAACTGTTCAACTCACTGCTCCTGCTTCTTCCACAACAACAGATAATAATTCCAATACTAACACCGATACCAATACGAATTCTAATACTACCACAGCCGCCGCCACTCAATTAGAAAAAATACTTTCCGAAGCCACTACAATCTTTACCGAGAACATCAACTCTATTCTCAGCGCTGTCAGCGCCGTCCGTGATGAATCCAAAGAAACTGCCAATGGCAATAAATATATTGTCAGTTTGAAAGCCAAAGTAAAAAATTATTCTGAAACTTCGACTAACCGCCTGAAATTCTTCATTACCTACGGCACAGAATTAACTAAATCTTTAGGCGAAGGTGAAAGAGCGGGCGTCATCAGCTCTTACCAAAAAGCTTTTGGAAAACTTCCGCAGACAGAAAGCGAATGGCAAGATGCGATAAAGATTGCCAATGGCCGCTGGCCTTCTGAAGCCAGCCAAACTGCCATAGATGCTGCTAAAGTTGAATTCCAGAAAGTCTACAAGCGAGCCGCCAATATGACTCAGGCGAATGACAATGCCGCAGTCTCCATAATCGCTTATGGCCTAAGACCAACAGCGAGAAACCTTAATTCAGAAAAAGCCGCCATAAAATCTTTCCGAGCTATTTACGCCCATGACCCAATATCAGCATTAGCTTGGGATATAGTGAGAGCTATTGCCTATTCCGGAGCAACCAGATAACAAAAGATAAAAATACAAAAAATAGTCCCAATATTCGGGACTATTTTTTATTTAAAAATTTTGGGCAAAACTTGAGAGGTGGTTTTGCTCGCATATGCGGACAGCTTCCGAATATTTTTGTTTCAATGGCGGTGTAAGAAGAGATGGTAAAGTTTAATTAATTCTGGCTTATTGTTTCTGCATTTTCAGGATAAATAAATTTATAGATTCTATTTTTAATTTTTTAAAGATGGTTTTAAAAACTATTTTCAAATTCCCCCTCTTTGCATAAAGTATTTTCCCAAAAATATTCTATTCCATCATAAACCTTATCACATTCTATCGATGTTTTTGGTTTTTGGTCCTCATATCTGATTAAACAAGAATCTTTGAACTCATTATACCTCCAACCACGAACATTATTCCATTTATCACTTTCTGTCTTATAAATATTTAAACAATCCTGTTTTCTGTCAGCTATATATTTTTTTGTTTCTAATTCATTTCTCGCATTCTCCGCATCCATATCTGATTGTATTTTAATTTTTTGTTGTCTCTCGATGGATTCCTGTTTCTGTATTTGAATTGAATAAAAAAATCCACCGATAATAATGCACCCAATAATAATACTAGCTGGCAATATTAATTTCTTTTTATCCATAAAATTAAGCTAGTTAATAATATTTAAACTATGTTTCCATTTCTTAATTTTTTACTAAATTTATATTCCATATATACAATAATTTCCATTGTTAAAACGACCAACCCTCCATTTCGAAAAATAAAATCATATTGCAATATTTAATTTTATATTCTTTGCACAAGTCAGGAATAGCTGGATTAATTTTATCACCATTAGGTTTTTCATCAGTTACTAAGACTATATTTTTTAACTTAGCCAAAGCGACCACAAAAGGATCGGCATGATTTGGTTTTGGCTTATTGTATGATGACACTCTTGGATATTTATTTACTATTTCGGAGACAAGTTTTAGTTGTTCTTTGTCAATATCAACTACGCATGAGCTATTTGCATTAAACCATATTTTTAAATCATCATTCCCGGCCAAAATTTCTTTTTTCACCTCTTTAGGCACGACTAGTCTACCTTGATCAATAAGCAATTCTAAACCACTCCAAACGGCAGGAAAAATTTTGTATGGATAATAGCGACTCCAGCTGTTAATAAAAGAACTACTATCAAAACAATATTTAATTTTTTTACTATTTTTTTCCATAATTTTAGCATAGATTCATTTCAAGCTTTGAAACATGCTTTGCATTTAAATTTAATATTTCCGTTACAGCACTAAAACCAATTTTATTATTATGGTAATTTTCTAAAATTAAAGATGAAACACCACGTCCATTTTGGCTTAAGCTTATAATATATTGAGGAATCTTCAAGTCTTTTTTCTTAATTTTTTTATATTGACTATTTTCTTTAACCCAAAAATTTTGTTTTTCATTATAATCTTTTTCGCTGATCAGGCCAAAAGTTAAAAATCTTCTCAATATAACCTCCCTGCTAACTTTAAATTTTCTAGCAACTATTTTCACGATATTTTCATCCCAATCTTCTACTTCCTTCCTAGATAATAATTTTACATTCATATCGGCGACAAAATCATCTTTAGGAACTAAGATGGAAGCGGAAATTTGGTTACAAAATTTTTCAATTTTTACATATTCATAAGAGTTCTTGCTTAAATCATCTGGTTTACAAATTCCAGATTTATGTAATAAGATATGACCAACTTCATGAAACAAAGAAAAAATTCTTCGATTTTCATGCTCTGCATTATTTAGCATAATAATATAAGGGTCTTTATCAACTAAACAGAATGCGCTTATATCATTACTAAAAAAATTTTGCTGTAAAACAAAAATATTTTTTTCTTCTAAGATTTTTCTCCACTCCCTGAGAGCAGTGGCAGCGTCATGCCATTTTTTTTGTTTTTCTAAATCTACACCAATAAATTTTCTAAACCATTCAGCTATTTTATCAGCATCGTCTTTCATGCTTATTCTAGGAAATTTATATTCAAATTTCACATCCTCTATCTCGCTGATTGAAGTTTGAACGAAGCGTGCGCGACGAATTGCCAATAAAATTTCTGGGGAAAACAATAATTCTTCATCTTTATATACAATTCTAAAATCTTTAGGCAATATTACATCATGCGGAATTTTTAAAAGTAAAAAATAAGCCAAGGGGCGTTTGTATATATTTGAAAATTTTTCGATTTGCGTTAACGGTATTTCACTAATATTCTCTTCATATTCTTTAATTTTTTCAATTGAAATTTTCGTCTTTTTAGATACATCTTCCAAGCTAAAACCAGAGTATTTTCGAGCATACTTCAAAATCGACGGTTCAATTTTTAATAAAATTGATTTTGACATTTTTACAATAATTATTTTATATCAAAATATTATTTATTTTTATTTTCACTTTAGTTTCTTTCTTATTGATTATAATTTTTAAAACTGATTAACTATAATATACAATTTATTATTAAAAATAGCAATATTATCGACTTATATCAAATTATGTGCGAAAGTTTTTAAACTATAGCTAAAAAAGTAAAAAACAAACAAGAGCAACCTCGTTTGTTTTTGCTTGAGAATAGACCCAAGCGGGTCGCTTTGCTCCCGAGGCAGCCTGCCTGCCGGCAGGCAGGGGCTCCGGGGCATAAACTTCTCATCCTTCTCTCAAGAAATATAGCAAAAAAACCTGACAATATGTCAGGTTTTTTTGTTATGCTCCCGAGGCAGGATTCGAACCTACGACATCCACGTTAACAGCGTGGCGTTCTACCGCTGAACTACCCGGGAAAATTTAAAACCCGGCCTTAGAGCCGGGATAATTTTTCAAAAACTAATTACCCAGCTTAAGAAGTCGGACCGTTATTGTTATTATTATTTAGTAAACTTAAACGATTTTTCATAATATACAATATAAAAATATTTTAGCAAAGATAATCCTTTTTGCCAAGCCTCCGCCAAATTCCCAAAAAACAGCTAAAAACGATGCTGACAAAAAGAACTAATAATATTGCCTATTTCCCCTTCTAACTCCTTTTCTATTTTTAATTTTTTCAAATCATTAAAATCATTTTTTAAGCATTCCCGCAAAACTTTTATACAATTATCAGAAATAGGCAAAATATTTTTATTTTGGTTGGAACACGATTTGCAAATTAGTCCGCCCTGATTTAAATCAAAATTATTATCAGACGGCGAAATCTTCTTGTGGCACTTTAAGCAATTATTCATCTCTGGCTCATATCCCAAAACAGCCAAAAGTTTTAAAATAAAAAAATCCGCCCATATTTCCAAACTATCATCCTGCGAATTTTTAGCTTCTTTATTTAAAAAATCTAAAAAAATTTTCAGAAGAGAAAAAACTCTTTTATCTCCCTCTTCTTGGCTGACTAATTTATTAAATATCATTATCGCTCTGCCGGCGGTTTTTATAGCGGACAAATTGTTTTTTATTGATAAATAACAATTACGGCTGATTGCGGCTCCGATATAATCAAATTGCCGGCCACGAATCACCATAATTTCTGATAAGCTTAAGGGTTCTAAATGGGCTGCTAATTTTGACTTCATCCTCTTGACGCCGCGAGCAACCAGGCTTAGCCTGCCTTTTTCTAAACTATAAATTATTTTTCTCCCGTCATATTCTCGAAAAGGCTGGCTGGATAAAATTATGGCGCTGGCGCGATAGGTTTCTTCCATAGGTTCAAGATATTTAGATTGATTACTTAATTCAGATAAACCATTAATTCGAATTCTTCTGTATTTTGTCTTCTTATTTATATTAATTAATTCAAATCTACAAATTTTTTAATAATTAATTTGAAGCATTTGAATTATATTTTTTTAATTTGAATTATGTTTGTCTAAATAATTTTGCAAAATCAGCATTGCTGCGACGGTATCGCGCGGCGCTTTTGTTTTTTTGCTGCCAGACAAGGCATCCGCCCCTAGACTAGACAAACGCTCATCAACTTTTTCAATCGGAATTTTTAATTCTTTTTTTAAAACTTGAAAAAAATTCAAAAAATCTTCAGATAATGGATATTTAATATCAGACATTTTTAGGGGTTCGCCGATAACAACAACATCGATTTCTTCTTCTTTCACAACTTTAACTACATCCTGAATATTCTCGACAATCTTAAAAGGCGTAGCCGTTCTTGTCAGGCTATCGCCCAAAGCCAGGCCTATTCTTTTTTCTCCCCAGTCAATTCCTAAATACTTTTTTTCTTTTTTATCCATATTTTATAATTCAGTCAAAACCAAATATCCATTTTCTGTCACCGCTATTGTATGTTCAAAATGAGCGGAAAGACTTCCGTCAATCGTCAAAATTGTTAAATCATCAGAAGCAATTTCTATCCCCCACTCGCCCGTATTTATCATCGGCTCAATTGCAATTACCATGCCCGGCTTCAAAGTGACATTGTCTATACTCTTTCTCGGAATTTCATAATTAGGAACGCGCGGTTCTTCGTGAACATCGTGTCCGACGCCATGTCCGACTAAATCGCGAACAACTGAAAAACCGTTAGCCTCGGCAAATTGCTGAATTGTGCTGCCAATATCGTTTAAAGTATTTCCCGGCTTCACTTTTTTTATCGCCAAATCCAAAGACTTCTTCGTCACGGAAATCAATCTGGACGCCTCTTTATCAATTTTGCCCACTGCTAAAGTAACCGCCATATCAGTATAATAACCATTGACGTCTTTTTTGTATGGATATTCCATGCCAATATCTACGCCGATGATATCGCCTTCTTTTAGGGTTCTTGCCGGCAAGGAAGGGGCGTGAACGATTTCATTATTAATGGAAGTACATAAAGCAGTCGGATAAGGCTTTTCATCCAAAACCGATTTATAACCCTTGAAAGAGGGGCGCCCTCCGGCTTCTCTAATTAGATCACAAGCCATTTTCTCCAGCTCCTCCGTAGTTGCTCCAGGAACGGTTATTTCGGAAATTTTTTTCAAAATTTCTGCCAAAATCTTTCCACCCTCGCGCAACATTTTTATTTCTTCTTTTGTCTTCAAAGTAATCATATAATTAATCTAACCAATATTTATAAAAATCTTTTTGGCCCCAATCCGCTGGCTGATGGCATGGTCGGGTTAGCCATTCCCTGATTAGGAGAGGAAGGACTGCCCAAGCCAAAACGATTCGGAGTTTTCCCTACATTACCCCTATCTACGCTCACCCTTGATCTGGTATCCATTTTCGTCCCCCCAAAAGAAACTTGGCTGGAGGCATAAGCCGTTTTACCGGAAATCGCGGTCATTCTCGATCCTATTATATTTCGCCTTTTTTGTTCTTCCGTCTGATTCTCTGATTTATTTTTAGAAATTTGCCCCATTATACCTGTTCTTTTTTTTACATTATAACCAGCTTCTTTTAACTTTTCATCCATTTGCCTCTTGCTAAAACCTCTGCTGCCAGCAGATCTTGCTAAATCTGTCTTTTCTTTTATCCCGCTCTTAAAAGAATTGGTTTTCATTCTGCTAATAACGCTTTTTCTAAATGGATTAATTCCCATATTTTATGGCTTATTTTTAGGTAATATTAACGATATCTCAATTATATCACATAAATTAACGTAAAACAAAAAGCCCCAGAGGGGCTTCTTTTTTATTTTAAATATATTTTTTTAGTTTCCTTCGTACTCCCTCATGGTCATCTGCGCTTCAATTTGCTTAACAGTTTCAATAACCACAGCCACCACAATCAAAAGAGATGTTCCGCCAATAGCCAAAGATTGCATACCAGTGAAATAACGCATTATTAAAGGTAAAATAGCGATAATGCCAAGAAATAAAGCGCCAACAAATATGATGCGATGAGTAGTATTAGCTAAATATTCGCTGGTGTGGCGGCCGGGACGAATGCCCGGTATAAATCCGCCTTGCTTCTGTAAATTTTCTGCAATTTGAGATGGATGAAAAATAACTTCGGTATAGAAATAAGTAAAAGCAAAAACTAAAATAAAATACAAAACTGCGTAAAATAATTGATTATTAAAAAGCTCAATTGTCCATTCGGCAAAATTTGCTACCCAAGCTGTCCTAGCATGTATAAAAAACTGGGCAATCATCGTTGGGAATATGACAACGGAAATAGCAAATATAATCGGGATAACTCCGGCCATATTAACACGCAAAGGTAAGTGAGTACTGGTACCGCCGTAAGATCTATTTCCTCGGACTTGTCTGGCATATTGAACAGGAATTTTTCTCTGTCCCTCATTTATTACGACCACGCCGATAACTGTGATTAAAGCGATAACGACAAAACCTATTAAAATAAACAGCCTAGAGGGATCAAAGGTGACAATAGCTTGCTGAATTATTTGAGGCAAGCTGGAAACGATACCAGCAAAAATTAACAGAGAAATTCCGTTGCCAACTTTCTTTTCCGTTATTAATTCGCCAATCCACATCAAAAAAATTGTTCCCGCCGTTATTGTAATAATCATTGCACTTAAATCAAAGGTGCTAACATCGCCTAAGATGCTATAAGAAGAGCGGCGCAATATTGCAATCATTCCATAGGACTGCATAACGGCTAACGGAACAGACAGCCATCTGGTCCATTTATTTATCCTCTGCTGTCCGGATTGTTCTTTCTGCATTTCTTCCAAAGCAGGGACGATCATGCCAAGGAGCTGAAAAATAATAGAAGAGGTAATATATGGAGCTACGCCCATCATCACAATGGAAAAATTCTGCATGCCGCCGCCGGAAAATATATTCATCAAACCTAAAATTTGATTATCGGCAAAAACTTCTTTTAGGGCGACAATATTTACTCCTGGTATTGGAATATGCGCAGCCAATCGGAAAATCACCAACATCGCCATGACAAAAAGGATGTTATTGCGCAAATCTTTTATTTTCCAAATTTGTATAATCTTATCAAACATTTATTCTTTATTTTATTTTTTGCTCGCACCAATTTGTTTTTTAACGCTATCGCTCACTTTCACTTCTGAAAATTTAACATCTTTTATTTTTAGTTCGCCGTTACCTAAGATTTTTACCGGCAATTTTATCGTACCAATCAACCCTTTAGCAAGTAAATCCTTAGGAGTGATAACACTTCCGTCCTTAAAATTGTTATTTATATCGCTAAGATTTACGACTTGATTTTTCGGTTTCGCCGATTTAAAGCCTCTCAACTTAGGAACTTGCAATAATTTTTGTCTCATTCCGAGTTTTTTTAAGCCGCTTACGCCGGAACGAGATTTTTGTCCCTTTTGACCGCGAGTACTATAAGTGCCATGGCCGGAAGCATTGCCCCTGCCGACGCGCTTGCGCTTCTTTTTGGCGCCTTTATTCGCTCTGATATTATGTAGTGTTAATGCCATATTATTATTTTCTCATGTTTAATTTTTTTCTTCAACCTTTTGCTCTTTTTTCTCTTCTCCTGGCTTTTCTTCCTTTTTCTTTATTTCTGTTTTTTTCAATCTTTTGAAAGCTTCAACTGCGCATCTTGCATTATTTATCTTATTATTAGTGCCTAAAATTTTACTGCTTACATTATGAACGCCAGCCAATTCCAAGATAACGCGAACCACTCCGCCGGCAATTACTCCTTTACCTTTCTTGGCCGGCTTAAATAATATTTTTGCTGCCCCTAATTTGCAATAAACTTCATGAGGAATCGTCTCGTTTACTATCGGTACCTCAACCATGCTCTTTTGAGCTTTGTTAACCGCTTTATTGACAGCCATAGTAACATCCGCCCCCTTGCCAAGCCCAACTCCAATTTTTCCCTTCTTATCTCCGATAGCTACGCATGTCCGAAAATTCATTCTTTTGCCGCCAGCCATAACACGGGTAACCCTGGCAACATCCAAAACTCTTTGCTCAAATTCATCTTTCTTTTCAAATTTATCTCTACCGCCGCTTCTTCCCTTTTTCATCTTTTTTCTATCTCCGCCGCCTGCGCCAAAAAAACGCTTGTTGGCTTCAACTGGAGCTTTTTTTTGTTCCTTTGCGGCCTCTGCCTGATTCGATTCAATAACAATATTTTCCGGTTTTTCAATAATCGGCTCTTCGCTTTTGTTTTCTTGATTGTTATTTTTTTCTTCTGACATATTCTAAAATTATTTCCTGCCTGTCGGCAGTCAAGTATTATTTATTTTTAAAAATTAAGTCCGCCTTCCCTGGCGCCATCGGCCAAAGATTTTACTCGGCCATGATATTTGTATCCGCCTCGATCAAAAACAGCTTTTGTTATTTTCTTTTCTAAAGCTTTGGCAGCTATTAATTTGCCTAATTCAAAACTAACATCTTTTTTCGGGGTTTTCTTGCTAACTTTTATTTCCTTGACGTTGGCAGAAACTATTGTTGTACTCTTGTCATCGTCAATTAACTGCGCATACATTCCCCTATTAGATCTGAACACGTTTAAACGCGGGCAATCTTTTGTTCCCTTTATTTTGGCCCTTACTTTTTTTTGTCTCACGGCCCGCTTTTGATTTTTTCCTTTATTTTTAATCATAAAATTAAAATTTAGCTATCTTTAGAAGCTGCTTTTCCAGCCTTTCTTCTTATAACCTCTCCGCTGTATTTTATTCCTTTTGCCTTATACGGATCTGGTATTCTCATTTTTCTTATTTGTGCAGCGATTTCCCCCACCAATTGTCTGTCTATACCTTTTATAGTAATAACATTTTCTTCTACGGTTGCGGTTATCCCCTCTGGCAAATCAAATATAACCGGATGAGAAAATCCCAAGTTTAAAGTTATTTTGTTCCCGCTCAAAGCTGCTCGATAACCAACTCCGCTGATTTCCAATTTTTTCTCAAAACCGCTATTAACGCCAACCACCATATTATCAACCAAGCTTCGATAAAGACCCCAAAGAGATTTTTCTTTTTTTTCTTTTGGATTTTTTATACTTACCACTATTTCCTTTTCTCCTATTTCTATTTTAACTAAATCATTAGTTTTTTCTTTGATTTCCCCTTTCGGACCCTTTACAATAATAAAACCGTTCTCAATTTTGGCTTGAGTACCCGCTGGTAATTCAATTGGCAATTTTCCTAATCTAGACATACTTTTTCTAAAAAGTTTTTAAAGTTTAGTATATTTCGCAAAGAACTTCTCCGCCCGTTCCTTTTCTTCTGGCCTCGCGATTTGTCATTATTCCCTGGGAGGTAGAAATTATAGCTATTCCTAAATTATTCAATACTCTTGGCAATTCATCTTTTTTCACATACACCTTTAAGCCCGGCTTGCTTATTCTTTTCAAAGAAGTTATAGCCGGTCGGCCGCTCTTTTTATATTTCAAAACAATTTTAAGCTGATCAAAAGCACAGCCTTCGTTGCTATTGCCTTTTACTACTTCCACCCTTTGCACCCAGCCTTCTTTTTCCAAAATTTTTGCCACCTCAAACTTGATCTTGCTCATAGGCAAAACCACTTCAAATTTTTTAACGGCTGAAGCGTTTCTGATTCTTGTTATCATGTCGGCAATTGGATCTATCATATTTTATGTTATTCTTAATTTATTTTAATTTAAATCAAAAAACTTTTTTGAAAAATTATTTTTTAGAAACCGGAAGCTGTTTACCAAGAAGATTTCTTTATTCCCGGCAAATCTCCATTATTGGCTAATTCCCTAAAACAAATCCGGCACAACCCGAAATCGCGCATAAAACCGTGATTACGGCCACAACGCCAGCAACGTCTGATTACCCGGGTGGAAAATTTTGGTTTTCTTTTTGATTTTACTATTAAAGCTGTTCTCGCCATATTTTAATTACTACTTTTATTATAAATTAATTTTTTATTTCTTTCTTAAACGGAAAGCCTATCTGTTTCAAAAATTCCAATCCTTCTTCTCTGCTTTTGGCGCCAGTGGAGATACTTACTTCCAAGCCGTGGACATTTTCAATTGATTCAGGAGAAATTTCCGGAAAAGGCAAATGCTCGCGAAACCCGACTGTTAAATTACCATTTTTATCAACTGATTTTTCGCTTATTCCTCGGAAATCTCTAACTCTAGGAAAAGTAACGTTTACAAGCTTTTCAATAAAATCGTACATTCTTTCCCCTCGCAAAGTTACCATCGCTCCAATAATCAATCCGTCTCTAATCTTAAAAGCAGAAATTGATTTTTTAGATTTTGTCAAAACACATCTCTGGCCGGTTATATTTGTCAAACTTTTCTTGATATTTTCAACTAAATCATTATCCTTATAATTTCTGCCAAAACCAACATTAACCACCACCTTTTCTAACTTAGGCGCCATAAAATCATTTTTATAACCGAATTTCTTTTTCAATTCCGGCAATATTTCTTTTTTGTATTTTTCTTTTAATCTCATATATAAATTCTTTAAAAAATTAATCAATTTCCTGAAGACATTTCTTACAAACCCTTATCTTCTTGTTCTTTTTTTTGTCGCCGGCAGCTACTTCAACGGTTTTGCTTCCAATGCGGGTAGCTTTTCCGCATTGCGGACAAACCAAAGATACTTTAGACAAAGCTAACGGAGCGGGAAATTCTATTCTTTGGCCCTTTTCTCCCTGTCTTCTCGGACGCATATGCTTAATGGCCACATTCAAACCTTCAACACTCACCTTGTCATAAGCAGGAAAAACCTGCAAAACTTTTCCGATTTTGCCCTTATCTTTTCCTGACAATATTTTAACTTTGTCTCCTTTTTTTATCTTCATACTTATAGAAGTTAAATATCAATTGTTATTATAATACTTCCGGCGCCAAAGAAGCGATCTTGAAAAATCCGGCTCGTCTGACTTCTCTTGCTACTGGGCCGAAAATTCTGGTTCCTTTTGGCTCTTTCTTTTCTTTATCAACAATTACGCAAGCATTATCGTCAAATCTCAGATAAGTGCCGTCTTTTCTTCTGATTTCTTTCTTAGTTCTCACGATGACAGCCTTAACTACATCGCCCTTCTTGATAGCAGAATGAGGCGTAGCTTCTTTAACCGCGGCGGTGATAATTTCTCCTACCCCGGCATAACGCTTTTTATAGCCTCCTAAAACCCTGATGCACATAATCTTCTTGGCTCCGGAATTATCGGCTACTTTTAATATAGTTTGTACTTGTATCATAAAATTACACTAAGAATCTTAATATATAACGCGCCATCGCTTATCTTTGCTTAATGGCCGGCATTCAATAAAAATCACTTTATCGTCTTCTTTATATTTATTTTTTTCATCATGAACTTTATATTTTTTGCTGGCAGTATATCTTTTCCCATATTTAGGGTCGATTTTAACACGATCAACTCTAACAACAATTGTTTTGTCCATTTTACTGCTGACAACCACACCGTTGAATTTCTTTTTCAAGACGGTTTTTTGCTTGCTTGATTTTTCTTGTTTTTTAACTTCTTCCATATTTATAAAATTATTTTATACTTTTTTCCGCCTTAATCTTATTAAGCAATGTTAAAACATGAGAAATCGTTTCTCTTACGACTCTAATTTCTCTAACATTTTTTAATTGTTTATTGGCATCCTTAAAACGCAAATCTCTCAATTTTTCCCGAGACTGAGCCAAAATCTTATGTAATTCTTTTTCTTCTTTAATTTTTAATTCCTTAAATTCCATATTTATTATCTAATTAATATTTTTTCGCAAATCTGCACTTAATAGGAAGCTTATGAGCCGCGGAAATTATAGCTTCTTTAGCTTCAGCTTCGCTTATTCCTTCAATTTCAAACAAAACCATCCCCGGTTTAACAACAACTACGTAGTGATCAACTGCGCCCTTTCCTTTTCCCATCGGAATTTCTCCACCTTTTTCTGTAACCGGTTTATCCGGGAAAACTCTGATCCACATTTTTCCGCCCTTTTTCAAATATTTAGTCAAAACTTTTCTAGCTGCTTCTATTTGCCGAGAGGTAACCCAACGAGCTTCCAAACTCTTCATTCCAAAACTGCCAAAACTAACACTGGCCAAGCGAGTGGCTTTTCCGCCTCGTTTGCCTTTGTGGCTTTTTCTGTATTTTGTCTTCTTTGGCATTAACATACTTATCTATATTTATTTCTTATTTATTATTTAACTTTCAATTCTTTTCTACCTATCACTTCGCCCCTCTTTAATTCTTTTTCTTTTTCAAAAATTTCTCCCTTATAAATCCAAACTTTTACACCGATACAGCCATAAGTAGTGTGGGCTGTCCCTCTGGAATAATCAATATCAGCTCTCAGAGTATTAAGCGGAACTTTTCCAGAAACCAATTTTTCTGTTCTGGCAATTTCCGCTCCGTTCAATCTGCCGCTAACTACGACTTTTACGCCTAACGCTCCTGCTCTTTCCACTCGGCTGATAGCCTGTTTCATTACTCGGCGGAAAGGCATTCTCTTTTCTATATCCAAAACCATTGATTGCATTGTTATCTGGGCGCTCAAATTCGGCCTATCAACCTCGGAAATATTCAAATTTATTTCTCCCAAGCGGAAACTCTTCAAAAACTTATCATGAATCTTCTTTTTTAAATCTTCCGCTCCGGTTCCTCCTCGACCGATAATAATACCCGGTTTAGCAGTATGAACATTTACGCTTATCTTATTAACACTTCTTTCTATTTCTACTCTATCAACGCCCGCCTCTCTCAATTCCTTTAACAAGAACTTTCTTACCCTTACATCTTGCTGAACATTTTTAATATATTTTTGGCCATTACCAAACCAAACCGACGGCCAAGTCTTGGTTATACCCATTCTAAATATTTTTGGATTAACTTTTTTACCCATACGATTCTAATTCGTAAATTCCTGCCTGCCTACAGGCAGGTGAATAATTTATAAACCTAAATAATTAACCACTCTTTCTTCTGAAAATTTTCTTTGAAAAACCTTTAGCGCTGCCGCCTTCAATTTTGACGTGCTTGCCGCTCCCCTCTTCTCTCGGATCAATTATTTCTTTTCCTTTTTCTCTTGTTATATCTTTAGATTTTTTCTCTTTATTTTCTTTTTTAATTTCCACACCTTCATCTTCTTTCGGTTTAGCTCCCAATTTCACCGGAGCTTCTATTTTGTGCTTTTTGGATTTTGTCTTCCCGCTTGACTTTATCTCAGCCAAGGTCAAAATAATATGGCTCATTTTTTTTCTCAAAGTAGTGGCTCGGCCATGAGCTTTCGGCTGCCAGCGCTTTAAAACCGCTCCTTCATCAACTCTTATTTCTTTTATATACAAATTATCTTGTTCCAATTCATAATTGTTAACCGCGTTCGCTATGCCTGACTTTAATAATTTTCCTACCGGTCCAGATGCTTTTTTGTTGATAAACTTCAAATGCTCCAAAGCTTTAGTAGCGTTCAGTCCCCGAACAGCATCAACCACCAGACGAACTTTTCTGGGAGATATTTTTATATGTTTTGCTTTTGCTTTTATTTCCATAGTTTTATCTTAGATGGCGGATAATTATTTCTTGCCTGCTTGTCCGTCTTTAGCTTGGGTTTTTGCCATTTTTCCTCCATGAACAATGAATTTTTTCGTAGGAGAAAATTCACCCAATTTGTGTCCAACCATATTTTCTACAATATAAACCGGGGTATGTTCTTTGCCATTATGAACACCGATGGTAAATCCCACCATTTCAGGAGTTATAGCCGAAGCTCTATCCCAAACTTTTATAATTGTTTTATCGCCCTGCTTCAAGTTGCTGATTTTCTTTAGTATCCTTGGATTAACGTAAGGGCCTTTTTTTAAACTTCTTGACATATATATTTATAAATTCACTTTATTATTTTCTTCTTCTCTTTCTTCTCTTTACTATAAATTTATCTGAATATTTTTTCTTTCTAGTTTTTACGCCTAAAGCTGGTTTACCCCAAGGAGTCTTTGGATGTTTCAAACCGATTGACTGATTGCCTTCACCGCCGCCATGAGGATGATCAACCGGATTCATAGCCTTACCTCTTACCGTCGGCCTGATTCCCAAATGACGAGTTCTGCCGGCAGATCCCAAAACGATATGCCTCTTGTCTGGGTTGCTAGCTTGGCCAACTGTGCAAAGACATTCTTTATTTACCAATCTTATTTCTCCTGAAGGCATTTTGACTTGTGCATACTTTCCTTCAACGCCCATGACTGAAATTAAATTGCCAGCGCTTCTGGCTATTCTTCCGCCGGCACCTGGTTCTAATTCTAGATTATAAATATCCACTCCGGCTGGAATATATTTCACCGGCATGGCATTTCCTCTTTTTATTTCAATTAAATTTTTTGAACTAACAATAATTTCTCCAACATTTAAACCAGCCGGAGCAACAATATATCTTTTAGCACCGTCTCTATAATTAATAAGAGCGATTCTTGCGCCTCGATTCGGATCATATTCAATCGCAACTACTTTTCCAGGGATATCAAACTTGTCTCTTTTAAAATCAACTAAGCGAACGTATCTTTTAGCGCCACCGCCCTGATGACGGACGGTAATTTTACCACTGGCATTACGGCCGCCTCTTTTCTTTTTTATAACAATCAAATTCTTTTCCGGTCTCTTTTTAGTAATATCAGAAAAATCGTCAAAAGTTGCTTGACGTCGTCCCGGTGTTGTTGGTTTTACTTTCTTAATTCCCATATTGATAATTCGTAATTGATAATTTTAAATTGATTATACTCCTTCGTAAATTTTTATAGTTTTGCCTTCAGGCAAAGCGACTATCGCTTTCTTCCAATCTTTTCTTTTGCCTAAGGTTCTTCCGCTGCGGACAGTTTTACCCTCGCTATTTATAATATTAACACTAATTGGCTTTATTCCATAAACTTCTTCAATCGCTTTAGCAATTTCTATTTTATTTGTTTTAAGAGAAACCGCGAAAACATATTTATTGTGTGTTCCTAAATTAGCAGCTTTTTCAGTCACTAATGGCTTAATCAAAACTCTGTAAGCCTGGCCATATTTTCTTTGAGCCTTCTCTTCTCCTGCTTTCCCCTCTTTGCCTGCAGCAACCACAGTCTTTTCTTCGTAAAGATCTTTCATGCTTTTTGCTTCCTTTTTTTCATTAACAACTTTTGACGCCTGAGGAGCCTTTGCTTTTTTGTCATCTTCAGTTTTTCTGTTGAATATGCCCATATATTAATTTTTTATATAAATTTTTTCCAAATTTTTAATGGCTTCGGTTGTCATGATTAAATTTCTATATTTTAACAAATCCACAACATTTATATTTTCTAAATTTATGATTTTCACGCCAGCGATATTTCTACCGGAATATTTGACCTTTTCATCTTTATTGTCATTAATTACCAAGATGCTTTTCTTCGCTCTTTTATTTTTTCCTGTTTTGGTTTTATTTATCCTGACAATTTCGGAAAAAAACTTTTCTAATCCGGATAAAATTCCAACAAAAATTTTAGTTTTATAATCTTCTACTTCAAATTTATCTAAAACAACAAAATTCTTTTCTGCGACTTTATCTGACAAAGCCATAAAAATAGCCTTCTGTCTCATTTTTTTGTTTATATTTTTAGAAAAATTTC
>Ga0265297_10003124_pt1 | contig 30943 bp, 27 predicted proteins | sample Munlanlwell13791_FD_192502 | JGI IMG/M metagenome (GOLD analysis project Ga0265297, IMG submission 192502) | Leachate microbial communities from a municipal landfill in Southern Ontario, Canada - Leachate well 137-91 | ecosystem: Engineered > Solid waste > Landfill > Unclassified | place...
CAGGTTCATCATCAACCATATTGAGTTCTCCAATTTTTACATTATATTTGGCAGCCCAGCTATATAGAATGTTTAAGATGCTAAGTAATTCATCCATACTATTAGCACCTTCAATATTTGTAATTATTGTTTCATGTTCGGCTGCAGCGACTTCACCTAATGATCCTCTGATTTCATCTGAATATTTACGGATTTCAGATGCTAATGCTAGTTTTAAATCGTAAAAGATAGTGTCTTCTCCACCACTTTTATATTGATTTACATAATCACCCACTATACTTTGTAAATCATAAAGCATGGGAGTTCCTGCACCAGCCCCTTGTTCATCATCAAAAACCCCAGTATTTCTACCCGCTTCTGTTTTGATTGCTTTTGTTAATTTACCTAAAAGACCCCCTTTTTTCTTAGTTCCATATGATGGAACAGCTTCATCAATTTCTCCTTCTTCAACTACATTCCATTTCCCCCCGTAATCTGTAGTTAACCATGAACTGATTTCATCGGGTGTTAAATACCCCATATATGTTTTACTACCCCATCCATATGGAGCTTTACCATCTATTACCTGATCTTCATGCCATTTACCGCCATCTTTATAAAAAGATACCGTAACTTCTCCATCTGTAAGTTCAAAATAATCGTCATCATTTTGTTCATTAATTACTTCAGTTGTATAAAACACTTTATCAGGCCCCACAATTTTACTCACGTTTGCTTTATCTCCTTCCATATCTAATGTATAATAAACAAAATCTTCATATTCTTTATCATATTTAACATTTTCGATTTTTATGTCTTTAATCTTTTCACCAGTTATTACATCATCCATCATTTGGGTTACATCAGCTATACAATCTTTAGACGCATAGTCTTCTCCATCTGCATACCCTATGTCGCTCAAAGATTGTTTATCAACAGCAAACGATATGCCAGTATAAACTTGTTCATCAATTTTAGATTCAGATAAATTATACCCATTTTTAATCAAAATGGCTTCCAATTGTTCACCCATTTGTTCAGGTATCACTTCCATACCTTCAATTCCATGACTCTCCCCATAACTAAGTATCCAATCATACAACTCATCAAATTGAGGCTTACCTGACTTCAAAGGAACATCGGTCATAAACAAAACAGCCAATTGATCAACATCAACATCATCCCATCCACTTTGTTCGTTGACTTTACACTCACCCACGCTTGATTTAACGATGAATTTATCATCAACGCTATCATATTCAACCGTTATACCTTTGCCACCCATATATTCCACGTATTTACCCCATTCTTCCTCAGACATATCATTGAGTAGTAAATATTCAGGAGAATCTGGCTGAAATTCAACCATACCATCAGGAACCGTTTCCTGATTCCAATCAATAGAAGCATCAACTTTTATCTCAGCCTCATTTATGGTGCTAAATCCTTTCCCAAGCTCTGACAAAATAGATTCAACTTTTAAAGCAATATCAACATTAGATGGTTCAAAATTATCAACAGTTGTTAATTTGACAGCATCATACACAATATCCTCATCCATTGATTCAAGAACTTCCTTAATTTTTTTCTTGTCTGCATTACAGACTTCCAGATATACATGCAATTTTTTATCTCCCCCGATATCTTCGCATTCAGCAATCGGTTTAATGCTAAAATCATTAGTAACTGCAATCTCTTTGCCTTTAACGATTTCACCATCTCCTGCATCTGTGCATGATTTTATCAAACCTTTTACAGCTTCAACAACCTCTTTATTTTTTTCAACATCCACACCAGGCTCAGCACCATCAGCATCTTTTTCTTCACCAGTTAGGAATTTCTTTTTCTCTTCCAATTCTTTCTTTAATTCAAGCAATTCACCATACATAGATTGAATATCTGGGGCATTTTTATCCTCAGGTTCAAGAATTTCAATTTTTTCGATGCTTTCTTCAACTTCAGTAATCTGTTGATTTACTGCATCTATTTCAGCTTGCTTTTCAGCATCCTTAATTTCATTGTCCTCAAAAATTTCTTGATAAGAATCAAGGCTGACTTCATATTCTTCCTCAATCATTTCCCTGATGTTCCGATTCATTTTTATAAAATTTGAATCAAACCCATTATCAGTAAGTACGTATGTACCCGTTGATGTTTTAGATAACAGAATTTTTTTACCTTCTTTATTTTCAAGTAAGGCAGTATCCGGTAAATTTTTGATATAACCAATGTGTTGCATGAAATATTGAATGTCATAAATTGCAGATTCGTTCATCCCATACAATCTCAGATCACTTTCCAAACTGTTGGGTTTGATAAGCTTTTCATTTACTTTAACTTCTTTACTAAATGGGTTAATTTCAATTTTGAATTTATCTTCTTTGAATGTCAGTTTTTTATTTTCTACCACAGCATTGGAAAATATAGAATGCATATTGCAGAAAACTTCATCCTTCATTTCAGACACTTTGCATTTATGCGCAATTATCCCATATTTACGTTCATAAACGTCTGGGCCTACTGCAAATACAATTGCATCAGCTTCCTGACTTTGAGGTGTCATAAATGTTGAAGCTGAATCAAAGCCACGCCTTATTGATGCCAAATGGTTAACATCCTGGCTCATTGATCTTGATTTTACAAGCTTTAATTCCTGGACTAAATCACGAACTGCTTTAACTTCAAGCCATGATTCTACAACGCCAAACACATACCTTTTTACATGAGATGCAGGAAGACTAAACGATGTGGTCAGGGAATTAATCAAATCATCATAATAATATGAATCTGGCATATTGCGAATTTCATTGATTGCATTAGCAACCAAAAAATATGTATAATCACGATCAAGACTGCTCTGTAAATTGCTAACTGATTCAAGTATCGATTTATTCCACAGAAAAGGCTCCAAAGCTGCTACAAAATCTTCAAGAATTACATATTCTTTGGCTCCATCATTCAGGTAATTCTCAGTATTTTTTATAACGCCTTGTAATGCGTTATCTTTACTGTATAGACTTGTGCTTTTAATTTCATCGATGGATTTGCGAACTCCAAGGTTTTCTATCCTATCCATAACTTCACTAAATCGGATGAAATTTTGAACACTCTCATCATCTTTAAAGCCTGACAGGTTTTCCTTAATATATTCGACAATATCACCTTTTATTCCATCTTTTTCAATAGTCTCTAATATGCTATTTACTTTAGATTTTACGGTTTCATTCTTAGATGATTCAAGTATAAGACTTAAATGCTTTCCTAAATTTTCCATTTGTACAGTATTTGATTAATTTACATATAGCAACTTATTTATTGAGTATGTAACCAATCTAATAAATAACCAGACAAAATGTTTCAACATGATAGAATCAAAAAATTATAATGAAGTATTTCTGCGTAAGGTTATAGTAGGAACCTGTAGCTTTCTCTATGACATTATAAAAATTACAGAAGTCGTAAACAACGAGGAAGTTATAAAACAAATCCCATTCTTTTATTCAATGACCGGAGATTCACAATTTCTAACCGATCACTTCCTTGATGTTGACCGATATTGTAAATCGCTGAGTTCCAAGGTAGAAGGGAATATAAAAACAATACCATCTGGCGTTATAATGTTAAAATCAGCAGACCCACAGACAACTTTTCAAGGCGGGCATACCCGCATTATACATGATAAAATAGTAGAAGGTGATTTTGGTAAAACCAAACGCCAGTACTCATCATATGGATTTTTTATACCAGTTGATATGAAATTTGAAGCAACTGTGCGATGTAGTTCAGATATTCAAAGATTGAAAGTATGGGAGGCGATGGTGTCTGCTCTTTTTATGCCCAGAAAATTTCATATTAAGCACAAAGTTGAAAAAATTCCGTGTATGTTAGAAACAGCAGGTGATATTAGCACCGATAAAAAATATGAATTCAGATCTGGAGAAAATAAAGAATCTCCTGAAGTTAATATGACTTTTAAAGTAACATCTTTATTACCTGTTCTTGATCCCAAAACAACTCGTGATGCCGGGAATATAATTGAGAGAATTGAACATAGAAATCAGACTATATAATGCTAAACATCAGGGAAATAACGGATAAAGATAAATTAATAGAAATTGCTAATTCCATAACTTTAATTAAAGAAAAGTTATCAGGTTGTAAAGTCATAGTTGAAAAAAACAAAGCCAAAATTACATATAAAAAAAGCGGGAATACTAAGATAAAGCGAATTGATTATATAACATCTAATTTTTATATAGATGCAATTAGTAAAATCGAAAAAGATATCAAAAATTTAGGGGATGGTACATATTTTTATACACATGATTATGTGAATGAATCCGTCTATAGCTCTCATGTACCTATATTTAAAGGTATAAAACAAGAGAAAACACTATGCTCTGGCAATCTGAGTGAAGAAATCAAAGCTTTAATAATTAAAAAACATTGGACTAAATTCATAAATTCATTCAAATATAATAAAAATGCATCATCCCTAATTCTGGCTACATCTGGTACCATTAATCCAAGGATTGCAACTGATGTCAAGTATATTTTAAATATTGGAAATAAAAAAATATCTGTACCGGATACAAATTTTAATCTTGTAAGCATTGATATTTTAAAATGCATCCTGATGACTGACGTTGCCAGTATTTTTATATCAAGAACTGATGATGAATCTGATATTTTAATAAAGATATGTGACAACATTTTCAAAAATCATTTGAGTCGTAGTAATCTTAATGTAAGCGATATCATTGCATATTTACCCTGGCACTCATCTAAATCATTGAATAAACGTAAAGCCTTTATAAACCCAGATGTATGGGAAATCGTATCAGATAATGAACATTTATTTGGTCTTTATACGGTTATCTTAAATCTATTTAATAAAGACCATTCAAAATCTAATCCATACATGAATGATACTTTAAAGCATAAATATCAATCTATAATGAAGCGAATTAACAACGTATGTAAAACCGGAGTATTGGCATGTTCAATTCCCGATTTCATACATGCATAAGCAAAATAGAAGTAGCACGAATATAAGTAGTAGAACTAGTAGTAGTAATTATTAAAAAGGAGGCAATATGTATACAGTTAAAATTTGCTGTTATGATTATCGGCCAGATTACCATTATGGTATAATTATAAAAACTTATCTGCTTAAAGCAGATGAGATCAGTCATTCATTCATTTATACTGACACTCAAGGAATTTTTGATTTTATTCAGAAATCTAAAGAAGATGATAAAAGAATGAAGCTTTTAAATTACCCATCCACTGATCAAGAAAAATCCGATGAATTACTTGAAAAAATGGGGTGGGGTAAAGATGAAGCAATTGGATGCATCATCTTAGAATTATTCGATAAATCTACCGAAAAGGTGTTAAAAGTGTTAGCTTTCAATTCCAAAGCTTATGTGATGGAAAATGGTAAGACCATCGAAACCATAAATTAAAGGTACCCGTGCTACTTCTTTTTAATAAATAATAAAATAATTAAATTACCGAATATGGCACATATAACAATTAGCACAATATTAGAACAAATTGTAAAAATAAAACGCAAATGGACTGATGAATACCCGGCTATGTGGATCAATCCAGGTGCAGAATTAAGAAATAAAGTCATATTGTTTATCGGGTCGCATGAGCGAAACAGATGTGAAAGAACCGAACTCATGGATTTTTTTAAAGATCTAGATGAATCAAGCGATGAATCCGAAAAAGCACCTTCAAGATCATGGCTTTACCGGAACAAACACATCGTTGATCAAATCAGGATTAATGACAAAAGTTATTATAAACTTACCAAAAAAGGTAAACGGGTTTATGATTATCTAAATACGATTCAGTCTATGAATGAATCTAGTGGTGCTTTTACCAGGATCGCTAAAATTGCCAAAGCTGTGCTAGTAGAAAATCAAAAGATACACAGCATTGCCGACATATTGGAAAATAATGCGGATCAAATTATTGTGGCCAATCAAGATGAGGTGGTATCAGATTATGTGGATCCAAGTACGGAAATCGAGGATATTATAAATTTTATTGAATTTTTAAGCGGCGGAACGCTTGATATTGAACATGTGACTCAATCAACCTTTAAAGTCAATAAATCAGACTTAAGAATTAATGATGACCGTATTGTTACATTAATTATGATTGATGTTGATGATATCATTCAAAATAATCTGGATGATACGATTTTACAAATCGCTGCCGCTGTATGTGAAGATAGCGAATCCACAACCATCAATGATCTCATCCGGGATCAAGATGGCTTAAAAACCATGTTTTATCAATTTCATCCTGGATTCGAGGACATAACCTCAATACCTACTGATGTTACGCCTCCTGCTACCCCTGCCCCAGCTCCCGTTTCAGAAAATGATGAATATGATATGGCTATTTCAATTGCTGAAATTTTAAAGCGGAATATAAATGGGTTGGAAAACAAAGATATAACAGTAGAGGAAAAAACTGAAAAAGGCAAATTAGTTGTACAGGTTAAAATCAGTAATGATTCAGAAGCTACTGTAGATGAAATGGAAAAAGCTGTAGATGAAATAGATAAAGACCTTGAAGAACATGGATATTCAGTTGATGAAATTGTGATGCCAGACACTAATGGTCTTGCTGTTGATTTTATAATCAGTAAAGATTGATGAAACGTCTCCCTCCAAAAATTCCTGCTTTTGAGGCTAAACAAGTAGGCATTTTATATCACTATACCTATTTGATTTATGCACTCCAAATTGTAGAAGAAAATGTGATGAAAGCTGGTGAGCTCCATCAGTCAGTATCATTTACACGAGATAAAAATTTTCATCAATATAGTTTTATATACACGGAAGAGGGCAGGGATGTAAGATTTGTAATTGATGGAGATAAATTATCAAATAATTATGCGATACATCCTGTTGATTATTTTGGCTCATTGTTTGGTAAATCATCAAAAGTAAACCCAAGCGTAGAATTCCAGGCCGAGGAAAGAGTTGCATCAGATATTCAGAACATAGATCGGTACATTATAAGTATTGATTTACCTGAACCAGATCCACATGGATACGTGCTAACTACGATTGGTGATTCCATCAGTATGCTTAAGGATTTAATTGATATAAGCGACAGGGAACAATATATTGAAATGGAAGAACAATTTGGTATGATTCTTGATGCCAAAGAGTATTTTGAAAATAAAGGATTTAAAGTCAAATATTACAAATAGTTATTTGGCTATCAATAATCCTGCTGTTTTTACCTCATTGTCAAAATTGTGGAATGTAACCTCACCAATTTGATTAAGCGAAGAAATCAGGAATAAAGCAAAGGCACTTTGTGTTTTTACACCCGTAAATGTCCTGACCAAATATTCGGAATTACCACTTACACCCTCGCTAGTCACTACATAATTGGATTCTACCAATTGTGTTACATATCCTGTACTTGCAAAAATACCCTCTGATTTTACATCAGTTAAGTACATATCAAATGTAGCCTCATCCGGGTTATAATTTACATAAACATTACCAACAAATCTGAAGTCTCCTTGGTCTATTGAAAATGGATATGAAGTCGAGTAAATCCCAGTACTTGGATCTAGATAAATTCTAATTGTTATATCTGAGTTAAAGCCAGGAAAATTAAAATAATTATTTGTGTGAGATGGAGACAAATCTTCAAATGTCATATCTAATGTTAGATCATATTCATAATCTGGATAAATGAAAAATGTATCAAAATTTTCAAACGTCAACATCACATGCACATTGTCAGGTACAAATCCGATATTAACATCAAGATTTATTGTATTAGATAATTGCTCAAATTTATCAATTTCAATCATATATGAATATCTAACCACTATTACATTTCTATCATATTGATCAACAATCGATACATGAACTTCTTTGTTCTGATGGAAATAAGCGGCTATAAAATCCATTGCTTCTATCGCTGATCTTACGACAACTGATCCTTTAGCTGGTATTGTAAGCTTCGGGATAAGCGCAAAATCTGTATATGGAATTACCAAATCTCCAACGCATAATGCTGGACAACCACTTGTATCCGTTATAAAACAACTATTGTCGATGAAAATATAAGTAGTCCCATCACCTGCACAAGGTAAACAATATTTGGATAATTCACTTGGTGTTTCTGAACCGTTTATCATATTTCTACTTCAATTCCATTTTCTGTACTACCACCATTAACTACATTATTTATTTCTTCTTCAGCCTCTAATTTTTCTTCGTGTTCGTAGTCAAGATGATCAGCAATGGATTTTGTAAGTAGTAACGCAACGGCGGGTACTGGAACCCCTATAATAACAGACAGCCAGAATATTCGCATATCTGATGTCATAGCTTCATTAAAAAAGACATTTGAAAATTTGATATAAATATCAACCCACCAAGGGTGTTTATCTAACATCTTATATATATACTCAAATGAATAATAAACGTTTCCGATGACCTGCATGATAATAAGCAGGAAAAATGATGTCCACACAAAAAATTTATTAATATTTCGAATTATAATAACTACAAATAATGTAGCTAAGTTAGCGATTTCATATGTAGCAGCCAAAACTATAGAAAGCCATAAGGGATTACCAAGTGCAAGAAAGTTATTAAGGTGAAATGCAGAAACCGTAGCTGAAAAAATAGGGACAAAGGTAAACACCGTAATCACATTCTTTTCTATAAATTTTGCTGTATTCATATGTTGATTTTTTGGATTAAGACTTCCCCATATTTGAGCGCATAATATATGGCTATCATATATATTGCAGCTTGTATAAAATTGAAAACGCTAAAAAGTTTAACATTTGGTATAATCTTAACCAAATATCTGACATCGTTTTCATCCTCGGCGATTGTTCTAATTGACATTCTGATAATACCATCAAGATTTGCCATTACAAAAACTTCATTCAAAAATTCCATTTTGGTGGCTATAAATCTGTTTTTCTTATCATCATCAAAGGTATTGGGAACATCAACAAAGAAGTAAAAGACCCCTAAAAGAGTCACATCAGGATCATAGATGGCTTTCATTCTTGAATCTTCCCTGATAGTCCTAAATGCACTCCTTACGAATAAGTAATTTTTAACGCTTTTATATAAACCCATATTTTATATGTTAATTTCACATGATCCACCCATACATGCAGCTTCCTGAACATGTTTTATTATATTCTTAGCCTCATAAACCTGAGTAAAATCTATTTCAAGTGGAAACATTTTATACATTTGTTCAAATTCTTCTTTTGATATTTCTTCAAACGGTGCCTGTTTATACGTTCCATTGTCATATGGCAAAATCGTTATACCATTATAATATTCACGGTTTTCCCACATCCAATTTATAACCCTGACCCACTCATGGTCTTTTACATATACAGTAGCTGATACATTATTAGTATTAACGCCTTCCCGATGGCCAGGTTTTATCCATTCTTTATTAAATTTTTTGATTCGTTCAAGTGTATTAAATACTGACTCATCTCTCATTATCGCTCCTTCCGGGGCTTCCATTGGTACAGTAACAACTGCGCCATCCTCTTCTTTCATCATTTCATCATTTATAAATCCAGCTATCTTAATCTTAAGAAATTCATAAACTGGATCATGCTTTTTAATTCTTACATTTCGCTTGAAATATCGGGAGAATATGGGATGAATTCCATTTCCTAAAACCTGAGATACTAAAGTCCCGGAGCCTTCAGGCTTTAGTGCTGTTGTTCGTTTAGCTTTATTAATGCCTATTAGCTTAGCAACCCTTTCATTTTCTGCTTTAATTTCAAGTGCAGCTTCCTCAAGATTAAGTTCTAAGACTTTGCCAGATGCCACACCAGTCATTGAAACGCCTAACAACGAATCTTCCTCACTTCTTTCTTTCCATTCAGCCCTTAAATAATGAAAATCCGTATAACCAGCCTGTAATGTTCCCAAAAAAGATGCCGCTCTTGCTAATTTATTTAATTCTTCCTGACTTTCTATATTAAAGACTACACATGTCGTCAAATTACAAAATGTGTATGGGTTCAATGAAATCTCTCCGCATTGTAAATTATTTAATAATGTCCACTTGTCTTTTCCTTCTTGAGTTTTGGAAATGAATCCCCCAACAAAGAAGTTATGATAATCATCTACAGTTCCATTATACACAGTATTGATTCCGTCATATTCAACTGATACTACTTTATGATTGTAAGATTGTGCAGATTCTTTTAGATCCTCATAATATCTAAATGGTGAAGAATCCCGGCATATTTCAGCCGATATCTGATGTTTTTTACACATTATGACCCATTCTGATTTTTTGGGATCTCTACCAAGGTTAAATTTAAGATCAGAATAAACTTTGCATTGTGATTCAGCGATTAATTCTCTTTTTTCTTTAAAATAATTGATTAACCCGGCCTTTTGTTCATCGCTGTATTGCTTGCCTCTGCTATGATCTTGTGCACATTTGTGTGAACAATATGTGATTTCTCGCTTTCCACAATCAACATAAAATGATTGGTTACATTCAGGACACACTTTTTTAAGAAATACTGCTCCGTCTATAATTTCAGCATCATAGCCTAATTCAAGCCATTTTTGATAAACCTTAATAATTCTGGGATCAACATCTATATAATCAAATCCCAATTTTGAGGCACACCATTTTGCTAACTCTGTAATATCACCAAGTTCATTTTTCCTAAATTCTGAAAATTTAACCGGATATCCTGATTGGACTGCAAATGCTTTCCATTCATAATAACTAAATTTGCGACCCAAAGATTTAGTAAAATCAAGGGCAATTTGCCTTAATTCCTGATTAGAAATTCCACAATAACTCGGATTTCCCGTACCTTTCATGATAGCTGACATATTAGCCTTATATTGCTTCATTGCTTTAGGATTTTTAGCTAATTTAGCCATTGGATTATTGTCGCCAATTAAAAAGGAAGCATGCATTTTATTATGTTGCCTCCTATCCATTATTTGCAAATTTTCTTTTTTATTATTTTTAGAATTAAAATCTTTATGATGCGTTATCATTCCAGATTTTAATTTTTTACCATCATTATGATAATAACTAGCCATTATAGTGTGCTCAGCTATTGATGAATTTATATCGGATTTTTTTAGTCTAAAGTAATCTGATGATCTTGAATTAGCACCAGGAAATATATCTTTCATAGAAGCCTCAAATCTTATTAATACATCAAGACTATCCCCATGCTTAAGGTCTTTAGTTTCTTTATAAGTCCCATGCTTCAGCCTAAACTTATGATTGGACGTAACCCGAATCGAAGATCCATCATCCAACGTAACTTTATAAATCGGCTGATTATAACCCGTAATCCTTGGATTTCTCATCCTCTTGATTACAAGATTACCCGAATTATCGTAACAAAAGACATCGACATCCTGACCTTTATCTGCAAGTTCCTTAATCGATACCATTCCACGACCATCAGCTACATAGACTAAAGTTTCGGCACTCAAACATGGGTTTGTACATACATTAGGGTCATTAGTCCATAAAATGCCTGGGTCACCAGACCTAGCTTCTTTCGTATAATCCCAGACTTTAGTAAAATCATCATACGTGATTTTATGCCTTACTAGGACTGCAGAATTATTAGCCATAGCTCTTTGAGGATGAATTCGATACCAGGGAATTATTTTATCAGTTAATAACTGATTAAATTCAAACTCATTAGTTTTTGATATTTTAATAATCTGAGTATCTGAACCGCTATAATCATCTGTATTTTTACGCTTAAATTTAGCACTTACATAATGATCAGTATCAGATTCCTCAATTTTAACAATCTCAGAGCATTTAAACATGCCCTTGGATGTCAACATTTCTATATCATCATGATCAAACAGCGCAATAGTGGCTGATGATCGTACACCGCCAGCCAATACACAATCTGAAATATAACAAATTATATCATGGACTTCAATCGGCAACAATTTTCTTCCAACAGCTTGCTTAAATACTCGGCTTACATTCTCATGCATCAATTTTAATTTACTAAATCCTGGTGCTATACCGCCAGTTTTCTTTATACTTGACCCTTTAGGTCTTATATCCCGATAATCAAAGATAGGAAGATCTTTACCTTTTAACCAAGCATTAACGATAAATTTAATGGAATCAGACCATCCCTCAATTGAATCATGAAGTAAAAATCTCCGCTTTCGAATTGGATTTCTAACTTCAGGCAGTTGAAATACATGAATTTTTTGAACTGAATAACCAACGCCAGTTCCGCCAAGCAGCAAAAACAGAATTTCAGGAAAAGCCCTTATATCTTCGATCGGCAAATATGCACAATTATAAATTCGATTTGGTGCAAATTCAATCGGTAATCCGCCAAATTGAATGGATCGCATTGATGGCAGCACCTTTTTTTGATGGACTAATTCAAAAACATCCTTAATTTCATCTTCGATGTGTGGATATTGACGGATATGCATGTTCTTAAGAGCTTCTACGGCTTCATGCCAATTTTGTCTGCGTTTTTTGTCTGGCATGTAGTTTGCATATTTGGTGTAAACGACTAGATCAGATAAAAATTTACTAGTTTTATTCATAACATCCATTTTTAGATTTTTAAACTAATTGTATCTATGATTTAATTTGTAGCACCTTTATTTATCAACGCCAATAAACAAAAATGTGCGATAAAAAATCAGCATACAAATATATGATAATTACAGAATTCGTTTCACCAACGAGACTCATAAAACATTATATGATAAAACGCTATATAAAAATGTGTTATATAAAAACAAACGATGTGTTATATCAAAAATCAAATATATGATAGATGCTGAACAAATCCGGGATAGTCTTAAAATCAGTTATTTTAATGACAAAGGTGAGGTAGCGATGAAGGATATCAAAATTCCAGAATCTGAATTGTTTGAATGGATAGAGTGTAATCCATCTGACCCAGATCGAGTACCCGGCATCTTATCACAAAAGAAAAATCCGGTTAAAAAGAAACAAAAGCGGTATTTAAATCGATACAGAATCATGGAATTTATTCGTGATTTGCCCGAAGAAGATTTGGCCACAATTTTTAAACCTGTCAACATACAAGTAACTTCCCATGACATAGAAGTTGAGATATTTGATAATGAAAAACCTGATCCATCTAATCCAAACAAGAAGATATTAACGATGTCAACTTGTGATGATGCTTATAACATCAAGCTATATACAATTCTCCCATTAACTCCATATCAGATAGAAAGTATGGAACAAGAGATTAATGAGTATATAAAAGATGCGAAAATTGAAAAACGGGTAAAGGTCAAATTAAAACATGTTGCTTATGAATCTGAATACCTGATGCTCAAAGATTTCATAGAATGTGATTCAAAATCTATGCATCTTATAACAGGATGGAATTATTTGGTTTTTGATATCAGTTATCTTATAGCAAGAGCTAATCATATAGGATTAAATCCTGAAAAAATATCACCGACTCACAAAATTGATAGAATTACGATTCGCAACAAATATGATAAAAAAGCCAAACATATTGCTCATGTCCCTTTGCATAAAGGAATTATTGACTACATGTTTTTGTTTGAAAAATGGGATACATCGATTGAAATAAAATCATCAGCAAGTCTTGATTATGCGTCTGAGGAAATATTGGGAATCAAAAAAGTTAAGTATGCAGGTACCTTAATGGATTTATATCGGAAAAATTTCTATAAATATGCGATGTATAACATTATAGATTCAATTTTGGTCGAGATGATACATCATAAAATACAAACGCTTAAAACCATGCAAGCTATTGCAATAGAAGGTAAAACTAAACTTTTGCATGCTATGTTTGCATCTATTCTGGTAGAATCTGTATTTTCAGAAATGTATGAAATGGACAACGTAGTCCTGATACCATCCAAAACTGAAAAAGAAGGAAGCTACAGCGGTGGTTATGTATATCAACCTGATTTAGGATTTAAAGATAAAGTTTTTATTTATGACTATCAAGCCATGTTTCCAACTTTAGCGATGTGGTTAAATGCAGGAACAGATACCATAATAGGTAAAATGATAGATTCTGAATATTTTGAAGATTATAATGGAATTAAACAGCGTGTGGATCCTAAACACCACATTGTAGCATCATCCAAAGTTGTATATACTAAAAGTAAACAGTCTATTGTCCGCAAATCTATTAGTAAAATGTTAGCTGGTAGAATATTAGACCAAAAAGTATCAAATGAAATTAACTTGGAAATCGGGGTATTAGAAAAACTGTTAAAGAAAAGTTAATTAATGATAAATAATGAAATATAATAGATGAAAGAAGTCGCTGACGATATAATTTTTGCCATAACTAAATCTAATGTGCATAAAAGCATATGGGCATTTAGCGATGATTTTTTTGATGAATCGCTCAGCCTTTACATGGATCAATATATAGCATATAAATTTAAACTTGATTATCCTGAGTATATGATACTTGAATCAAGGTGTAATATGGCAAAAGTTATGGACATTAAAAATGGAACTAAATACTTTATAGCTTTCTTTAAACAACAAGAAATATATCCTAAATTCATCTTAAATTAATGTTTCAAATTTTATCACATACCAAAAACAATAAATTTTTCCTGACTGAATCCGTCTTAAATTTATATGATAGATTTGATCAGTATGTAAAAAAGATGTATGAATATAGAACCGATAATCCTACAATTGATGATATCGGGGATGCGATAATAAATCGCCAATATGTAGGCATTTATTATGAAGGATCTGATGAAGATTCAGATATTGTAGAACCAGGATTCAGGCTCATAGAACCATATGTACTTGGCAGAGGCTATAGTCTTAATAAAGAGGTGCGCCATCCCAATAGGCTTTATTTAAGAGCATATACGATAAAATCAACTGAATCCGATCCAACAACCCGTGATAAATTTAAAGCTAGATTACGTAGTGTATCAAAAACTAAACGAGTTCCATATTGGAGATTATTTAGAGTTGACCGGATAAGGACATGGGAAACATTCGATAAGACATTTTCCCGTTACCGGGAACTTTATAATCCTGATGATAAACAAATGGCTACGATCATTTATAAGATTGAAAAAGAAGAATTTCCTTATGGACAACGCCAATTAGTATTGCCTAAAAAGTTAAGATATAAGTAGATGGGTCAAACTATGTACGGTCAACCATATAAAAAGGGTGAGGAGTGGCTCATTGATATTTTAGATAGCGAGGGAAATCCAAAAGATAAACCCAAGAAATTTAAAACAGAGAAGGATGCCAATACATTTGCTGAGGGAAAAGTCAAAGAATTTATAAATAAAGCAAAAGGCATACTAGATGATGGTTCATTATCAGTTCAAGATATGTTAGGTCTTAATCTTGATACTCCAGAAGATAAAGAGGAGATGGAGAAAAAAAGACTAGAACTAAAGACTGAATATGATGCTGAAGAAGATAAAGCCGAAAATGAGGCCAAGGAATTATTAGTTGCTGTTGCCAATTTGTATCTGGATAAAAATATCATAAATGAGTCCGATTATTTAAAGTTTAAATCCGGAATAGAAGTAAAAGGCTTATCATCTTTAATTTTTCAGCTTAATGTCTCAAGAAAAGCTATTTTTAAACTAACTGAAGAAATCCATCTGGGCAAAACGCACCCTAGACATTTTGAAGTTCTGGCCGGATTACAGCGAGTTGTACTTGACATATCAAAATTTCTGCAGGAACATGTAGGGAACATTGAAAAAAGTATAAAAGGAATGAGGGATGATGAATCTATGCCCACAAATACTATAAATGCAGAAGCCATAGATATATCAGCATCTAATCTTATATCTAACAAAGAAACTATGCTTAAAGAAGTAGAAGAAATGCTAAATGATATAAAAAATAAAAATTTAATCCCTAAATCTTTAAATCCAAGTTTGGAAGATACCAATCCTACAGTTGTATCTGAAAATATCAAAACTCATGAAATGAATAAAAACAAAGAGATGTTCGATACAATTGAAAAAAATAATGAGACAGATAATGATGAATATGGAATCGGCTCATTCAATAAATAATAAAATTAATCGTTATGGATAGGATTATAAGCCCTGATGAGCTTGATTGGATAAAGACGCAAATTGAGGAATTACCGGAAGAGCCATATGAATATGTAGATGCTGTAATGGCATCTGATACACCTGAAATTAAAGAAGGTGAACCTATTTTGGTAAGTGCACGTGAATATCTGATGGCATCCATATATGATGACATATCAGTTATTTATAATGGTCTTGATTATAAAATTGAGAAAGAATCTATCGACATAAAAGGTGGTTATAATGAAGGATTTCCTGGTTTAGGTATTCTTAAATTTTTATTGGGTAATAAAGATCCGCTGGATGTCGCAATTCAAAAAGCTATAAGTGGCAAAATTACAAAATCATTTGGTGGATTCGGCGGAACTAGTAAAGCTGAAATTGGTCAAAAATTAGGAGGAATGATATGTGGGGCAATGGGTATTAAAAAAGGCTTATTATATAACCTATTAATGACTAAATTGTTTGGAAACATTTTTAATGATATATAAGAAAAATAAAGATATGAATACAAATTCAAATATATCGTTTACAGATTTCTTGAATAAAAAGACTATCTTACAATTCATTGAAAATCTAAATCATTTATCCTCTCTGGAGAAAAAGCGAATATATGACAATTATATAAGCGGAGATAAAAACATCATAAATAAATTATTGGTTGAATCCATAAAACGTGAACACGCTTTCAATTATGATGATAATTTAGCCTCAGACTTTATTTTGGCTAATTATGGGGATATAGGGAATTCTTTTTTATACATCGATAATGATGTAGCCAAAGACATTTTTGAATCAAAATTGATGGAAAATAAAACGATTCAAAATACAAAAGGTGCTTTTGAATTAATATTTGCAAACCACATTCCCAATGTTGAACCTAATCAATCTGAAATAAGCTTCAATTTATATGCAAAAGCTAAAATGATTGAAAAGCTAAATGAAGTTGAGATAAAAGGAAAAGAATATACGGAAGCAGACCTTGACAGATTGTTATCATTACTTGATAACATGGCATTACAAATCTTGTATTTATACATTTTTGGAAAAGAAATGCCTGATAGGAAGGCAACAATTTCGAATCTTATAGATTTCATTATCAAAGATAAAAATATAAACAATGCTGTATATGCTGATTTTATAGATACTATTGAGGAATCTGGGACCCCACATCCTATTGAGCTTTATAAAGCCCATCACCAAATTGGCATCAAAAACGTTTATAAAATTATGAATTCTGAGCGCTCCTTCCATGTAATTGAAAATCGTGGATATCACTTTTGCATTAAAGAGATAGGAAATAATTTGTGTAAAGTTTATGAATTAGGAATAAACCGGGGGCTTAAAAAGCTAATAAAAACTGGCAAAAGTAATATAAGCGAATTTCATAAAAATAAGTGGTTTGAAGATCTGGCCTCCAAATCTGGAATTACAATGTCAGCCAAATATTATGCCCGAATGATTCAGGAATATCATAAAACTTACGACCACAAATTTATGATTATAAATGACAATATTAGCAAAAACATAGAAAATGAGCCTATGTATATTGTAATCCCAGAATCTATTTCAGGGTATTCAGCAATGAAAAAAATTTTGATATCTAATGACATCCCATATATTGATGGTTATTATAAATACGAATTATGCTAAGTGAAAAGAAATATAAAAAAATATGCGATAAAATCATTAAAAATGGTTCGTATCTATTATATGAAGAATTAAAAGCTATAAACCTTAAACACAGCATTATATTCTCAACTGATGGTAAAGTTTATATAGACCCTCATAGATTTCAAGCATTATCTGATGATTTAAACAACTTGTTTGAATCACATAATCTGTATCATAAAGACTTCATCATAGTATTGGAAACTGATAATTCTACAATAAGCAAGAAAGAAATAGCTGATCAACTAACATTCCATTCAGTTTTTGGATATGAATATAAAGAGCATGACATCACAGATAAAGCATCAGATCTCTTTAATTTGCTTTACTCAGATTTTATCCAAAAATATCCTGGCTTCGACTGGAGAGTCGATGACTATGAAGGAGAAAGTGATGATGAGTATATTAATATTCTGATGCAAATATCTGACTTAATTAATAAGCCCCTCGCTTAGTTCATGTCATGTCATGACAAAATGACATAAAGAATTTTGATTGCCGGAGCCCTGGCACGACTTTTGTTTTACATAAAACTTACAAACCAATAATAAGTGATTATTATGGGTTTAACAAAAAATTTTTATTTTTATTATTCCTTTCAATATAAACTTAAAAATTATTTTATGAATGACAAACTTCAATCAATCGGTAAGACTTATTATGCTGAAAAAACAGACGAATCTTTTAACAAATTTTACAAATCTTTTTTTGACATCGCTTATAAAGTATCCAAGATGATACTAAAATCTGATGATTTGGCGATGGAAAATGTAAGCGATACATTTTTGAAGATTCGTAAAAAAGTTACGGAAGGCTTTGAATTTAAAGAAAAAATGAGCCAGGAATCATTTGTTTATACAGTTGCAATGAATAAAGCTAAAATGAAATATAATCGTGAATTCAAAAGAATTAAGTATAAAAAAATTACGATTGACAATTTTGATACTGATATTGAAGAAACAGAAAATATACCGATGCTGATGTCTTTTAACAACTGTGAATCTCATCCTCTTGGAATGATAGATAACATAATTTTTCATAATGGATTAGTTGAACCATCAGAATTTGAGAGTAAGATCGATGATCGAGTCATGGTACACCATGATGATCTAATGCTTAACAAAGAAATAACAAACTATGTAAAAAATATGAAAATTGATCAAGATATCATTTATGATGCTTTAATTAATGAGCTTCCATATAATGAAATCATGAAAAAATACAAGAATTTAAAGTCAGTTGGATGCATTAAATCTAAAGTATTCAGAGCCAGGAAAAACATTAAAAAACATGCTGATTCAGTAGTTAGAATGTCTAAAATGATGGACGGTTATATAATAAGCGGCGATGTTGTCTTAACAAACGATGATGGTATTATAACTAAAAAAGCCCATGTTATCAAAAATGTTTTAGATGGAGTCGTTGAATTTTTTTATGATAATGGTAATCATAAAGCTACCATTAAATATAAAAATGGTGAAAAAAATGGAGAATATGTAAGGTATTATGAAAATGATTCAGTCATGATACGAGGATGTTATAAAAATGATAAAATGTGTGGTGAATGGACTTATTACCGGAATAATAAGACTAGAAATAAGCGAATTGAATATTCAAATTATGAAGATATGTCACTTATTACAGAATATAAGGAAAATGGGACTGATGTTATATCATCTATTATCGTATGAGTAATAGAGAAATATTTAGGAAAATGATAGGCTTAATGAGTACTTATGATCTTATCAAATTCACATCTAAATTAGATAACGTTGATGTTAATCACCGATATAAATTTGTAAAATTTTCAATTAATCAGATTAAATTTCAATTCGGATTAAGCGGTGAAATATTGCTATTTAAACCTTATAACAGCTTTTGTTTTCCAGTTAATTACATTACCAAAGATTTCGTTATAATTTATTTGAATACCCTTGAAAACGCCAAAGGATATGAAACTTATATGAATATGATGAAATTATACATCAATATTGCAAATAGTTTGGATAATCTGGAAATTCCTTATATCGAAAGAAATAACATGCGAGCAGATATGCATGATATTGCATCCAAATTAGATGGCTATTATAAAACAAAAGAATATGAGAAGCTAATGATTGAATCCCTTAAATCTTTATAAAATGGACTATAAATTGTTACCACCCGAATATTCCCACAGCGGAATGGTTTTCAAAAACATTGAAAAATCTGACTATGCAGTTATTTATGAACATCAGAATAAAAATGAATCTGAATCCATTTATGAGGTGTTTAAACGTAAAGTTATGAAACAAGTAACTATCCAAGGTAAGCTAATACCTGCTCATGAAAAAATTCCAGGTAATGAAAGTTTTGGGGTATGGGCATGGTGTATAAGAGATAAAAAACAAGCATATTTAAAATTTCAGGAAATAAACGATAAAAAAAATCAAGACGATGAAGATGAACATGATGAATAATGATAAAAATTTTAAGGAACTTGAGCAATTTATAAGCTCGATTAACCTAGTAAAGCGTACTTTTGTTATTAAAGCCAATGATTTTATTAAAAATTGTAGTGCTTTAGCGTTTATGCATAATGACCCTGTATGCTTTTCCCCTCATAATATGGATAAAGTCAAAATGTATGATGCATATTTAATACCATCAAACAATAAAGCTACTATTCATATCAGAGGACGTATATATGGAAAACTTCATCCTATTATTAAACCTGATGGGTGGGATAATCTATATGAAGTTGATACTTGTACGACAGTTTCAGTTAAAATCATGGAATCAGGTAAATGGACAATGCCATCCATTTACATAGGCGTTGATCAAAATATAACACCAAATTATTATGCCAACATATTAAGTTATGTGGATTTACATGAAATTATAGTCCCAGACATTGATTTTTATGACATAGGTTTATTAAAATTGGAATTTGACATTATAAAAGAAACCGCAAACATAAAAGTTTATAAATATCTGCTTAATAGTATAGAACAAAAAGATGCTGTCAAATCTTTGCAAAAAGAGTCTGATAAATGTGGAGAAATTGGGAAAATGTTCCCGCCACACATTATGCAATTTTATATTGATAACGGATTAAGCGATTCAGGATATACACGTAAACTTGAATATGCAAGTATTGATGATGTTGAAATTAAAATAATAGGATACTCATCTCTTCCTAAAGTTGATGATGTATTAGACCGGATAAAATCACGGAAAGAACAAACTACGCCTGGAGCTATTTTAGCCAATGCTATATCTCAATATGTAAAAGATGGTGAAATTGAAATCCCTGAATCCACATATATTCAAAAATGGTGTCAGCTACATACAGACAATAAAGAGCGATTATTGGCTTCCAAACGCAAAATTATTTATGCGCTGTATGATAAAAAAATAAGTGCTATAAATTTTAAAGGAAGCTTTACTGATGATTTTTATGGTAAAATAGAAGGTACTATAAAAGTTAATATTGAACAAAAATAAGTATTCAAACCTATATAAATATGAATGAAAGAAAAGAAATAGTAGTTGAAATGGCAGAGCCGTCCCAAACAATCGGTAAGACTGAAGACGATATAGAACTTATTATAAAGAAAAAACATAAGACGAAATCCGGTAACTACATTACCAAATATACGAATATGGTGATTGAAGTAATAACACATAATCCTCCTGGCTTCATCACTAATATAAGACCATCCTGGGTTAATGTATGTTCAAAATTGCTTGCATTGGGTTTCTTCAATATCAAATCATAAATTGATGAAACTCATATTGATCCGAACTATTACAAATGATCCCCACTCATGAGACGAGTCTACAATTTAATCAAATAATTGATTAACTCATCTATGGGGCCTACCCGATCAAATTAAATTACAAATCTAAGCCCAATATCTGGCCAACTGAATATCCGATCAAATCACACACAAATCTAAAATAAAAACGGATAATAAATAATTAAATTTTAGATCAATGCATCACCATTATCCAAATCTCAAATTTTATAACAATAAAGGAGAACCCATAAATCTACTATATAAAGATGGAATATGGACAGGAACTTTATATTATAAAGAAGTATCCATAAATTTGTATGAATCTGAATCCATCTATATGATGGAGGAAGTAATTAATCATTCCACCGGGCAATTTGAATATTCTAGCCCTCATATCGATTTATTAGCTGAAACTCCCAATATTTCAGTAAAACTTGATAATTCTGATTTTATCCTATTCTCCACCGAGAATGTAATGGAGCAAAATCCAACTCTCAATATTTACCCGAATGAATCTGATTTTGAATGGTTACATGATCCGGCATCAACATGGGATGTATTACGGAATAAGCTTGAAACTGATCTGATTAAACGAGAAGTTTTCAGGCTTAATATTGGGCTTAAATCAGATACAGATGGGATAAAAACTTCACAGCTTGAAATCCGTGATTCTGAAACTATTATAGCCATCATTGATTTATATGGTGAGGTTATTGGAGAAGATGAAAGGTTTAAAATTTTACTTTCTAATATTGGTGAAAACATTACAGATAATCTTGAATATATTTTTGCATCCTCCGATATTTTTGAGCATTTACCTAACTATGTGACATTAAATGAAAAGCGAAAAGAATTTTTAATTGAACACCATAATATCACTCCTTATTATACATCAGATAAAGGAATTACAAACCTGCTTAAATTTTTTGGTTATTATAATTTAACGATCAAAAAATATTGGATACACGAGGATACTGGCAAAATGTTGATCACATTACCAACCGAATATCCGGGTGATTCATATAAAAAGCTTGCTTATTTTGGCCTTTTTTATGAAATTAATTCAGTTATAGATGGTGAATTTGATGAATTTGGATTACCGATTACAAGAAAAACTTTTTTATATACAAACGATGAGATCATCATCAAGCTATTTGGACTTAAAGCTTATATAGATCGTAAGAATATTTCAGGTGCATCTCAAATTATTGATATCATAGGTGAATACGTAGATTTTTTTGCTTATCAAGTCAAAACATGGGGAGACAAATCAGAATCTTTTAAGATCGATTACAATTTTACTCCATCGTTTGAACTTGATCCTCGATATGGACATATTGATGATGTAAGACCGCTTGTAAATAATTATGTGTGTGGATACCCAAGGAGTTCTACAGTATCATCGCTTTTCACAATCGATCAATTACGCAATTGTTTTATCGGTTATTTTGATGATTTAAGCCTTGATACGCCACAATTCCTGGATTCACCAGGTATTGAAGTTGGGATGCCGATTAGCCTTACAAATCAAAGCTTTATAGTGTTGATTGGTAGTATGGATATTACATATTCCGTGATTCCTGATTATCTGACATTTGCCAATATGGGTAAACATATGCATTATGGAGTTGAATGGTTAATAAGGCATGTAGAATCTGATTATCAGGAATCCATATATCAGAAAATTGATGAATTGGAGGATCCGACTTTCATTTTACCTTATGAAGGTAAATATCAAGTGAGCTTAATGTTGCATAAAATTAATGGCGGTTTAGATATCAAAACATATGATGAATATGTGGAGGCTGTAATGAAAAATGCCGATATCATGTATTATTTTAGTTATTATGATTCAGATCTTCAATATCTAAACTCTCCAATGTTAATTGAATTTGCAAATTATGGGTATAATGAAATTATTTATAGAACCAACAAAACCGAAATTCAAGATGTGCAAGTTCAATATGATACTTTTAAATCTGTCAATTATATACAACTTTATTTCTCTAATGTAGATGGAGTTGGTTTACCTATAATTAAACTCAATAGTTATCCAGATAAACAAATCAAAGATTTCCGATATGTAAATTTTGCGAATCTTATTTATGAGACTGAACAATGTAGTAGATTTGTAATTACAGCCGTTGGTTCAGGACAAATCCAGGTAGGAGTTGATGTCATAGATTTTGATGAAGGATCAATAACAGGATTTAATGATGTGGCCGATTATTTAAATAGCCAGACCGGAGAAGATGTATCATCTTTTATCTATAAAGTTATAAAGCGAGAGGGTTTATGGTTTATTGATGCAGTATCAAAATTGTTTGGACAAATGAGTACCCGTTATATAGGATGTAGCGGAGATTTTAAGATCTTTAAAGCCATTGATCCATTAATCCAAGATATCAATGATTTAATCCAAAATCTTCCAATAACGTTTCAAAATTTTACAAATTTTTACAAAGCTTTTGGAATCAATGATTTTATAAATCTTGAATCATTAAATGTCTTTTTAAATTCCAGTGTGGTTCCTGAATTATGTGTGGTCTTTTTTACAGTTGATAATAGTAAAATAGCGGGTAAGACATCAGCAATATGGACGGTTATAGATCATAATAATGGACAAATTATGATAAATAAATTTGAGGCTCTTTATTTTTCATATTTACCTCCACGAGAAGGCGAATATGATGTTGAAGTCGAAATCATAGATACTAATTCTAATAATTCAAGCATAAAAAAGAATAAATTAATTAAAGTTGTAAGCGCAGATAATTTTTACAGATATGTCAGAGATTTGCAATATTGATAATTTTAAAGTAAAGACTATTAACAGTACTCAATCACCAGCTTCAGCTAGGGTATTGATTAATCAAAATTTTACTGACATAGAATCTATTCTTAAATGTATGTCTGATTATCTGGATGATGGAGAATCCGAGGATAGATTTGTTTTTCCTGTATCACCAATTATAAATCAGGCTTACATTTTAAGATATAATGGGGCAAAATATGATATAGTACCACAAGAAAACACTACAGGTATTAAATATATAATAAGAGAAGATGAGTCAATTTTTGTACCAGCCGATTATCAATACATAGTATACGATAATTTTTTTGTTTATGGTGAAGTAATAATGGAAGGTGAACTAATAATCTTATAAATATGATAACTCTTACTGATTTACAACAAACCGATGCGGTTTCCAGTATACCAACTGTGTTTAATGGAAACTTCCAACAGGTAAAAGCTCACATTGATGATATCGAAGAATTATTGTCGGTGAGTACTAGTACGCTTAAACTTACGGATGTAACTACAATACCGTCAAATTCGATAGAATCCAGTTCAATTACTTTATCGGGTTCAGGTATTAATTCTATTGTTATAAATCCATCTGGCGGAGGTGCAACTTTAACAATAAGTTCCACTGGATATATCACGTGTGTAAAATTAATTGCAAGTGGTACCGGGGTTAACAAATCTGTAATTCAAGATTTAGATATAGCAGGTATTTTAGCAATTACCGGAGATACAAGCATTGATGCAACCCTTGATTTAACTGGTACTAATTCATTATTGCTTACCAAGATCGAGACCAAAATTATAACGGATGCTAATTGCGGTGGAACAGCCTCTAATCCTATTAATGCATCAAAATCTTGTTTAGTTTTACTTGATTATGATAATAGCGGCGTAGCTCTAGGTAATGATGCTAAAGTTAAAATCGATATTACGACATTATCCGAAGGACAAACTATTAAATTTATGTGCTTAAGGGATAATGCGACAGGCCAGCGGTTATATAATGGAACTTCCGGGGCTGAGATTTTCTGTTACATAGATCCTAATGCAGCAGGTATTACGCTAATTAGTTATACGGTATCTCCTGAATTTGTTCCCAATGCATCACCTGATAATCAATCATGGCTGATTGCAAGATGGACAGATATAGGCGGTGGTGTAATGAGATTTTTAATTTTGGATAGTCAAAATGTTGACAACATCTCATAATAAAAACTCCTTCATATATTGTATTAACAGCCTGGGAAATTTTCTCAGGCTGTTCTGTATTTAAGCAATATATAACAAAATGTATAATGCATTATAATAATTATCGGATATGGCAGATAAGATAGAAGGATACAACACGTTGCAAAAGCTAATTTTTGAATTGCTTAGAAGAGAAAAAAATTCTCTTGAGATTTTGGAAATTTTATCACTTGTATACAGGAGTGATGCTGAATCATTATTAATTAATTATATAGATTCAAACAACATAGCTCAATCGTATGAAATACCATCCTATAATTTCCTAATATCTGAAATTAAACGACTAGATAGTAATCAAAAATCGATGGCTGGTTTAAATGATAGACCCGCCATGATTCAGCAAGCTGATGGATCAACTCAAATTATTTTTAATTATGGAGTACCAAGGGAACCAGACCTGATAACCAGTATTCCGACTCCACAAGTTTTTAGGACTAAAGATAATGATGTTTATAATTTATTATATGATCCGATTCTTTATACAAGAATAGATGCATCTGCAATCATGGATTCAGATATAATGAAGGTAAAGATAAAAAGACTTATCTTAGATCTGGACGATACGACTAAGCTTGATTTTTTCAATAATGTGATTGATGGCAATACGTTTGAATATGAACAAATCCTGTCTGATTTTACAGATCACGATATTAAATATGAAGATACTGAATTTATTCTTGATGTTTCGCCAAGGTTACCGAGGAAAAAAGGATATTTTAATGTTATTAATTCAAGGGTCATTGATGATTATATAGTTAGGATTGATAATACTAATGTTATAACTAAAAAAATTGTATATAAACTAAATCAAATCATTTATACAAATACCGAGGATGGATCTACACTATCATTAAAAAATGCAGACAAATTGGTATTAAATGATGGGCATTATAATACGATTTATCAAATTGATACGATTGATGCAGGTACTGGTGAGGTTGTTTTAAACCGGATTGAAGGATATGGGACTTTATCACCTGGTACAGATGTTCTTTATGTATATCCAGATGGAGTAACTGAACAATATCTGGACATTCCAGTTTCCAAAGATCAATACACAGTTTTATTTTTTAAACCAATTTCCAAAGATTATAATATTCAAAATCTGGAATGGGGATATGGGACTGGCTTTTATACAAACAATTTAATTCAATATGACGGACAGGAAACTTTACTCACATTTTTTGATTCAAGTGTTGGTGATTTAAAAAGTGGGATTAAACAAATTACGGAAGAAAGAACTATTCCGATCAGTATGGCTATAACGCCGAATACCCCGGTAGTTGCAAGCACAGATTTCAGAGTCGAAAAGATTAATATCCATAAAGAAGATACTGAATCTTTGATTGAAACCAGAAAATTGTTATCAAGTAAAGATGGGCTAAAATCTGAAATTACAAATCTTGAATCTATTATAACAGGTGAAAAACAAAGCTTGCTTAATGATATATTAACGGATGATGAAAAAGAGGTAAAGAAAAAGAAGATACAGGATTTATATGATAAAAAACAGAATTTAACTTCCGAATATTCATCTGTAATTGATCAAATTCTGGCGAAGACCAAGGATATAAGTGAATCTACTCCCAAATATAGGGCTAGGGGCTTTTTCCCAATACCTGAACCTAAATATACGGATGAAGCAAATCGGATAGGCGAACAACAAGTCATACAATTTGAATATCAATACAGATATTTAAATAAAAATAATGTATCATCTAATACGAATGAGTTCAAATACGGGGATGATTTAAAAGGAACTTTTAGCAGATGGGAAGGCGTTAAGACTCAAATTCGTGAGAAGACTTATAATCCTGATACCGGGGTTATAGAATGGAAAGAACAAATCACTAATGACCCGGATGCAATTAATATAAACCAGGTTGATATTCCAATATCAAGTAATGAAAACGTTGAGTTAAGAATCCGATCAATTTCGGAAGCCGGATATCCATATAATGTTAAATATTCTGAATGGTCTGAATCTATAATTATTGAATTCCCGGAAGAATTATCGGATACTGCAGACCAAATCCTTGAACAGATTAGTATTGAAAATTCAAGAATGGCATTTCAGGAAGAACTGAATGCGCTTGGTTTAATTGAACATGTTGAGGATTCTGTGATTATAGGAGAGCGGAATTTTAAACATTCTGGAGATTCAATATATTCAAATTTTACAACTCCTGAAAATAAACCGATTCCGGTTAATGATAAACTGGAAGATCATGATTCATCTATTAATGAATTAAAAGCTGTTATATTGGGATCAACGGCTGAAATAGCAGTTTCAATTGTAGATGAGTCAGGGAACAAAATTTCTGATGTATCAAGGAACAATACAATCAATGTGTTTGCAGGTTATTACAAAGATATAGTAGGAGATGATAAAAAAGGTGAAATAATTAGTAAACTTTATTATATTCAGGTTGAAAACATTTCAGATGTTGACCTTCAGTTATTAAGTTATATACCTGGTTCATATGAAGATCCATTACCTATCGTGAGTCCTCCCACAGATCCTTATTATGAAGATTATATTGGATATCTGATAAGCCGTGATGAATATGCGCAATATCGTAAACAATGGAGATCACCGCTATCATTAAGAGGAATAACTCAAAATACTGATTTTATAAACCATCATTTAAATTACGGGGCTAAATATAAATATCCGTTCCGTGAAATTCCAAGCATTCAATCTGCTCAGGTTAAAGGGCAAATTATTTATTCAAGAGAACGAGATCTAACATTGGGAACTTTATTATATGATAATCCTAGCGTTGTTACTGATCAAGCATTTTTGCCACTTCCACTTGAATCTGGGGCATCGGCTGAAAGTTTTGTATGGAATGGATCTGAAACTATTGGATCCGTAAATGGCGGCGGATATCTGACTAAATTTTGTGCTCATGTTAACCACCCTGATCTGATTGCAGGGTCTGATTATATGTCAAAATTTGATGATTATCAAAATTATGCATACGTATATCCGACATTACCTAAATATACGATAGAAACATCATCCGGTTACATGTATTATCCAGTCTTTTATCATTCTGCTTATTTTAATCTTCAGGCAACAGAAACAAATGGGATTAAGCAACTTAGTTTTCAGCCTTATACACCAAAATCCGTTGGTTCTTTTGCAAATCTATCAAATTTTCCACGCAAGATTGGATTTAAAACTACAGACAAATATTTGATTGGTCGAAATACATGTGGTTCATATTTATTTTTAGCTCCTCAATTTCATAAAGATTTATATAATGGCAGCGTTATTTATAATGAAGCCATGATTGTAAAAAAAGGATCATCATATAAAATTTTGATACCTTTTATGTTCCAATTCAGAATGACTGATTATCATGGAATTGGTGACACAGGAAATGGAATCATTGGAGGATATGGAAGCTCCAGTGCATTAAATCTTTTATATGAGAAAAAACTTGGATTTGATATTGCAATCAAAAACCAGGATTTATTCTCTTTTGATGTAAAAGTAGAAGCGCAATATAAAAAGCTGAACACGTAAATAAATAATAAAATCGTTAACCGATGAGTAGACTTATATTAAAAAAAATCAATGCATCTGATGTTCCTACACCATCAGCAAATACAGTAACTTTGTTTATCGATATTACATCAGGTAAACTTACAGCAAAAGATGAAACTGGTATAGTAGTGGATGTAGGTGATAATTATGCAAATCTGGTGTTTTGGTGGAATAATGCGATGGAACAAGCCGCTGATCTGCCGATTGCCGAGGAAGGTGAACGTGGGATGAGACTTGATGAGATTGGTCGAAAAGTTTATGAAAAGCAGTCCGGACTATGGGTCTATGTATTTGATATGGATGGTGGAGCCAGTTTGATACCATTTACGGATGCCGGATATCCGGCTTTAACGAATGTAGGGCAAACACTATTACTTCTTATGGATATTGATCTAGTAGTTGAATTAAGCGGTGGTAGCATTAATGAAGTTGGTCTTACTGTTGATGATGTATCGTTTTCATGGACTTTATCCAGGGATGTTACATCTCAAATTCTTGATAATGGAATAGGTAGCATACCGCCTGGAACTACGATTTATGATCTTATTGCAGCCGGAATAACAGGTAATACAACTTTTACGATAACTGTAGCTGATGAAATTGATGAATCTCAATCATCAACTAGCGTTTTATTTAAACATCCGGTTTATTATGGAATCGGGGGTGAAACAATAGACAATGCCGGGGTTTTAGCTTTAAGCGGTTATGAACTCAGGGATGATCGTGAAGCTGAATTTGATGTTATTGGAGGTGGATATTACATTTATTTTGCAATGCCAGCTTCATATGCTCCTGAACCCACATTTTTTGTAAATGGCATTTTGAATACTGCATGGGAAAAAACTACGATCGTAGGCTTTGAAAATGCAAGTGGTTATATAGAACCTTATTATATATATAGGTCTACATATCTACAAAATGCGTCTGACAACATTCATATAAAAATCGCTTAATATGACAAATAAAGGAACTATAATAACTGCACCGATAAAACCACCTGATAGCGGTGACAAATTTCCGGTTGCAGAGGCAATAGAAATAAAAGGTGGTCATCATTTTGCTCCCACGATTGCAACCCGTAATACAATTACATGGGAAAGACTGGAATTAGGAATGTTGTGTTATGTACAAACTAATGGGTCAGGTAACTCTGAAATTTTTAGTCTTACTAATTTACCGGATAAAGCAACTTATGATTCAAATGGCGGAACCCTTGATATTGACTGGGAAAGCATTTATTTAATATCAGGAAGAGTCAAAGGATTCGGGACCCATACAGCAGGTGAACATTTGATTACATTTCCGACCCCATTACCGACTATTCCATCGATTCTTACTGTTAATGCCCGTGATGCCGCATCGGGGGCAGATGTTGATAAGGCGGTTTTTGATAAGACAAGCACTAATTTTAAGCTATACTTATCAGGTGATGCAGATTATGAATATGTTGCAGAAGTTTAAAACAAAAATTATGAAAAAATTTGGTTTATTTTTATTTTCGTTTTTGCTGTTCCAACAGCTTTATTCCCAGTATGAAATTTATTATGGGGATGATACCATTAATACAAGAACAGCCAGAATATCAAGTGCTATGAAGATTAATGCATTGATGAAGAATGACATCGGTTATATTTTAGCCTATGATTCTTTATATGCCCGATATTTCTTCATAGGTGCAATCAAAGATAGTTCAACTTTCTTTCCTCCATTTAGAGGCAATATTGGTGAATTTATGCGGCTTGGGGCAGGAGGAATCATATAC
>Ga0265297_10003125_pt1 | contig 30940 bp, 35 predicted proteins | sample Munlanlwell13791_FD_192502 | JGI IMG/M metagenome (GOLD analysis project Ga0265297, IMG submission 192502) | Leachate microbial communities from a municipal landfill in Southern Ontario, Canada - Leachate well 137-91 | ecosystem: Engineered > Solid waste > Landfill > Unclassified | place...
TATGTGATATTCACAGAAGTATGCTCCGTGACTTGATTTGGATATCTTCATGATTAGATGGTATCATATCGGCTCCGCTCATTCATCCACGGGCATAGCCCGTGGTATTCTGCAAGGAGGTATAAAAAAACCCGACCGGATCATCAGGGTGACGAACGATGGTCGGGAACGGAAAAGCGCAGGTGACCGGCGACGAAAAACCAGCCATCGCCGGCATTCGAATGTCCTCCGCGAATAGACGTATTGCTACATTTGGGAAGATTGATCGCAATACCAACTATGCAAAGGGTCAGCCCAACGAGACAAACAACCAACAGCCAGATTGGCATAACTGCCCCCTTTCCAGACGCATATATTATATCATTTTTGACTCACTTTTGGCAACCAACCCGCCAAGGCTACTGGTGTTTGGCCCTAAAAAATTTCAGGACTAAAAAAGGCGCAAGGATTTGCGTACTTATAGGGAACAAATATTTTAATTATTGCCCTGTCGCATCACTTACGCCTTCAAGGGGTGTCGCGAAAAACGACGGTGGAATCGTTTTCGTAGCATCCCTTGACTGACATTTTGTCAACAAGAGACACTTGTCTACGTTTCCCTACTCCCTGGTTCTCCTCGCCAATTTTCTTTTTGTTTTTTACTGTTTTTCTGTTTAGTTCTTCTTGCTCGTTTCAGTATTTTTTATATTGGCTATTGGCAAGAAGCTCAAAAAGAAAATGTCTAATTCAATCTAATTGCTCTAATTCCTAATTGTTTAGGTCAATTAGGTTAATTCGAGAATATTAGATTAATTTTCTCCTTAAGCTTCCTGCCAACGGTTCGGATTAACAAAAAACTCCTCACGTGAGGAGCATACAAACAAAAACCAATCCACAAACTCTCTGACCAAAAACAAACTAACCTGCCAACAGAAGCTAAAGCATCAGCTTTTGCAGGCGGGTGGAAACAAATCGCCCCTCCGCGAAAGAGTACTATTAAGTTGTTAATGTTAAATCTATTATATACCAAAAATCTTAGCTTTGTCAATACAAAAAACAAACCTATAAAAAAATTACACCTCTAGGACAGTAAAAATTTTACTATTTTTTTGACATTCCTATTGTTCGACTAAATTTTGGATGTGATATAATATAGTCGAGGGCAAATATGGAAGGCAAAAAAACAACTCATCTCTGGTATTTGCCGGTTTTGTTGGTTTTGACGGCAATGTTTATTTTGATTGGCCTAAAGTTCGTAAAGACAGGGTCGGAAGAAAAAACATCTACACCGGCAACACAAGATTCGCCGGCTTCTTCCGATATTACAACAAGTGATACACAAGAGGCTGGGCTGCCAGCTGACCAAACCGATTATCTTAATGCCGGGGCCTTCATGGAAAAAGGAGATTATCAAAACGCGACCAAAAGCCTTGATGCAGCAATTGCAAAAAACCCCAACAACATCAACTACTATTCCCTAAAATCGCAAGCCGAACTTTTAGCCGGCAACGAAACCGCTGCCAGATCGACTCTAGAAGCAGGTCTAAAGGTTGATCCCTCAAATAATCTTCTTAATTCAAAACTCGATGTCTTAAATAATGCCGAGAATCTTGCGCCGGCTAATTAATAAGAATGCCCGGTTAGAAGTTCACTTGCTCACTTGCGCCGTCCTGTTATAATGAAGATATGCAAGAGGAAGGGTCAAAACCGCAAGCTAAGCGGATAATTGTTATAGTTGGGTCAATTGTTTTGATAATTATTTTAGTTTCAGCACTTATTTATTTTAAGCGATCAAACCAAAACCAATCTGACGATACAAATTCCATACCAACCGAAGTCCAATCAAATGAAACCCGAGCTCCTGAAACTCCTGCAGTTGAGACTCCGAGCGGAAACCAAACATCCCCTAGAACATCAAGCGGTTCAAGTAGTGGAAGCGCTTCAACAGATAATTCTAATCAGCCAGCTAATCCTAACTCGGGCACAAATACCAGTGGTCAAACATCGGACTACGGATCAGTAGAAGGAGGTAATTTTGATCGCTAGATCGGCAAAAATTCTTGTCGCAGCTATATTGTTAATCCTCCCTTTTTTTCCAACCTCGGTTTTTGCTTTGACAGGTGGCCAGCAAGCATTCCTTGATACCGGCCAAGCCAGCAATGTTATGGCTGATGGCGATTTTCTGAACGTTCCGGCTATGAGCCTTGATCAGGTTCAAGCATTTCTAGTTTCTAAAAATTCATATCTTGCGACATATACCGATAATTCCGCGGCTGGTCAGGGCCGAAGCGCTGCTCAAATTATTTATGACGCAGCTCACGGCAAATATCAGGCCGCAGGGACTTTAAACGGGATCGTTGTCAATGAATCAACCGGCACGGTCAATCCGGGAGTTATCTTAACTTATCTGCAGAAAGAGCAAAGCTTGGCGGAAACGACTGCAGCCACCTGGGCAAGCAATCCAGATGGGCTAGCTTGGGCACTAACTGCTGCTATGGGCTATAATTGCTACGCCGGCGTCTCTGGTGATAATAACGGAAATAATTGTAAAGATATTTACGAAGGCTTCGCCCTGCAAGTTGAAAACGGTGCTTGGCAGTTGCGATACAACTATGAGCGAGCAGCCGGTCATAGTTTTTCAGATTATCAGGTCGGTCAAGTTTTTGCCACTTCCGATGGCTATCAAGTAACTCTTTCAAATCGGGCAATTTCCTCCGTTTATCGCTATACCCCTTATGTTTTCAATTCGGCGTATAACGTCTGGAATATATTTTATAATCGTTACGGCATGGGCACTAGCGGTATATCGGGGGTGAATGACACAACAGGAGCCACTTTGGCTACTTACACACCAACGGTCTGGCTGTCCGGTGGTAAAGCCTCCAATTCAAAAGTCTACTATGGATCGGCTATTATTTCCGATGTTGGAGCTATCAGTTGGTTCCTTACAATTTCAACTAATTTAGGAGCAACAGACTTTTCAATAGTTTATAAAGATGCCGACGACAACCAGATCGGTAGCAAAGTAGTTCATATTGAGCGCCGCAAAACCGCTGACATTAACGGTGACAGCCTTGTAGATTCAACCGACCTGTCAATCTTTGCCGCTAATTGGGGAGCAAATAATCCCCCGTACCGCTGGGCCGATTTAAGCGGCGACAGCGTCGTCAATGCTGTCGACCTGTCAATCTTTGCCGCTAATTGGGGACATTAATTACCATATTAATTTGATTTAATCATGGAGGAATGAATGAAAAAACTCTTTGTCTTCATAACGGTGGCTGCCTTAATGATAATAATGATGCCGGCTAAAGCATTTGCCGCTGGATTTTCGGTTTCCGGCGGTGGAAGTAAAACTGTTGGCCAGAACTTTTCTATCTCTGTTGTTGCTTCAGGAGCTTCATTCGACACTGTCTCCGGCTCAATTTCGATTTCCGGCCCCGTGTCGGTGATTTCAGTTTCCGCAGGAAATGCTGATGTTTGGATGACCCGGCCGTCAGCTAACGGCAGTTTTTCCGGTGCGGTTTTGGGTCGGACCGTCGGTTCATTAACGGTAGCAACTATTACTCTTCGTGGCACTTCGATCGGTTCCGGTTCAGTTTCCGCCTCCGGACAACTGCTAGCTAGCGGCGGAGTTGTCGGCTCAGGCGCCGGCTCGGCTAGTTTTTCTATCGCTAAAGCCGCCGATCTGCCCGGAGCGGTAACTGTTACTTCAAGTTCTCATCCTGATCCGGCCGCCGCCTACGAGGCGACAACAATCGCATTGGCTTGGAACAAAGCATCCGGAGTAGACGGATTTTCCTACCTCTTAGATCAGGCCGAAACTACCGTACCGCCAGCTAAAGCGACTAATGATCTGACATCAGTTTCGTATCCTGACAAAGCGATAGGCACTTATTTTTTCCACATCCGGGCACACAAACCCGATGGCTGGGGAACAACGACTCACTTTAAAATCAACATTAAGGAACCGGACGCAAAAATCGACCCGAACCTGGAAAAGCCGAGTGGTATTAAAATCGAGAAGGCTGAAAATTTCGTTAATAATATCAAAGACGGCTTGGTCACCGGCATCGTGATTCTGGGGAAAACCGAGTTGGGATTTACTGCCAACGCAACACTAACTCCGACACCGGCATTACCTGAAGGGAAAAAATACAATGTTCTGGTTGCTGAAAATGGCGATTTTTCGATTCCGATTGATTGGCCAATTCCCGCCGGAAGGTACACGCTTACGGTTCAGGGTCAAAAGGAAAAAATTCTGACTCCGGTGTCTGACACAATCATTTTTGAAATCAGTCAGGCTAAAGGTGGCAATATCAACATTTTGACTGATGATGACGAAAGTCCGCCAAAAAGCATTGTTGATACGGTCTCTGCCAAAGGCTTTAACTGGAAATTAATTTCAAGCATTGTTGCAGGAATACTCGTTATTGCGCTGATTGTAGTGCTAATTGTAATGCGCAGAAAGAAATATCACCTTTAAAAGAATGGCCGATAAGAAAAAAATAGTTTTCGTTGTTAATACCGTCGGCATGACCGGCGGTATTCGAGTCGTATTCGAATATGCAAAAAGATTGAAAAATGACGGGCACGAGGTTAAAATTGTCCATCTGCTCAAGTTAAGACCGGGACTTAAGAGTAGTCTGACTGCCGTTTTCAAAAAGATAAAATGGGCACTTCGCGGCCGGAATAATATCGGCTGGTTTGATCTTGGCGGAGTTTCGATCTCGCATCAAATTAGTCTAGGGGCTAACGCTGATATTTTGATTGCCACAGCTTACGAGACTGCCAAACCTGTTAGTGACCATAAAGCTAATGTAAAAAAAATCTACTTTATTCAGGGTTACGAAAGTTGGGGCAGAAAAGAAGCGAACGAGACCTATCAGCTACCGATTAGGAAAATTACGATTTCTATTTGGCTAAAAGATTTGCTAAAAGAAAAGTTCGGCGCGGATGCAGAAGTAGCAACCCCCGGAATTGATCTGGAACAATTTGATGTCAAAAAAAAGCAGTTCAACCGAGAAAAAGTCATCGCCATGATGTATCACACTCTGCCGGAAAAAGGAGCCAAAATCGGCTTGGGCGCGCTGGAAAAAGTATCGGTTGCCCATCCGGAGGTCAAGTTTCAAATTTTTGGTATGTATGATCCGCCACAATTGCCAAAAAATGCTACCTATTTCAAAGATCCGAGCAGAAATAAGTTGCGGGAAATTTATACCACTTCCGATATTTACATAATACCGAGCTTATCTGAAGGATTCGGTTTAACCGCTCTTGAAGCAATGTCTGCCGGCTGCGCGCTTGTGGTGACAAAAACCGGCGGTTACGCTGATTTTTCTACCGATGGCGAATCGGCAATTTGGGTTCCACCCGGAAATACTGACGCGATCGCCGAGGCGACCATAGAATTAATTGAAAACGAAGAAAAACTCAAAAACATTGCTGAGAGCGGACGAAAGGCTATTCAAAACTTTTCGCTTGAAAAAGCCTATAGAAATTTTAGAGATTTGATACTTAGCTAGTTTAGCTCTTCACCGTGACGAAGTTTTCTAGCTAGGCCGGAAATTAATACCCCATCTTGATCTATCTTTGAAATCGCCCTTAGAATTGCTTCAATTAGTTTAGCCCTAGGCGTCTCTACGCTTTTAAGGTAATTTTCAATAAATTTTTCGTAAGGGAAATGATCTATCACCCCCGCATCTGTTTGATGCTGGTGGTATTGATCTCTAAGAATGTCTTCAGCAGCAATCTCCCTGAACCGCAACCCCTGGCGCTCAAAACTAGCCGAAGCTCTTGCCAAATGAATGCGATTGCTGATGACGAGCACATGGGCAGATTCAAGATCAGATATTGCCCTTTTAACTGCCTCGGCCTCTTCTATTGTGCTAAAAGATCCTGTTTCTGTAACCACAGGAATTTTTAGTTCGGGAAATTTCTGCCGATATTATTCGACCATCGCTTCCGATATAGCAGGATATTCAGGACCAGCAATTTTACCGCCGGTGAAAATTAATTCGGACACCATCCTCTCTTGAGCAATCATACCAGCCGCTAAAGTTCTAACCTTAGCATCGAGATTTAATTTGATTGGATGCCCCTCTTTATCTAGAACAAATCCAGAGCCTAAAACCACACCAATAGTAACATTTTTCCGTTTTTCAGGATTTGTCGCTATTTCTTTTTCGGAGGACAGAAATTCATCCCCACTCATGTGTAACTCTTGCGGAGTTTCTGATTCAGATTCTTTCATCTTTTTTCTTGATATTTCTTGCGGATTAAACTCATTGATAAAAAGATTGTAACAATAATATAAGTTACATCAACCAGCAGCGTCAAAACGATCGCCGGCCCCATCGAGAGGCCATGAGAGAACAAAAAATTATATGGCGAAGGCAGAATATGTAAAAATTCTAGTACCACGACAATAAATGCTACAACACAGGATAATCCATATTTCAAATTTTCCGCTGAAACAGCCACAACCAAAGCCAAAGCACATATGATAATTAAATTAGTTTCCGTAATAAACCTCGACAACAAAAAACTGGAAATTATTGTCAAGAGTAGGACGAAAAACAATACCTTGGTTAATAAATTATATTTATTCTCTTTCATTTTTTGACTTTAAAAATTATCGTTTTGTCTTGTTCAAAAACCTTTTCCAGCCTCGAATCTTCCCTTATGTCTTTCGAAAGCGGATAAATTGCTGTCGGCCAGTAGAGGTAATCGCCACTGTAGGATTCCGGAGTGCCCCAGATTTCAACCGTATAAACGGCTTCGTCGGTGACAAAATTCTGGTGATTTGTTAGCGCCGTGATCCAAATCCGCCATTTGTACGGGGCCTGTATAACCGCGTCTTTTGCTACATTTTGGCCAATCCAAGCAATCGCCGCCTGATCGGCCTCCGACATTGAATTATTGTTTTCGGCAATTTTCGACATGCCGTAAGTAACTCTTTCATTGGCATAGATTTGCGGCAAGAGAATAATTGCCGATAGGGCCAATATCCCTAGATATTTATAGCTCCTTTTGAGCTCGAATATCTCAACGACACGGCCGATGCCCAGGGCGGCAAAAATTGCCAACGGTAACTCCAAATATGGTGAAAAGCGAAATACTTGAAAACGGATGCCAAAATATTGGTTCATCGCCATAAACATCCCGACGAATAAAACCAAATACAGCAACCTGAATTTGAAATCTTTGATATTTTTTAATGATGAAACAATGCCGATAATCGCAAAGACTGCGAGAAAAATTCTTCTTTTTTGCGATGCCGTCAGCCAAACAAAGAAGTTTCTTTCTCCCCAGCCGATGACCTCCGGATTAACAAAACCGGAGAATTTTGTCAGAAGCGTCGGACGAATTATCACAGCTAAGATAATAATAGCCAGGTAAATTAGAATCATTCGCCAAATAAACTGCTTTTCCTTCTTCTGGCCAAAAATTATGGTGATCAGGCCATAGAGAATAAAAATTAGAACATAGACGGCAAAGGAATACGGATGAGAGAGTGGCAGGAGAATTGAAAATACAGTTAACCAAACCAGGCTTTGGCTAGCTAGAAAATATAGCGTCAAGGCCAAAATCAGCCAACCGAAAGTTTCCGGTAAAAGCCCCATCCGCAAACCGTCGAATGTCCAGTAGGAAGTGACAAATATCAATGATGAAAACACAGCAATTAGATTTGAGCCGGAGATTTTTTTTGCCAAAAGCCAGACTGCCAAGCCGGCTAAAAATAGAAATGAACAAATTAGGATGACAAAAAGCTTCTCCGCCGGAATTCCGCTAATTTGATGCAACAATTTGTAGATAAACAGCGGTATCGGATAGTCGGTTGATAACAGGCCGACGTAGGAAACAGTTTTGATTTTGCTGGCATGGATCGCCGGATCGTCGCCGATGGGAAAATCGGTAATAAATCGATAGAGAAAAGACAACAAACCAAGAACCAAAACGTAAACAGCGCCGAGAACAATTTTTAGCGTCTTATTCATTGATCATATTTTAACAGTTTTTGATAAAAAAAACCCGCCTGTCCTTGTCGAACAAACGGGGGTACGCGATCCTACGACCTGACTAGGCCAGGATCCGGCAGTCGAGGATGCGGGCATCATCGATCTGCTGGCGCTCGATGCAACCGGTGAGCGCTTCGATCAGTGGAGCGCGAGACTTGTCATCCTTGGCCAGAAACATCAGCACACCTCCGCCACCGGCGCCGCCGGCCTTACCGGCCACAGCGCCATTGCGTAGCGCGCACTCGAAGAGAACTTCGATCTCGGCGTTGCTCACCGACTCGTGAAGCATGCGCTGGCTGTGCCACGATGCATTGACCAGCTGACAGACCGCCATATAGTCGCCACGGCGGAACGCGTCTCTGCCATCATAAGCCTGGCAAGTCAGATCCTCAAAGGCCTGACGAACATTGCCACGGTTTTCACGAAGGGCCCCATAGACATGGGCGTGGATGTCGCCAGAAAGGCGACTCTTTCCAGAGTAGACAAAGACCACCCGTCGGTTCATCTGGTCAATGAAACCGTCGGGAACAACGACCTGCTCGTGTAGGTTACCTCCGTCCTCGCCAGCTTCCCAGACCATGAAGTGGACACCGGGGCCGTAGATGCCCGGGTAGTAGTCCTGCCAACCTCCAGCGATTCCGAGGTCGGCGGTCTCGATGTCTCGAGACATGCGTATGACATCCTCAACCGTCATGCCCTTGTTGGAAAGCAAATTCAGGGCACTGACGATACCGACAGCCATTGCACTGGAGGAGCCGACTCCGGAGCCAGCAGGCGCGTCGGAGCTGGTGGTGATCTTGACACCGTTGATGCCCAAGCGAGCAACCGCAGCCCGAGCCAGACGCAGTGATGACTCAACCTCAATCTTCTCCATCTCCTCGGCCTCGATAATCGCACGGGCGCCGGTGTCCTCTGACACCAAGACGACTTTGCTCTCCTCCTGGTGTACCAGCCTCGACCCAGAGGGTCCACTGACCTTCACCGGATGGTAGAGGGGTGTGGCAATGACCCTGGAGATCATCGAGATTGGAACGTTCAGAGTCGCCCCCGGCTTACCAATCTCCCGACGCCAAGGGTTAACATCGTTCCAGGGGCCGAAGAAATCCATTCTCGTTGGAGTTTCGATAACAACTGGGGTAGTGTCATTAGCCATGATAGGAATCCTCCTCGATGTAGGAAACATCGTATTTTATCGTATATTTAATGATCGACAAAGTCAACATCTCCCACCGGCTTGTTGCTTTTTACAACGTTTTTTGCTACTTTAACAGTAGTATTTAGCTTAAAAACATGAGACTTACAATTGTAATTCCAGCTTATAACGAGGGCAAAGTAATTGCCTCGGTTTTGAAGTCTCTGCCGAAAAAAATTAAAGGCGCGAAATCAATCAGAACAATTGTCGTCAACGACGGCTCAATCGACAATACGCTCAGTGAAGCAAAAAAACACGCTCACCACGTCGCCCATCATGTAATTAATCTTGGCGCCGGAGCGGCGGTTATTACCGGTTTTGAGGCGGCAAAAAAAATCGGCACCGACGTTGTCGTAATGCTAGACGCCGATGGTCAACATAATCCGAAAAACATTGAAAAATTGATCCAGCCAATAATTAAACAAAAGGCAGACATCGTCATCGGCACCAGGATGCTTAATTCAAAAGGCATGCCGGCAATAAAAGTTTTTGGCAACTGGGCAATGAATGTCATGACCTATATCACAACCGGTGGTTGGTCCACCGATACTCAGTCTGGCATGAGAGCAATTTCCAGAAAAGCTCTGGACCGCATGCAACTCCAAGCGGTAGGTTTCGAATACTGCTCAGAGATTGTCGGCGAGGCAAGACGCTGCAAGCTTAAAATGAAAGAAGTGCCAATCCAAACCATTTATACCGATTATTCAAAATCCAAAGGTCAGAGTATTATTAACGCAATAAATATCTTCACAAGATTAATAACAATTAGGTTAACAGGCAAAAAATGATCATCGCGACAAAAATTATCGCCATTTTCTTGGCAGTAATGGTTATTTCGAAAACTTTTTACGATTACAAACGCAAACGCGAGTCTCTGACAATGTTTTTGTTTTGGACTCTGGCCTGGATTTTTATTGCTTACGTCGCATTAGTTCCCGGCATTTTTTATAGTTTTGCCACCAAGATGGCCGATCAAAATGTCGGCACCGGCACCTTTGTTGGACTGGCTTTTATATTTTTGTTTTTTATTACCTACCGAATTTACATGAAAGCTCATCGCCTTGAACAGCAAATTCGAGATATTGTTATGAGAATCGGGATAAAAGACATCGAAGAAAAGAAATGATTGCAATTCTAATTGTCGGTTACAACAGCAAAAAAGATTTACCTGATTGCCTGGAAAGTATTTATTCGTCAAGCTATAAAGATTTCCAGGTTTTTTTTGTTGATAACTCAAATGACGGTTCATCGGATTATCTTAAGAAGAATTTTCCCAAAGTTGAGGTAATAGAAAATAGCGATAATTTAGGCTACGCCGGCGGCAACAACCTGCTGATGAAGCTCGCGGCTCCGAAAGCTGATTACTTTTTCCTTTTGAATGCTGACACCATAATTGACAAGGATTGTCTAAAAAAATTAGCTGAACATGCCGACCAAAAGACCATTCTTCAGCCGCTTCTTCTACTACATCGAAATGGCCAGAAAACCGATCTGATTAATACTGATGGAAATTACTTAAATTTTCTCGGCTTTTCTTATTGTGGAAATCTGGGTAAAAAATATGCTACCGACTACCGACTACCGACTACCGGCATCCCCTTGGCATCGGGGGCGGCGATGTTTTTACCGGTAGGGGTTTACAAAAAGATCGGCGACTTCGACCAAAGCTACTTCATTTATCATGAGGATGCGGATTTATCAATCCGGGCAAGAGTTGCCGGATATGACATCAAACTGATCGAGAGCGCAATACTCTGGCATAAATATTCATTTTCAAAGCACAAAAGCAAATTTTACTACGCCGAAAGAAACCGGTTGAAATTTCTGCTAAAAAACTTTAGCTTCAAATATTTGGCGTTGATATTTCCGGCTTTCGTCGTTACCGAGTTGATGATGATTCTCTACGCCTTAATCGGCGGCTGGGTAATCGAGAAATTCAAAGGGTATGGTGATGTGATCAAAACTATGTCAGCTACGTTGTCTGAGCGTAAGAAGATCCTGAAGCTAAAGAAGATAAAAGACAGCGAACTAAAGCGGGTTATCGGTCCTTGGTTAACTTTTTCCGAGCTTCGAAATCCCCTTCTTTTTGTGTATAATATATTCTTAGTTCTTTGGTGGTATTTAATCTATATTTTTATCTAAAATGAAGAAATTGAGAGTCGCTCAAGTTGTCTGTGTTTTCCCTCCATATGCCGGCGGCATCGGAACTGCTGCGGCTAATATTTCAAAACATCTAGCCAAATTGGGCCACGATGTGACCGTTTTTACACCGGCCTATAAACCCGAATATAAAAGGCAGGAGGTCGTTGACGGTTACAAAATTGAGCGGCTTCCGGCAAAGATTAAATACGGTAATGCTGCGGTGATGAACGGTCTGATCAAAAAGCTGGAGAAATTTGACTTAATTCATCTCCACCAACCGTTCCAGGGTACGGCAGAAGCAATTTTTTGGGCTAAAAAGTTCGGGTTAAAAAACCTGCCCGTTGTCTCCCATTATCACATGGATTTGTTCGGACGAAATTTACTGACTAAAAGTGTATTTTATATCGAACAGCGAATGATCATTCCGGCCGAACTCAGAGCATCGACAAAGGTGATCGCGTCGTCAAAAGATTACTTGGTGCGTTCAAAAATCGGCTACCTCTACAAGAATGATCCGGAGCATTTTGAAATCATACCCTATGGAATTGATACAAATATTTTTTATCCGGCCCAAAAAGACAAACGTTTGGTACAAAAATATGATCTGGAAAAAAAGAAAGTGATAATATTTGTAGGCGGATTAGACGACGCGCATTATTTCAAAGGTGTTAATCATCTTCTGGAGGCATTTGCCAAACTTAAAAACAATGATAAATATCGTTTGATAGTCGTCGGCAAGGGCAACTTGAAAGAAAGCTATAAAAAAATGGCAGCCGATTTAGGCATTGTGAGCAAGGTAATTTTTGCCGGTTTTGTATCCGATGACGATCTACCGAAATATTATAATTTGGCTGATATTTCAACTTTGCCATCAATTAATAGCGCCGAGGCTTTCGGTATTGTCCTTTTGGAAGCGATGGCTTGCGGCAAACCAACTGTGGCATCACAATTGCCCGGGGTCAGAGAGGTCTACGGCAAGGGCCAGGAGATGATTTCGGTCAGGCCGGGTAATTCTGACGATCTAGCGAAAAAACTCGAGTTAATACTGACCGACCAAAAACTTTATGATAAGATCAGCCAAGAAAATCTCGTCCGGATAAAAAAAGATTATTCATGGGAGAGCATTGCTGACAGACTCAATAAACTTTACGAAGAAATTACTTCAAAATAAGGAAATCGACCATGCCTAAATACAAGCTAACAATCGTCACACCAAGCTTTAATCAGGGGGAATTTATCTCCGATACGTACGACTCAATACTGAAGCAAAAAGTTACGGCTCCGATTGAATACATCGTCAACGATGGCGGATCCACCGATGATACGGTCAAAATCTCAAAAGAATACGCTAAAAAATTCGCTAGAAAAGGTATCGATTTCAAATTTACGTCTCAGAAAGACAAGGGCCAATCCGATGCTATAAACAAAGGCTGGAAGAAAGCTCAGGGCGAGATTATCACCTATTTAAACTCCGATGATTATTACGAACCTGACACGTTGCAGAAGATTATAGATTTCTTTGACAAGAACAAGAAATATAAATGGGCTTATGGCGGCTGGAATTTCGTTACCCGTAGCGGAAAATCGTATAAAAAAGTCTTGCCGCCAAAATATGATAAACGAAAATTGCTTGATTGGTGCAATATCAGCCAGCCCAGCACTTTCTTTAAGCGGGAACTGCTGGAGGAATTCGGTTATTTAAATGTTGATATGCACTTAACGATGGATTATGACCTTTGGCTGCGCTTCGCAACGAAATGCCAACCCGGCGTAATGAATTTTGTTATTTCAAACATGAGATACTATGCCGACGCCAAAAGCGGGTCCAGAACAAAGGAGCACTTGAAAGCTTCCTTCGCACTTAGCAAGAGTTATTCTAGACCGTTCTCATTCCAGAGATTTCGGCAGATCTATTATTATTGTCGCGGCCTAGCGGTAATTTTGGTCGGCAAAGACATAACCCGGCGGGTTAGCGCAAAAGAATCAAACTAGCCGATCTCAAGACCGAATAGGACTAATATATTGGCGGTAGCTTGCAAAGGTTGTAACCTTTGCGCTCATAGATCACTTCACGGGAACCGCAATCTTTTTTGATTTCATAATTGGAGCCTTTGTAACCTTCGCCCCTCAAAAGAAGTTGGTCATCATTGTAGGGATAAAGTTCAAGATACATCGTTGCAATAATTGATCCCTTCGGCAAATTTTCTCTGGCATAATAATAGACCTCGTAGAGTTCGCCAAAAGTAATAACATTTTTTAATTTTGTTTCGGTGCTGACAGACAGCCACTTGAAAGTGTCTTTAAATGGCACTTTGCCCGGACTGACAATAAAAAACGGTGAAATCATAAACAATATGGCCAAAAGAAGAAATAATTCCTTTGCTTTTGCCTGGAATTTTGTTAGTTTGATCGCCAAAAGAATCAGAGTAATTATCAAAAGAAATCCAAGCAGTATATAGTAAAATAAGAGAACTTTATCAGCGTAAAAACTAATATCTCTGCTAACTTGAATCACTTTAAGAAGCAAGTCTAAACCAAAATCAAGAACTCTGGTTTTAAATATCAGCAATGCGGCCACAGCAGCTAATAAACAAGCGATAAAGACCCAGTGTTTTTTGAGAATAAAATTGAACAATGTTTCAATTATCGGAGCGAAGAAAACCGAAACAATAACTATCGACAGCAAGACAACAAACATGCTGTATTTCGGGCTGCCCCATAGCACAACAGCTATTGGATTTTTATTAAGATTCAAAGGGTCAATTATTACCAGGTAATAGAGGCCGGTGAAAGCAAGGATAATTTTTGTAAAGGTGTTGGCAAACAGCTCTTTGAATTTTACTCCGATCGTTACCAGAAAGAATAATACGTAGAATCCGTATGATCCGGGGCTTGTTAAAGACTGAAGTTTGCCGCGCAAATAAACGCTAGAAAAACTCTTAGCTTGATACATTTCGACGTGTTGTTGCTTGTTTACCTCGTCAGCGACGACCGCCTGCTGTGCTCCGTTAAGACCCATCCAAACCCTGACAGTATTGCCAAAAGCCAAATTAAGAAGTTGGAAAAACTCGAAAGCGCCAAACAAAAGATGGACGGCAAAAACAAGAATTATTTGTCTCAATCTTTGGCCAATAGTCAGCCGCGAGAATATAAGCAAGATCAGAAGTAAGAGAATATCGATTGCCATTCCGTGAAAGTTTATAAAAGAGTTAAACCCGAGGACGGCTCCAAGAATAATCTCCAGAGGCAGGCTCCTCTTCTTGAGCACGATGAGCTCATAGACTAAATAAATTGACAGGAGAGCAAAGAAAAATATCGCCACCTCTTTATTGTTAAAAATATAAAATCTGGTGTGATTCCAATAAAAGACATAAAAAAACATTGCGGCCAAGCTCGAGATTGCTGGATTTTTTTTGGCCGCTAAAGCAATTTTTGAGACCAAGAGCAAAAGTGCAAAAAGTAGCAAGTAATAGTAATAAACAAAAAAGAAATTGAAAGCCAAGTGGTCATGATCGAATCTTTCAAATACGAAAGTTGGATAGTTCGAGACCGGTATGCCCGGCTGAATCATCGGGCTATAGTTATAGACCGAATTGTTAATCAGAACGGCATCTGTTTGCCAGTTTGCGTCTCTCGTCTGATGGATTGCTTTGCCCTGAAGAAGATAGTAAGCGGCGTCACCATCAGCGATGGGATAAATAAATGCCTGTATCGAATATAGAGCTGTCACTAAAAAAAGAATTGTATAGAGTACAAAACGCTTTGCGCTCACACCGCCTCGAAACGACAACGCAACATTTTTATATAAGGAGACAAAATCTTTGATTCGAGTTCTGCCATAGAAAAAAAGCAAAAGCCAAAAAATCGCGGCTATTGCGATGTAGAAGAAATTACTTTTACCCGGCACGATCCAAAACAGAATCCAAAATATTAGACCCGATATAAGTGGCGCGCTTCCGTAAGAGATCAACAGAGAAAAGCGGTCGTCCAACGACTTAAGTAAGTTTGTCCGCAGCAAAAACAAAAGTAAAATATTGGGGAGCAGAAGATACAGAACAATTATCTCAAGAAATATTACCATTAATTATCTCCAAAAAAATTCTTTTTGCCGACTTTATAACTATAGCAAATAATTTAGACAAGAGTTCAAGTATCGCCAAATATTTTAGTCCGAATTGGCTGATTTTTTTAGCGGATTTTGGCTCGGACTGAATAAATCTGATAATCATTTTTTCGTCCGTAAGCCATTTCCGGTACCCAGTTTCACAGGATAGTCGGGCATTTTTCATAACATTTTCCAGCCGGGAAAAATCAATCGTCGAAGGATGATTAAAATTAAACAGATAACCATTTTTCTGATTAGTAATGTATTCGTTCATCGTCGGAGTGTCTGATGCGATTACTGCCAGGCCTAAGGTCATCGCCTCTAAAAAACTCATGCCTATCCCCTCGTATTTTCTCGGCGCCACAAAAACATTGCATTTCAAAAGAGTTTTCTCCAAATCGGCTTTGTCTTTGAACCAGCCAAGCTTCTTGATCCTAAATTTCTTCTCATCTTCTGATGTTGGCAAAACTAGCTTGTACCCAGGATCGGTGTCGAGCTTTAAATAGAGAGTATCAACTTTAGCGTCCCCAATCAGGCGTTTTAAATGTCTGAAATTAATTCCCGCTCTTTGCCAAAAAAAGATCTTCAAGCCGGGTTTATTTTCTACTTGCTGAAATTTGCCCGGATCACGAAAATATCTAACTGAGAGAATATCAAAACCAAAGTCTTCTAAGTACTTTGTCAAAGTGCTTGAAAAGGAAATAATTTTCATTTGAACGCTGGAAAGCCGCTTCCAGAAATACCGATTGTAATTCACGGCTTGGTCGTACATCGGAATCCAAATAATCGGCTTGTTGATTTTTTTCAAATCTTCCACCGGCGGAAGGACTTGAAAAAAGATGACGAAATCGACTTTTCCTGAATTAATTTTATCCAAATTTATTAATCCCTTACCCTGCCAGCGGTCAACCCAGATTTCTTCGACTTCAAAATCTTTTTTTAGAATTTCAATAAAAAATTCCGTTGATTTCGTCTTTTGGTGAAATTTGTGGTCAATAAAGAGAACAGTTTTTTTATTGATTTTCATTTGAGAAGTTTCTTAAGTTTAGATTGAAAATCGGAGGCGAAAGTTCCCAGACTGAAATTGTCCAAAGCAAAATTATAACTTTCTGTCGATTGTTTTTTGATTTCAGAGGCGCTTAATTTACTGAAAGACAGGATAGTTTTTTCGATAGTTTTGATCGAATTATCAGCAAAAATTGCACCGGAATTGTTAATATCAACACCAGTTTCACGGCTTACCAGCGGGATAAGTCCGGCATACATGCAGGTGGCGATAGACGAGCTCATTCCTTCGCTGCAGGACGGCAAAATAGTAAAGGCGCAAGTTTCCATTATCTTCTTAAACTGCGCCGACGATGGGGATGTCCAACCGACCAGATGAATGTTCGGACTCTTTAATTCTTTTTGATACAATTCGACAAAATCTTTCTCTTTCTCAACGGCTCCGCAAATATAGAGATCAAGATTTTTGTGCTTGGGGAAGATTTCCAGCAGCAAATCAAGCCCTTTGTGGACTGCCCCAACACTGCCAAACCAGAGAAAGGACAACTTTGATTTGGGCCAGTTTTTATTAGCTTCGATTTCAGGCAGGGAGAAATTCGAAAATGCCGAGACTCGGATATTTTCAATCTTCTTCGCATGGCCAGAGTAAGTGCTCTTAGTCCAGTCGTTGCCGATCGATATTACTCCATCAGCTAAATCGGAAGAATTATGATTTTCCACCACTCTCCGCCTGGTCAACAATTTGCCACGCCGTTTTTTTAATTCTTCCAGCCGTTTAACTTCGGCCATATTTTGAAAGCCGCAATAAGCACCAGTGGCATAATAAATTGATTTTTTCGGATTGAATTTATTAACCGCTTTAAGAAAATTGGGTTCTAGCCCAAAAACAAGATCATATTCCCGGTTTCCGAAATTTATTTGGTCAATCGGATAATCATAGCGGATGATGTCAACCCTAAACCCTAGATCGTCGAAAGCTTTGGCAATTTCTTTTGATTCTGCGCTGCTGGTATGGCTCGGTCCATTTTGCCCGGTCAAAAAAGGTAACGTAAGATATGAAACCAAAACACTTTTTTTGTGTTCCGATTGGTAGACATTCCGGATGTAACACCTTTTGGGATTCAGCTTATCCAAAAATTTAGTTATGGTTTTTCTGAAATTCATTTTTCGGCTATAGCGATTATTGCCTGAGTTAATATTTTAGGACTTGAATGACCTGTTGCTGACCTGATTAAACGGATCCAAAAAAAATACATCGGCATAATAATATAAGTTGCTATCCAACTTTTTAGATTATTAAGTGGTAGCTTTTCAGCTAAAAAGAAGTAGTTTTTAAAACCCGAAGCAATAAGAAGCTGCGTTAATGACGACTCGGTAAAAGCCTGCACGTGGGTTAGGTCGCCGAACAGCCCGACTGTGGCGTGCGGAGATTGAGCATTCGGAACCTTAATAATCACTTTGCCTCCGGATCGTAAGCCGGTTCGAATAGCAACCACAAGATCGACAATTTCGTCTTTCGGCACATGCTCGAGCACGTCGCTGATGTAAATCAGATCATAAGTACCGCTTCGCTTATTTAAATAATCAGCATCACTCTCAACTAAATCACATTCAAAACCAAGTTTTTTAATATGCTTGGCAACATCCGCAGAGATATCGATTGATGAAATATTTTTGTAGCCGAGCTTCTGCCAGAAAAGCAGTGCCTCGCCTTGACCAGGACCAATATCCAAAAGTCTGGCTGACTTGCCTGGAAAATATTTTATCAAATTTTTCTCTAGCCAGAGATGTTTGAGCCCAACAGTATCAGCCTGACCGATTGGGGCAGTCTCAAGATACCGTTCAGTTAATATGCTTTGATTTTTCTTCATTTTTTCCTAAAATGTGAATATTTGACAACAAAACGCTTGGCCTTTGAAACTATTAAACCAAAATAACTCGTTTTAAAAAACTGACTGGAAAAACGGTCGTCGGCTTCAACACTCTGTGAAATGGAGGTTGGATGTTTTAGGGGAAACTTCATCGCATAAGACTTCATATCAGCGACCTCGGAGTTCTCCTGGCCGGCGGTGTTGGTGCCTGAATTACAGCCTAAATTGGCAACCAAATTTATGCTTGGGTTGATCGCTAAACCGTTATGCGACCAAACGCAAAAAACCCACTGATAATCCCAGGTGTTGATTTCAGCGGAAAAAACCCGATCCAAAACTGCTCGCCAATATCTTCGGACACTTTTGTCTTTGAAAACCTGATCAATCTTATTTGATTTGACAAATTCCGGATAGGATTTCATTTCGAGGTCATATTCCTTCCAGGCCCGCTTCCAAGTTGCCCAGCCCCAAATATTGCAGTATTTGGAAAAATAATAGCTGTCATCAGAATTTTTCCAACCAAACTGAAAGTTATCACCGCTTATCATTTTAACCTGATCGACATTGCGATATTTTTCCAATAATTCCGAGCAATATCTGAAAAAAGTCGGGTTTGGAAGGCAATCGTCCTCGAGAATTATCCCCTCGTTTTCATTTTTGAAAAACCAATCGATGGCCGAGCTAACGGCAACTTTCAGACCCAAATTTTTCTCCCGAAAAAGTGTGCTGACTTCACAATCCCAGTCGATTTCGTTGACAATCGCCCGGGTTTTTTGGCACAATTCCTTCTCGCCGATCTTGTCCGATCTTGGTCCGTCTGCAGCAAGATACAATTTTTTAGGTTGATATTTTTTTATAGCATCGAACACCCGCTTTGTCGTCTCCGGCCGATTAAAGATTAGGAATAAAATCGCTGTTTTGTTCATATCTTCAGCTTACCTGATATTTTTTTATTAATTGCAACTATGTTTTGATATGCAAAAATCTCACAAAATAATGGCTCGTATACTCTTATTGGTGCCAATGAATTTGGTAATAATCGGTAAAATAAGTACCCCTTCAATAGGTCATAAAAATCCTTAAAAAAATGGCGGCTAACAATATTCATTGAATTGAACTCGAAATGAATGATGTCGATTCTGCCACCAGCAATCATTTTCGATGCACCACAAAGTACATCATATTCATTCCCTTCAGTATCAATTTTGAGAAGGTTGATTTTGTTTATTTTATTAGCTTTACAATAATCGTCTAATTTTATAATTTTGACTTTTGTGCTGACCGAACTTTTCTGGTGGATCCCCTCAATAACACCCTTATACAGGGTAGCGTGTTCTGACCCATCTTGATCGCACAGATCATAAATTTCCATAACCGAGTTCGTGATGCCGCAACCCTTATTGATCAAATTGACTTTTGAGCTGTTAATCGAAGCTTGCATCTTATTAAATGTTTGCGGATGAGGCTCAAATGCATATATTTGGGAATTCGGAAAAAACGAGAGAACATCTTTTGTATAGTCGCCGATATTTGCTCCGACATCAAAAATAACCATTTTTTCTCGATACAGTTTTGACAATCTTCGCAAAAAAGAATCTTCGCCACTTACTAGCGAGGAATAGTTAAGAATGCCCAATCCTCTTGCGCCTAAGTAAAACATTTTTTTATTTAAAGGCAGAAAAAACTTTCTAGAGAAGCAATAGGAATAGAAAGTGATTAACCCGACAATAATTTTGTCTTTAATTTTGTTCATATTTTTACCCTTTTAATGTCCTAAAACAAATTCTGGCATTTATTATATCGTACAATGAAGCAACCAAAACCAATAAAAACGTTGTATAGATTGAAATAAGGTTTGGATTATATACCAAAAAAACAATCAACAAAATTATTGCAATTGGCTTGAAATAGTAGACTTTCGTAAAAAAAGAAAATAATTTTTGAGACGAGTTGATGATCGAACCATAAAAACCCATAAGAACTTGCATGCAAGAAACAAGTGAAACCAATGCAACATAGATAAAGTTTAACTCGTATTTTGTACCTAATAATTTAAGAATTATTATCGAGATGATAAAAGTGGCAATAAATAACGGCACAAACCCAATAAGAAATAACTGATTTGTTTTTTTCAGCACGGCTTTTAAATTTCCGCTCTTATTAACCATCGGAAAGAAAACATTATTAAGAGCGGTTATTAGCTGATTGATGATTAGGACTGATGATAGAAGATAGGCGCTGTATAAGCCGAGTTCTGCCGGACCAAGATATCTGGAAAGAAAGAATTTATCTATTTGAGATAAGGTAATGGCGATGAACGAACCGGCTAATGTTAAGCGCCAATAAGGGATCATTTTCTTCCACATACTCTGGCTCCAAGCACCGATATTGTTGCGGACCTTAATCAGATAAATAGTGATAATCGTAAGCATGGCCAAAATAACTATCGAAGCAAAATATTGATGGGAATTATCCCCGATTCCCCATTTAAAGACGAGAAAAAATAAGATAAAGAAACTAAAAATTATCAAGTTCTGAAGAATAAATACTATCGATTGAAATTTGAATAATTGGAGAGATTTAATAAAATTGTTAAATAGCGTACTGTACATTGTGCAAAACCCGACAAGTGCGCCAAGAAACACTATTATTCTCGTAGTATTCAAGTAGCCGGCAATATTGGCTGAAAAAACTAGAACGAGCGCAAGAATGACCAAACCGGTTATTGAGCTAAATCGTAGTGAATTGGAAATTGCGAATTTTTTCTCTTCTTCAGTGTTGCTGGCCGAAATATATTTGGTTGCCGTAGCATCAAAACCGAATATCATAAAAACGGAAAAAAACGAGCCGATGGCTGTTATTAGATTATATTTGCCATATTCGGCCGGACCAAGAATTCTTCCGGCCAAGATATTTACGACAAAAATAATCAGACCGCCGATAATATACCCGCCGATGGACCAAGAAAGATTGCCCAAAAACTGACGCATTGTCGGGCTCATTTCGTGGCCAAAAATTCGTCGATGAAGCTTTTCGCTTATGTTGATTAAGATCTCTTTCATAAATTCAGTTGTTTTTCAATTCCGCTCGAAGATAAGCCGCCTTTTTTATGACCCGGCGGCAAACGTTTACAGAGAATTAATTCGATTCCAAATTTATCTGTCAATTCCCTTTTTTCCTTCACAGCAGAATCTGTTGCGTTTAAAACAAACTTATCAGGATGTAATATCTCAAGTGATTTGATATGATCCATTTTGCCAAATTCTTCCGATATAACTACATAATCTACAAGTTCCAATGCAGCCAGTAACCTAGCGCGAAAGTTTTCGTCGTTAATCGGGCGCGTCGGCCCTTTGAGTTCGCGGATGGTCGCATTGCTACCAACCGTAACAACCAGAACATCACCTTGTTGTTTGCAAAAGTTAAAATGGACTATGTGGCCGAGGTGTAGAATATCATAACAACCAGAAGTGAAAACTATAGTTTTCTCTTCCTTAGTCGCTTTCGCCCTCAACTTTGGCAGATCTTTATATTTGATTATTTTCTTATCGGTTTTCATTTCTCTTCGGTTTGAATTAATTTAATCCCTGACATTACTTTTGGCACCGTTGCCCAAAAACCTGATTTTGACAAAATTTCGATAACTTCCTGACGAGATTCGGGTTTATCGACAAATACAATCCCGAAACCTCCACCCCCTGCGCCTAAAAGCATGTGACCAACTATTTTTTTCGATTTTGGCAGCGGTTTAGGCAATTTCATCTTGGGAACAAAACCCAAAAAACCTTGCCAAGAAAAATTACATGCTTTAATTACTTCGTCAGCGTCTTTCTCGAAACACTCTTCCGCTAACTCTGCAACTTTCCGCAGGTGATTTTGAAATTTGCGATCACGTTGCATCAAGTCTCGAACCAAATCACCGATATTGCCGGCGTTTCTCCGTTCTCTTGTATCGAACAAAATAATTCTTTCTACTACCGGATGGTTGTCGCAACGAATAATCTTAAATTTTTTGTGGCGATTTTTATCATCGCCCGGAGTGGTTATCAATTTAAAACCAGGTTCGAGACCGCCAATTTGGTCCTGCCAACCACCTTCAGTCCCAAGAATCGCTTTTTCATATTCTAGAACAAATTTAATATAATCATTAGATGACTTCTCGGGAAATGATTGACGATACATCATTCCGGCTCGAATAGATGAAATTCCTAGTCCCGTACCACGCCCATTAATAGCTGACCTAAAACGTCCAAGAGTATCAAGGGTCAGTGGATAATCATCGGGGCATTTTGGCCCTTCCCAACCCATGGAGAAATTAATAACTGCCGCTTTTTCCTTCCAGAGAAGCTGATCAGTCCAACCACCTAATAAATTGGCGCGAACCGGACAATGAATATAATTTTTTGCTTTTACTAGTCTCATTTTCCTTCAATACTAAGTTCGTTTTGCATTTAATTTATATCAAAAAAAGCTTCACTTAGCAATCAAATTGAAAACTCTGCTTTTTGGTGGTAACCTAAAGTTGCAAAAACATTTTGAAAGGAGATTATGAAAGGCATAATTTTAGCTGGCGGTGCCGGCACCCGGCTTTATCCAGCGACTCTCACAGTTTCTAAGCAGTTGATGGCTGTTTATGACAAGCCGATGATCTATTATCCCCTCTCGGTACTGATGCTGGCGGGAATTAAAGAAGTTTTGATTATTTCTACTCCGCACGATCTACCGAATTTCGAAAAACTGCTCGATGACGGTAGCGATCTTGGAATGAAATTTAAGTACGCGGAACAGGCCGCACCTAACGGTTTGGCTGAAGCCTTTATTATTGGTGATGAATTTATCGGCAACGGACCGGTTGCTATGATTCTTGGTGACAACATTTATTATTCGGCCGGGCTCACCGGGCTCTTAAAGGATGCTTGCAAAACCAAAACCGGCGGGCATATTTTTGCCGTTCATGTCCCGGATCCTGAGCGTTTCGGAGTTGTTGATTTCGACAAAAAAGGTAATGTCGTTTCAATTGAAGAAAAACCCGAGAAGCCAAAATCAAACTACGCTGTTCCGGGTCTCTATTTTTATGGTCCGGAAGTTGTGAAAGAAGCCAAGGTCCTAAAACCATCGCCACGAGGCGAGCTGGAGATAACCGATTTAAACCGCGTATTTCTCAAAAAGAAAAAACTCAAAGTTACTGTTTTGCCACGCGGGCTAGCTTGGCTGGATACCGGTACTCACGCCGCCATGATTAAAGCCAATAATTACGTTCAAATTACCCAGGAAATGACCGGTAATAATATCGCCTGCATTGAAGAGATCGCCTATCGCCAGGGTTGGATTGACGATAAAAAGCTCGACGCGGCAATCGAAAAGATGGGCAAATCAAGTTACGCCGATTACTTGCGCCGGATCGAACGCGAGGTCAAAAATGAAAGATAATATTAAACCAGGAAAGACTGATGGAGTTTTGATTAAAGAGCTTAAAGTTTGGAAAGACAAACCGGATTTGAAACAAGATGTTGAACCCGGACTTTTTGCCGAGATTTTGCGTGATGACGATGAAATGCTGGGGCGTTTCGGCCAAAGTAACTTCACCACCGCGCCAAAAGGCACAATTAAAGCTTTTCACTGGCACAAATATCAGGATGATTTATGGTTCTTCGTCAACAGCAAAGTCGGAGTCGTCCTTTATGACCGGCGTGATGGCTCTCCAACGAAAGGCCAAACCGAAGTTATTTATTCTGGCGCTGATGATTATAAGTTAATTTTGATACCTCAGGGTGTAGTTCATGGATATAAAGTTTTGGACGACGAAACAAATATCTTGATTTATCACGTCACGAAAGCCTACAACCCAGAAAATCCCGACGAAGAGCGCATTGACCCATTTGACAAAGAAATCAATTTTGATTGGGATTCATTAAAATAGGAGTTTTATGAAAATTTTAGTTACCGGCGGCGCCGGATTTATTGGCTCGAATTTTATTCTTTACATGATGGAGAAATATCCTGATTATTATTTTGTAAATTTAGACGCTCTAACTTACGCCGGCAATCTTGAAAATTTGAAATCAGTTGAAAAAAATCCGCACTATAAGTTTGTTTATGGCAGTGTTTGCGACAGGAAAAAAGTTGAAGAAGCGATGAATGGTTGCGACATGGTGGTTCATTTTGCTGCCGAATCACATGTTGATCGATCAATTACCGGTCCAGCTGTTTTTGTCGAAACAAATGTCGTCGGTTCTCAAGTTTTACTCGATGTTGCAAAAGAAAAAAATATCAAGCGATTTCATTATGTCTCAACCGATGAAGTTTTTGGCGCGCTGCCGCTTGATAAACCAGAACTGAAATTTAACGAGCAAACACTATATGCGCCGCATTCACCATATTCAGCGTCAAAAGCTGGATCAGATCATTTGGTTCGAGCTTATCACGACACTTTCGGACTTGATGTCACAATTTCCAACTGCTCAAATAATTACGGTCCGTATCACTTCCCGGAAAAGGTAATTCCACTTTTCATTACCAATGCGTTTCAAAATAAAAATTTGCCGATTTATGGAACTGGCAAAGCGATCCGCGATTACTTGTATGTTACCGACCATTGCTCAGCAATTGACGCTATAATTCACAAGGGGAAATCCGGTGAAACGTACTGTATTGGTGGTGATTCTGAGAAGAACGGCTTAGAAGTCGCCAATGCAATACTACAAGTCACTGGAAAACCCGATTCCTTAAAAACTTTTGTCGAGGATCGCAGAGGCCACGATATGCGCTATGCTATTGACCACTCGAAGATTAGCCGAGAACTAGGTTGGCAGCCAACGGTGAATTTTACTGAAGGAATCAAAAAAACTGCTGACTGGTATCAACAAAATGAGCAGTGGTGGATGAGAATTATTTCAAAAGAATACTTGGATTCGAATCGCAAACAATCTAATGAAAAGGTAAAATGAAAATCTTAATCACCGGCGCTAACGGGCAACTTGGCCTAACACTCCAAGAGGTTTTTGCCGGCAGTGATTTGATTTTAACTGATCGGGACGAACTCGATATAACTGATGCAGAAAAGACCGAGAATTTTGTCGAGGCAAAAAAACCGGATGTGGTAATTAATGCCGCCGCCTACACAGCTGTCGATCAGGCAGAAATTGAGAAAGAAGCTGCCAGAAAAATTAACGTTCTTGGCGCCAAAAATCTGGCGGCGGCGGCGAATAAGAATAAAGCGATATTTTTTCACATTTCAACTGATTTTGTATTTGATGGGAAAACCGATAATCCTTATGTTGAAACAGACAAGCCCAATCCTCTCTCGGTTTACGGTTCGACCAAATATGAATCGGAAATAGAAGTCGAAAAAATCGCTGGTAAATATTTTATTTTGCGCACGGCCTGGCTCTACTCACCTTTTAGTAAAAATTTTGTTAAAACCATAGCCAAGCTGAGCCAAGAAAAAGAAGAGCTCAAGGTTGTTAAAGATCAGATTGGCTGCCCAACCTATGCGTTTGATCTGGCAATGACGATTAAGCAACTAATAGCAAAAGTTGAGGAAAGCTCAAGTGATGATAAACTTTTCGGGCTTTATCATTTTGCCGGAGAGGGTGAATGTTCATGGTTTGAATTTGCGAAAGAGATTGTAAAATTGTCGGACGGAAAAGCTAGAGTTTTTCCACAAACATCTTTTGAATACGCCGCCAGCCGCGGAGATAATGTTACGGCTGATCGACCTACTTACTCGCCTCTTGACTGTAGTAAAATCAAAAAAATTGGAATAAAAACGTTGGCATGGCAGGAATCCTTGGCTAAATGCATTGATATTTTAAAACAAAACAACGAACTCTAATTTATTCATAATTTGGTAGGGATTAAGAGATTTGTTCGCAATAAAAAACCCTCCACAACTACACGGAGGGATGGAAAAAGCCCGAGATTCTGGCAATCACTCGCTCAGGTTCGGGTTCAGATTCAGGGTTAGTAGCGGTAAGAATCGCTGTATCCGTTAGGTACTGCTCGATCTCATGGGCCAATCGGACGGCGAATGACTCGAATCCCGCCTCACCGGGATAAACTTCAGACATGTAGATTCTGACACGTCCTGAATGTTCAACCCAACACACAACTGACACTGAGTCAGGGCCAATGTCTATCTCTCCACGAACGCAGAGATCGGCACCCGAATTCAGGTTGATGACTTCTGCGTTGCGGGCGGCGAAGTACTTTTCGACGGCGGTTTTTGCCGGTTCGGGCAAGGAGATCTCATAACGAACCGCTCTCAAAGGAACGTTCCAGCGGCTCGCTCTGCGACTCACAAGGTGTTTCAGTAACGACAATAAGGCATTGAACACTAGCAGAAATATTACGGCTGCAATGGTCAATGGACTGAAATACATGCTCCTCACCTTCTCTCGCGATCGATTATATAACATTGGATGTAAAATGTCTATACGTACCGATCCAAGCCAATTAAATTAAAACCTCCGCGGTGCAATCTGCGGAGGCGATTTGGCGATGCTCGATCAGGGATACCCGCGCTCAGCGGGGGTCAGGACTCGGCCTAATCCATGATAAGTACGTTATGTTCGTCGCGGAAAGAACGTTTCAGCTCGCCCAGGACGAGCGCAACGTTAGCGCAAACCGCACCCTTCTCCAGCGCGTCGGCGACGTCAGTCGCCCATCCGGCCGGGACATACAGCTCGCTCAATCGGATCTTGATTCGCTGTGGGCGCTCACTCGTCGGGTGGGCAAAGTAGCTCCTGCCACCACTGGTAACGATGGACATCCAGTGAGCGCCGAACTGCATCGGGCTTCCACTCCGAGATTGCGTCAGCAACTCCATCGTATGGCTGTTCTTGCACAACGGACCCCAGCGCTCGAGAACCTCGACCATGGTACAGTTTGCCATCTCGGCAACATCTGACAGCAGGCACCAACCGCCATCTACGTTCGGGAAGTTGTAAATGCGCGAATGCACGCATTTACCAGTCTTCTTTGCTTCACTAGGTACTGTCAATCTAAACATACTCTTATCTCCTTGGGCTTGTCCGCCCATTAGCCCTTGTCCGGGCAAGAAGAATTCCTGTGCTGAAGCACAGGTGCAGCAACTCTGGCGTGGTCTACCATTATGTGCACTATATATAGAGATTATAAATTTTGTCAATGAAAAAACCTCCGCGGCGCAATCTGCGGAGGCGAATTGGTGAAACTCGATCAGGAGATCCCGCACTCAGCGGAGTTCGATGGTGGGCCTGGGGCACTTATCGGACATGACATAGTCCGACCAGTGATCAGCCTGTGTAGGATGGCCGTTGCACTCATCGGCAAAGACAGTGATCGAAGAGAGGTCAAGTTTTAGCACCCCTCGCACAGCCAATTCGCAGATGGCGGCATCCGGGGTCTCGCCGCGCATTTCCATCTCACACGGGCAGGCATCATGGAAGTCATGCCATGGGCATTGATTGCCGTGGGTGTCCATAAACAGCGGGCAGGGGCTACCACCCGCTTTTCCGAAGCCGTACCACGGACACTTCGGCCGTGGTTTTGACTTCATCCCTTCGAATATGACAGTGGCCATCGCTAAATGACCTCCTCAATTTGTTTCCAGACTGATGTGCGTAATATATATTAATATATGAGTTTTGTCAATGAAAAAAGCTAGGTGAATGACCCTAGCTTGAGGACGATGCGCACCTATCACACCCGATGCACGGACAAGGGTCAGGCTGACCCTTTGTTTTTGATGTCGACTGCTTGAACGATTGGTGGTACCAGTAGCGATACGCGCCACAGCAACCACGATAATTGCAGGGAGGTAATGCTTCTGAAACCACGGTGGACTCAGCCATCATCACACCCCTTTCACATTATAAAACAAGCATACCACCGAACTAAAAAATAGCTAGCCAATTGACAAACGTCTTCGGAAAAGCTATAATAGAAACAACAAATTAATTGAAAGCCCCACTATGCCAAGGCTACGCGGGGCGAAAATAAATTTTCGGAGGGAACGTGCTAGAAGTAGATATTGACAAGATTTTGCCGGTGACAGAGGCAAGAGATAATTTCAATAAGATTATTGATGAAGTTGAGGGGACAGATCACATGTATGTCCTAACAAAAAACGGCAAGCCATCAGCCGTTATTGTTGGTGTCAACCACTTGGAGAAGTTGACCGGCAAGACCGCTGATGAGCTAACTTCAATCGTGGAGAAGAAGGCAGATGAAACTCCTGTTGTAGAGGAGGTAACATCCCCTATTCCACAAGGTGATAACGTGGCCGGTGGGCCCAAACCACCGGAAACTGCTGGGATTGCTACTGGACAGTCTATCCAGGAAGGCGCCGCAGCAGCAACTTCGCCTGACCTGAGCAAAGTTGAAGGTCCGATTGATGTTCCGACCGAAGGAGGAGTTTCCGTCTCCACCGAAAACGAGACGGCTTCCACACCTGCGCCTGCACCGACATCGTCACCGGGCAGCGCGGACCCGAATGGTCCCATTGCGGATCCCGGGGCACAAGCCTCGATTGATAATGCCGAGGCAGAAATGCCGGCGCAAGACGCCGGAGTACTTAATTCGGATTCAAAAACCGGAAACCAAGTTGCTTCCAATGAACCGCCTTTAGTAGTACCTGCGGACGCACAAGTTAACGCAGAACCTGCTAAAAGCGACAGCGACCTGTTCGTTTAAGAAAATCACCGACGCACCATGAGCTAAGTGATTACCTATTTTCGAAATTCCAAAAAGAGCCCTTAGATTTCGAGGCTCTTTTTTGGTTGAGTTCTACTTTCGTTTCAAATGCCTGAAGATGTACCAAACCAGAAATAGTATTACGGCGACGGCAATAAGAAGATCAAACTTGTGAAAATATGGTTGCAACCCCGCCCAATTCTCCTTCAGTTTAACACCGGCATACGTTAGAGCAGCAGTAAAAGGGATTACTCCGATAAATGTATAGAGAGAAAACTTTTTAAAATCCATTTTTGAGATTCCTGCGGGCAGAGAAATAAAAGTTCTAATTACCGGCATTAATCTGGTGAACAAAACTGTGTTCTGGCCATATTTTTGAAAATATTTGTCTGCGGCATCCAAATCGTGATGTGAAAGCAATATGTATTTTCCATATTTTTCCACCAGCGGACGGCCGCCCTTATGTCCGACCCACCAAGCCAGCCACGATCCGGCTAGATTTCCGAACGATCCAATAAATACGACAGTCCAGAAGTTCATCTCGCCCGTTGCGACCAAAAAACCAGAGAACGGCATAATAAATTCGGAAGGAATCGGTATACAGGCCGATTCAAGCGCCATAAGTAAAAATACTCCCGGATAGCCGAGGTGTGAAATTACGAATGTGACAAAATTCGCTAGAGCATCAATAATCATAGTTCGATGTTATCAAAAAACCCGCGGAATTGCACGGGTTTTTTGATTATCAGAGTCAATTATTCAGCTTTTGGCTCTTTTTCATCATCTTCAGTGCCCTCGCATTTGCAAGGCTCGCATCCGCATTTCGGACATTTACCTGTTTCTTCTACTTTTGGTTCATCCGAAGCGCACCCCGGACAGCTTGAGCAATCACATCCTTGTCCCATATCTCTCCTTATAAATTAATGATTGACTAGGAAAATTATAGCGTCACAAGCCAATTTTGTCAATGATTGAAGCCGCTTGCCCGTGAACCCAGAAATTCACTCTCAAAATATTAATAACAAAAACACGGTATACTTGATGTATTAGAGTTCGTTCTCAAACAAAAACTAATACAAAAAGGAGATTACCGTGTTTTGTTCTTTACAAAAAGATCATATCACTGATTTATTCGTTTTGATAGATGACATGCTACCTAAAAAATTAAAGTATCGAAAAGGAGCCGGTAGACCTGCAAATTTAACTAACAGTGAAATCGTAACATTGCTAGTCTGGAATTCATTGGCAATGAAACAAAAAACACTGAAAGATGTATACAAATATTCAAAATTGCATCTTAACTATGAATTTAGGAATATTCCGACCTACAACGCCTTTTTAGACCAATGTCATAAAAACACAGGATCTCTTTTGTTCGTTCTTAAAAAACTTCTCAATACTAAATCAACTATTAAATTCATAGATTCTACAATGCTGGAAGTTTGCAAACTTCAGAGGGCAGATGACCACAAAGTCGCTAAATCAATCGCGGCATTTGGTAAGAACCATCAAGGTTGGCATTATGGTTTTAAGCTACACGCTACCTTTGATGTACTCGGCTGTTTATGCGGATTTGCTTTAACGCCTGCTAACATTCATGATTCCAGAGCCATGGAGGCGCTATCAAACAAATACACTAAGGTAATTGTTGGTGACAGTGCGTATGGTGCAAAGGCAATGAATGAATATATTTACGAGCGTGACGGCACAATAACTGTTACGCCACCACACTACAAACAAACCAAGAAAGTTGCCACTATTTGGCAAAACATTCTGCTTAATTTGAGATCAAAAGTTGAGTCTAGCTTTGATATTCTGAAAAACCACTTACATCTGGTGAGCTCATTTCCAAGATCAATTAAAGGGTATCTTTTTCACTATGCAAGGATACTACTCGGATACCAAGTCGCAATATTAAAACCAATTTAGCTTTGAATTTCTGAGTTCACGG
>Ga0265297_10003126_pt1 | contig 30934 bp, 25 predicted proteins | sample Munlanlwell13791_FD_192502 | JGI IMG/M metagenome (GOLD analysis project Ga0265297, IMG submission 192502) | Leachate microbial communities from a municipal landfill in Southern Ontario, Canada - Leachate well 137-91 | ecosystem: Engineered > Solid waste > Landfill > Unclassified | place...
GGCTCAGCGAGCTCACATCGGCCCTTTCCGCCTGCCGCCGGCGCGCTGCCCACTCGGCGCCGTTGCGCTGTCCGGCCGCCCATTGGGCATCGAGCCAAGGCAAATGGATTTCCAGCGAGCTCTCTCGGGTGCGAAAGACATCGGAACGCTGGCCGCGCACGACCTTGCGGACAAGGCCTCGGCTGTAACCGGTGCGGTGCACGATCTCCTTGATCGCCGCCCCTTCCTTCGCCAAGCCGAGGATGGCGCCATTGGTATCCTCCCGGCGAAGATATCCCTCGTACTGCAGCCGTTCCGCCGCGGTGAGCAACTCGGGATTGATCGTGGCGGCGCCGATTGCCGCCCGGACCTGGCGCATGGATTTGCGCACGGCATCGAGGAAAGCCGGCTGGCATTCTCCATCAGGTGCCACCGATCGGCGACTTGGGTCGCCTCAGGCAGTGCCCTGGCCGCTGCCAGGGCGTAGCTGCCGCCTCGATCTCGGGCGACAACAGAGATCTGGGGCTGATCCACCAGCCAGCCTTGTGCGGTGGCGGGCTCACGGTCCGGCAACAGCGCGATCGTCCGGCGCCGCTCAAGATCGCAAATGAGGGGGCCCTAACGCTGGTTGCGCCGCCACGCCCAGTCGTCGATGCCGGTCACCGTCGGCGGCACGAAGCGCGGGCTTCTCCGCCTTCGCACGACGCGCAGCAAAGTGTCGTTGCTCACCGGCAGCATCAGGCGCTGGGCAAAACTCGCCGCCGGCCTACCGCCCAAGGCGAGGCCCAGGTGATAAACGACATGGTCGAGACGAGCGGTACGGCGTGCCCAAGGCGCCAGCACAGCCGGACCAAACCGCTCGGTGAAGATGCGCCGCCCACACAGGACGGCGTCACAGCGAAAGCGTCTCGCGATGATCTCAAGGCGCATTGGTCTGCCGGCAATCGGGAGATCTGCCAAGTGCCGCCGATACCGGCCGTGTACCCGCGCCGCGACCGTGCCGCAGCTCGGGCAGGTAGAGGAATTGCTCGAGTGACGAATGGTGATCACTGCACCCTTATCGTCGCAGACCGCACCATCGACCACGAAACCACGCGGGACCAGCGACGATGCCCGGAGCGTAGCCTGCATGGCTTTGATTCTCCTCGAAGAACTCCCAGCCAGTCAGCACCCGGATTTCATCAAAAGTGAGTCAGAGCCAATATTGCAGGCCGATTGATGGTTTCCCGCGATAATAGGAAAATATGTGATAAATAGACCGCGAGTAGCAATAATCGGCATTTCCTCATCCTGCGCGGGTTGCACACCGCCCCGCTCACGGCAAGGCGCAGCGGAAGCCGACGTTGCTGGAGGTATCGCCCGGCCGGATGCCGATCCGGGCGGCCGGGCGGTAGCGCAGGCAATATTCGCCGGCGCAGAGGAAGGAGCCGCCCTTGGCCGCGACCAGTGCGCCCGCGACGGCAGGCCGGCAGCCGCAGGCCGAGGCGCGCTCGAAGGGGCTCGCGGTCAGCTCCCAGACGTTGCCGATCATGTCGAGCAGGCCGTAACCGTTGGCGGGATAGAGGCCGACCGGGGCCGGCCCGGGCGTGCCGCGGGCGAAATACCAGGGAAAGGCGCCGGTCCAGACATGGGCCATCAGGCGTCCCTCGGGCATGAAGCGGTCGCCCCAGGCATAGGGCGCGTCGCCGATGCCGCCGCGCGCCGCCGCTTCCCATTCCGCCTCGCTCGGCAGGCGAAGCCCGGCCCAGGCGCAATAGGCCGCGGCGTCTTCCATGCTGACATGGGTCACCGGGGCTTCGGGATCGAGCGTCCCGGCGCTGCCCGGCCCTTCCGGCTCGCGCCAATTGGCCCCCTCGATGAAGCGCCACCATTGCCGCGGATCATGCAGGTCGACCGGGCCTGCCGTCATGGTGAAGACGGCGGAACCCGGGCGTTCGCCTTGTTCCGCCGTGGTGACGTAGCCGGTCGCGGCGATGAAACGGGCGAAGTCGCGCCACGTCACCGGCCGCCGGGCGATCGAAAAGCCGGCGACGGTCTCGTGCCGCGCCGGGCGTTCCTCGGCGTAATGGTCGTCGGAGCCGAGCCGGTAGGTGCCGGCCGGGATCGCCACGAAATCGCCGGCCGGCTCCATGGTCAGATCTTGATCGCGATGGCGTCGATCAGCCGCTGGCTCTCCAGCGGGCCGAAGGGCTCGGCATCGATCTTGATCTCGAGCCCGATCAGCTCGCCCTGGAACGGGTTGGGTCCCTGGTAGAGGGTGGAGACCCGATTGCCCAGGTCGGCGCCCAGCGAGAAACCGTCGTAGGACATGGTGAGGACGCAGCGCTGGAACGTCTTCTCCGCCAGCTTGCGGTCGCCCAGGAAGAGGGCGCCGCCGCCCTCGAAGGGCCGCGAGGTCATGGTCTGGACGTAGCGGACGGTGATCTTGCCCTCGGGCAATTGTTCCGTGCTCTCGATCCGCTCGCCCCAGGGCGCCATGTTCTGCTCGTAGATCAGGCGGCCTTGGTGGATGAACAGGACATAGCCCGCATGGCGCGAGCCGGCGGCGAAGAGCACGCCGTCGCCCGCCCCGGGCTTCCGCACGATCTCGGCCACGAATTCGTGGGAGAAGCCGAGCACCTGGGGCGAGACATGGGCCGAGAGCCGGTCCATCGGCGGCTTCAGCTTCCAATTGGCGCGGGCGCCCCGGCGCTGCCGGTCCTGGCCCAGCTTGACCACCAGATTGCGGTCGTCGAGCGGGAAGACGTTGTAGCGCTCGGCCGCTGCATTCCACTTGGCGACCAGTTCCTTGACCCTGTCCGGATGCTGGCCGGCCAGGTCGACCAGCTCGTTCGGGTCCTTGGAGAGATCGTAGAGTTCCCACTTGTCGTCGTCGTAGGAGGAACCGCGGGCGTGGCGGGTGACCAGGCGCCAGTCGCCGTCCATATAGGCGCGCTGGCCGCCCAGCTCGAAATATTGCTCGGTCCTGGTCGGTGCCTTGGGATCGGCGAAGGTGGCGGCGGCCGAGGCACCTTCGAGGGGCTTCAGCTTGCGTCCGCGATAGGTCGCCGGGCGTTGCAGGCCGAGGGCGTCGAGCAGGGTCGGATAGAGGTCGATGACATGAACGAAACGGTCCCGGATTTCGCCCCGGGCCGGGATTCCCTTGGGCCAGGCGACCACCAGCGGATCGGCCACGCCGCCGAGGTGGGTATATTGCTTGTAAAGCCGGTAAGGCGTGTTCGAGGTGCAGGCCCAGCCGATCGGATAATGGGGGAAGGTCTCGTCCCCGCCCATCACGTCGTAGAGCTTCAGGGCGTCGTGGACCGGCACCGGCCGGCCGAGTGCCGCGGCGAGGACGTTGGGCGTGCCGGTCTGGGTGCCTTCGGCCGAGCCGCCGTTGTCGGAGAACAGGACGACCAGCGTATTGTCGGCCTCGCCCATCGCCTCGATCTCGTCCATCAGGCGGCCGATCGCGGCGTCGAGCCTGGTGATCAGCCCGGCATAGACTTCCATGTAGCGGGCGAACAGGCGCTTCTCGTCGGAATCCAGGGCATCCCAGGCGGAGACGCCGGGGGCGAGCGGCGGCAGTTCCGTGGTCTCCGGCACGATGCCCATCTTGCGCTGGCGCTCCAGCCGGGCGGCACGGACGACATCCCAGCCGGCATCATATTTGCCCTTGTAGGCATCGCGGGATTCGGCCGGGACCTGGAGCGGCGAATGGGCGGCCGGATAGGCGATCTGCAGGAAGAAGGGCCGTTCCGGCTCCAGCGCCCGCTGGGTGTGGAGATAGGTGACGGCGCGGTTCGTGAGGTCGTCGAGGGCGTAATATTCGCCCTGGGGCACCTCGAGCGGGGCGCGGCCCTCGAACAGTTCGGCGGGGCGGTAGTAATCGGTCGAGTGGCCCTGGAACCAATAGGCGCGCTCGAAGCCGCGGCTGGTCGGCCAATTGTGATAGGGGCCGGCGGCGCCGTTGGAATGGGCGACGTTCACATGCCATTTGCCGACATGGAGGGTGGACCAGCCTTCGTCGAGCAGGACTTCCGCCATGGTGGCGGCTTCGAGCGTCATGTCGCCGCGATAGCCGGGATAGCCGGAATCGAGATCGGCGAGCCAGCCCATGCCGGCCGAATGATGGTTGAGCCCGGTCATCAGCGCGGCCCTGGTGGGCGAGCACATGGCGCAGGTGCGGAAATTGGAATAGCGAAGGCCGCGACCGGCCAGGCGATCGATATTGGGTGTCGCGATCTCGCTGCCGTAGCAGCCGAGGTCGGCGAAGCCGACATCGTCGAGCACGATCACCACGATATTGGGCTTGCCCGGCTTCGGGTCGGGCCGTTCGGTATAGGACGGCCTCGAATCGGCGAAGGATTCGGCCACCTGTGCCGGGCCGCCGCCTCCGACCGCGGCGGGCGTGCGGAGCTTGCGCACGGCATGGTCCAGCGTGACATAGCCCGCCCCGGCGGCCCCCGCCACGGCAGCCCCGCCGGCCGCGCCGATCAGCAACGATCGCCTGTCGAGCCCGCGCTTGCCGCGCGGATCCTTCTTGTCATTCCCGGCCATGTTTCCCTCCCCGATCGTTATTGTTCGGCGGCATCCGGGTGATGTCCCGCCCGGGCGCATTCTGCCGCGCCCGGCCGGCACTGGCACTGCTCAATATGGGCAGTGGCCGCCGAGGTCGAGGGCGAGCTGGTCGACCGGCGCAGGCAGGGCGATGCCGCCCAGATTCGACAAGGTGACGCCGATCAGGCGGATCGGTTTCGGCAGGGGGAAGGCGCCGCGCAGCAGGGCGATGCTCTCGCGCGTCAGCTCGGCCAGGTTGGCGACCGGGGCCGCCGTGGTGTGGCTGCGGGTGACGATCTGGAAATCGGCGAATTTGATCTTCACCGTGACCGTGCGGCCGGTCAGGCCGAAGCGCTCGCAATGGTGCCAGACTTCGGCCGCCTGTTCGGCCACGCCCTCTTCCAGCGGGCCGGGGGCCGAGAGGTCCTCGCGGAAGGTGGTCTCCGAGCCGATCGATTTGCGCGGCCGGTCGGGCACCACGCGGCGCCCGTCGCGGCCCTGCGCGATCGCATGGAAATAGGGGCCGGCCTTGCCGAAATGATGGGCCAGGAATTCGGGGCTGCGCGCCTTCAGGTCCGCCCCGGTGAAGATGCCGAGGGCGTTCATGCGCTTCGTCGTCGCCGGGCCGATGCCGTGGAATTTGCCGACCGGCAGGGCGGCGGCGAAATCCGCCCCCATGTCCGGCGTGATGACGAATTGGCCGTTCGGCTTCATCTGGTCCGACGCCTGCTTGGCCAGGAACTTGTTGTAGGAAATCCCGGCCGAGGCGGTCAGCCCGGTCTCCGCCAGGATGCGGGCGCGGATCTCGGCCGCGATCAGCGTGGCAGAGCGCATGTGTTTCAAATTCTCGGTCACGTCGAGATAGGCTTCGTCGAGCGAGAGCGGTTCGACCAGCGGCGTATAGTCGAGGAAGATCGCCCGGATCTGGCGCGACACTGCCTTGTAGACGTCGAAACGCGGGCGGACGAAGACGAGCTCCGGGCAGAGCCGCTTGGCCGTGACCGAGGGCATGGCGGAACGGACGCCGAATTTCCGCGCCTCGTAGCTGGCCGCCGCCACCACGCCGCGCAGCGCCGAACCGCCGACCGCGACCGGCCGTCCGCGCAGGGCGGGATCGTCCCGCTGCTCGACCGAGGCATAGAAGGCATCCATGTCGATATGGATGATTTTCCGTCCGTCCGAAATCACCGCCGAATCCGCCGTCCGCAGGTTGCGAACAAAATAGCAACTCGGCGGCCCGGCGGCAATCGGGCCCGATCAGTGCGGCAAATCCTTCGTCGCACCCGGGCCGAGCAAGTGCCGGATGCGGGCGGCGATCGCTTCCGCCTGGGCGGAGACCTGGGGCACGCCGACCAATTCGCCGAACGTACCGCGGGCCAGCGGGCCGGCCACCAGCAGCGTGTCGCACGGCCGCCCGCCCTGGCCGAGGGCCCGGCTCTCCCGGTCGGTGGCGAGGCCGAGGCCGAGGGGATCGGCGGCGATCAGCCCCGCCGCCGCCAGGCTGGAGAGCAGCGGGCTGCCCTCGATCATCGCCTGGGGCGCCGGGCCGGTCGCCACCACCAGGGCATCGGCCTCGACGCTCGTCAGCGCGTCGCCGTGGCGGAGCTCGAGGGCGATCGTCTCGCCCTTATGGGCAGCCCCGGCCAGATGGCCGCGCCGGACGGCGAGGCGGCCTTCGGCCAGCAGGCGGTCGAGCAAGTGCTGCACCTGGGGCGGCGTCCGGTAGCGATGGGCATCCCACCAGGGCCGTAGCCAGCGTAACAGGCGGCGCCGCTCCGCCGGGGGCAGGGCGGCCCATTGGCGCTGCGCATCGCGCCGGACGGCATCGAAGACTGCCTGCCAGGGCCGGCCGGCGGCCTCGGCCTCGGCCACCACGGCGCGCACTTTGCGCAGCAGGGCGAGGGCACTGGTGCAGGGCGCCGCCGCGAAATCGCCGAAAGCTTCGCAGGTGCCCTCGGCCTGACCGCGCGACAGCAGGCCCCGGCGCGACACGGCGAGGATGGAGCCGCGATGGCCGCGCCGCTCCAGGGCGGCGACGATGTCGGCCATGGTGAGGCCGGTGCCGATCACGATCACCCGGTCGTCCGGGCGGATCCGGTTCAAGGCCTCGTCGGCCCAGGGATCGGTCAGGTAGCGGGGATGGCCGGCGAGCAGGGCCAGGAGGTCGGGCGGGGCCGGCGGCGGATGGCCGCTGGCGAGGACCAATATATCGGCGGTCAGCGCGCTGCCGTCGTCGAGCAGCAGGCGGTAGCGGCTGCCCTGCGCTTCGGCCTGGACGGCGCTGGCGGCGTGATGGCTGAGGGCGATCTCGGGCTGCGCCGCCAGGGCCTGTTGCAGGGTGGCCTCGACATAGCGGCCGAAGGTGCGGCGACGGGCGTAACATCGCCCGTCCGCCAGCGTCGCCTCGGGATCGTCGGCCAGGGCATTCGCGGTCTTCAGCCAGCGGTCGAAATGATCGGGATCGGCGGCGAAGAGCGAGAGGCGGGTGGACGGCACATTGACCCGGTTCGCCGGCTCCGCCGTGTCATAGGCCAGGCCGTAACCGAGGCGGTGGCGCGGTTCGACGATATGGAGGTCGAGCGGGCCGGCACCCAGCCGGGCCAGGTGGATGGCCACGGCGGCCCCCGAAACACCGCCACCCACGACCGCGACCGAGAGCGGCCGGGCGGCTTCGGCCCGGTGGCGGTAGGTCGTTTCGCGTTCCGTCGCCGCCTTTCCGTCGGCCATCATCGCGCGCCTTCCTCAGGACTGGGCGGCACGGGCCGCCGGGCGGATGTCGTTGGCGATCGTCTCGCCGAAGGGGCCGGTATTGGCGGTGGTCGCGATCACGCCCGGCGTCGCGTGGGCGAGCGGCAGGCGCGGGAACACCAGTTCAGCGAAGCGATAGGCTTCCTCGAGATGCGGATAGCCGGAGAGGACGAAACTGTCGATGCCGATATCCATATATTCGCGCATGCGGGCGGCCACCGTCTCGGGATCGCCGACCAGCGCGGTGCCGGCGCCGCCGCGCACCAGGCCGACCCCGGCCCAGAGGTTGGGCGCCACTTCGAGCTTGTCGCGCCGGCCGCCGTGCAGGGCGGACATGCGCCGCTGACCTTCCGAATCCATGCGGGCGAAGATCTTCTGCGCCGCCGCGATGGTGGCGTCGTCGACATGGGAGATCAGGCGATCGGCCGCGGCCCAGGCTTCCGCCGCCGTCTCGCGCACGATGACGTGGAGGCGGATGCCGAAGCTGACCTTGCGGCCCTTGGCCTCGGCCAGCGCCTTCACGGCGGCGATCTTCTCGGCGACCGCGGCCGGCGGCTCGCCCCAGGTCAGATATTTGTCGACGCTCTCGGCCGCGACCTCGTTCGCTTCGGGCGAGGAGCCGCCGAAATAGAGCGGCGGGCCCCCCGCCTGCACGGTCGGGAACAGCAGCTGGGCGCCCTCGACCTGGATATGGTCGCCCTTGAAATCGACCGTCTCGCCGGCCAGCAGGCGCTTGTAGACGCCGAGGAATTCCCGCGTCACGGCATAGCGCTCGGCATGGGACAGGAAGATGCCGTCGCCCTTGTTCTCGATCGGGTCGCCGCCGGTCACGATATTGATCAGGGCGCGGCCGTTCGACAGGCGGTCCAGGGTCGCGGTCATGCGCGCGGCCAGGGTCGGCGGCTGCAGGCCGGGACGCACGGCGACCAGGTAGCGCAGGCGCTCGGTCAGCGGCACCATGGCGGCGGCGACCAGCCAACTGTCCTCGCAGCTCTTGCCGGTCGGGATCAGCACGCCGTAATAGCCGAGACGGTCGGCCGCCTGGGCGATCTGCGTGAGGTAACCGAGGTCGACGGATCGCCCGCCGACGCCGGTGCCGAGATAGCGGCCGTCGCCATGGGTGGGCAGGAACCAGAAGACATTGGCCCGAGTGATGGGAGCTTTGGCGTTGGGCTGGCTCATTTCTCTTTTCCGACGGTAATCAGACTTCACGGAGGATCTGCGCGGCGAGGGCGCCGACGCGGGCATCCTCGATCCGGCGCGGGCGTTCGAGCGGCACGTCGACGTCGACCACGAAACGCCCCTCGCGCAGCACCAGCACGCGGTCGGCCAGCGCGATCGCCTCGGCGACATCATGAGTGATCAGCACGGTGGTGAAGCCGCGCTCGCCCCAGATGCGGGTCAGGAGCTGGTGCATGTCGCGCTTGGTCAAGGCGTCGAGGGCGCCGAAGGGCTCGTCGAGCAGGAGGACGCCGGGCCGGCTGACCAGGGCGCGGGCCAGGGCGACGCGCTGCTTCTGTCCGCCCGAAAGGGTGCGCGGCCAGTCGGCGGCATGGCCGGACAGGCCGACATGCTCGATCGCCTCGCGCGCGGCGCGCTCCCAACCCGGCGTCCGCGCGATGCCGACATTGCCGAGCACGCGCTGCCAGGGCAGCAGGCGGGCGTCCTGGAACATCAGGCGGACATGGGATTGCTGGCGTGCCGCGGGCTCGCCGCCGATGGCCAACGTGCCGGAATCCGGGCTCTCCAGCCCGGCCAGCAGGCGCAGCAGGGTGGACTTGCCGCCGCCCGAGCGGCCGACGATGGCGACGATGCGCCGGGCCTCGACCTCGAGCGAAAGGGATTTCAGCACGGTGCGGGCGCCGTAACCCTTGGTGACATCGCCGACGCGGATCGCCAGGCCGGCCTCGCCCGCCGGCAGTTCGGCAGGACGGGGACGTTCGTTCACGCGGCGGGCCTGCAGGTCGAGCACGGTCATGCCGCCACCTCACGGGCTTCCTGGAAGGAGGGATGCCAGGCCAGCACGCGGCGCTCGATCGCCTTGGTGGCGCTGTCCGCCGCCTTGCCCAGCAGGGCATAGATGATGATGCCGAGCAGCACGACGTCGGTCTGGAGGAATTCGCGCGCGTTCATCGTCATATAGCCGATGCCGGAGGAGGCCGAGATGGTCTCCGCCACGATCAGGGTGAGCCAGACGATGCCGAGCGAGAAGCGGAAGCCGACCAGGATCGAGGGCAGGGCGCCCGGCAGCACGACGCGCCAGAACAATTCGCGCCGGGACAGGCCATAGACCCTGCCCATTTCGATCAGCGCGGGGTCGACGGTGCGGATGCCGTGGTAGGTGTTCAGATAGATCGGGAACAGGGCGCCGATGGCGACCAGGAAGATCTTCGCCCCTTCACCGATGCCGAACCACAGGATGACCAGCGGGATGATGGCGAGATGTGGCACGTTCCGCAGCATCTGGATCGAGGTGTCGAAGAGCTGCTCGGCCGGGCGCCAGGCAGCGTTCAGCACGCCGAACAGGAAGCCGATGCCGCCGCCGATCACCAGGCCCTCGAGGGCGCGCCAGGCGCTGATCGCGGTATGGTTCAGCAGGCTGCCGTCCTCGACCGCGGCGACGAAGGCGGCGACCACCGCACTCGGCGCCGGCAGCACCCGGGTCGAGAGCAGCCCGAAGGAAGAGGCCGCCTGCCACAGGCCGGCCAGGACCAGGGGGGCGAGCCAGGGCAGCAGGCCCTTTCTCAGGCGGAGGCTAATGCGCCTTCCTGGAATGCGGGAGGTATCGGCGGAAACGGCCATGGAACGCACCTCGGTGGATCGGACCACCGATCATTCCCGCCACCCGGCCTCGCGGCAAATAAGCAGAGTCGAAATGCTTTTTCAGTCGTCCCGCGTCGGCAGGGCGGCGACGGCGGCGCGCAAGTCCTTTTCGACGAGGTCGGGATTGCAGCCCTCGATGAAACGATAGGCGTAGCTGCGCAGGAAATGGCCGCGGCGGATGGCGAGACGGGCGACATTCTCCCTGAACGGCCGGCCGGGCAGCAGGCGAAGCCCGGTGTCGCGCACGGCATCGAAGGCGGCGGGCGCCATGATGCCGATGCCGAGGCCGATCTCGACATAGGCCTTGATCACGTCGGCGTCCTGCGCCTCGATCACGATGTCGGGCACGATGCCGGCAGCGGCGAAGGCTTCGTCGATGCGCGCCCGCCCGGTCAATCCTTCGTGATAGGTGACGATCGGATAGCGGGCGATTTCTTCCAGGCTCGGCTCGGCCACCGTTTCCAGCGGGTGGCCGGCCGGCACCACGACCGCGTGATGCCAGACGTAATAGGGGAAGGAGACGAGGTCCGGCATGTTCGCCAGGGCTTCGGTGGCGACGCCGATGTCGGCCTTGCCCTCGATCAGCAGGCGCACGATCTCGTCCGGCCCGCCCTGGTGCAGGCTGAGGTGCACCTTGGGGAAGGCGCGCTTGAAGCCGGCCACCACCGGCGGCAGGGCATAGCGCGCCTGGGTATGGGTCGCCGCCACGGTCAACTGCCCCTCGTCCTGGGCGGCATATTGGCGGGCCACGTTCTTGATGTTCTGGGCGTCGAGCAACATGCGCTCGACGATCGCCGCCACTTCCTTGCCGGGCGAGGTCAGGCCGAGCAGGCGCTTGCCCTTGCGCACGAAGATGTCGATGCCCAGCTCCTCCTCCAGGTCCTTGATGTGCTTGGAGACGCCGGACTGCGAGGTGAAGAGGGTGGCCGCCACTTCGGTCAGGTTGAAGTCCTGGCGAACCGCTTCGCGGATGATCCGGAGCTGCTGGAAATTCATCGGCGTCCTGTCCTGGAAACGAGGGGGCCATAAAGGCTAGGCCCGAGGCGCAGCATCGCCAAGTGACGATAAGTGAAAAGCATTTTCCCTTCCGCCCGGGCCACCCCGCCCGAAAACCATAGCAGTTTTTCTTGGTTGGGCGCTCTCGCCCGCCTCGGCATCGTCGGCCCGACGCCGGTTTCGGCTGGCCCTGCGATCGAGAGGACGAGATGACGACGAGACGATGGATCCTGCGCAGCGCGGTGACGCTGGCGGCGCTGGCCACCCTGGGCGCCGGGGCGACGAGCGCCCTGGCCGAGAACGTGACGCTGCGGCTTGGCTGGCAGAAGGGCTCGGTTCTGTCCGTGATCAAGGCGCGCGGCGAATTCGAGCGCAAGCTGAAGGAAAAGGGTGTCGACCTGACCTGGACCGAATTCCCGGCCGGGCCGCAGATGCTGGAAGGCCTCAATGTCGGCGCCATCGATTTCGGCGTCGTGGGCGAAACGCCGCCGGTCTTCGCCCAGGCGGCGGGGGCCGATCTCGTCTATGCCGGCGTCGAGCCGCCGGCGCCGCAGGCCGAGGCGATCCTGGTGCCGAAGGATTCGCCGATCCGCAGTGTCGCCGAACTCAAGGGCAAGAAGGTCGCGCTGAACAAGGGTTCCAACGTGCACTTCCTGCTGGTGCGCGCGCTGGAGAAGGCCGGCCTCGCCTATAGCGATATCGAGCCGGTGTTCCTGAAGCCGTCCGATGCCCGTGCGGCCTTCGAGAAGGGGGCGGTCGACGCCTGGGTGATCTGGGATCCCTATTACGCCGCGGCGGAGGCGCAGATCGGCGCCCGCAAGCTGGTCGACGGCACCGGCGCCGCCGCCAACTACAATTTCTACATCGCGGCCAAGCCCTTCGCGACTGCTCACGGCGACGTGCTGAAGGCGGTGATCGAGGTGATCGCCGAGGAAGACCATCGGATCGCCGCCGATTTGGACGCCGCGGCCGACGTGGTGGCACCCCAGATCGGCCTGCCCAAGGAAGTCGCCCTGGCCGCGCTCAAGCGCTACACCTATGACGCCAAATTCCTGACGGCCGAGGTGGTGGCAAATCAGCAGGCCATCGCCGATGCCTTCGCCGGGCTGAAGCTGATCCCGGCCAAGCTCGACATCGCCTCGGTGGTCTGGCAGCCCGCGCCGGCCGTCCAGTAACCGACAGGGGGCGCAGGTGACCGGCGGGATGGGGCGCATCCCGCCGGTCTTCGTCGTCAGGCCCGCGCGGTGAAGGCGGTCATGCCGCTCCTCGCGTTGGCGCGCCTGGCCAGGTCCAGTTCCTCGGCCGTCGCATAATCGCGGTCCCAGGCGATCACCTTGGGCGTCATCAGGGCGTGCCAGAGCGGCGGCACCAGGGCGACCAGGATGGTGTTCAGATAGCCGCTGATCATCACCGGCGCCTCGGGGAAGGGCTTCAGGTCCTGGTAGGGGACCTCGCCCTGGGCGTGGTGGTGCGAATGGCGGCACAGGTTGAACATGGCCCAGGACGAGATGCGCTTCGTGGTGTTCCAGGAATGGCGCGGCTGCACCGGGGTCGCCGGATTGCGCACCATGCCGTAGTGCTCCATGTAGTTCACGATCTCGAGCAGCGCCTTGCCCCAGAGCCCGGCCAGGACGAAGAAGACCAGGCCGGAAACACCGCCCATGGCGAAGGCGGCGGCGAGCAGCACGAGGCTCATCACCTGGCCGCGCAGGAAGGCGTTGTGGTAGGACCACAGGCCGAAACCGCGCCGGCGCAGCCGCCGCGTCTCGATCGCCCAGGCCGATTCCAGGCTCTTCACCGTCGAGGCGACGATGTGATGATAGACGTTGCGGCCGCGCGGTGCCGTCGCCGGGTCGTTCTCGGTCGAGACATAGCGGTGGTGGCCGTAGACATGCTCGATCGCGAAGCTGGTGTCGAAGCTGAAGGCGAGCAGCCAGCGCCCGACCAGCATGGAGACCGGGTCCCAGGTCCGATGGGTCAGTTCGTGCGCCGTGATGGTGCCGATCGTGCCGATCATGAAGCCGGTGAAGAACACGGCCGAGACATGGTGCAGGAAACCGCTCGCCGACTTGGCCGCCAGCGCGTCGTAGCCGGTCAATTGCGTGATCAGGGCGCCGATGCTGAGGGGATCGCCCGGTGACACGCTCCACACCGCCGAGCCGACGATGAGCAGCAGGATCGGCAGGGCGAGCCAGAGCTGCCCGGTCAGCACCCAGCTTCGCTTGTAGTGCGGGACCGAGAGGTCGTCGCCCGCGAAACCGTCGCCGATCACGAAGAAGACGATGAGGCCGAGCAGGCCCACGGTCGGCCAGAAGTCCCCGGCCAGGATGAAGGCGGAGGAGACCAGGCCGATGGCATGGAACAGGAAGAATTTCAGGTAGTCGAAGACCCCGGCCGTGGGGCGGCTGTCGGCGACCTCGGCACCCTTGGCGGCGAGATCCTGGCGGGTCAGGAAACGGTCGGCATGGATCTGCTTGGGGCCGAGGCCCCGCTCGCGGAGCAGCGCTTCCGCCGCGTCGATCATCGCCGGCGGGCCGCAGAGATAGGCATCGGCACCGTCTTCGTGGTGGTGCAGCAGGTGGTCGGTGACCAGGCCGCGGGCGCCGATCCAGCCCGCGTCACCGGCTTCCGAGAGCACGGGGACGAAGCGGAAGCGGCCCTTCCAGGCGGCCTCGATGGCGCGGATCTCATCGAGGGCATAGAGGTCGCGCTCGCGCCTGGCGCCGAACAGCAGGGTGACCGGGCGGGTCACGCCGGCCTCGAGTGCCGCCTGGAGCAGAGCCAGAATCGGCGCCAGGCCCGAACCGCCGGCGACCAGAAGCACCGGCGCATCGCCGGGGCGAAGCCAGAAATCGCCGCCCGGGCCCTCGAGGGTGACCGCCTCGCCGACCACGTCGCGGTCGTTCACCAGGCTCGAAAAGGCGCCGTTCGCAACCTTGCGGACGAAGAATTCCACCTTGCCGTCGGCCCGGGGCGGGGTGGCGAAGGAATAGCTGCGGGTCATGCCCGGCAGGGCCGCGATCGAGACATCGGCGAACTGCCCCGGCTTGTAGTCGAGCGCTTCGTCGAGCTGGATTTGCAGCCGGCTGATGTCGTGGGGCAGGCGCTGTTGGCCGGTGACGCGGCCAGTCACGCGGCGGCGCACTGCGTCGGCCGGCAACTCGACCGCGACGGCGATATCACCCTTGGGCACGCTCTGGCAGGCCAGGATATAGCCTTCGTCGAGGTCCTGGTCCGAGAGGATATAGGTCGTCTCGGTCAGTTCCTTCACCTTGCCGTCGACCAGCTTGCACTTGCAGTTGGCGCAGCCGCCGACCCGGCAGGAATGGGGAAAGGCGATGCCCTGGCGGAGTGCCGCCGTCAGCAGGGTTTCGTCGGGTTCGACGGTGATCGAGTGATCGTTGATCCGGGCGGTCACGCCTGCGCGCCCGGCTTTTGCCGTGGTCATTCTGGTCTCCTCGCGTCTCGGGCGCCGCAGCGCCGCTGATCGCAAATTAGGATGAGGAGCGATAGCGCCGTGAGGGGCGGGCTTGACTTTGATCAGTCATTTTTTGACAATGCGGCGGGCTGAGACCCCGCCACCACCATGACCATCGACCCGGAATTTCCGCTCCCCGGCTTCTACATCCGCCAGATCGCCGAGCAGATGACGGCGAGCGGCGGCGATGTCGAGCGCTGGCTCGCCGGCAACGGCCTGTCGCGCGACCGGCTGGACGATCCCTCGCTGAAGATCCCCTTTCCACTGCTCCGCCAATTGATCCGCGACGCCCTGGCGATCACCGGGGAGCCGGCCCTCGGCCTCCTGGTCGGGGAACGCCTGGCGGCTCATGCCCATGGCGTGCTCTCCTATGCCGTCATGAGTGCGGCGACCCTGCGCCAGGCGATCGAGGTGCTGGAGCATTATCTTCCCGTGCGCACCGCCCTGATCGCGGCCAATCACGAGGTCCGGGACGGCGAACTGGTGGCGGAATATGACGAAGTGCTGCCGCTCGGCGACATCGGTCGCCCGGTGACCGAGGCGATCACACTCACCTTCGCCAAGCTGATGAACACCATCGGCGCCGGCACCGTGCGGGTGCAGCGCGTCCTGTTCCCCTTTCCGAAGCCGGCCTATCACGCCCTGGCGGAAGACCTCTTCGGCTGCGAGATCCTCTATGGCCAGCGCCGTGCCGGCCTCGCCCTGCCGGCGGAGGCAATCGACCGGCCGCTGAAGATGGCCGATCCCGCCGCCTTCGAGGAAGCGGCCGCGATCTGCCGGCGCGAGTTGGAGCGGCTGGCCGCCAACAGCTCGACGGCGGCCCGGGTGCGCCGCCTGCTGGTCGAGGCGAACGGCGGTTTTCCCTCGCTCAATGTCACCGCCCGGCTGCTCTGCCTCACGCCGCGCACGCTGCACCGCCGCCTGATCGAGGAAGGCACCTCCTTCCGGGCGATCCTGGACGACGTGCGCCACCGGGTGGCGGCCGAACATCTGCGCGCGGGACGGATGAGTGTGACCGAGATCGCCTATCTGACCGGCTATACCGACCTCGCCAATTTCCGTCGCGCCTTCCGGCGCTGGTCCGGCCAGACGCCGAGCGAATTCCGCGAGGCCGCCGCCGGCTCCTGAGTTACGACTTTACAGTTATAATAAAATTGTATAACCTCCTCTCCACAAGAAGGGGAGGAGCGACCCATGTCCGTGCAGGCATCCGTGCGTCCGGCGGGGAACGGCAGCATCGGGGGCAGCATGCCGCCGGCGGCCAAGGGCGGGCTGCCCTGGCTCGGCCATATGACCGCCTTCGCCGGCAATCCCTATCGCTTCGTCGAGCGGATCGCGCGGGAGTACGGCGAGATTGTCTCCTTCACCCTGATGGGCCAGAAGATCGTCCTGCTGACCGGCGACGAGGCGAGCGAAGTCTTCTACCGCTCTTCCGACGAACAGCTCGACCAATCGGCCGCCTATAAGCTGATGACGCCGATCTTCGGCGAGGGTCTGGTGTTCGACGCACCCGTCGAGCGCAAGAACGAACAGCTCCGCATGCTCATGCCCTCCCTCCGGGTCGAGGCGATGCGCGAGCATTCGGCCAAGGTGGTGCAGGAGGTCGAGGAGATCGTCGCCGATTGGGGCGAGGCGGGTGAGATCGAGCTGGTCGACTTCATGAAACAGCTCACCATCAACACCGCGAGCCACTGCCTGCTCGGCCGCGAATTCCGCTACGAATTGTCCGAAGAATTCGCCCATATCTATCACGACCTGGAACAGGGCGTGCATCCGCTCGCCTATCACTTCCCCTATCTGCCGATCCCCAAGTTCCGCCGCCGCGACAAGGCACGCAAGCGGTTGCAGGAACTGGTCGGAGGCATCGTGAAGAAGCGCGCCGCCCAGGCCGAAAAGCCGAGCGACATGTTCCAGACTCTGATCGACATGCGCTATGAGGACGGCACCAAGCTCGACGACAACGAGATCACCGGCCTCCTGGTCGGCGCCATTTTCGCCGGCCACCATACCTCGTCCGGCACCGCCGCCTGGGTCCTCCTGGAACTCCTGAAACATCCTCAAATCCTGCGCGAGACGCGGCAGGAGCTGGACGATCTGCTCGGCCGCGACGGTGCCGTGAGCTTCCAGAGTCTGCGCGAAATGCCGTTGCTCGAGAACGTGTTGAAGGAAGTGCTGCGCCTGCACCCGCCGCTCATTATCCTGATGCGCCAGGTCGCGGAGGATCTGCATTTCAAGGGTTACACGATCCATAAGGGCGAGATGGTCTGGGCCTGCCCGCCGGTGACCCATCGTCTGTCGAATCTGTTCACCGATCCGACCGCCTTCGATCCCGACCGCTTCTCGCCCGAACGGCGGGAAGACCGCAACCTGATGGCCTATCAGCCCTTCGGCGGCGGCAAGCACAAATGTTCGGGCAATGCCTTCGCGATGTTCCAGATCAAGGCGATCTTCGCCGTCCTGCTGCGCCGCTACGATTTCGAACTGGTCGATCCGCCGGAGCGTTACGTCGACAATTACAAGGACATGATCGTCCAGCCGAAATCGCCTTGCCGCGTGCGCTATCGCCGCCGTGCCGCGGCGAGCCTGCCCGTGGGTGAGGGCGCGGCGGCCACCGCTCCGGCCGGCAAATGCCCGGTCGATCACGCGGCACTGGCCAAGGCCCCCGCGGTCACCGTGGTGGTCGACCGCGGCCTCTGCCAGGGCCATGCCATGTGCATGGGCGAGGCACCGTCCCATTTCCAGGTCGGCGACGACGGCGTGCTGCGCATCGTCAAGACGGAGGTGACGCCGGAGGAAATGGAGAAGGTGCAGTCCGCGGTGAACTATTGCCCCAACGCGGCGCTTCGCCTCGAACGGCACTGAGGGGGCGGCCTTGAAGGTCTTCGTCACCGGGGCCAGCGGCTTCGTCGGTGCCCATAGCGCCCGCGCTTTGCTGAACGCCGGGCACGAGGTGCGTCTCCTGGTCCGCAACAAGGCGCCGGTGGCCGATTATTTCGCGCGCCACGGCCATGCGGTGGACGATTTCGCCATCGGCGACATGCGCGACCAGCCGCTGGTCGAGGCGGCCATGACGGGCTGCGACGCCGTGCTGCACGCCGCCGCCCTGGTCAGCGTCGATCCCAAGCGCGGCGACGAGATCTACCGCAACAATCTGGCCGGCATCGATGCCGTGCTGGGTACCGCCTGCCGCCTCGGCCTCACCCGTATCGTCTATGTCTCCAGCCTCTCCGTCCTGTTCCAGGAAGGGGTCGCGCAGATCGACGAGAGCGTGCCGCTCGGCAATCCGGCCAATGCCTATGCCCGTTCGAAACGCGATTGCGATGCGCATGTGCGGGCGATGCAGGCACAAGGCCTGCCGATCCATATGACCTATCCCGCCGGCATCTTCGGGCCGGACGATCCCAAGCTCTCCGAAGCCAATCACGGCGTCGCCTCCTTCGTGAAGGTGGTGCCGCGCACCTCGACCGGGCTCCAGGGCATCGACGTGCGCGACCTCGCCGCCGTGCATCGCTTCCTGCTCGAGGCGGGTGCCCCGAACGATCCGGCCGCAGCGCGTTACATCGTCGGCGGCAACTACTACCCCTGGGACGATTTCCACGCCCTTCTGCAGCGCCTGACCGGCCGCCGCATCCAGGGACCGCGCATGCCGGGCGCCCTGCTGCGCGCCATGGGCCGCACGGTCGACCTGATCCGCCGCGTGGTGCCGTTCGAGACCCAGGTCTCGGCCGAGGCGATGACCTATGTCACGCAATGGGTCCGCGCCGATTCGACACGCATCCTGTCCCGCTCCGGCCTGTCCTTCCGGAGCGGGGACGAGACCTTCGGCGATACCATTCGCTGGCTCGTCCAGGCCGGCCATCTCGACGCCAAATATGCCGGAAAACTGGTGAACTGAGGGGGGAACTCATGTCCGAGAAGCGCGTCGCGTCGATCGTGCCGCCGAACAAGGCCTATCCGCGCGAAGAACTGGAAGAGATGGTGGAGCGCTGGCTCCAGGGCAATGTCGACGCCGAGAAGGCGGGCGACTGGAAGAGCCATCTCGGCGCCTTCTATACCGACGATGCCGTCTATTCCTGGAACATCGGCCCGAACGAGGAATTCGTCGCCAACGGCCGGAAGGAGATCGAGGACGTCGCCATCGGCTACCAGATGAAGGGTTTCGAGGACTGGGAATATCCCTACCACGACATCATCATCGACGAGAAGCGCGGCACCGTGGTGGGCTTCTGGAAGCAGCGCGCCCCCTACAAGCGGCCCGACGGCACCTGGTACGAGATCGAAGGCATCGGCGGCTCCTGGTTCGAATATGGCGGCAACTGGAAGTGGCGCTGGCAGCGCGATTTCTTCGACCTCGGTAATGCCAAGGATTGCTTCTTCCAACTGGCCGGCGCCGGCGTGCTGAGCCCGGTCGTCAAGGAGAAGATCCACCAGCAGGCACGCGGCAAGCTGCTGCCGGGGCACCGCCGCCTGCATCCCGAACTCTCGGCCTTGCAGAAGCTCCGCAACACTTTCGCGATCGCCAAGATCGCCCTGACCGGCAAGTGAGGCCCGCGATGGGGGCGCGCTGGTTCTCGTCCAATCCGGACAAGGCCTGGGTCGAGAGGTTCTTCCTGATCTATTCCCCTGTCTGGATGGCCTCCATGGCCATGATGATGCTGACCGGCTGGGACAAGACCTGGAGCGACGGCGCCATGCTCCTGCACGGCGCCTTGACCGCGGCGCCCGCCCTGCTGGTGCCGGCGCTGGTCGCAAAGCGGTACACGGGGCAGCCCTGGTGGGATTCCTATTGGCTCAAGGCCAATCTCTATCTCGCCGTCTTCGGCTTCTTCGGTAACTACTTCGGTTCCGAATATTTCTTCGACATGCTCGGCATGGTCTATGTCTACCCGAACGCGACGACGACGCTGGACAGCGCCCTGCTCGGCTCGGGCACGCAGACCGTGCCGGTGATCATGTATTTCTACACCCACGTCTATTTCATGACCTATCACGCGACCGCCAACATCGTGCTGCGCCGGTTGCGCACCGCGGGCCTGCCGGGCATGGCCCTGCTCTTCCCGGTCTTCGTCTTCGTGATCGGCTATTTCTGGGCCTGGATGGAGACCACCGCCATGGCCAACCCGATGATGGCGCAGAGCTTCTATTACAGGAAGATGGAGCTGATGCTGGCCTATGGCTCGGCCATCTATGCGACCTATTTCATCGCCAGCTTCCCGATCTATTATTTCATCGACGAGACGCGGGAAAAGCGCTGGAGCCTGGTCCAGGTGGTGGCTGGAGGCCTTTCGGCCTCCATGCTCACCTTCTACATGCTGGATTTCGCGGCCAAAGTGGTCGGCTCGCTGTAGGGCTCGGCAGGCGCCCGCAGCAGGGGCCACAGCATCTGCTCGCCCACGGTGGTTTCCGGCAGGTTCTCGACGCCATAGGTCTCGGGATAGCGGCGCGTGATCTTTGCGGTGCCGAACAGCACGTCCCAGAAGAACAGCAGGTTGCCGAAATTGCCCTTGTAGTTGGTGATGCCGTCGGCGGCATATTTGCCGTGATGGGCGCCATGCGTCGCCGGGGTGGAGATCAGGCGCTCCACGACCCACATCACCGGCGACAGGGCCTTGATCCGGTAGAGCGGCACGTCCCAGCGGAGGTCCGAATGGGCGCCGATGATCACCGCCATCTTCACCACGGCATAGACCGCATAGACGGCCCCGAAGCCGAGAAAGATCAGCGCGCCCGAGAACCACAGCGATGGCATGAAGAGGTAATAGAAGAAATTGTTCCGGTAGACGATCCGCACCGACATATATTCGGCATTGTGGTGCGGCCGGTGCAGCTTGTAGAGCCAGGACACCGAATGGGACAGGCGGTGCCACCAATATTGTCCCATGTCGTCGAACACCAGGAGCACAGCGATCTGCGCCAGCAAGGGCAGATCGCCCAGGGCGCCGGCCGGGGCGAAACGGCCGGCGACCCAGGCGCCGCCGGCCATCGCGAGCGGCATGGAGACGAGCATCATCGAGGTCGTGCTCAGGATCTCGACCATGCCGTCGCCCGGCTTCTGTTCGGCCTTGCGGAACAGGCCGGTGAACAGGGCTTCCAGCAGCGCAACGAACAGGAAGATGCCCAGAACGGCAATCTCCTTGGTTTCCATCTTGTCCTCCCCGGGGCGGGCGCCCCTCGTTGTCCCAGGGATAGGGCGAAGGCTTTCGCCTGAATGCAAACTTGTTATCATTTGACGGGAAATTCGACGGGGCCGCCATGGCCGACATCTTCGATCTCGACACGCCGGCCCTTCTGCCGCTCCTGCCGGCGGCGACGCGGGCGGCGCTGCTCGCCGCGGGCACGCCGGTGCGCTACCGGGACGGCGCCCTGGTCCATGCCCGGGGCGACCGTAAGCCCGGGCTCTCCATCGTCCGCTCCGGCACGGTCCGGATCGGCAATCCGGGGTCGGACGGCTCCTACACCACGACCTCGATCCTGGGGCCGGGCCATTGCTTCGGCGAATTCACGATCTTCGCCGATCTGCCGCGCACCCACGACGTGGTGGCGATCGGCGATGTGGTGATCGACCAGATTCCCCGGCGGCGCCTCATGACGCTCTACCACGAGGATCCGGCGCTCGGCTTCGCGCTGCTCTGCCTCGCCACGCGGCGCATCCACGCCCTGGTCGAATTCATCGAGGATCTGCGCCGCCTGCCCCTGCCGGTCCAGCTCGCCAAGCATCTCCTGGCCATGGTGCGGCGCCGGCCCGCGGGCGAGGCCGTCACCCTGGTACAGGACGACCTCGCCTCCCTCTTCGGCGTCTCCCGCGTCTCGATCGGCAAGGCGCTCCGCCGGCTCGAGGGCGATGGCCTGATCGCGATCGGTTACGGCCGGATCGCGGTGCCGGACCGCGAGGCTCTCGCGGCCTGGCTTGCCGAACGCACGGTGCTCATGCCGCTCGATCCGGCCGGCCCGCCTCAGTTGGACCAATAGGCGTAAGTATCGTCGGCCGACCAGGGCCGGTTCAGCGGGTGGTCGATCGGCACCGGCGCCTCGATCAGGGCGGGCCAGTTCGGCGCCACCTGTTCCATCTGGAAGGCATCGAGCATGGCCTTCAGCTCGGCGACCTTTTCGGGATGTTCGGCCGCCACGTCCTTCTGCTCGGTCGGGTCGGTCTTCATGTCGAAGAGCCAGGCGCGGTCGGGGATCGATGTGACCTGAAGCTTCCAGTCGCCCGCCTGCACGACGATATAGGGGCCTGAGCGCCAGAACAGCCGGTCGTGCGGCCGGCCCTGGCGCCCGCCGGTGAGGAAGGGCAGGAGGTCGACGCCGTCGATCGTGCGGTCCGCCGGCAGGGCGGCGCCGGCGACCCCGGCGGCGGTGGCGAAGACGTCGAAATGGCTGATCGCGGCGTCATAGGTCGCACCCTGCGGCAGGTGGCCGGGCCAGCGCATGAAGAAGGGCACGCGGATGCCGCCCTCGAAGAAGGTGGCCTTCCAGCCGCGGTAAGGCTTGTTCAGGTCGCCGATGCCGACGTAATGGGCGCCGCCGTTGTCGCTGGTGAAAATCACCAGGGTATCGTCGTCGAGCCCGGCGGCCTTCAGGGCGTCGAGCACGCGGCCGACGTTGCGGTCGAGCGAGCGGATCAGGGCGGCATAGGTGCGCGCGGTATGGTCCTCGATGCCGGCGACCGCCTCGTAATCCTCCCGCGTCGCCTGCAAGGGCGTATGGGGCGCGTTATAGGCCAGATACATGAAGAAGGGCCGGTTGCGGTTGGCCTGGATCGCGGCCAGTGCCTGGTCGGTCAGGTAATCGGTCATGTGGCCCTGGGGACGGAACATGTCGCTGCCGTTGTAGCGCACGCCGTAGGGCAGGGCGGCCCAGAGGAAGAGGTCGATCGGATCGAAATCCTGATGCGCGTTGACGGCATCGGGATCGTCCGGGTCCATGAACAGGGAAGCGCCGGAATAGAAGCCCAGGGTCTCGTCGAAACCATGGGCTTCGGGCCGGAATTGCGGCGTCTCGCCCAGGTGCCACTTGCCGAGGTGGATGGTGTGGTAGCCGGCGCCGCGCAGGAGGTCGGCGATGGTGATTTCGCTCGTCGGCAGGCCCTCTTCCTCGAAGGGTGGCACCGCAGATTCACGTTCCTCGTGATAGATCGGCTTTACCGGGGCGGTGCTGTCGAAATGGCCGACGACGCGGGAAAAGCCGATCGGCGTCGGGGTGAATTCGAAGCCGAAGCGGGTCGGGTAGCGGCCGGTCATCAGGGCGGCGCGCGAGGGCGCACAGGTGGCGTTGCCGGCGTAACCCGCCGGGAAATTCACGCCTTCCTTGCCGATCCGGTCGATGTTCGGGGTCGGCACCCTGCCGCCGCCGTAGAAGGTGACATCGTTGTAGCCGAGGTCGTCGGCCAGGATCAGCACGACATTGGGCTGCTTGCTGCGCCCTTCCGCCGTCGCCGGGCCCTGCTGCCAGGCGACCGGGCGGTTCGGCCCGACGCTGGGCGACATGAAGCGGGCGATCATCAGGGTCAGGCCCTGGCGCCCGCCGATGGCGAAAAAGGCGCCGACCAGAACCGCGACCAGGAGGACCAGGGCGACGAGAAGGCGTTTCATGACGAAGATCCTTGGGCGGAAGGCGGCGCGTGACGCAGCACGGTGCGGAAGCCGATGTGGCCGGTCGTGGTGTCGCGGGCGGCGCCCAGGCGGGCGGCGGGCCGGGCGCGGAAACAGAAATCCTCGGAACAGAGGAAGGAGCCGCCCTTGATCACGGGCTCGCCCGTCGGCTCGCTATCCGCGGTCCACTGCCAGACGTTGCCGGCCATGTCGTAGAGGCCGTAACCATTGGCGGGATAACAGCCGACCGGGGCCACCTCCGCCCTGTAACCGTCGGCACCGGTATCGAGCAGGGGAAAGACGCCCTGCCAGACATTGGCCAGCGGGTGTTCCGGCGTCGACGGCGCGTCACCCCAGGGATAGCGCGCATGGGCGAGCCCGCCGCGTGCGGCATATTCCCATTCCGCCTCGCTCGGCAGGTCGCGGCCGAGCCAGCGGGCATAGGCCAGCGCATCCTCCCGCGCGACATGGACGACGGGCAGGGCGCCTTTGCCGCGGATCGAACTGCCCGGCCCCTTCGGGTGGCGCCAGTCGGCACCACCCACGATGCGCCACCATTGCGAAGGATCGTCCCGGTTCACCGTGCCCTCGGCGCCGACGAAAACGAGGGAGGAACCCAGCCGCTCCGCCAGCGTGACGTAGCCGGTGGCGGCGACGAAAGCGGCGAACTGGGCGTTGGTGACGTCGGTCGCATCGATCCGGAAGGCGGCCACCGCGACGCTGCGCGCCGGTCCCTCGCCCGGCAGCACCGGCCCTTCGCCGAGTTGGACCGTACCGGCGGGCAAGGCGACCATGCCGCTGGTGGGATCACCCGGGTCGGGCAGGGGCGGGGCGGCGATGCAGGTCCGTCCGGCGGGGGTCTCCAGCGCCTGTCGTCCGGCGACCCCGGCGAAGGCCAGGGCGGGCACGGCGAGCAGCAGGGCGGGCAGGGCGAAGCGCATCTCAGGCGCTCTCCGCCGCCTTGATCATGGCGTCTTCGATCAGCCACAACCGGTCCTGGCCCCAGGTGGAGATGGTACCGAAACGAAGCGAGGGCACGCCCCACAGGCCCTCGCCCACCATGGCCATGCGGTTCTCTTCCGCCGTGGCGCGCCAGGCGGGATCGGCCACGGCAGTGAAGGCGGGGCCGGCGTCGAGCCCGGCCCGTTCGATCAGCTGGCGCAGACCCGCGTCTTCGCCGGCGTCGATCCCCTCGGCGAAGACGCCTTGCAGGAAGGAGAGGGCGAAGGCGCGGCCCTTGTCGTCACCGAGGCTGAGGGCATGGGCGAGCACGGCGAGGCCGCGTTCGACCGGTCGGCCCAGGGGATCGGCGATCCGGCCGAAGGGCAGGCCCTCGCTGCTCGCCTCCCGCTTGGTGTCGCGCACGATATAGAGGCGCTTGGCCAGCGGCACCGGCAGGCCGCGCGTCACCATGGGCAGGACGAAGCGAAGCCGAAGCCGGGCGCCGTAATGATCCGCCAGGGCGAAGGCGCGCGGCAGCACGATGTAACTATAGGGAGAGCGGAAGGAGAAGAATAGTTCCAGCTCCCGACCCGCCAGCCGGCCCCGCAGCGTCTCGGGCAGGCGGAGGCGCGGCCGGGGATAGTGGGGCGAGGGGCCGGGACCGCGGGCGTCCAATTGGTCCAGTCGGCTTTCCAGGTAATGCAGCCGGTCGATGCCCCAATACCATTCGCCGCCATAGTGGAAGGTGGCGCCGAGATAGTGACCCAGCTCGTCCCGCAGCTTGGCGCCGGCCACGAGCAGGGGGGCCGGATCGGCCCCGCCGACCACACCCAGCGTCTCGCCCGCCCAGGCCGCGGCGGTGATCGCTGCCACGTTCTCGACGAAGCGCCCCTGGGCGATGGCGGTGGCCAGCCCGATATTGCCGGCGGCGGCGGCGGCCGGGTCCAGCGGCGCGGTCAGGTCGGGAACCGCCAGGCCGTAATGCCCGGCCAGGGCGGCGGCGTCGCGCCGGCCATAGGCTTCCAGCAGGGCGCGCTCGGGAGCGGCCCAAGCGGGCGGCGGCGGTACCAGATGGGGCTCGATCACCACGCCCCGCCGGGCCGCCAGCGCGGGCAGGGCGAGGGCGGCGAGCAGGGAATAGGGATCCTGGATCTCGTGGAAATAATGCACGACATGGGGCCGGCGCTTCAGCCGGCGCGCCAGTTCGTGCCACCGTCGGCGTCGCGCCGCCAGGCGCTCGCTGGTCATCAGGCCGGCGACCGTGATCGCGATACGCTTCTTCAAGGTCATGGGCGCCGTCCTAGAGCAGATGGTCCGTGGTCACGGTCTCGCCGCCCGCCGGCAGGGAATAGACCGAGCCGTCGCGGGCGATGTCGACCGCGCCCGAGAAGGCGTCGGCGACACCCCGGAGGAAGAGGGAATTCAGCAGCCGGCTCGCCAACGGCGGCGTGATATGGACGAAGACGAGCTGGCGGACCCCCGCCCGCGCCGCGATCGCCGCCGCCTGGACGGGCGAGGTGTGGTAATTCAGGATGTCGTGCATGACATGGCCGAGGTTGCCGCGCCCGGCCGCGTCCGCAGCCCCCTGCAAGACGCCGACCATTTCGGGCGACAGGGCTTCGTGCGACAGGAGATCGGCACCCGTCGCGAATTTCTCGACGTTCGGGCTCGCCTTGGTGTCGCCGCTGATCACCAGGCTGCGCCCCTTGTAATCGAAGCGGTAGCCGACCGCGGGTTCGACCGGGGCATGGTCGACCGCAAAGGCGGTGATCTTCACGCCGTCCTTGTCGTAGACCACGACGCCCTGGTCGCCGATCGGCGCCGGGAAGGGCATGGCGATGCCACCGGCGCCACCGGGTGGCGTCACCTCGGGCCCGTGGTGGGCGGTCCGGTAATGGTCGTCGAGGGAATAGGCCTGGTCGAAGCCGGCCACCACCGTCTCCACCCCGGGCGGGCCGTAGACCGGGGTCGGCGTCTTGTTGGCGGCGCCGGTCCAGCGCAGCATCAGGGCTTCGCCCAGGCCGTCGATATGGTCGGAATGGAAATGGGTCAGCAGGATCGCGGTGATCGCGCCGGTGCGCACGCCCATGCGCAGCAGGTTGCGGGCGCCGCCGGTGCCGGCGTCGACCATGAAGGCGGAACGACCGGCGATCACCAATTGGCAGGGGCCGGAACGCACCGGGTCCGGCATCGGGCCGCCGGCCCCGCAGACGACGAGATGCAGCCCGTCGGGCAGTGCGGCGATCCGGTCGGCCGCCATATTGGCGGCGGCGATCCGGGCGGCCAGGGCCAGCACGATGCGGTCGCCCGCGATCAGCCAGGCCGCGGCCCCGGCGACGGCGAGCAGGACGAGGGCGGAGACGAGGCCGCGCAGGAACCGGTTCATGTCGTGTCCTCCGGTTTCAGCGGGTGCCGAGCGCGCGGAGCGCGTCGGGCGTGAAATCCTCCGGCTTCACCTTGGCCTGCCAGTCCGGCATCTTCTCCTCGTTGGTCATGAGCGAGGCGAGGTAGCGGTCGGCCTGGAGGTCCTGGGAGGTTTCCATCGCGGGACCGCAGAAGGGCACGTCGTAGGAATTCACCACCGGCGCCTCCTGGAAACGCCACAGGTTGCCGCGGGTGTCGTAGAGGCTGGCGGCGACGAAGGCCCAGCTGTCCTCGTCCTGGAAGAACACGCGCTTTGCATAGATGTGACGCGCCCCTTCCCGGAGCGTCGCCTCGACGACATGGACGCGGTGGCGCTCGTAGCGGAGCGCCGCCGGGTTGATGTGGCCCTTGGTCAGCAGGTCCTTGTAGGGCATCAGTTTCAGGCGGTAGGCGTTGTAGCCGATGATCGCTTCCTGGTCCGGCTTCCGCGTGAAGTCGTAACGCTCGGGCGAACCGTTCATGACGTCGAACTGGTCGACCGTGGCGAGGCCGTCGGCATTGGTACCCGGCGCGTCGAAGGCGAGGTCGGGCGCGCGCAGCACGCGGCGGGTGCCCGGGTTGTATTGCCAGGCCTGGCGCGGGCCCTCCGCATCGTCGATATTGTCGTAGACCAGGGTGATCTGGCCGGACAGGCGGACCGGCGCCGTCGTCGTCGCCATATAGGTGATCCAGATATTCTGGAGCTGGCGGATGCCCTCGACATCGCCCGGCGCCCGCCGCCCCGGTCCCATCAGGTGGTTGATGCCTTCGTCGCGCATCTTCACGAGCTTGTAGTCGCCGGTGCTGGAAACCGCGGCGAGGGCGAAATTGCGCCGGAACATGAAACCGCCGCGCGGGCGCAGGCGGTGGTTCCAGAACAGCTCGATGCCGGTGGTGACGAAGGGGAAGGGAATGCCGATGGTTCCATCGACCATGCCCTTGCCGTCGGCGGTCAGCTTGGCCTGGGCGACGTTCCGCTTGGTGCCGTCATAGACCGCCTTCGGATAGGCGCAGCTCCGATGGCTCGGATAGACGTCGACGTGATAGGTCGGGTAGCGCTTCAGCATGGCGATCTGCCCCGCCGGCAGCAGGGCTTCGTATTTGCCGACGTCGGCGCCGGTGATGCTGAACAGCGGCTTTTCCCCGGCGAAAGGATCGGCCAGCGGCCCGCCCGGGACGTAACCTGCGGGCGGCGCGGTGATGCCGCCGCTCCAGGCCGGAATGGAACCATCGGCATTGCCGGCCTTGACGGCGCCGAGAGGGGTCAGGTCGCGGCCCAGCCTTTCGGCATCGTTGGCGGCATGGCCGTCGGAAGCGGCGAGGGCGAGGGCCGCCACGGCGGCGAACAGCGTCTTCATGGCGTCGGTCCTTCCGGGCTCAGAACTGATAGCTGAGGGACACGCCGACGAAATCGCGGTCGGACGTGATGTTCTGGCGCCCGCCACCGAAGGACAGGGCGTAGTTCACTTGCAGCCGCCAGTCGATCATGTAGTCGAACTGGAGGTAGAAATTCAGGTTGTTGACATGCTCGACGAAGCCGCCGGCCAGCGGCGTGTTGCCGCCGAGGCCGATGGTATGGGCGATGCCGGCGGTCACGTTCAGGTTGGGCGCCACGTCCGGATAGAGCGCCTGGACGATGGTGGTGAGCCCGCCCGACCAGGCCGTGGCATATTCCTCCTTGTAACGCAATGCATCCTGTTCGTAACCGGTACCGGGCGTGCGATAGGTGCCGGGCGCGTCGAAGGCGAGCACCGAAGAGTCCGGAATGTCGACATGGATGAGGCCGCCTTCCATGATCCAGGTGACCCCGGCGGCGCCCAGCATGCGGGAAATGAAGTCGCTCTCGGCGAAGGCCTGGGTCGCGCGCAGGATGAAGGTCAGCACGTCGTGGCGCCGGCCGATGGTCGAGACCATGCCGGTCCGGTCCGTGTTGGTGCCGAGCTGGGTCGGGCCGGCCAGCGGCAGTTCCGAAAGGCCGTTGATGAAATCGCTGATCCAGGTCGTCTCGTCGATATTGGCCGGCACGTCGGTCTTGAAGGAAACCTCGCCATTGAGGGCGGTGCCGGTCGCTTCCAGCTTGGTGTTGAAGCTCAGGCCAAAGGCGTCGATGTCGGTCGGATAGGTGAGGACGAAGCGGCTGTTCCGCGCATTCGCCTGGACCGGCGCCAAGGGGTTGAGCCCCGGAACCTGGGTGATCACGCCCTGCAGGGCGGAGCCGCCGTTGGCGACCCCCTGTGGCGGGATGAAGGGGCCGAGCACGGTGGCGACGCCGGGCGGCAGACGCTGGTAATCCGCGGCCGAAGGGCCGCAGACCGTGGGCACCGGCACCCGGCTCGCGTAATGCACATAGTAGAAGCCGAATTCGGTGTCGTTCAGTTCCGGCGCGTAATAGCGGAAGGCGAGGCCGAAATTGTCGAAGGCACCGCCCGGATAATCGTCGTCCTCGCGCGGGATCGAGACCAGGGTGGTGTCGGGCGCATATTCGTCGTAGTCGCCGCCCACACCGATGCCGCGCCCGCCCGGCCCGGCGAAATCATTGGTGGCGAAGAAGGTACCCGGCACTTCGGTGCGGAACGGGCGGAAGCTGAACTGATAGAAGGCTTCCATCGAAAGCCCGCCGCCCAGGTTATAGCTGGCGAAGAGCGCGGGCACCGGGATCAGCGCGTCGCGCAGCTCCGAACCCGGCACGCGCAGCTTCGAGGTGTCGAGCGGGTTGATCACATTGATGCCGTTCTGGGTCACCAGCGCTTCGCCCCAGATGATCGTCTGCTGGCCGAGGCGGACGGTGAGGCGGCGATCGAACAGGTCGAAATTGCCGCGCAGATAAGCGTCCTGCAGCTCGACGGAGCCCGCGGCGGCATCATGGGCGCGGGGCGACAGCTCGCCCCGGTAGTCGCGCGCGGCCGAGCCGTTGGCGGCCAGGTCGTTGTGGTCGAGCAAGGCGTCGTAGAGCGCCGTGCCGCGGAGGTAGAGGGCGAAATCGCGCCAGGTCGCGGTCAGTTCCGAACTGAGCCGCATCGGCGTCGAGACGAAATCATAGCGCTCGAAATTCAGGTTGCCGTCGTCGGTGTTGCAACTCGTGTTGGGATATTGTCCGCCGTTGGCGACGCAATAATTGCGTGGGTTCTGCCCCTCCATGCGGATCTGGGCGCCGACGCTGAGCGCGGTCACCACGGTCAGGCTGACTTCGCCCAGTTCCGCCTCATAGGCCGCCGATGCGACCGGCATGAGGGCGCAACCGCCGAGGGCCCCCGCGAAGGCCCGCCACTTCTTCCCCTGCCCCATGCGCCTCCCCCGGCGTCAAACGCGATTTCCGCGCCTTCATTAATCGAAGACATTAATGAAGGCCATCAATCCGTGCAAGGGAAAGTGTCACGGCGAGTCACGTCTGTCTTGCAAGAAATAATGTATTCCATTATCCCATAGGTGATAAGGGACAGTGGCCGGCAGGTGGTGATGCGGGATTCGGCAGACGGAACGGACAAGGCGAGAGGGCGGCGCACCGGTCGCAAGCCCAAGGCCTCGGCCGCGGAGGCGCCGGCCCCGAGTGGCCGCGAGGCGATCATGGCGAGCGCGCTTCGCCTGTTCGGCGAGCGCGGCTTCGAGGGCGTGCGCACCGCCGAGATCCTGGACGCCGCCGGCCAGCGCAACCAGACGGCGCTGCAATATCACTTCGGCTCGCGCGAGGGACTCTATCACGCCATCCTGCTCCAATATCTGAAGCCGATCGACGACCGAAGGCTCGCCATCGTCAATCCGCGCGGACTGGCGGAACCGAATGCCAGCCTGAACACCTGCCTGCGCGCCATGGTCGATCCCCTGATCGACGAGGTGGGCGAGGGGGACGAGGGCCTCGCCTATCTCCGCTTCCTCCGCCAGTTCACCTCGCGCCCGGGCTTCGACATCCTTCGGGTCTCGCGCACGCTGAATTATCCTGGCATGAACACCCTGGTGGCGGAGATGCACCGCCATCTGGCCGCCCTGCCGGCGGAGCGTCACGGCCTCGCCATCAGCCTCGCCCTGCAGATCACGGTGGCCATGCTGACCACCTGGAAGCTCGAAAATCCGGACCTTTACGACCGAGAGAGTTTCATTGCCGCGACCATCGCGACCTGCCGCGCCCTGATCCGCAGCCTGACCGCGACGGCACCGGAATCCGGCTGAGCCCGCGACGACGGCAAGAAGAACCTGGAGGGGAGAAGGGCGGAAGCTCCATGGGGCGTTGACCTCGCCCCATTGCTCGGAAGCGGCGCCTTCGCCGCATTGGCCGCGTGACGGCAAGGGAAGAAACCATGATCGACCTCTATACCGCCCCCACCCCCAACGGCTGGAAGGCTTCGGTCACGCTCGAAGAACTGGGCCTGCCCTACGAGGTCCATGCCGTGAACATCATGGCGGGCGAGCAGAAGACGCCGGAATTCCTGGCCATCAACCC
>Ga0265297_10003127_pt1 | contig 30931 bp, 32 predicted proteins | sample Munlanlwell13791_FD_192502 | JGI IMG/M metagenome (GOLD analysis project Ga0265297, IMG submission 192502) | Leachate microbial communities from a municipal landfill in Southern Ontario, Canada - Leachate well 137-91 | ecosystem: Engineered > Solid waste > Landfill > Unclassified | place...
GGGATACTTTTAGTTATCATTGGATTTGGTGCGATAGCGGGATTGGCATTTCCCGCATTGAGCGATCCGAAACATGCCGGCAGAAGCGAAGATCGAAGAGTTGTCGATTTCCCCTTTTTAAAGGGGGAAAAATCGGAACTCATATTGGTCTATTTCGGCTATGTAGGGTGTACCCGTATCTGTACTCCGGCGTTGAACGATTTGTCCGGAATTGATGAGGAGATACGAAAGAAGGGATTTAAACACATTCCGTCCGTATGGTTTGTCAACATGACTCCCCAGATGGATGCTTCGTCGGTGCAAAGCTGGGCGATCCATTTTAACGAACGGTTCAAATCGTACGCTCCCACAGACAAGGAGCTTCAAGAGATGGTACATACCCTCAATCTGGTCTACACGAAAATGGGTGTGGAAGCAGAACATATGCCGTATCTGTATTTAATACAAAAAAATGCTGAGAGATATGAGTTGGTCTATATCTATACCTCTTCGCCGTACAATCGATCGTTAATTTTAGAAGACATAGGAGCGTTACAGTGAATCTGAAATTTCTTTTCCCTGCACAGGATTCGACACTCAGTTCTGAGATAAAAGAGAGATTGAGAGTTGATTTTATCAAAGCGGACAAATTTATGCTCGTTATCGGGATTCTTGCTTTCCTGACGGTGGCTTTTATCACGTCGATCCGATATTCGACCTATCAATTCGGACTGATTAACGGAGCGGTAGCTCTGGCTTTGATCGTTGCCGCCTATTTGGGTTTTCGAGGGACAACGCTCGGACGCAGCATCATCGGAGTCGCGCTCACCATTTTCCCGATGATTATGATCCAGCAGCAGCTCGGGATGATCGAGATGCATTTCGCACTGTTCGTTATCGCGGCATTTTTGGCGATTTATAAAGATATAATCCCTATTTTGCTGGCTACGGTCGCGGTCGCGTTTCACCATATTCTCTTTTTTATCCTTCAGTTAAATCATGCGAGCATGTTCGGTTTAGATGTTATCGTATTTTCAAGCGGATGCGACATCTGGATTTTATTGACCCATATCGTTTTGTTTGCGGCACAGGTTGTCGGGTTGGTTTACATCATCGTTACAAAATCACATCAATTTATCCAAAGCAACAAGCTTCAAATCCAAGCGGACAATAACGTCAAAATGCTTGAAGAGGGGATTCGTGAAGATGCCATGATGGTAAACGAAGCCGTCAGTATCGCCGCTGAAGTCTCAAAAGGGATGATTGAGCGGACATTAAGCGCCAATCCTTCGAATCCTCAGCTCAAAGAGCTTCGGGAAGTATTTAACAGTATGCTGGGGGCCTTGCGTCAAATGGTGGGTCAGGATCTGCAGGAAATCATCCGTGTCGTCGAATCGTACGGTAAGCTCGATTTCACTCAGCGGATCACTAAAAGCAGCGGAAAAATAGAGCAGCTGGTCAATAGTTTAGGCGATGATATCGCCGCAATGCTGCGTACGAGTCTGAGTAACGGTACGTCAATGGAAGAGAATGCCCATCGTCTTCAAAAGAATGTCGAAGAGCTGGATACCGCATCTCAAAAACAGGCAAGCGAGATTCAAAAAACGGCGTACGAAGTTGATCGAATGACGCAAAGCGTGGGAGACGTTCTTCAAAGAACGCAAGAGGTGATACGCCAATCCGATGATATCAAAATGATTATCACCATAATCGGAGATATCGCCGAACAAACCAATCTCCTTGCCCTTAACGCCGCAATCGAAGCGGCGCGCGCCGGGGAACACGGAAGAGGATTTGCCGTGGTAGCCGATGAAGTACGCAAATTGGCCGAACGTACTCAAAAATCGCTTTCGGAGATCAATGCGAACGTCGGTATATTGATCCAATCCATTACCGACATCGGCGATGCGATTGAAGGTCAGGCCAAAGGGATCAATGAAATCAATCAGATCGTGGCGGGCTTTGAAGAAGAGACGAAAAAGAATGCCGATATCGCTAAAAATACCGATGATATCGCCAATGAAGTCTTTGTTATGGCCGATCGTGTTTTGAGCGATGTCAAAATGAAAAAGTTTTAAAGGTGGAACAATAAATGAATATGATTTTTTTGATTCACAAATTTAATGTTATAATAATTGAATTTATCGTCATGTCAGGAACGCGGGAATGAAATCATACACAACGTACAAACAGCTTATCGCTAAAACGGTCATACTCTCGCTGGTGACCAGTTTGGCCGTTGCATTTTTGTACGGCGTGTATATCAAAAAGCAGGCGATTGACGACCTCGCCCGCGTGGATGCGCGTAAAACCAGCCGTTTGGCATTTGAAGCGCTTTATTCGGCCATGGAAAAAGGGTGGAGTAAAGAAGAGCTTGACGCGATTATCGTCCGCTTGAATAAAGTTGAGCCGCAAATGCGGATCAGCGCCTATCGCAGTCCCATCGTTGCGGAGCTTTTCGGGGACCGGACGATAGACAAACAGGTTCGTGAACACGATCCGATGGTCGCACAGGCGATGCGGGGGAACGAGATATTGACCGGTGAGGACGATATCCGCTACCTTTATCCGATCGTCGTTAACCAAGAGTGTATCAAATGCCATACCAATGCAAAAGTCGGAGACATTAACGGCGTTATTGACGTCCGCTTTCCGGTTGCAAACCTAAAAATATCGTTGACGACGATGATCAACTCGTTTATCATCTTTTTTATCCTCTTCACCGTCATTATTTTTGCCGTTTTGTATTACAAACTCAATTCATTGTTGGTTCAGCCGATCAAGCAATTTATTCTGATGATCCAGGATATTATCAGCAACAATGACATGGCGAAACGGATCAGCCTCAATACAAAGATTTTAGAAGTCAAAAATATCGAGAATTATTTCAATAAAATGCTCGATTCGATTCAAGACTATTATGAAAAACTCCAGGAACTCTCTGATCGCGATTATTTGACCGGATTGTATAACCGAAGAAAGTTCGAAGAGTTTTTGAGCTACGAGGTAAAACGTTCGCTCCGCCACCGCCATAAGTTTACGGTGCTTATGATCGATTTGGACAATTTTAAATATATTAATGATACCTACGGGCACGCATCGGGAGATTTGGTACTCAAAGAGGTGACCGATATTTTCGGATCCAAACTGCGTAATGCCGATATTATCGCCCGTATCGGAGGAGATGAGTTTGCCGTTATTTTGCCGGAAACATCGTATGAAAACGGGTATGCGGTCGTCGAAAAACTGCGTGCATCTCTTGAAGCGACGCCGATTTCGTTGATGTTCGATCAGGTATCGTTAACGGCGAGTTTCGGAATCGCGGAATATCCTGAACAGGGTGAAAACATAGAGTCGCTTCTTACGGGATCGGATTTAGCGATGTACAAGGCCAAACGGGCCGGAAAAAATACGATTGCCCGTGCCGATCAGAGCGATCAGGAGATGGCAAGCGAGATTCAGAAAAAAGGGGAGTTTCTCCGCCGTGCCATCGATGAAGACCGTATTGAGCCGTTTGTTCAGCCGATTTATAACGTACGAAACGGTGAAATATTCGGTTATGAGGTATTAGCACGTATTCGTGACGGCAAGCGCTATATGGCGGCGGGGCAGTTTATCGATGTTGCGGAAAGCTTAGGGTTTGCGTCGAAGATCGATCAGATTATTCTGACAAAAGGATTGCATGCACGAGAAGAGAAAGGATTGTGGAATAAACGCTTTTTCTTTAATCTTTCAACCAAAAGTCTCTTCGGTGACACTTATGTCGGTGTTATTGAAGAGCACTATAAACGCGCTCCTCTTCCTAGCAGAAATACGGGGGTAACGATCGAAATCTTGGAACGCGAAGCGATTCATAACGTCAACGGATTGATGGATATCATTGAGCAGATGAAACAAAGAGGGATTAGTTTTGCGCTGGATGATTTCGGTTCAGGATTTTCATCCTTTGTTTATCTCAAATATTTCGATACCGATTTTGTAAAAATTGACGGTGAGTTTGTCAAAAATATCGTGGTCAATGAAAAAGACCGTATTTTTGTAAAGCATATACACCAAATCGCTAAAGAGTTCGGAAAAGAGACGATTGCCGAATATGTCGAAGACGAAGAGACACTCGCTATTCTAAAAGAGATCGGTGTCGATTACGCGCAGGGCTTCCACCTGGGCCGCCCGCATCAATTGAGCTAACTCTTTAGCTCAAAAGTTTTTTAGCGCATTCGTTGATCCGTTTTCCGTCAGCCTGAGCACCGAGTGCTTTGGATGCGCCTCCCATGACTCGGCCGATATCTTTCATTGTTTCGGCACCGGTTTCTGTAATAATGGCGCGAATGGCATTTTCCAGTTCTTCGTCACTCAGCTGTTTGGGCAAATACAGCTCAAAAATAGCCGCTTCGGAAGCCTCTTTTTCATATAAATCTTCCCGTCCCGCATCACGGTACTGGCTCATTGCGTCATTGCGCTGTTTTACCTGTTTTTGGATAATCTTAATAATATCTTCATCGCTGAGTTCTTTGCGTTCATCCACTTCGATTTGTTTCATAGCGCTGCTTAGAAGACGAAGAGCATCGCGTAACGGAACATTTTTCTCTTTCATCGCGGTTTTGATGTCATTGTTGATTTGTTCTTTTAAACTCATATCTATCCCTTGGAACTATTTTTGCTTATTATAGCCAAATATCATTTGGATGGAATAATGCGCATAACCCTTTATTTATCATTTTTTTCTGCGTCGTTGTTGCTGAGCGGTTGTACTGCACGTTTGACAGAACCGGAAATCACATTTGCCCCTCCAAAATATGTCGAAGAGATGCCTTCACGTGAAGAAGAGAACAGTTTTGTCGCCCGCGGGAGTCTGTTCGGTCAGGGGGACAGTCCTCTTTTCTCCGATCATAAAGCAATGCATGTAAACGATGTGGTAACGGTTGTGATCTCGGAGACGGCAAGCAGTTCGAATGTCGGTAATAAAGCCCTTTCCGAGTCTGATACATTAGGCTTGAACGGTGGCGTATTCACTTCGGTCGGAGCAAACTCGACGGTTAATTCGGCGGCCAATAAATTGAACGGATTATCGAATATCGGGTTCACCGGCGGATCGACCTCTTCGTATGCCGGAACCGGCAGTGCCACTAAAAACGCTTCGTTCACGACAACGGTTTCTGCCCGAATCGTCAAAGTAATGTCGAACGGAAATTATTTTATTACCGGGCGTCGTGAAATCATGGTGGACGATCAAAAACAGATTATGCAGCTAAGCGGCGTTATCCGTCCGTATGACATCGATCAAAATAATCAGATTAATTCGGCAAAAGTGTCCGATGCCAAAATCCTATATGCCAATGAAGGGGATGTCGATCGCTCAACTCAGCGTGGATGGGGAAGCAAACTGGTCGAGGCGGTTTGGCCGTTTTAAGCGTTTTTTTTTCACTTAAGTTAATTTATCGGCTACTATGTTAACATAAACCTTTGATACCTTTATAAGTGCTGAAAGAGGTTATGATGAAACAGTCCGATATTTCTTACACACAAACTCCCGAAGAACTTTATTCTGCGCTAAAGAGTTCACCGTTGGGCATAGAAGTAGATGAAGCACATAAACGTCTTCAGCACTATGGCTACAATACATTGAAAGAAGAGGAACGCTCTTTTTTCGCAATTTTTTTAGGACAGTTTCAAAGCCCTATTGTCGTCATTTTAATTGTTGCGGCAGTATTGTCCTTGGTAATGGGACATCGTACCGACAGTATGATCATCATGGGTATCCTTATCATCAATAGTCTGTTGGGATTTTTTCAGGAATACCGGGCTGAGACGTCGATCCGGGCATTGAAAAAATTGACTGAAACTCATGCCCGTGTATTACGTAAAGGGTTGGAAGCAACGGTTCCTTCCGATGAGATTGTTCTTGGAGATGTCCTTATATTGGGGGAAGGTGACCTGATTCCAGCGGATATACGGCTTATTGAATCATATGGCTTGCAAGCTGACGAAGCGATTCTAACGGGAGAATCGGTTCCGAGTTCCAAAGAGGCAAACGGTGTCCTCTCGATCGAGGCACTTCCGTATGAACGTAACAATATGCTCTTTTCCGGAACGCACATTATTAAGGGGACGGCTAGAGGGATCGTTACCGCGACGGGAGAAAATACCTATTTGGCTTCCATTGCACAGAGTGCACGAGAACAATCGCCCCATTCACCTCTCACGCGCTCGCTGACTATATTTTCCAAACGTTTAATTATTGTTTTAATTGGAATTCTTATTCTCGTAGGGATTGTCGGGATAGTTCAGGGGCGAAGCAGTACGGAGATGGCTTCAATTTTGATTGCCGAACTGGTTTCGGCGGTTCCGGAGGGATTGCCGATCGTCGTGACCCTCATTTTGGCATTGGGTGCATATCGGCTTAGCCGCCATAAAGTACTTGTTCGTCATCTCCCCTCCGTTGAGGCATTGGGCAGTGCATCGGTGATTGCCACCGACAAAACAGGGACCATTACCGAAGGATTTTTATCGGTTCGTCAGGTGGAAGCACTGAATAATGAAGAATTGAAAATGTGTGCCGCATTGTGCAACGATGCCACTGAAGAACGAGGGGATTCGGTGGAAACCGCATTAGTCCGATGGATCGGTGATGAGTATAGGTCGATTCGAAAAGAGCATTCCCGTATCTTTTATCACCCGTTTGACCCAAAATCCCGTTTTATGGCTACCATCAATCAAAACAAAGAGAAAGAGCGTTTGTATATTAAAGGGGCGTACGAAGCCCTTAAATCTATGGCGCTCAATCCTAACGACGAATTGGAGAGGCTCGATCATGCTCATGATGAAATGGCGTCCATGGGACTTCGCCTTCTTGCGTTTGGGATCAGCGATGAAAAATGGGAAGATGTATCGTCATGGAATATTCGCATCGTCGGCCTGATCGGCTTTGCCGATGCGGCAAAAAGCGGCGTCGCCGAAGCGGTCGCTCAAGCGCAGGAGGCGGGAGTCCGTGTTGTGATGGTGACGGGTGATAATCCGATAACGGCTCGGGTTATTGCCGGCGAGGTCGGAATATGGAAAGATGGTGACACTATCCTCAGCGGAGGAGATATTGAAAGAATGGAGGATGAAGAGCTTTATGGTGCTTTGTTGGGAAGTACAGTGATCGCTCGCGCACTTCCGGAACATAAATATCGAATTGTTAAGCTCCTTCAGGAACATAGTGAAATCGTCGCGGTAACCGGGGACGGAGTAAATGACGTCCCGGCTCTCAAAGCGGCTGATTTGGGCATTGCGATGGGAAATGGCAGTGAAGCGGCGAAATCGACGGCAAAAATGGTGATAACGGATAATAATCTCGGGGTTATTGTCGATGCGATACGGCAAGGGAGGATCATTACCGCCAATCTCCGAAAAGTTATTTTTTATCTTCTCGCCACCTGTTTCGATGAAATTCTCCTGATCAGCGGGGCGATCATTATGGGACTTCCGCTACCGATCCATCCGACACAAATCCTTTGGGTAAACATTGTAACCGACGGGGTAACGGATAAGACGTTTCCGATGTGCCGTGAAGAGGGGAATGTGATGAAAAAAATTCCGAGACGGCTGGAAAGACAGTTTTTTGATCGCTGGCAGGTGGCGAGGATCGGATGGGTTTCCGTTATCAACGCATCGGTGACACTGGCCGTGTTTTACCATCTGCTCCGTGAAGGATACAGTTATGAGACGGCACTTACGGTATCGTTTTGCATTATTGTGACATCGCAGTGGGTCAACGGAATTTTGGCGCAAAAAGAGGAAGAACCTTTTTTCTACAATGTCCGTAGGAGTATAACGATCAATCCGACCATCTGGATCGGAATCGGAATCGGACTGGTACTTCAGGTTGTCGCCCTTTATGTCGTTCCGGCATGGTTCCATGCCGTCTCTCCGGATGGGGAAATGCTCGCCTGGATCGGCGCGGCTACCGCTATGGTTTTTATATTGATCGAAAGTTATAAATGGTTGGAATGGGGCTTGAAAAAGTGGATAAAAAGGGAAGAGAACCGTAAAGTCCTCAACGTATCATCTGCATCGGGTCGATGTGGGCATTGCGCTGGGTAACCTGGAACATTAGCTCTTTACCTGCACGACCGATAATTGAGCCTTGTTTAAGACGTTTACCCACCTGTACGGTAGGGGCTATGACGTTTAGATGGGCATAGATGGTATGCAGTCCGTTATCGTGTTCAATAATAATGACATTTTCAAGCATAGCGGTCGGTTTGGCCAGAATGACTTTGCCGTTTAGTACCGATTTAACTTTGGCATCACTTTCTGTCGGACGCAGCGAGACGGAGTCGTTGAAAATTTTAATGCCGTAGATCGGATCGGTATACGGGCCGAACCGTTTGGTGACGACATACCCGTCCAGCGGAGCGATGGTCCGCTCACCCGAATAGGCCGCAACGGTAGAAGGACTGTACTGTGCCACCGCTTGCCGCACGTCTGCCGGAATCGGCTTGCTTCCGGGTTTTTGAAGAGGAGGCGCTTTTTTAGGTTTAAGAGATTCTTGCTTGATAATATTGAGACTGGCAAGGGTGTTTTGAAGCGAACGCTGCTGATTGAGAATCTTATCCAACGATTTTTTATATTCGTTTTTGTCTTTTTCGAGTTTGGCTATCGCTTTTTCATTCTCTTTTTTAGTTTCCAGGACTTTGTTTTTTTGCTGGTCGATAACGGCTATCGATTTTTTAAGAACAGTCGTTTGGGATGCGAGTCCGTTAATCTTTTCATTATTGGCAACAAAAATAGCGTTGAGATCTTTGATCTCCTGATTGATCTGTTTAAGGTGAAGTTTTAATGCCTCTTCGGTGATGATGGCGTCGGCCTCTTTTGCCCGGTCGTCGCTGATCAATAATGAAATAGAGGTATTGCGCGCAATGGCGAAAACCAGCCGCTGCTCTATTTCATTTTGGGTTTTGATCAGGAAGTTTTGCTGTGTTTCCAGCCCTTTAAGGGTTGATTTGTTGGATTGATAGATCGTCTCTTTGGATTGAAGTTCTTCGACCAGAGAGTTAATATGTTCTTGTTGGGTTCCGACAATCTGGCGCTGCTTTATGATTTTAGAGGCTGTCTCTTCCAGTTTTGCATTGAGCGTGGAATAGGTCTGTTTCGTTTCAATGAGTTTTTTGGAGGTGGTTTTGATTTTTTCATCGATTTTTGCCGAATACAGCGATACCGAAAGAAATGCAATGAGAACAAGGGAAAAAGAGGTTTTCATTTATTCCTCTTCTTCGCTTCCGATTACGATTGTCAACGTCAGAATAATCGATACGCCCAGTGCGATTAAGAGTGAACGGAAGCCGTCATGGATGAAATCGAACAGCTGAATGCTGATCCCCACCGTACGGAGCAAAAGGTCCATCCATCCGTATTGGTCGATCAGGAAAAAAGCGAGACACAAAACGACGGTCGCGATAATGGCATCGACGATGGCAAGACGAAACAGTACCGCGGAACGGAGCCAGACGGGCGCACCGAAAAGGGCCATAATGGACATTCTATCGGCATGTTGAAACTGCCAGAGGCGCATCTCTTTGAGAATCAAAAGCGACGTAACCGCCGCGATAGCGATAGAGAAAATCTGAACGACGTCTTTAAACAAAAGCATCAGCTTATAAACGGTGTCGTGGGTCTGGGCATACCCTTCAACCCGTTCGATAGCCGGATTTTTTTCGAGTTTTTTCTGAAGTTTTTGTATCTCTTCGGGAGTCGGGAAACGGCTCAGATAGACGCGGTAAAATTTCGGCAAAGTGAGTTTCAATAGGTCAAGATTTTTTTTCGTCATCTCTCCTTGAAGACGCTTGAGCACCTGATCGGTCGCGATCGGCTCGCTCCGCTCGATAATCGAATCCATCGCTTTAAAATCTTCCGGTTTGAGAACTTTATTGGAAACGACGACAATGGAGTAATCGTTTTTCAGGCGGTTCTCATACGCGCCGATCGTCCGATCGACCGCAACGTATATCTGAACCGAAAACAAAACGGTAAAGAGGGCTATGATGAGTGAGATATGATTTTTAAGAGACTTCATGAATATTCCCCATCTCAATATGATAATGTTTGTACGGAACCTTTATGGAAGAGGGAATACGGTGGGTTACGACGACGACGGTCGTTTTGAGCTGGGTATTTGCCCCCTCCAACAGATTCCAGATCACTTCGGACGAATATTCGTCCAAATTTCCGGTCGGCTCATCCGCCAGGATTAGGATAGGGTTGTGAGCGAGGGCACGCGCCATGGCGACACGCTGCTGTTCTCCTCCTGAGAGTTCAGGGGGGTATTTACCCGCCTGATGGATCAGTTTAACATGGCCTAGGAGCTTTTGCACCTGAGGTCCGCTGATGTCTTTGGTATAGCCTGAGATGATAAGCGGAAGCATGACGTTTTTCTCTATCGTCCACTCTTTGATCAGCTTATAATCTTGGAAAACGATTCCGATATGCCGTCGCAGAAAGTTGAGTTTCGAGGTGCTGATACGGTTCATCTTTACCCCGCCGACCATCAGCGCTCCCGCGCGCGGTTCAATCGCACCGTAGAGCGACTTCAGAAGAGTCGATTTACCGCTTCCGCTGGCACCGGTGACAAAAACAAATGCCCCCGCATCGATCGAGAAACTGGCTTTGCTGATGATGGTTTCAAACTCTTTGTACGAGAGGGAGAGGTTTTCTGCAATAATAACTTTATCCATGGATCAACTCGTCTAATAGGATGTGGGCTTTGAGATTCGCGGATGAGCGGACGGGAAATGAAGGGTAATACCGAGCCGTGTTATTTTCGATCAAAACATAGGTACTCTCAGGGCGATCGAAACTCCCCATCGCCAGACGGATCATACTGCCGTTTTTACCGACGGTGAAGGTGCGCTCGACATGCAAAAATCCCCAGTCGCGTTTGTAGGTCTCTGTGGAGAGACGGTCGATAATTTTCGGATCGACCGCACCGCCGGAGAATGAAAAATTTCCGATGATATCGGGTTCGGGAGACTCTGCTTCGCAGGTGAAGGTGACGTCGTAGATGTTTTTTTCCATCTTTTTCCAGCGATCTTCATATTTGCTTACGATTGCGATCTCTTGGTTTTTTCGGACATCAAACCGGCTGACGGCAGGCGAGCTGAACGTCTCTAGGGCAAAACGGTAGTAGTTTTCGCTGTCGGTGCGCAGTTCCAGCGTACCGCCGACGCGCAAGGCACGTTCGGATTCTTTCAAAAACGCTTCGGAGATAACGCGGCGGTGCGGTTTTTTATCCCACGGAACCGGAAAATGGACGTAGATTTTGCCGACGATGTTGGAGGGGACGAATTCCAAAAACAGCCGTGCGTCGTAATCGATGATCATGATGTTGGTGAGGTTTTGAATCACGATCTGCTTGAGTGCCTGCTCGATGGAAGGTTTATGAATCTCCAGCCCGATAAACAATACGTCGGGATTGGCAGCTGCCTGATGGAGCAGATGGCGGGCGGAGCCGAAGCCTACCTCGATGCGCACTTCCCGCTCACGCGGAAAATTTTCGGCGAAATAGGAGATGGTTTTGAGGGCATCGTGCGTTTTAAGATGGGTATTTTCCGGTGCGTTGTCGACATTGGAATCGAGGATAGGGGATGCAGAACACTCCGCATACGCCAGCAACGCGTGCTTGAGGATGAAATTAGGCGATGGACGGGTAATCTTATCGCTTTTGAGAAGTTTTTTTGCGCCGTTTTTATAGACCAAAAAGAACTCTCTGCCCTTATAACGGGTCGCGATCAGTGCCCCCTCATCGGGATTTTTGTAGTCCGCTTGGAATAGAAATTCAACCTCGCCGCATTGCGTCGGATAGGTGAGGGGGTTAAATGATTCGAGATTTAAATGCGGCATTCGTTATTTGGCCTCATAGCTGAGTTCGATAGCTTGCGTCGGAAGCGAACGGATACCGTTCTTGTCGACGCTTACAATCTCATACAGATAGCCGGTATCGGGTTTGATATCGGTATCGCGGAAGCTGGTTTCGGTGATGTTGTTGATATCGATAGTCTCGCGGGTGACCCAGCTCGTTTTCGTTGTTTTGATAACGGTATAGCTGAGGGTACGCGGATCGGTATTCTTCCATTGCAGCTCGACCACTTTATTGTTTATTTTTCCCTCATAGGCGATCGGCGTCTGAGGTTTTGAGAGGGTCGAACCCTGTGTCGCGACGGAGGGCTGGAGGCTCTCTAAACCGTCTTTGTCGACCGCGGTGATTTTATAAAAGTAAAATTTCCCGTCTTCGGTGATTTTGTCGGTAAAGGTAGTGGTTTCGAGTTTGACGTAGTATTCAAACTTTCCGTTCGGCGTCGAAGAGCGGTAAATGTTGTAGTGGCTCAAATCGCTGATCATACTCGCCTCCCACGTCAGCGCAATAGCGCGTGGAAGATCGTTGGTCGAGGTGATGTTGTGTATTTCGGGAGGGAGCGGTTTGGTGATGATTTTGCTCTCTTCGCTCGCTTCGGTCGTGAGTTTGTCGAACGTCGTCGCTTTGACGTGATACAGATACACCTGTCCGTCTTTTAAATCATGGTCGATGTATTCCGCATTCAGCCGTCCTGAAACGGTAGCGATGGCGTTCCATTTTTGTTCGGTTGCATCTCTTCGTTCGACGATATATCCGTTGATTTTGCCGTTCGGATGCGGACGCCAGAGAAGTTTGGCACTGCGGGGCATATTTCCGACCGCTTGAAAGAAGCTGACCGGAGCGATCATCGGCTGGGTTGCGACGAGCATGGTTTCACTCGCGACCGATTCCGTCCCCTCTTTGGTGATGGCTGAAAATCGGTACTGGTACTCGCATCCGGGTTTGAGATCGCTGTCGACGAAATGGGTAGCGAAACGGCTGTCAATCGTCGCGATACGCTGAAGTTTCTGATCTTCGGCACCCGGAGTGTTGCGATAAACGTAATAGCCGCTGATATGCGGATCTTCGATCAGTTTCCACTCAAACGCGATCGACGTGATATCGGCGATAAAACCGTTTAACGACGGGGTAGGAAGGGATGAGTCGATCGTAACGGTTTTCTGTGGTGTGACAGGCTGAGGAGCACAGCCGCTAAAGAGACTCAGTGCTAAAGAGGCGCTCAATGCGTAGCGGATCGATGAGTTCATGCAGTTCCTTTGAATCAAAATGTTTAGTTAAATAATCTTCCATCACGTCTGCTATCGGAGCGGTGAAATTCACCCTCTCTAAGGTCGTCGGATGGGTAAAATAGAGGTTATAGGCATGAAGCAAGATACGTTCCATTTTATCGCTTTTTGCCGAAGTTCCGTAGAGGTGATCACCGATGATATGGCGGCTTATCGACTCCAAATGAACCCGTATCTGATGGGTCCGTCCGGTGTAGAGTTTGCAGGCGATCAGCTCTTCGGTCTCATCATGGCTTGGGAGAAGTTTGGCAAATGCCGTTTTGGCATTTTTCCCGCTCTCGCTGATGGCCATTTTGAGGCGGTTGTTGGCGCTTCGTCCGATAGGGCGGTCGATAACGGTGATGGTCTCTTTCATTGCGGGGGTAATGATCGCGAGATAGTAGCGCCCCATCGTTTTGTCCTGCAGCTGAAGCGAGAGGGCTTCGTGGGCTTCGTTGTTTTTGGCGATGACCATCGCTCCGCTCGTTCCGCGGTCGAGTCGGTGGACGATTCCGTGGCGTTCTTCGCCGCTGAGTGTCGAGAGGGCAATCCCTTTGTGTTTGAGCCAGTCGACGAGGGTCGGCTCTTTGACGCTCGGGGCGGGATGGACGGTGAGGGAACTGGGTTTGTTGATGACGAGGATATCATCATCCTCGAACAAAATTTCGACGTCGAAATCGATCTCCTGCGCAGGGGTCGATTTTTGTTCGGGGAAGCGGATGAGCACCGTTTGGGACGGTTTGAGCTTAAGCCCCGATTTGGCAGTCGCTTTGCCGTCTACCGTGACGCAGTTTTGTTCGATGAGCTGGGTGATCTGGTTGCGCGTCTGTCCCAGCTGTTGTGTTAAAAAAACGTCTAAACGGACGGCTTCGTCGGTTGTAAACGTGGAGTCTTCTTGTGTCAAAATAGGATGCCTTTTGTTTATTGTTTTTACATTTATTTAGACAATGTAAACTTCTGCCTCATAATGAGGCAAGCTTCAGTGCCTTAGCGGCCAGCGTAGCAAAAGGGATTTTATTCCTTTTGCGTTCAAAAAAAATTAGTATAAGCCCGCTATGCTACAATTAGCAAAAATTAAAGAAGGACCGTAGTGCTTAATATTGATCGACGAATTTTAGCACACTTTGATTTTATCACGGTTATCTTACTGATTCCGCTCATATTCACTTCAGGTTGGCTCATTTACGAGATACATCCCACCCTCGGACAAAAGCAGATGTTTTATGTTTTTGTCGGGATCGGGGTGTTTATCACCCTCTTTCTCCTCCCTATCCGACGGATGCTGTGGATGATTCCGATTGCCTATTGGACGAGTATATTGCTCTTAATCGCGGTGGAGTTTGTGGGGCACAGCCGTCTGGGGGCGAAACGGTGGATTGAGATACCGTTTATCCATTTCACCCTCCAGCCCTCGGAGCTGCTCAAACCCGCGTTTGTCCTGATGCTGGCGTATCTGGTCAGCCGAAATCCCCCTCCGCGTGAGGGCTATCGGCTCAAAGATTTTATGAAACTCTCGTTTTTTATCCTAATGCCGTTTTTTCTGATCGCCAAAGAGCCCGATTTGGGGACGGCGACGGTGCTTGTGATGCTGGGATACGGAATATTGTTCATCGTCGGGGTGCATTGGAAAGTGTGGATCGGTCTGATCGTGTCGTTTATCATCTCCTTGCCGTTGATCTATTCGCAGCTGCACGATTACCAGCGGCAGCGTTTGACCGACTTCGTCAGCGAAAAACCGAGTTACCACGTCGAGCAGTCGATTATTGCGGTGGGTTCGGGGGGCTTTTTCGGCAAAGACAAAGAGGATGCCACCCAGACGCAGATGAAGTTTCTCCCCATCGCGTCGAGCGACTTTATTTTCGCCTATGTGGTGGAGCGGTTCGGATTTTTCGGGGCGCTTTTGCTGATACTCCTGTATTCGGCGCTGATCATACATCTGATGATTATCGCCTTTTGGACGGAAGATTATTATATAAAGGTCGTCGCAGGGGGGTTATCGCTCCTCTTTTTCATCTATATGGCGGTTAATATCGCCATGACGATCGGATTTGCCCCTGTCGTGGGGGTTCCTCTACCGATGTTCAGTTACGGGGGGAGCAGTTTTATCAACTTTATGGTTATTTTGGCGGTTTTGGAAAATCTTCTGGCGTACCGTTTCCGATATCTTTACGGGGATACGGGTAAAAAAAGCTTCGTCTAATGATAGAGCGTTTATAATTGCGCTCTTTCAAATCCGGGTCAATAGTTCAGTGGTTAGAGCCCCCCGCTCATAACGGGGTTGTCGCAGGTTCAAATCCTGCTTGACCCACCACCTCACATCAAATACCACTTCACTAAAACATTCCACACCTAAATTCAAATACACCAAAGCGTGTTATAATTTTCTCAATACATTAAACAAGGGGACGTTATGACGATACGAGTAAATGACCTTTATGCCGAAGAAGCGTTAAAGCTACTTAGTACGCTTCCAGAGGAAGCCATTACGATAGACCCTAAGCCGTGGTATGCCGATGAGGTGAAACGCCGCATCGAAGAGTACAAAAGCGGTAAAATGGAGACATATCCACTCGACCAAGATTTTTGGGATAGAATGGATAAGCGTATCGATGAAATGGATAGCCATTGAGGATTAGACGAAGCGGACGCTTTGAGAATGAGTTAAATACGATAATCGATTATATCGCTAAAGATAAAAAGAGTGCCGCAAAAGTATTTAATCGTGGTTTACAATTAGCTATTGAAACGTTACTCGATCATCCTCATAGAGGGCGACCGACTGAGGACGGCGGACGTGAATTCATCTATCGAGGCTATACCATCCCCTATGTCATCGATGGGGATGATATAGTTATCATGGGGATTTTTAATCAGAATGAGTGGAGTGGAGAAGAGGAATAAGTAGCTTGTCCCCATTTCCACTTGACCTATCACTTTCAAATCTCCTAAATAAATACATTCAACCCTCAATTGGCGTAAAAATAGCTAATATTGACTGCTTAAATTTTTTCAGTTCTGAAACTGTTTTTGAATTGCTTGGAAAATAGTCTATACAATGCATGACAGATATTTTGAGTTTTTGATTTTCTAAATCACTATAACTATATTCTAATGAAGGGCACAATGAACAAGAACCATTGATTGTATAAAGAGAATTTTCAATTAATCCGATAGAAATTTCTTTTACGGTTTCATCATTGATATTTGTCATTTCAATATATAAATATAGATCATCATTTGAAGTATTTTTTGTTGAATAGTATAATTTTGAATTTGTATCTAATCTGGTTAAAATTTGAATCGATTCAAGTTTATGATTGATTTTTTTAACATTTTCAATATCATCCTCTGCAAACCATTGTTGCTCACGTATGAGTTTGCGTTCTGCCTGAGAATAATATTGTCGTTTTTTATCACTTTTTAATTTCTGAGGTATTTCGATTCCATTTCGAATTTTTAGTACTCTGTCATCACCACTATGAGTTATAAATGGTACTATAAGATCAACAATGTCGTATGTAAACCATTCAGTGCTACCATCGAATTTTCCAATATCTAATGAATTTATTCTATGATCATCGAATCGTGCGTGTAACATAGTTTCAATTTTTTTTGCAGATTTTTCATCTCTACAAATTATTTCAAATGATCGCTCATAATCAATTGTTGCATAAGAAAAAGCCGAAATTCTTTGAAATACATTATTGGCTTTTCCTATTTTTATTTTAGAATTATCTTTAGAAGTAATTATATAGACTGAAGATTCTATAGAAGACAAAATAGGCTCCTTTTTTTAATTAATGACCGTACAACCTGTACGCTATTTTCATTTAGTATTTCTATAAGTTTTTAACTTAGGCTTTTAACAATCTTTCGTCAAGCGATCATAAATGTCATGATCGATAAGACGCTGAAAATAGATGATGCTATCACGTACCGTATAAATGATTCGGTATCCGCTACCGCCGACACGCACAGAGTGTTTGAATTTGTCTTTTGAACAGATGATAGGTTTGTTGTGGAGTGAGGGGTGTGAGGGATCAGACTCGAAAAGTTTTTCCGTTTTCTCAATGATGGCTTCACCGATGGATTTGATGGCTCTTTGACGATCTTTTAAATATTGCTTTTCAAGCTCGAGAAGCATGTTTGAAATCAACCAATTTATCGCTTATCTCCATTTGGAGTTTTACCATCTGCGTCATCAACTGATCAACAATCGATTTGAGTTCAGGATCGTTGACGGTAGCGTATTCGGTTTTAACGACTTCATAATTGTCATCGAGATCAAAGAGAAGCTTTTCAAATATATCGTACTCAAACGTTAAATCGTTGAGAATATCGCGCATCCCCTGTGTAAAAACAAGAGCGGTACGCGCATGGCTTTTAATAATATTAGTCTCAGCAGGTTCTAAATCTGCCTCGATATGCAAAAGAGGCATCATAAGCTGATGATAGAGTTCAAACTGCTGAAACGGTAATCGTGACATAAGACCCTCCTTTTACTTTTGAAAATTGTAGCATATCTTGATGCAATCAACTCTTGGTATTATGTAGTATATCACCGATATTTCTTCGGAAAATCAAACTCTCTTAGTTCCGCCGAATTTTTCCCGATACTCTCCCACCTATAAAAAAAGAAAAAAATGGAACAGGCTACTTTTTCACAATAGAAAATTTATTGAAAAAGTTGTATCAATTTCATCCGCATCTCATCAAATGTTTGAAGCTCACCCACTAATCCCGCCAACCCCTCATCACGTTCCGCCAAATATTTTTTAGTTTTAAAACTCTCAATCCACATCGTTTGGAAATATTCTGCCGTGCAATAAAGCGGTTCATGTTGCATAATCAACGCTTTGGTTGTCTCTGGTGTAAATCGATCATCATTAAGTTCATAGAATCGGAGCATATCGTAAAGGTCTCGTGATTTTGTCCGTTTGTAGAACATCAAAGATTTCATTTTAAAGATCGTCTCCAGTGAGGCTATCTTGATGTTTCCGATGGTTGTATAAATATCATCGGCTAGAAACTCTTTTGTACCGGTATTGCTCCCGCCGTCGAAAAATTGAATTTTAATACCGTTGACCATCCATGTTTGGAGATAGTATTCGACATTATCTCCGCCGAGTAAAAAATCTTCCTTGATCGCTTGTGAGGGTTCGATATAGTCGATATTGTTCATACCGAATTTCTCTACACAAAACTCTATAAACGCTTGAATATCCTCTAATGGAAGTTCTTGTTTGAGGCAAAAATCTAAGTCCTCGGATATGCGGTGATTGATATGATACGAAAGTGCGGTTCCACCGACCAATCTAAAATCATGCTTTTTGAAAATTGCGTGATCTTGGATGATCGGCAGAATCTGTTTGATCGCTTCAGTCATGCGCTCAGTCCTGTCATCTTTTTGATTTGGAAGAGGGCATTAAACGGCACTTTTTTCTCTTGAGCCATTTTTACCAACTCACCTGCACTGTATTGCTTGGATAAATAGGCAATATAGCGCTTTTTAGGATGGCGTAGGAGCTCTTCGAGTGAAGGCAGTGGATGATTTTCAAAATAGCTATTGGCATCCATCGCATACTCAAGCTGTTCTTTTGCCTCATTAAAATCTTCGAGAGGAATGGTATTCTTTAGCTTCAGCAATACCGACTTGACCCGTTCGATCCCGAATAGTCGAATAAGTGCTTCTGTATCGTCTTGATTTGGCGTTGATAAATAAATCGAAATAAGAGTGTTAATCTCGATCAATGATCGATCCTGACGTGACCAAAGAAGATCAATCGTAAACCACTCTTTTCGTAGTTTGATAAAACGGGTTTTTGAACTAAATTTCGGCGGTACATTTTGAGGCTGTAGATATTTTTCTGCCTCATTAATGCTCATAGTACGAAGGAGGATAAGGAGTTTTTGACGTTTCGGATTGGATTCCCAATCACTGAGCGTACTATCAGCGATTTGAAAAAACTGTGTGATTTCTGCTGTCGTCATAGGCTCCTCCTTGCTAAAATCATACTGTATTATATCCGAATATCGGAAATTATACAAAAATATCTTAGCGTGTCCAAATGTTTATGTAGTCGATACTTTCCACTCCCATGACACAGCTTTTATATCACCGATATTTCTTCGGAAAATCAAATCCGCTTAGTTCCGCCGAATTTTCCCCGATACTCTTCCAATCATCTGTTAATAACCGCATTTCCACAACCCCGCAGGTGGGGATATTGTCGATATCGCCGAGTGTGATAAGATTGGCACATTCGGTAAACTCGGGGTTATGCCCGAAGACCATGAGGGTATCGACGCTAGGAGATACGTCACGGATGAGGGAGAGGATCGTCTGGGCGTCACACGCATAGAGAGCGTGATCGTAGCGGATCGACTCGTGAGGATAGGAGAGGGCTTCAGCGATTGCGAGTGCGGTGGTTTTGGCACGCAGAGCGGGGCTGGAGAGGATGAGATCGGGATAGATTCCTTTTTCCAAAAGTTTTGACCCCATCAGCGGTGCGTCTTTGAGTCCCCGATGACTCAATGGGCGGTCATAATCGCTCAGAGTCTCATCGCTTCGGTCCGATTTGGCGTGACGGATGAGGTAGAGGGTTTTCATGATAGTGCCTTTAGAGGGTTAATCCTAATTTTTTTAAGAGGATATTTTTCTCTTTTTCCGGGCTGGAGAAGAGACGGTTGTGGAGGTCGTCATCCAAAATGGCGAGATCGTCAAACAGCTCTTCGTCGTCTTTTTCGGGAAAATATTTGCTCACTTCGTGTGCCAGTGCTTCGAGATATTCGTCGCTGTTGCTCTCATCAAACAGTCCGATCCGTTTGCCGTGCTCGATGGTCGCGATGGTGCGCAGAAGATAGAGCTCATCGAGGCGGTCATCGCTATCGGGCGAGTTGATCCAATCGTTGATACGGTTGACTTCGCTGCGGTAGATTTCGGTCGATGCTTTGATGTTTTGGAGCTGTTCGGGTGAAAAAGTCATACGTTATCCTTGATAAAATGTAATAAGCGGTTTATTTGAAATGCGGTTCTTCTTCGCACTCTTCTTCCCGCTCTTCTTTCGATTTGCGGTTGAGAAAAAGGGCGATCAAGATAAAAAGGGAAACTCCGCCGAATAAAAGTGTAAATGTGTCCATTTGATCCCCCTTTATGCCTTATGGCTATTATAATACGCATATGAGTTATTTTATCGCTTTTTAGGGATGATTGGGCTGAAACTACACTTTTAACATATATCCTTCCCCGCGTATATTGCGGATATGAAGCCCTTTAATCGCACTGCGAATTTCCCGGATGTGCGAAGCGATCGTGTTGAATTTTATAAACTTGTCTTCCCAAATGTACTCGATAAACATCTCATACGTGATTACGCTGTTTCGGTTTTTGGTGAGAAGATGGAGGATATTACGCTGATTTTTAGTGAGATTGACAATCTCGCCGTCCCTCATTAGCTGTCTGGTGGTAAGATTAAAGGTATGCTCGGGCGCTATCGGGACCTCTTCATCGACGGAAGGGAGGAGGAGCTTTTGAACCCGCAAAAGAAGTTCCATCAAATCAAACGGTTTTTTGAGATAGTCGCTGCACCCAAGGTGGTAGGCATGGGTAATGCTCTCTATATCCGTAAAGGCGGTCATAAAGATAACGGGTTTTCCCGGATCGTTATGTGAAATCCATTCGATCACCTCAAATCCGTCGGCTCCGGGGACATTGATGTCCAGAATATAGATGTCGGAATTGAACCGGCATCGGTTGAGCATATCGTTTCCGTGACCGAACATCTCTATTTCATAGGAGTGGAGAGAGAGAAAGTCGGCGAGATTGTTCCGAAGCGAAAATTCGTCCTCAAGCAGAGTGATTTTCATCATCTTCCCCTTTGAACGTATAGGTGAACGTTGTCGTACCGTCCTGCGATTCAACTTTTGATCGGATATTGTGACGTTGGCATATCGAGGCGACAATCTCTAATCCGACCCCCATACCGACCGTATCGTAGGCCTCGCGGTACCCGTCGGAAAAGATATAGTGCGGGTTGATAATCGTGCTTCCGTGATTCGTGACGCGGAGCGTTATATGGGAGTTTTTTTTGAGTGAGATACGGATGATCGTGTTTTCAAACGAGTATTTTATCGCGTTGGAAATGGTATTATCGACGATACGCTGCAGATCGGATGGGGGGATTTCGATGAAGCACTGATCTTGGGTTTCGAGTTCGATTCGGATGTTTTTAACCTCCGCGAGGAGAACGAAATACTCGACTCGTTTGCGTACAAACACCGCCAAATCAATAAAATCGTTACGAAGAGGTACCTTTTTTTTCGTCTCCAGAGCATAATAGAGGTCTTCATAGATGAGATGGAGCGATTTTGCCGCCGCGTGCATCGTATCGACGTACGAATTTTTAGGGTAATGGTATCCGTACATTTCCGCAGAGGTTTTGATGACGCTTAGGGGATTGTAGAGCTCGTGATAAGAGCGTTTGAGAAGACTTTTTAGGTATTTGATGACGGAACGTTTTTTTAGGTGGAGCTGCACACGGGCAAACATCTCTTTTTCGTAAAAGGGCTTCACCAGATAGTCATCCGCTCCGCTTTCAAACCCTTTGGCTTTGTCTTCATGGGTTTGCAGTTCGCTCATAAAGAGGATCGAGAGGTCATTTTCATGCGTTAAACTTTTGATTTGGCGGCAAATCTCATATCCGTCCATATCGCTCATCATGGTTTCAAGGAGGATCATATCAAAATCGGTTTGTAAAACGCGTTCAAGGGCTTCTTGACCGGTTCTGGCAATATAAAGATCCAAATCTAAAGGGGTAAGAATATCCTTGATAAGTAAGAGGTTTTGGACTTTTTCATCAACCAAGAGTATTTTGGGCCTGTCGGGTTTGTAGTCAAACATGGCAACTTCTTTTTTAGCAGTAATCGTAACGCAGTATTATGCAGAAACGATGGAGTTTAGGATGGTTTCAAAATCCATCTCCGAAAGCCTTTGTGCGAGCCATGTTTTACATTCGCTCTCGTTCATCCCCTCCAGAAGAGTTTCGCATCGGCTCAATGCCCCTTTGTGCAGGGCATTAATGAATTCACGGCGAAATGCGTCATCAAGCGTTGAAAAGTAGATATTCACATTTTCACATTTATCTTGCACATCAATCAAATCATGCTGTCGATCGTTGTGTGATTCGCAATGAAAGTGAGTATAGATTTCCATCCATTCTCCTCTTCGATTTAGATCGGTTGAAGCAATAGTATAACACATATTAATAATCGTAAAATAATATTTTTACATACTAACTGCATAGTTTAAAATTAAAATGGTGATTGAATGGCAAACAAGTAGAGGAGAAAAGATGTCGTTGTTAAATCCAAAGGTGTTAATAGGGGATTATAACGATCTCGGTAGCAAGGCGACACAGCTGCATATGCTCAATAAACGGCTGGAATACTCTCAAAAATACCAAAAAGCGATTTTTGACGGGCAGCCGAATATTATCGTCGCACATTTTAATATTCAGACATTATGCGACGGCAATCGTGCATTTCTCGATTTTTTCGGCTATTCGGACGTCCCCTCTTTTTTAGCGGAACACGAGTGCATCTGCGATTTTTTTATCGAACGGGAGGGGTACCTGTCGACGATGATGGAGGGGAAAAATTGGATCGAGTATGTTAAAGACAATCCCGGATATTCCCATTATGTATTGATGAAAAAAGGGGATAAAGAGCATGTTTTCAGTGTCAGCGTCAATGAAGTGCATATTGAAAACGATAAGATTAATATTTCCTCTTTTTCCGATATAACCGAACTTGAAGAGTATAAAAAAACGCTCGAAGAACGGATAAAAGCCGAGGTTGCTGAAAATCTTAATAAAGACCGAATAATGCACAATCAGTCTAAAAGCGTTCAGATGGGGGAGATGCTCAATATGATTGCCCATCAGTGGCGACAGCCGCTTAATGCGATCAGTGCGTCCGCTATCTCCGTCTCTATGAAGCTCGAACTCGGGGAACTGGGCCCTGATGATATTCGTGAACATCTCACCTATATTCAGTGGCGGGTTCAAAAAATGTCCCAGACGATCAATGATTTTATGAATTTTTTCAAACCCGATCAGGAAATTCAGCAGTTTAGGCTGAACGATGTGATGAAAGAGATCGAGTCATTGATGAAGGCGCAACTGCAGGCGAGGGGAATACGGCTCTATTACGATTCGCGCAGCCCGATAGTCATGTGCAGTTATAAAAAAGAGCTGGCACACGTCCTGATCAATCTTATCGCCAATGCCAGAGATGCGTACGAAGGGAAGCATCTCGATTCCAAGCCGATCGAAATTTTGCTTGCGCAAGGCGAAGACGAGAGTATTCATATCTCGGTCCGCGATCGTGCCGGGGGGATTTCGCCTGAAAATATGGAGAAAATTTTCAATCCCTATTTTACGACAAAAGATCAGGGCAAAGGGACAGGAATCGGGCTGTACATGAGTAAACGGATCGTATGCGAAATACTCAAAGGGATGATTGAAGCAGTGAATTTAGAGGGTGGGGCGGAGTTTATAATAACATTTAATAACAAATATATTTCATAGGCGTTCTGCATTTTTTCTGCATACAAAATTCCTATACTGACATAATGAATTTAGATTCACCTGGATTCGGTGCGACTGCTGAACCCGGTAAGGAAGAGAAAATGGAGATCACACAACTTGATGACCAAGAGTTGCTCAATGAGATTAGCCGACGTTTTCAGGAAAAGAGAGCTTCAATCCGTGAAATGGAGTTTATGACTAAAAAACTTCTGGAATTCAATGAAAAAGCCAAAGAGTCGGAAGAGGTAAAAACATACTTTCTTTCTCTGATTAAAAATGAGTTCAATAATCCGATGACGGTATTGCTCAATCTCGTCAAAAAAATCGGGGGTGAAAATGACCCTTCGAAAGCTTCCCGGATTGCCACAATGATGCATAAAGAACTGATGTACCTCGATTTCAGCCTGAAAAATATTTTTGCAGCCTCGGAAATCGAATACGGACAAAGTACAAACAGCTATGTCCGCATCCGTCCCGAAGAGATAGCGTATGAAGCGATCAGCTATTTGGAACCGATGATAGAGGAGAAACTGCTTTGTACCGAAGTGGAGAGTTCGGTGCAGACGATGGTGATCGACGCACAGAAATTTTATCTGATCCTTTTGAATCTCCTCTCCAACGGATGTGAGTTTTCTCATCCCTCAACGACCCTGTCAGTCTCATTTTCAAAAGATGACGAAGGGTATGAGATGCGGGTAGCGAATACCGGAGAGGGGATAAAAGAGGAGAATACAAAACATATCTTTAACCGTTTTTACAAATACAGTACCGGTAAAACCCGTCCTTCACAAGGTCTCGGTCTCGGTCTCAGCGTTGTCAAGGAGTTGTGCGAATTGATGGAGGGGACAATCGACTATTTTGAAGAGGAAGGCAGGACGGTTTTTATCGCCCGATTCCCTGAAAAATGCGAAAAAGATTTGTCTATTTCTCATGGATTGGGTTCAGACGAGTTTTTTGACAGTGAATTCGTGCAGTCGCTAATGGAGTTTTGATGAACACTAAAAAATATATCCATGTCGGAGAATTTTACATCGGGATTAAACCGACCGAAGTGTGTACGATTTTAGGTTCATGTGTTTCGGTATGCCTTTATGATCGGATGGAAAAAATCGGCGGGATGAACCATTATCTGATTCCGCTATGGAACGGAAAAGGTCTTCAAAGCCCGAAATACGGAAATATCGCCATTCACAGATTGATAGAGGGGATGGTAAATATCGGATGCAGGATCGAGAACCTCGAAGCCAAAATTTTCGGCGGAGGCAATGTTATCGATACGGTTTCCCAGGATGCAATGATGGTAGGGAGAAAGAATATCGTTATCGCACAAGAGGTGTTGGGCGAATACCGTATCCCCGTTACGGCCAGAGATGTCGGCGGAGCACGGGGAAGACGGATAATGCTTGAAAGTCAGACGGGTAGGGTTCTGCTCAATTATATAAATGAGGAGAGATAAATGAAAAGCAATGATATTGCGTCAATCAAAGCGCTGACAAAAGAGCTCGTCATTTTATATGTTGAAGATGAAGAGGATATCCGTCATCAAATGTTCGGGCTTTTACGAATCCTGTTTAAAAAGGTGGATCTCGCTTGCGACGGGTATGAGGGGCTGAAGATGTTTCAAGAACGTCCTTATGATCTGGTGATTACCGATATTCAAATGCCGAATATGAACGGGCTGGATATGATAGAGCATATTCGGATGAAGAACGGGGAAATCCCGATCATCATTACGACGGCGTTTAGCGACCAGGATTATTTTATCCGATCGATCGATCTAAAAATTGACAAATATCTTCTCAAACCGATCGAAGAGACCCGAGCCAAAGCGGTATTTGCAGACATCGCCTGGATGATTGATGATCGCAAAAAAGCGAAAGAGTATGAAATCCGGCAGCTTCAGGAAAAAATAAACCGCCTGTCCGAGCGGATCATTGCCCAAATCACCGAAAGCTATCTTTCGCCGTGCATTATCTACACCGACAATATCGTTCGCTATTTTAACGACCCTTTCTGCGCCATATTCGACACGGTGGAATTACAGCGGTTTTTAAAGGGGGAAGAAGAAGGGCTGCCGTTTGATAAGCGCCCGGGATTTATCCATTCCTTAGCGGAATATGATGCAGTCGATCTCCACAAAAACCGTATCTCCGTTTCAAAAAGACAGGGGCGTAAAATTTACCGAATCATACGGCGCGATATCCATATCGATAACGAAGAGGAGCAAAGCCGAATCTATTTCTTTAACGATATCACCCTCGAAGAGTATCAAAAAATTAAAATTAACTCGTATACCGAAATCCTCGAAGAGCTGGTCATACAGAGCCGTTACCGAGGAAAAAAAGAGATTAAAAGCGTCTCTGCCGGTCCGGAAGTTTCAGTAATTGCCGAGGAGAGTCCGCCGAAAGAAGAAGGGTCAAAAACGCCGACGGCTCCGAAGGAAGAGTCTCAAAACGTTAAACTGAAAATCGGAGACGAAGATAATCGTCTTCTGCGGCGGAGCCATACCCATAAAACGAAGGCGGCCGAGTATGTTTCCGAACTTGATTACGAAATACTTCAAGAACTTCAGGAGCTTGACGAACTCGATAACGATTTTAAAGAATCGATCTATCTTCTGAGCGAAGAAACCGATATCGACGGTCTTCGCCAAATGTCGGTGCAGCTGGAAGTATATGCCCATGTAATCAGTATGCTTTTTGAGTTCGAGGATCTCGCGTATGCGATCCGCTCGCTCGCAAAAGTTCTTTCTGAAACAGAGGACGCTTCGCTGGATCAGAAAAAAATGCAAAAAATCATCTTACTGTTCAGCGGTATCCAGTCGGATTTAAGTGAGTGGCGGCGGCGGTTGTTTGTTGATCAAAGTGCTTTGGATATCCATTATCTTGACAGCTCACTCTTCAGTACCTGTCTGCAAGTCGAGCTTATTCTCTCCGATGAGGTTGATGAGATCGAGTCCGGCGAAGAAGATTTAATCCTATTTTAGAAGATGAAAATTTGAATTAGCGGAGTTTTTTTATGAAAATGATTAAAACGCACGAAGCAATAGGGCACACAAAAATGTTGAGCGTCCTGTATGTCGAAGATGAATATGAGATCCGCGAAAACATGGCCAAAATTTTAGAGATGCTTTATGCCCGTGTTTTTGTCGCCGCGGATGGAGCCGAAGGGTTGGAAATCTACCGTCAAAACCGAACGGTTATCGATTTGGTAATTGCCGATATCACGATGCCGAAGATGGACGGGTTGGAGATGATCGAAGAGATACGGCGGGATAATCCGGATATTCATGCGATTATCATTACCGCCCATAACGAACCCGAATATTTCATTAAAGCGATCAATACGGGGATCGATAATTTCATCGTAAAGCCGATCGAGATGCAGCAGATGATGAATGTCCTCTCCAAAAGTGCCAAAACCGTGAAAGTGAGCAAAGAACATAAAAATTATGCCAACTATCTGGAGATGATGCTGGCCCAAAAGAAAGAGCTTTTGGAAGAGTCTTATATGTACGATTCTCTGACCGGATGCTATAAAAAAGAGAAACTCGATCAGATGAGCCAAAATCATCCCGAACATACCATGATATTGTGTAATATTGATAATTTCGATTCGATCAATTCGACGTACGGCTATGAAATCGGTGACCGGATACTCTTTATGTTCGCCGAATACCTTCGAAATCATCTCAATCATACCAATACCATTTACCGTGTAGCGTCAGATGAATTTGTTATATTTTATCCTACCTCTACCGATGAACCGATTTGCCCCGTAGAAAGTCTTTATCAGGGGATACAGAGCTATATTTTTAAAGTTGACGATATCCTTATCAGTCTGACGTGTACCATCGGTATCGCTTCATCGCCGAATGCTTTGGTCAAAGCGCATGCGGCAATGAAGGAGGCGCGCCAGATCGGTAAAAACCGTTATCACGTTTTTCGGGACGACTCTGATTTTATAGCGCGTCAGAAAAACAATATCGAATGGATGCGTAAAATCCGTCTTGCCCTCAACGAAGATAGGATTGTCCCTTATTTTCAGCCTATCGTCGATAACGCTACTGGGCAAATCGTCAAATACGAAGCGTTGGCACGGATAATCGAGAACGGAAAAGCGATAAGTCCGGGATATTTTCTTGAACCGGCAAAACTGGTCGGTCTCCTTCCCCAAATTACACGAGTCGTTATGGAGAAGAGTTATGCAATGTTCGCCGATAAGTCGATGCCTTTCAGCGTCAATATAACGGAAGAGGACATTCAAAACCGCAATTTTGCCGCCATGATGGCGCAATTGGGAGAAAAATACGGCATTGAACCCTCTCGAGTGACACTGGAGATACTTGAGAATATTTCGGCCAACGGGACGGATGACTCGGTTAAACAGTTGCATGAACTCTCAGACATGGGATATACGATTGCGATTGATGATTTCGGCAGTGACAAATCAAATTTTTACCGCATCCATTCCATGCACGTCGATATCATAAAAATCGATGCCGCGTATATCCAAGATATTGACTGTAACAAGACAAGCGAGCTGATTGTCAAAACGATTGTTTCGCTGGCGCAGTCGATGGGAATACCTACCGTCGCCGAATTTGTCAGTTCGGAATCGGTGTTTCACAAAGTCAAATCGATGGGAATCAACTATTCGCAAGGATATTATTTCGGCGAACCGATGCCTGACGTGGGCTAACAACCGATTAAATCAATTTGAAGGAGGCTGAATCATGAAAAAGAAATGGTGGCTTGGAGCATGGGTTATTACAGTACTTGCATTGTTGCTGAATGCCGCATCCATTTATAAATATGAAGTCAAAACACTTCGCAATGAGACGACAACCCTGGAACCGTATAGGGGAAAGCTCTTATTGATCGTCAATATTGCCAGCCGATGCGCCTATACCCCTCAACTCGGAGGGCTTGAAAAGCTTTACAGTACGTATAGCTCCCGCGGGTTTACGGTACTCGGATTTCCTACCAATCAGTTTGCATCTCAAGAGCCGTTGGCAGGGCAAGAACTTGAGAAATTCTGTAAACACAGGTATGGGGTCACATTTCCGATATTCGGAAAAATCGATGTCAGCGGGGTTAATATGAATCCGCTTTACCATTATCTAAAAAACGGAATATCGGGGGTAAGTAAAAGTGAACCGATAGAGTGGAATTTTACCAAATATTTGATAGACCGAAACGGATTTGTTCTTCGCAAATATTCTCCGAGAGTAAAGCCCGAAGAGATTGCGGCGGACATTGAAAAGTTTCTGTAATGAGAAGAGTGTTTATGAAAAAAAATCCTAATACAAGGGGCTCGAAGATGAAAAAATGGACAAAATTTCTAAGAATGATAGTGGGGGTCTAACAATGGAACAAAACACACTACAGTCTCGGAGAGAACGGTATCTGACGTTCTATCTGGGAGAGGAGCAATACGGCATCGCGATCGATCGGATCAAAGAGATCATTGCGATGATGAAAGTGACTCATGTCCCGAAAACACCTGTATACATGAAAGGGGTGATCAATCTGCGCGGCTCGATCATTCCTATCGTGGATACACGTCTGCGTTTCGGAATGGAGACACGCGAATCCGACATGAATACGACGATTGTCATCGTCGAAATGGACAAGGTCAATATCGGCTTTATCGTCGACCGTGTTGAAGAGGTCTCAAGCATCGACAGCACTGCCTTGAGCGAACCGCCGAGATTCGGCAACAATATCGACACCGATTTTATCTGCTCAATGGCGCAGATGGAAGAGAACGTCGTGATGATTTTGGACGTTTTTAAGCTCTTTGAAGCGGATGAATTGATCGGTTTAGAGCAGATTCAAAAAACCCAAGAGGGGGAATAAAATGGAAACAAAAAATTGGACTATCGGGAAAAAGATGGTTATGTTAGTAACTCTCTTGCTGGTGATATTGCTAGGAGTAGGGATATATAGCGTTACCAATGCAAAAAAATCAGTCAACGGTGCCCGAACGATTGCCGAAGATCGATTAATTCCTGCTGTTGATATCGGAACTATTATCAACCTGATGCAAGCAAATACAAATCAGCTTGCGTTAGCCTGTATGCATGATTCCCGCTTGGAAGAGCATGTACTTCATGATCACCCTATCGCTAAACATTTGGATGAAGTCCATAGCAATATATCGGAAATCTCAAAATTATGGGATGCCTATATGGCAACCTATCTGACATCGGAAGAGAAGGTATTGGCCAAGGAATTTCAGGATAAACGGAGCAAATTTGTTCAGGAGGGGCTAATTCCAACCACTGAGCTTTTGAATCGGGGTGAATATAAAGAAGCAAATATGCATCGAGTCAAGGTTGTCGAACCTCTATTCAAAGATGCAATGGAAAGTGCTACCAAGTTGCTCAATCTTCAAAAACAAGTGGGGCACGAAGAAGTTGAATCTCAGCAAAAAAATACTGATCATTTGGTCATAATCCTGACCGTCGGGGGGATAGCGGTTTTTGTTGGAGTGATATGGCTTTCATTCTACACTATCCGATCTGTGAATACTTCTATCAGTGATGCTGTTACTTCTATCCGTGACGGAGCGATACAGATCACGTCGGCATCGGATCAGGTTGCGTCATCATCGTCATCATTGGCACAAGGGGCAAGTGAGCAGGCAAGCAGTGTCGAAGAAGTAAGCGCGACACTCGAAGAGTCCACGGCGATCAATACCCAAAACACCGATAACGCACGCCAAGCCGATATTTTGGCTAAAAATGCGAACGATTCGGCCAAAGCGGGGTATGAGAAAGGGGAGCAGCTCTCTCACTCCATGCACGCGATTACCGAATCGGCGGCTAAAATCTCAGGCATTATCAAAACGATCGACCAGATTGCATTCCAAACCAACCTTTTGGCACTCAATGCGGCTGTCGAAGCGGCACGCGCCGGTGAGCACGGTTTAGGATTTGCGGTCGTTGCGGACGAAGTGCGTAACTTGGCCCAACGTGCGGCATCGGCTGCCAAAGAGACCTCCGATATCATCGAAGAGGTAGTCGGTCAGATCAAAGAGGGGAACCAAATCGCATTGGCTACCCACACCTCATTCCAAGAGATTGTCGAACAATCCAAAAAAGTATCCGACCTGATCGGAGAAATCGCTATTGCCGGTAAAGAGCAGGCAGAGGGTATGGGTCAGATCAATCAGGCAATGGGCCAAGTCGACCAAGTAACCCA
>Ga0265297_10003128_pt1 | contig 30927 bp, 26 predicted proteins | sample Munlanlwell13791_FD_192502 | JGI IMG/M metagenome (GOLD analysis project Ga0265297, IMG submission 192502) | Leachate microbial communities from a municipal landfill in Southern Ontario, Canada - Leachate well 137-91 | ecosystem: Engineered > Solid waste > Landfill > Unclassified | place...
ATCGCGTCGACTTCGATGATGTCGGTCATCGTGACGGAAAACGGCGGCATGACGCTTGAGGATGCGCGAAGACTCCGTCCGCAGGACATGATGGAACGCCTTGGCGGATTGCCGGCGCGGAAGATCCACTGTTCGGTCCTTGGCGACAAGGCGCTCCGCGCGGCGATCAATGATTACTACCGCCAGACGAATCAACGGGAAAAGATCGAAGTCGAACACGGACGGATGATTGATTCGGTGCTCAAGGTCACGGACAAGGATATCGAAGAGGCCGTCCTCGACGGTGCGCGCACACTTGAAGCTGTTCAGGCAAAAACGAAAGTCGGTACCGGGGACCCTTCATGTCTGCCCGAGGTCGAACAGTTGATGAGGTTTTATCAGGAGAAGTACTTTGGCGCTCAAGAGTAGCTTGTTGGTGAACGGATTGTTCCATTGCTTCCTTGTTTCATTGTTTAGCTCACTCGAAACAAAACAATGAAGCAAGGAAGCAATGAAACAATCCCGTTTGCCTCTCAGGTCTCTTTTATGCAATGATCCCCTAAATCTTATGGACAAACCCCTCAAAATCTCCCGCATCATCGTTGATCGCGATGCGTGCATCGGCGCCGCGCCATGCGTCACGGTCGCGCCGGGCGTTTTTCAGCTCGACGAAGACAATAAGGCGTACGTCGTCGATCAGAATGCCGCGGATGGCGACACAATCCTCCTCGCGGCCCAGTCCTGCCCTGTCCAAGCGATCAGAGTTTTTGATGACCAGGGTCGGCAGGTGTTTCCGTAGCTGGGAAATGGGCTTTAGATTGATGGATTGATGGGGTTGGTGTGCTGCGCCGCGTCAAACGCGGCTGCGCACAATCCTTATTTTTTTAATTGCCTGAACGCCATAAGAGGAGTCGTGCGCGTATGCGCACTCCAACCCCATCAATCCATCAATCCAACGCCCATCGCCGAATATAAAAGCCCCGCCATCTTTCGATGGCGGGTTTGCATTGCGGGAGAAGGAGCGGAACACGGCTACGGCTTCCGCGGTCGCGTTTTCGTCGAGACGATGACGCGGGGCGCGGCCGTATGTCCTCGCCGACCAGCTTGATCTGGGAGACCGGGGATCGTGGGGATCTTCGGCGGGGATCGGTGAGCGCCGGACATCATGCTTCGGCCGATGAAGGGAGCAAGGGCTTCGTAGCCGATCGTATGACGATCGCCATGGCCCGTGTCGTCGTCATCGACGGCATCCGTGAGTTCTTGAACTGCCGGATCGATGGGCGGAGGGTCGCTCTCGACGAGGACTTCGATCTCGGCGTCATCGTACGTTTCGGCGCTCGCCCGCTCGCCGGCCGGGGGGATCGACGTGCGCGCCGTGACCTCTTCGAACGGGACGTCCGCGGCGTCGTACAGGCCGTATGGCGGCGCGTCGGGCTGGGCGGGGTCCGGCTGCAGGAGCCGTTCAAGCTGTTCCGACGCCGCGCTGCGTTCGCGGACTTGCCGTTCAGCGGCTTCGGCGCGGCGTTCGGCCGCGTCGGCGCGTTCGCGTTCGCGTTCGACCATTTGGCGCAGGTGCCAGATCTCGAATGAGCGTTCGGTGAGGAGCGCGGCGAGATCGTCTTCGGAGCAGACTTCGGTGAGCGCGTCGAGGAGCGCTTCGCGTTCGGTGAATTCCGTTCGCACCATCGAGACCGGAAAGCGGGTGCTCTTGAAGAGCTCCATGCCGATCGGGTAGGCGCGGGTTCGGCCCACGGCGATGATCGTGGATGCGGAGACAACGCCACCATTGCCCATGTCCCTGAACAGTCCCTGCGTGAACGCGATGTATCCCGCCGGAACAACGGAGAGGAGCATGAGGTGCGTGCGACGTTGTTCGCCGATTTGCGTACGGAGATTCCGTCGAAGATCGAGCCGGACGTACGCGTTCAGCACGCCTTCGGCCACAAGGTATGACGTTGCTGGCGCGACCTTGCCTTGTTCAACGAGCATGTCGCCGTCGTCGAGTTCGACTGGTCGAATGCCTTCGGTGGTGAGTCGCGCGGCGAGCGCCGCCAGTCGTTCGCGGCGGACGCGCGCCACGGCGATCGGCGTCACATTGCCGGTGGCAATGGCGGAGTCATGTGGCATGGTGCCTCCATCCGTGCGTGTGGAAAGTCCATGAAGGAACGCATTTAACATGGCACTCTCCGGACGACGTGTCAAAAAAATGTCCCGTCCGAAGCGAGAGCTTCGGACGGGCATGGAGCGGAGAGGCGGGTTACGACCCGGTCGAGGCCTCCGGTTTTTGGAGGCCGACGAGCGTTGGTTCGCGTGCGTCGGGCGATCCGCCGCCGATCGGTGCGCTGCCGGAAGCGGGCGGTTCGGTCTCTCGTGTCGGCGTCTGCGGGTCAAATGCGACCGTTGCTCGGCGGGTGCGTGCGCCGCTTGGTTGGACCTTCAATCGACGGACGGCGTTCGCGAGTTCGCGTGGACTCTGCCCGCGAAGGCGAAGGATTTCGTATGACAGGCGTTTTGCGTTGCTCGCGTGTTGATCCGCGGCTGCCGTGAGCTTGACGTTTGCTTCTGCGAGCCCGGCATTCGCGAGCTCGAGCATACGTACCTCTTCGCGCAATCGTTCCCGTTCGGCGAGTGCGCGTTCCGCCTCGGCCGCTTGCGCGGCGAGCCGTTCCGCGTGCCGCGCGAGTTCGGCGGATTGCGCCTCGATACGCGCGCGCATGTCTTGGAGTGTTTCCTCCTTCAGCCCGTCGAGCAGTTCCGCTCGCACGGCGGCGTCGAGAGCGCGTTGGGCGTCGTATTCCGCGCGGATCGTCGATCGGCTCGCCAGGCGCTTCATCGCGATATCGGCGGTGATGGGGGCGTAGCGGACGTGTGGCCCTTGCGGAATGATCACGGCGCATTCGGCGATGAATGGAACGGACACCGCACAAATGCCGCCGAGGAAGGCGATCTCGCCGGGGTGGAGGTCGCGCACCGCGCATTCCGCGATCCGGTCCTCGTACAGGACGCGGACGACTTCCCGTACCTGGCCTTCAAGAATGAGGAGCGCGCGCTGTTGCGTGACCGTCGCACCATGCTCGACGAGCGTTGCGCTTGAAGCGGTCATCTCCGTTCGTTCGAGCTCGGGGTGGTCTGCCTTCAGGCGCTGCCACTTCGCGAGCGTGGTTCGGGAATAGTGGGGTTCGGCCGGCTTCGTTGAATGGCGCGGGATCGGCTGGATCATGATCGGCATCCCTCCTCTCGTGTGAATGTGCGTTGTCCCAGATGTCATCAATCGGTCGATGATCGCAAAAAAAGACATTCGTGTCAATGGATAGATGTGCTCGCGGCGGATTGGCGGACAAAGCGCGCTCCGACGTCCCATCCCTATGTCCGTTCCAGCACGACGATCCTCCGTGCGACGTGTTGACCTTGGCGGTGGTAGACGAGCGGGGCATTCGTGTCATCCCATCCTTCGAGAGGATTGATGAGGCGGTATCCGAGCTTCTCGATTTCGCTGTCGAGGCCGACGCGCGAGAGTCCTTTGTCTGTTTTGAACGAAGGCCAGACGCCGACGATGAGCGCGCCGGGTTTGAGAATCGTTTTCCAATCCTTCAGCGATGCGCGCCAAATATCTTCAATGTCGCGTTTCGTTGTTTCGATCGCGGCCAGCGGTTCGTATCCCCGGAGCGGCGGGCCAAGCGTGCCCTCGGTAACGATCGTGTCGACGCTCGCCTTCGGAAGTTTTTTTGAAATGCTCCGCGCGTCGCACGCGAACACGCGCGTTGCCGATGCCGCCTTGCGTGAAATGATGCCGCGCGTCGCAAGCCACCCCGTGTTCGTTTCAATCGTCGCGGCTTGGTTTGATGCGATGTCGCTCCCGATCATTGTGCCGGCTTTCGTCGCCATTGCGGCTTCCATGAGAATTGTCCCGTTGCCGCAGAATGGGTCGAGGAGCGTTGCGCCGTCCGGAATGCGTGCAAGGTTCACCATCATCCGCGCGAGTTTCGGCGGAAGCATCCCCGCGCGGTCGTCGCGCGCCGGTCGTCCGTAGTCGCGCTCGCTCCACGCGTCCGCGTCCTGAACGTGCGTCGTTGCGCCGACGTGTACCTGTCCGCCCTCGGCGATGAGGACGAGGTCGCGTCCGATCGTCGTTAGCCTTAGCTTCGCGACCGCCGCAGGCGAAATGGGCGATCCGCCTTCGCCAGTCACCCATCGCGACCGAATACCGCGCGCCTTGAGTGCGCGCTTGATCGCGATCGGCAGTTTTTCAAGTGCCTTCCTCACGCCCGGCGATCCGCCAACGACCGTTACCCCGAAGTCCAGGTTCATCGCATCGCCATCCGTCTCCATATCCTTGACCCCTGATCCTTTTCCCCTGATCCGTGACGTCACCATGATCTCCGCAATCATTTCCGCATCGACGTCCTCAACGGCAATTGTTTCCAATACATCTCCCAGCTTCACCGTTCCCCCGAGTCGTTCCATGAGCGCCGCCCCATCCCAATCTGGATCGTCAACGACGGCGCACGCGCCGACGGTCATCGGTGCGGTGTGATCGGGCGTAAGGGCGCGGTATTCCGCGAGTGAAAGCCGCGGATGCGTGCCGAATGAGAGGAAATGAAGCATGGCTGGGAGTGTAGCACGTGACTCCGGCACGTCGAGAGTCCCGTTTCAGGCCTACTCGGGGCGCTTTTTTGTTCGGAGACGTACATATTTCGCTGAATAGAGCGATATATTTTCGCGCTAGGCAGGGAATGACCCTAGGGGGTTAGCCATTCTCGTCCAAAGGTGATACATGGAGGGTGTGCGCGCTTCGCGGCAACGCGGGCGCGGCACGCTTCACAAAGCAAGACGAACAATGGAAGGAAGAAAGGAGCGATCCATGTCGATGAAACAAGCATTGGCCGCCATGGCCTTCATCGCGGCGCTCGTCGGGTGGACTCTTCCGGCATTCGCGCGCGGAGGCGACGAGACGGCGTTCGAAGGCATCGACTACGTACGCGTCAACTGTCCGAAGGGGACCGAGGGATCCTGTTTCAAGATCCTGCGTTCCGAGAGTTTCCTCTCGACCGTCTCGCTCGCGCGGACGCTCGGGACAACGCCGCAGGCGATCCGGGCGGAGAATCCGCGGACGACGATCCCCGTGTGCTGTCACGCGCGCGGGAGGTGTGACTACCTCCAGGTCCCAAGTCTCCTGAGTCGGACATCGCAGGACTATTGGCGGACGAACTGCCCCGATGAGACGAAACAGGGCGTCTACGTGATCCCAAACACGACGATCGTCATTTCCGGACGGCAGCGCCTGACCTTCAACGAGAAGGTTGCGGCGATCGGCCAGCTCGAATCATGCCCGGATCCGCAGTCGTGCATCGACCTCATGAGGACGCTCGCGACAAACGCGGAGGGTCTGGATCGCCTCCACGTCATTCCTCCTGAGCCGGAAGAAGCGGATACGGACGAGCCGCCGGCGTTTACCCCGACGTCGGGTGATCCGCCCGCGCCTCCTGTCGTTTCGCCCAAGTCGTGGGCGTCGTACATCCCGTGGGATGCACTCCTCAACATGCTCGCCGTTATCGTCGGGTTCGTGCTCATCGCGCTTTTCATTGCAGACTACGTCCGCAAACATCAGGCGTACGACGCGCTCATGCGTGAATTCTGCGCGCGCGAGGAGAGCATCCGCCGTCTCCAGAACGACGGCGAACAATTGCGGCGATGGCTTGCGGCGGTCCTCAGCTCGACCGAACGGCTGATCGGATCCGCAGTCGTCATCGGCGAGACGCCGATCGATCGCGCCCGTCGGCTTATTAGCGAAATGCAGCCGGCGCAGGAAGATCTTCGTTCCGCTGCTGAAACGGCCGGCGTGAATCCCGCAGACGGCGTTGCCGCGTGTCTGAAGACGCTCGCGTCGCAGCGATCCGTAGCGCTCGCGGAGCAGGAGCGCCTGAACGGCCTATTGACCGAAGCGGGCACGCTGCTCGCGACGGTCGACGCCGGACTGCGTTCGCTCCATTTCCGCCTGTCGCAGGGACGGTTCCGGGACGTTGGACGAGGCGCGGCATTCGCGCTCGCGTCCGTCGTTGAAGCGACGAATGAACTCGCCTCGGCCTACGGGCAGACGATGACGGTCATTCACCGCACTGTGTTCGGCGGGAATGCCCACATCGACGCGCTGTCAGACACGGCCCGCATCGAGGAAACCGTGCGCGCGCTCGACGCGGCGTACGCGGACCTTGCGACGCAGGCTGGGGACAATCCGTCCTCGCTCGTTGAGCGGTTGCGCGTCGTTTTGGAAGGCAAAGAGAGTGCGGTCGCGCATTACCGGAGCGAATTCCTCGCGCAGACGGGACGGATCGCGTCGCTTGAAGACCGGCTCCGCAGGGCGGAGCGCGCGCTTGCGCGGACGATCGAGGTCAATGATCGCGATTCGGACGGCAGCGGGAGCGGCGGAGGCGTGTCCGGAAGAACGCTCGTGCCTCCCAAGGAGGGCGCTGCCGTACCGCCCGCGCCCGAATCGGATGCGACGCGGGATCGGAACTGGTCCACTGTCGGTGAAGCGGGAACGACGTTCAGGAACGCGCTTGCCGCGCTTTCACCGGACGGACGAATCGGCATTCGCAGAGCGGACGATCTCCTTTCGTTAAGCCGTGTCTGGGTTATCCTCAGGCGGCTCAAGGTGTTTTTCGGCGGAGACCATCCGTGGTCCGAAGGGTTCGCGGCGATCATGGATTCGAGTGATCTGCAATCTCGCGTTGCGGAAACGTTCGGACAGCCCGTGGTGACGTCGACGGGATTCCCGAGGCCTCCATCTATTCCGGCCGAGTGTCTCGCGATCGGATGAAACGCGTTGCGTCGTTCGTCTTCCTTGACTCCCGGCTACGGCTCGGAGCGTTCCGCTGAGGTCTGCGGGGCATTCGTCTTCTCGCTTCCTTGGGTCCGCGTTGCGCGGTTCCCTTCTCGTCATTCGGCGGGATAAAAGGTCGTTCATTCCATGAACCTTGCAGGTCGCCGCGTACTGCGGTCGCCCTTTTCCGGCCACGGCTGGAATAAAAAGCTTGAGAAACGCTTCGCGTCGCGGCACTGCCGGTCCGAAGCGTTTTTTCGTCTAGCTCCCTTGACGCTATTTCCGTTTCATACTACCCTCACGCTACTTAAATCCAAATCTGCGGCCGGCCATGTCTTCCCGCATTGCGTTTTCCGCGATGCCAAAAGACGCTTCGGGACGAAGGATCACCCGGTCCTTCGCCGCCGGAGCCGTGTCGCGACACCCATGAACGAGTACGAATTGATGTACATCGTTCCGACCTCGTACACCGAAGAGGAACTCGGAACGATCGAGTCCCACGTCGCGGAACTCATCGCGAAACACGGCGGGACAATTGCGCGAACCGCGCGCCTCGGCAAATTCCGGTTTGCCTACCCAATCCACCATGAACGGTTCGGGTACTACGTGCTGGCGCGCTTCACTGCGGAGCGCGCGAGCGTCGCCGGCATCGAGGCCGGTCTCCGGCTGAACCAGAAGGAGATCCTCCGCCACCTCATTTTGGATGCCGCCGAGGTCGGCGACGGGAAGTACAATCTCGTCCAGTTCCAGGAGGTCCAGGTCGAGGGAGGGGATCGCCGTCGCCGCCTGCCGCCGAAGAGCGAGAAGGTCGAAGACAAGGCGCGCGAAGAGAAAGAGATGAAGGAAGGCGTGGCCGCGCTTGAAGAGGGAAAGGCGGCGCCGGAAACCGGCATCGATGCGCTGTCAGCCGAAGATCTTGAGAAGAAGATCGACGCAGCGCTCGAAGAAAAGGCGTAATTCAGCGGAGAATTCATCCACTTGACACCCCGTTCGTCCGTGTCATGCTGGGAGTAACCCGTCTTCACAATTCATTCCTCCTTAAGTCTTCGGGCGTCGTTGCGTTGGGCGTCGTTGCGCCGGGAAAAACCCGACGTCCAACGCCATGACGTTCGACGTCCGACGCAACGAATTATGATGAGTTTGAACCGTGCTCAGATCATCGGGAACGTCACGCGCGATCCGGAAACGCGCACAACGGCGAGCGGCCAGACCGTGTCGAACTTCTCGGTCGCGACGAACGCCGTGTGGACGGATACGCAGGGTCAGAAGCAGGAACGAACCGAATTCCATGACGTCGTTGCCTGGGGCAAGCTTGGTGAAATCTGCGGCCAGTACCTCGCGAAGGGGCGCCGCGTATTCGCTGAAGGGCGCCTCCAGACACGCGAGTGGGAAACGCCGGAAGGCCAGAAGCGCCGCCGCACCGAGATCGTCGCTGAAAACGTCATCATGCTCGACCGCCCGCCGACCGCTCCTGGCGCGTCGTCGTCGCCGAGCTATGTTCCCGCCTCGTCTCCGTCAGAGCCCTCGATCGTCGAAAAATCGATGGGCGACCAGGAAATCCGCGTTGAAGACATTCCATTCTAATTAGAGGCTTATGGCTTTTGGCTTCTGGCTTCTGGCCGGGCAATCCGGCCAGAAGCCAGAAGCCAATTGCCAGTAGCCAAACTCAGCCATCACCAAGGTCCTCGTGGACGATTCGACTCCATCGCGAGCCAGATGCCCACGGAGAGACCCTCGTGACCCCCCATTATGGCCCATCACCGACCGAAGGCCGAACCCCGTCCGTGTTACTTCTGCAAAGTGAATCAGAAAACGATCGATTACAAAGACACGGATACGCTCCGCCGCTACCTCTCAAGCTTCGGGAAGATCGTTGCCCGCAAGCGCTCCGGCGTGTGCCAGTGGCACCAGCGGAAGCTCGCGAACGCGATCAAGCGCGCGCGCTTCATGGGATTTCTTCCGTTCGTCGTGCAGTAAAAACGAAAGGCCCCCGGCGAAGAGCCGGGGGCTTCTCCGAATAAGAGAAAAATCATTTGATGGTAAGACGTAAATTGTTTTATTGCTTTATTGTTATATTGCTATGGAAAAAAAATTTCTTGCATTGAAAGATATCGATGCCTATAAAAGATCGCTTCATCTTTCGAATGAAATTTGGACCTTGGTTAGGAAATGGGACTACTTTTCTCGAGATACGATTGGAAAACAATTCGTCCGCGCCATGGATTCGGTATCAGCGAATATTGCAGAAGGATTTGGTCGATATCACAAAAAGGACAAAATTCTTTTTTACCGTTATGCATACGGTTCCGTTCATGAATCCATGGACTGGACGCTAAAATCGCACATGAGACGTCTTCTGACGGAAGAAGAGTATTCAAAAACGTTATCCGCTCTACGGGATTTGATGCCGGGGTTGCACCATCTCATAAGATTCACGAATGAAAGGCTGACCCATTAAGGCAAACAATGAAACAATTCGTATGAATATCGACCTCCTCACCCAGCGAAGTCGCATCATCAAATCGATGCGAGCCTTTTTTGACGGCCGCGGCTATACGGAAATGCACACGCCTCGTCTCGTGGGGCTCCCCGGCCAAGAGCCGTATCTCGAACCGTTCTGGACCACTGTCGCGACTCCAAGTCGCGCTCAACAATACAACAATACAACAATACAACAATCCTCAGCCGCTCTCATCACCTCCCCCGAGTACGCCATGAAGCGTCTCTTGTCCGCAGGTATGGACAAGATCTACGACCTTGGGCCTTGTTTTCGAAACGAGGAACCCTGGGATGGAACGCACGATCCCGAGTTTTTAATGCTTGAGTGGTACCGGAAAGGCGCGGATCTTCAGTCGTTGATGGATGAGACGGAAGAGATGGTCCGCGATGTCGCATCGCAAATCCCAAATTCCATCGCGTTTAACGCGACCAAATCCCAAATCCCAAACGTTTTTTCTAGATTGACCTGCGAACAGGCCTGGCGCGATCATATCGGTGTCGATCTTGCTGCGCTTATCAACGATCGCGAAGCCATGGCGGCGCTCTGTCGTGAGCGCGGGCAGACCGTGGGCGACGGCGATACGTGGGACGACCTCTATTTCAAGATTTTTCTTTCGGAGATCGAGCCGAAGATATCCATCGAGCCGACGTTCCTCTATCGCTATCCGATTTCGATGGCGGCACTCTCAAAACCGTGCGCGGATGATCCGCGTTTTGCGAATCGCGTGGAGCTCTACATCGGCGGGCTTGAGCTTGCGAACGGATTTGAGGAGCTAACGGACGCGGAAGAGCAGCGCCGTCGATTCCTTGAAGATCAAAAACTCCGCGCGTCGCTCGGGAAGCGCGTCTGGCCGCTCGATGAGCGTTTCCTCGCCGATCTCCCGAAGATGGGTCAAGCCTCGGGGATCGCGTTCGGCGTAGACCGCCTCGTGATGCTCCTCGCGGGCGCAAAGAGCATTAACGACGTCATTCCATTCCCCGCGCGGGAACGGTTCGGTGTCGGTTTGGATGATTTGGTATAGAATGAACTTGGTTTTCTTATGAGTAGGATTTTGGAGAGCGTTAAAAAGGTCGTCCCTCTGTCGAGGGACGTGTCATTGGATCAGGAGCGGATTATTGAATGTGCGAACCAGTTCTATCATGGCTCCGCGAAACACTGGTTGAGCGCGGCTCCTTTTCAATTTCACCATTTTTCAGATGAGCAAAAGTTGACGTTTCTTTTTGTGTTTAATTCATTGAGTTTTTGCTATTGGGGAGAGCCGAAATGGACCATCAACCATGAAAATAAAATGCTTGATGGATCGTGGGGGATGATCGCCGCCCTCGGAAGAGCGTTTAACAAAGGTGTACCGATTTTAAACTTTGAATACTGTTCGCGCGCAACAAGGACGGAGGTTGCTTCTCTTCTGGAGGGAAATGTGGAGATTCCGCTCCTGGAGCAGCGGACGAACATATTGAACGAAGTTGGAAGAGTGATGATTAAAAAATATCAAGGCAGGATTCAGAGATTGATTGAAGATGGGGCGAAGGATGCAATGAAGCTCCTGGAGATCATCGTAAGAGATTTTTCGTCGTTTTATGATGCTTCCGAGTACAAGGGAATACCGGTTTTTTTCCATAAACGGGCACAATTGTTCGTTTCCGACGTCTATCAGATGTTTAATGGCGTGGGTTTTGGCGATTTAAGGAACGTCGACCAGTTAACGGCGTGCGCGGACTATAAACTTCCGCAGATCCTGCGGAAGCTTGGGATGATGAAATATTCCGCCGCGCTGGAGGAAAAAATTGATCATCACGTAGAAATCATTCGCGGTTCTTCGGAGGAGATCGAGATCCGGTCTCTAACGATCTGGGCGGTCGAATTGTTGCGGAGGGAGATATCGAAAAAACGTCCGGACATTCTCTCTATGGAGATCAACGATCACCTTTGGCTCCTAACCCAAGAAAAATTTTTAGATGATAAACCGTATCATCGAACGAGGACGCAAGCGTATTGACGTTGGATGGCGTCTCTCCATTCCCCGCGCGGGAACGGTTCGGTGCTGGCGACCGGGATGTGAATGAGGTTCCTGATCGGGCGAAATAGTTTTGCGTTTCATCGATAGGGTTATCTGATGTCATCGCTTGATCGCTTCTTCGCTACCGGCCTATGATATGCGCATATGCGATCTTTCGAAGGAGCGCCGAACATGCCCAAGCCGGTCGTTGCGGACGAATGGCATGATCTGGAGGTCGTTGAAGGAGCGCGGGGTGCGAAGGCGCGTGAAGTCTTGCCGGAGCCCGAACGCAATCCTGAAGAGAGACGCCGCTCGATCGGACTGGGTGTGCGCGTTGTTGAGGCGCGCGCAGCGGCATGGGACGCAGAGGTGCAGGACATCGATCGGATGCTCGACGCGGACGCGGAGACGATGACACCGGACGAGCGCGCGGCGGCGGAAGCCCTGTACGCGGAACTTGAACGGAGGATCGCGTCCCTTCGGTACGGCACCACGTTCCGGAACGTTCCGAGCGCATCGCTTGATTCGCGCTTTTTCGCGGATCTCGATGCGGTCATCGAAGAGTGCCTCGAAGAGGCGCGCGGAATCTACGCGGATCTCGAACGGAATCCTGGAGATGAAGATTTGCGCGCGCGGTATGCGGCGACGATGCGGAGCTACCAGGGGCTGCTGGATTTTCGCGAAGACTGCGAGCGCTTGAAGACGGGCGGCGCGGCATTGCGCGCCGGGACGAGCCCATACGCGGAAGGTCGGGGCACTGGCATTGTGCCCGAATCGCCGCAACGACCTCCGCGCTTTTCAACCGAGGAGCATACCGTCGTTGATCAACCGGCGGTGCGGGAGGGCGCACGGCCGATCGCGCGGAGCCGGGCTCTCGCAGAGGAGGTGAATACGACGATCGCGGATATGAACGCGATCAAGCGCGTGAGCGCGCATGCAGCGGAAGCCGGACGAAGCAGGCACAGTGCGGATGCCGAGGGGCTCGACGTTAAGAAGGTCGGCCATCGGAAGATCGTGAGAGCTGGCGGGGAGATCGTGGAGAGCCCATCACTCGAACTCCTTTTGAATCGTCAGCCGCTCCCCGAGCATCTCGTCGCGGGGAGGATTTCGCCCGAGGCGCTTGAGGAAGCGATGACGGACGTGAATCGATTCCTGAAGGAGTGGCAGGTGCGCGAGGCGAAGCTTGCGGAGCTGCTGGATGATGACGCGACGTGCGGCGTTGAGCCGAAAAAAGGGGAGGCCGTGCGTGAGTACGACGCGAGAATTATGGCACGCCGCGCGCGGTTGCTTGATGAGTATGATCGCCTCGACCGGTCGATCATGGCGTTAGGAGCCGCTCTGAGGCTCCAAGATCAGACCCCTGAATTTCTTGTTGCCGTGCGTGTGATGTGCGATGAAGCGCGCGACGCCTGGGGAAAAGCGCAGGCGGAATTCCTGAAGAAGCCGCGCAGCGCGGCGCTCGCGCAGCGAATGGAAGAAGAAAAAAACCGTACATCGCGGCTCGAGGCGTTGTACCTGCACGTTGAACATCGCGTTTCGCGTGAGGCGGCGCGGCGCAAGACGTCGACCGCGGCGTCCGGGTCGCGCGAATTGCCGGTGTATGGATCGCCGCGGACGCGCTCGAAATCATGAACGCCGACGCCGGTCGGCCGAATCAGCGTGTCGAGACCGTTCTGCGCCGTGGCGCCTTGACGATCTTTTCTGGCTGATGCACACTCACGCCATCTATGGCATCTCCAAACGACATTAAGAAGGGCGTGGTCGTGCTCCATAATGGCGAACCGTGGGTCGTCACTGAATTCCAGCACATCAACCCCGGCAAAGGCGCAGCGTTCGTGCGCACGCGCATCAAGAACGTCCGCGGCGGAAAAACGCTCGAGCAGACGTACAAAGTTTCGGAGTCCGTCGACATCGTCGAGGTCGAGTACCGGACCATGCAGTATCTTTATAAGGACGAGATGGGGTATCACTTCATGGATCCGGAATCGTACGATCAGCACTCCATGTCGCTCGAAGATATCGGCGATCAAGGGAAGTACCTTCAGGATGGCATGAACATTTTATGCAGCTTCTACGAGGGTCGTCCGATCGCCGTAGCACTCCCAAAGAAAATGACGTTTACGATCGTCGAAACGATGCCGGCGGTGAAGGGCGATACGGCGAGCGGCAATGTGACGAAGGAGGCGAAGGTCGACGCCGGATTCACGATCCGCATTCCCATCTTCATAAACCAGGGCGAAAAGGTCATCGTGAATACGGAAACGGGCGAGTACGTGGAGAGGGCGTAGTGCTCAATGGACGATGTCATTGCATAAACCAATCCGGCCACATGGCCGGATTGTTTCATTGTTGGATGTTGAGTATATCTTCCTTTAGAGATCGCAATGAAACAATGAAACAATGAAGCAATCCTTGTGAGCTGCGGGCTTCTCCATCGCGCCAAACCCTCTTCCGCTCACGTGCTATACTCCTTGCATCTCGAGGGGCTATGGCGAGAAAGCGCGCAAAAACGGACTCCGATGAAAAGACACCGGCATCCGCCGATGCTTCGAACGGTACGAAGGTCGTGCTGAGCAATGCCGATCGGCTTGGATTTTGTAAGCCGCTCTGTTCGTCTTTTCCTATCCCGGCATTCATCCTCGATACGTCGGGACGCGTGATCGCCGCCTCGGAGATCGCGGCGGATTTTTTTGGAAGGCCGCTCTCCGATATCGTCGGCGCCGTCTTCAGCGACTTCTTCATCTACGACGAAGCGCTGAGCACGTGCACGCGGTCAACGTTCGTCGAGGCCATGGAAAAGCGGCGCGTTACGGATTGCATCGTCGGGCTGCGCAAGGGCGACGGTACGCCGCTCATCATTAAGGCGTCGATGGGGCCGTACGACGACGAAGGCAATCACATTCTATTCGTCGCCCTGTTCGACATGACGGCCGAGCGCAGCGCGGAAGCCGAGCGCCATGAGGTCGAGGAGCGGTACCGGATGCTGTTCGAGAATCTGAATCGCGGCATCGCAATCTACGAGGCGATCGACGACGGGAAGAATTTTGTCATCAAGGAATTCAACCGTTCCTCCGAGGACATGGAGCACGTGAAGCGCGAGGAGGTCGTTGGGAAGCTTGTGACGGACGCGTTCCCGGGGGTTAAAACCCTTGGGCTGCTCGACGTCTTTCAGCGCGTGTGGAAGACGGGCACCCAGGAGCACCTGCCGCCAGCCGTCTATGAAGATGCGCGTCTTGGCCGATCGTGGCGGAAGAACGACGTCTTCAAGTTGCCAACGGGCCAAATTGTTTCCGTGTACGTTGACGTGACGGACCGAATGGAAACGCTCCGAAAACTTGAAGAGAGCGAGATCCGATACCGCGCGCTCTTCGAAAACATGCGGAGCGGCGTGGCCGTGTACGAGACCGTCGACGATGGGCGCGATTTCATTATCAAGGAGTTCAATCAGGCGGCTGCGCGGAACGACAAGGTGAAGCGGACCGACGTTGTTGGGAAGCCGGTCACCGAGGTCTTTCCGGGCGCGGACAAAATTGGATTCGTCGACGTGCTTCGTCGAGTGTGGAAGGAAGGGAAGCCGGAGTACTTCCCGCCGACGCTCTATGAGGACGTTCGGATTGGGACGGTCTGGTGGGAAGATTACGTGTACAAGCTCCCAACGGGCGAGCTCGTTGCGACGTTTGAGAACGTCACCGAGCGGATGAAAGCGGTCGACGATCTGCGGCGATCCGTATCGCAGGTTATGGCTGAACGCGACAAGATCGACACGATCGTCCAGAGCATTGCGGAAGCCGTATTCGTCGTCGACAAGGACGATGCGATCATCCTTTTCAACGAGGCGGCGTCCGTCATTACGGGTATTCCGATGGGCGAGGCGATCGGGAAGCGGTATGTGGATCATTTGAAATTCGTCGCTGGGCCGGATGAAAAACGCGCGGACGCGTTCATTAAGGCTGCGCGCGAAACGGGTATGGCGGCAACGGCGTCTGGAGATGTTGTGCTTATTAATCGCGAGGGGCGCCGCATTGCCGTTGCAACGAGCGCGGCGCCGCTCAAATCGGCCGACGGCGTAACGGGCGTCGTCGTTGTATTCCGCGACGTGAGCGCAGAGCGCGAAGCCGACAAAATGAAAACGGAGTACGCGTCGATCACGTCGCGGCAAATGCATACGCCGCTGACCGATGTTCGGTGGTACCTCGAACTCCTCCTCCGCGGGAAGGCCGGGCAGATTCCGCCGAAGGCGCGCGAGTACGTTGAACAGATCAACGCGACGAATGAACGGATGATTCGCCTTGTCGAAGAGTTGCTGTCGATTTCGAAGAGCGAGGCCGTTGGATCAGGCACATTGCCGAACGACGCGATCGACATCTCCACGATCATTCGCGACGTCATTAATGAAAATATCGATCTCATGCGCGACAACCGCGTGAGCGTTGAGATTTCCGAGAGCATTCCGAAAAAGTTCTACCTTCGCGTTGATCAGAAATCGATCCGCGACGTTTTTCGCCACCTCATTTCGAACGCCGTGAAGTACTCGAAGGGGAGCGGGAAGGTCGACGTGAGCTTCGACGGGAGCCGGAAAGATGCGCTCCTCTTTTCCGTGAAAGACTACGGGTATGGCATCCCCGCGCGCCAGCAGTCGCGCGTGTTCACCCGGTTTTTCCGCGCGGACAATATCCTCACAAAGTACCCCGAAGGGACGGGGCTCGGGCTCTCCGCGTGCAAGGCGACGGTCGAAGCGATGGGCGGACGCATCTGGTTCACGTCGATCGAAAATGTCGGTTCCACGTTTTATTTCACGCTCCCGAAAGCCGTTCTCCCCGGAAAGCGCCAGCGGACCACGACAGAGCGATCCGCGGCCTACTCGAAGACGGCGCGGCAGGAGGGATGGTTGGATGCGGAATAAGTCAATGCCAAACCCCGTAGGGGCGAGGCCGGGCCTCGCCCCTACGGGGTCTCTGCGCTATCATACCCTTGTTATGAAACGTCTGATTGCCGCCAGCCTCGTCATCTCGACCGCGCTCATCCTTGGCGCGGGGTGCGCGAAAAAAGGCGAACCCGTTCGCACGGCGACCATGCCGAAGATCCAGAAGCAGGCGCCGCCTACGCCGCCACCGAATATCCCGGTACCAACACCGGTTCAGCCGCAGTAAATACAGCGATCAAATACGATAAGCACCCTTAAGACGGGGTGCTTTTTGAAATGCCAGACAGCGCTTTTGTCATTCCGCGTAGCGGAATCCCTTTTTCGTGCGATGGTGCGACGAAACAAGAAGCGTCGCGATAATAGACATTGCATCCTCGCGAACGATCCTAATAAACGCGTCGACTCTGGAAAGCGATTCCGCTACGCGGAATGACAAATCGATTGTTTTCCGTAATGAAGAGACCTCCAGTTTCCAGGACGTCTCTACGTGGATCTCGTGGCTTGCTTGGTTTCTACGATACGGACGAGCAGTTTTTTTGATGCTCGGGGCGTGGTTGGGGCGTTATTGGAGGGGATGGGATCTAAGGGGAGCGTCTTCGTTTTCGGGATCTCTAGCTAAGGGTCAGGCTCACCGGGCAATGATCGCTGCCCATGACGTTCGCATGGATCTCCGCGGATTTGATATTGGATTTCAGTTCGTCCGACACAATGAAATAGTCGATGCGCCAGCCGACATTATTGTCGCGTGACCGCGTTTTCATGTCCCACCAGCTATACCGTTCCGCATCATCCGGGTGCAGGCGCCGGAACGTATCGACGTATCCATGCGCGAAAAGCTTGTTGAGCCATGCGCGTTCCATAGGAAGAAAACCGCTGCTCTTTTCATTCTCTTTCGGGCGCGAAAGGTCGATCGGTTGATGCGCCGTATTCACGTCGCCACAGATGACGATCGGTTTTTTCTTTCGGTATGACTCGATCGCGCTAAGGAATCGGTCGTAAAATTTCATTTTGAACGCCAATCGCTCCGCGCCGCTCCCGCCGTTTGGAAAATAGACGTTGAAGAGGAAGAAATCATCATACTCAAGCAAAACAATGCGTCCTTCACCGTCAAGAATATCGTCGGAAAACGACGTCAGCGCGAGCACCGGAGAAATTTTCGTGTACGTGACTGTGCCGCTATACCCTTTTCGTATCGCGCTGTTCCAATACGACTCATAGCCTTCGGGGTGGAGGAGCGCCTCGGAAAGCTGATCCGTCTGCGCCTTGGTCTCCTGCAAGCAGATTACATCCATCCCCGCGCCTTTCACCCACCCCAGAAAATCTTTCTTCTCAATCGCCCGAATCCCATTTACGTTCCAGGAGCAGAGACGGTAGGTTTGCGACAACATAGCACAAACAACATATCACATTCTTTTATTCAGTGAACCATATCATGCATTGATATTGATTCTTATGGTCGGGTCTCCCTTTCGTTGCGTTTCGGGTGGCACGCATTCAAAAATTATTCGATGTCGAGCTCGGGGCGGATCTCATCCCTCCGCTTGCCTTTCGGCATCTGTACCTTAGACGGCCGCGCCATCCGAAGCCCCCCGGCCGTATGGCCGGGGGGCGAAGGATGGTGGGCAGGGAGAGACTCGAACTCTCAATGGGTTTCCCCGCTAGCTCCTAAGGCTAGTGCGTCTACCAATTTCGCCACCTGCCCATGTTGTGAATCAATGATCAGTCTGCGATCCCCCGAAGCCCGTCTGCGGGCGAAGGGGGACGCCACCTGCCGGGGCGGCTTATGGCTAATGGCTTACAGCTTACGGCCACTCAGGCTGTCAGCCGTTAGCTGTGAGCCGTTAGCCAACCACGAGTCTACGACGTCTCTCGCATGTCGGCAAGGGTTGACAAGGCGGGCGTTTTCGGCTACAAGGCATGCATCGCACATCGAAAGAGAGGCATGTCATGAGGACAGTCGCTTCGTTGACCGATGCATTGTTTCAGCGGGATGCGCACGGGCTCTCCATGAGAGTCATTTCTTTGGGCAGGCCGCTGCTCAACATGAAAATCTCGACGCTCCACGGGGTTGCCCCGAATGCGTTCTGTGGCAGGCGCGCGGAGCTCCATTGCGTGTCCGGCGGCAGGCGTGTGTCGCTCGGGTGCGTTATCGATGCGCCTGAAGGGATGCAACGAATGGGGCTGGATTACCATTTCAGCCTCCGCCTCGACGAGCCGGAACGCTTCGACGAGCTCGGATTCGACGGATGCCGGTCCCGGGTTCTAACGGTGACCATGCGCGTTGGAGGACTACGCTATGAGTTCACCAACCTGTACGCACGCGCTCCAACAGAGACCTGACCTTCCTCCTCGCAACAATGAAGACCTCCCATCGGAGGTCTTCTCTCGTTTGATCGAATCGCTGCGGCTACAGGATCTCTTCGCGCACGATCGCCGCATCGTCGCTGATCGCTTTCGCCGCGGTCTCGCGCCGTTCGGCCTCCTCGATAAGCGCCGTCACACGTTCGGCGTCTGATGCGCGCGTCTCATTGCGACCAAGATGACTCTGTAGTGTCTCCTGGTCGAATAATCCGTCGTCTTTCCGCATTTTGTCCGTAATGCCGTCCGTGGCGGCGACAAAGATCGTGCCGGGCTCGACCTTGAGGATGGTGAGCGTCGGGATGGCGAGCGTTGGTTCCTTTGGATTACCGAGTCCGCCCATGGGCGTCGCATTGAGCTTCTTGTAGGACATCCGGACTGTCTGAGTTGCGCCGAGCGACGACAGGTCGATCTCTGCATCGTCGTCCGGTCGCGCAGCGAGCTCCCGGACTTGATCCGGCGTCAGCGCTTCCACCTCGATGAGGTAGTTCAGCAGCGAGTCTTCACGCGTTACCGGAATCATTTCGCCGCCCGGGCGCTGGATGAATCCACGGCTATCGCCGACATTCGCGACGAAGAGGTAGTTCCCATGGCGTGCGGAAACGCATGCCGTCGTTTGACCGCCCGTCGTCGCAATGGCTTTGTTTGCTTCCGCGAGCGTCGCGATAAGCGCGGCTGCCTTCTTGCCCGCTTCCCGATCCTCCAGGAGGAGTTGGTCGATCGCCTTCGCTGCTTCGCGGGGACTCTTTGAAATGGGGAGGTCGATCATCTCGTTGACATTCGGATCAAGATTGAGAATTTTAACGCCGAGCAATACCGATTCTGCTTTGAATGTCGTCATGCCTTTTTCGATCGCGCCAAACCGGTCGGCCATTGTTGTCGCGACCGCGCGGCTTGCGCGTGCGGCGGGATTCAGCCCTTCCGCATCCGCCTCTCCGCTCGTCGCCCCTATACCGTCGGCAACGCCGACAATGCCATGTTCGGGCACGGCGATGACATAGTCTTCGCACGGTTTACCTTTAACAACGTGTTCCTTTCCCACCTTCATGCCGACGACGACATGGGCGCGCTCAAAGCCTTCCACTTCCGTCGCTTCGATTTCATTGATCGTTTTTTCTGGTCGCAACACTTCCTCCGCCGATTCGATCGGATTTGCCGCAAGGACCGGCGTCGGCCTCGGCGGCGTTTTGACGGGCTTGATGGCATGGCGGCGCGACGGCGGCGTCGGCGGCTTTTTACGTTCGACAACACCGGTCACTTCCTCAATGTCTTCAGGGGCGATCTCGTGTGCTGGCGGTTCTGGTTGCGGATTCATCGTTTTGACAACGCGAAGTCGCGGCGGCTTCGGCCGATTCGGATCCGGGCGCGGGATGCGCGGTGCATCCTCCATTGAACGTGCGTGGTTGGAATGATTCATAAAAATTTTGTACTTGGTTGTAAGGGTATCAGTTCAGAGCAAACAGGGTAAATGATCGGGGCAGGCTCTACGCACTTACTTATGATATTCGCTTCCTCTCCCAATCATTTTCGCACGGTAGATTTGTTCCAATAGCATGACGCGCGCCAGGCCGTGCGGGAATGTCATGGGGCCGAACGAGAGGATTGCGTCCGCTTCGCCGAGGATAGCATCATCGAGTCCCCAGGAGCCGCCGATGACGAATACGACCTGCTTCGCGGAGGATTCCCATGCACCGATCTGACTTGAGAATTTTTCTGACGTTAAAATGACGCCGCCAGCATCCAGGGCGACGATGCAGGCGCCTTCTGGGATTCCCTTTTTTATTGAAACGGCTTCGGTATGCCTTGTTTTTGCCTCGTCGGGTTTTGCCGAACCGCCGTGCCCCTCTGGCAGTTCAATGATTTCGATCCCTCCGAAGGCCTCAAGCCGCGTTTCGTACATGTGGACAGCTTCTCGCTGCCATGACTCCGGGAGTTTCCCGATGGCCCGAATTTGGAGTTTTTTCATAGGATTTTAGCGATCTCCGTTCGAAGCATAGCACCTCTTGACGCCCACTTGACAGGTCAAAAGATTCCGATTATATTATGCCCACTTTTGAAGCTCATGTCCCACTGATCAGGACTTCGGTCCTATGGGGACCTCTGGCTCGCAAAGACCATTCATGTTCAAACCGAACATCCAGGGCTAAGCGATCCAGCGCCTTCATAGGCGAGAGAACGCTTGGCCGCCGGCCAAGCGATTTGTTTTCTGGACTAGCTTAGGGCTTAGAGCTAAGAGCCAGAAAAGAAAATGAGCGGCTCTAAGCTCCCAGCTAAACGGAGACCTCCAGCTGATTGATCCGAGGCACGTCCTCGAACCAGCCAGCTGAACGCCTCAAGCGGACGGCAACCGGAATTTCGACAAAGGAAGATCAGATCATCATACGTACAGAGCATCGAATTGAAGTTACGAATCACGAATCAACGGATCTGTGAATTTTCGCAGAAACGAATTCGTCTCGTATTTCAGCCCGATGCAATTGCAATTAACCGAAAACTGTAAGCAGATAACGTACACAAGCGTCTCGGCTAGCAGCAATCCGATTCATGACTATTTGCGGTCGTGGCTCCGGATGGCCGAGGCACGTAAGGGCGTACGGAGGATGGCATGGCATGGAGAAGCCGATGAAGGACGTGGCAGCCTGCGAAAAGCCCCGGGGAGGTGGCAAGCAACCTTTGATCCGAGGATATCCGAATGGGGAAACCCATGCTGGTAAACCCAGCATACGGCGTACTGAATACATAGGTGCGCGCGTGGGAACCTGGTGAAGTGAAACATCTCAGTAGCCAGTGGAAAAGACAACAACAAGTATTGCTGACTTCTTATCCAGCATGGTCGTCGCAAGACGGTCATGAGGGATGAGTTGTCAGCCCGATTCCGTGAGTAGTGGCGAGCGAAAGCGGACGAGCCCAAACAGTATGTGTGGATCCATTGTACCGAGTTGGACGCAAGTTTGACCGCGGACGATGGTGATGAGCTTAGGCTGACGCATGTATTGAGTTGAGGACTGACATGGAGGTCCCTAAGAACCTCTAAGGTGAGAGCACAACTTTAGTTGAATCGGCTGGAAAGCCGGACAAAATAAGGTGATAGTCCTGTAGACGAAAAAGGAGTGCCCACCTCGTCATGATCCAAAGTACGACGGAACTCGTGAAATTCCGTCGGAAGCAGCCGTGACGATGCGGCAAGGCTAAATACTTCTCCTGACCGATAGTGAACAAGTACAGTGATGGAAAGCTGAAAAGCAGCCCGGAAGGGCAATGAAATAGTATCTGAAACCGTACGCTTACAGAGAGGTGGAGCTTGTGCTTCGCACAAGAAATTTCAAATCCCATCGCGTCAAACGCGACCAAATCACAAATTCCAAAATTGGAATTTGGAATTTGGACATTGGAATTTCTCATGCGAAGCATGAGTGACACCGTTCCTATTGAAGAATGAGCCAACGAGTGTGCCGTATGTCGCCGGTTAAGTCCCTGCGGGGACGGAGCCAAAGCGAAAGCGAGTCTTAAAAGGGCGACCCAAATGGTGGCATGCGCACAACCCGAAACCCGGTGACCTAACCATGGCCAGGATGAAGGCGGCTAAAAACCCGCTGGAGGTCCGAACTCACAAGCTGTGCAACACTTGGAGATGAGCTGTGGTTGGCGGAGAAATTCCAATCGAACTGGGTAATAGCTGGTTCTCCCCGAAATAGATTGTGGTCTAGCGTCAGTTCAAGCACGATGGGGGTAGAGCACTGAAAGGGGGTACGGGCGCAAGCTTAGTACTCCCTACCAAACTCCGAATACCATCGTGTGTTCCTGGCAGTCAGTCTCTGGGGGCTAAGCTCCAGTGGACAAAAGGGAAACAGCCCTTGACCGCAGATTAAGGTCCCTAAATCAACGCTCAGTGTGAAAGGCAGTGAGACGGCTTATACAACCAGGAGGTTGGCTTAGAAGCAGCCATCCTTTAAAGAAAGCGTAATAGCTCACTGGTCAAGCTGTCTTGCGCCGAAAACTTACCGGGGCTTAAGCGTTGTACCGACGTCGCGGATTATGGCCTGTCTTCGGACAGGCGTAGTGGTAGGGGAGCGTTCGTAACGCACTGAAGCGGGAGCGGAAGCGACCGTGGAGTGTTGCGAAGTGAGAATGTTGGCATAAGTAGCAAAAAGACGGGTGAGAATCCCGTCCACCGTAAACCCAAGGTTTCCAGGGCAACGCGAATCGTCCCTGGGTTAGTCGGGCCTAAGGCGAGGCCGAAAGGCGTAGTCGATGGACAGCAGGTTAATATTCCTGCACTGCCCGTGTGTTTCAATGGAGTGACGCATTCTTGCACGTCTCGAGATTCCCGGAATGAATCTTCGTGCGCGAAGGGGTGTTGCGTAGGCAAATCCGCGCAGCACAAGCCTCGTCGCGACCGCGACTCCGGCGCAAGCTGGGGGAGGAGACGGAATGGGGTGTCGAGAAAACCTTCTAGAGCCAACACACGAGCATCCGTACCGCAAACCGACACAGGTGGGTGGGCATGAGTGTGCTAAGGTGTACGAGAGAACCCGCGTTTAGGAACTCGGCAAAATAGCGGCCGTAACTTCGGGATAAGGCCTGCCAGCCGCAAGGCTGGCCGCAGCGAAAGACAACAACCGACTGTTTACCAAAAACACAGCTCTCTGCTAAACCGCAAGGTGACATATAGGGAGTGATGCCTGGCCAGTGTCAGAACGTTAAGCGGAGGGGTCATCCCACTTCGGTGGGGGCAGCCCTGAAGTCAAGCGCTGATGAACGCCGGCGATAACTATAATCGTCCTAAGGTAGCGAAATTCCTTGTCGGGTGAGTTCCGACCCGCACGAATGGCATAACGAGTTGTTGACTGTCTCAACGTGGGACTCGGTGAAATTGCAAGTGGGGTGAAGATGCCCTGTACGCGCAGTTAGACGAAAAGACCCCATGAAGCTTTACTATAACTTGGTATTGGCTTCCGGTTTGCTCTGTTCAGTATAGGTGGGAGCCTTCGGGCAACAATGAGATACCACCCTTAGCCTATCGGAAGTCTTAGTTCGAGCCGTAATCCGGTTTGGACAACAGTACCTGGCGGGTAGTTTGACTGGGGCGGTCGCCTCCCAAAAGGTAACGGAGGCGTTCACAAAGGTTAGCTAGGTGCGGATGGAAATCGCACCGATTCTGCAAAGGGATAAGCTAGCTTAACTGCAAGGCCCACAAGCCGAGCAGATGCGAAAGCAGGACTTAGTGATCCGACCGTACGATATCGGACGGCGGAAGCTCATCGGATAAAAGCTACTCTGGGGATAACAGGCTGATCTCTCCCAAGCGTCCACAGCGACGGGGAGGTTTGGCACCTCGATGTCGGCTCATCGCATCCTGGGGCTGTAGAAGGTCCCAAGGGTTTGGCTGTTCGCCAATTAAAGCGGTACGCGAGCTGGGTTCAGAACGTCGTGAGACAGTTCGGGCTCCTGTCTACTGTGCGCGTGGAATCTTGAAGAGGCGCTTTCCTAGTACGAGAGGACCGGAAAGCACGAATCTCCCGTGTACCTGCTGTCCCACCAGGGGCATGACGCAGGGTAGCGGCATTCGGTTTAGATAAACGCTGAAAGCATATAAGCGTGAAGCTGTCTCTAAGATTAGGATTCATTTGAGGGCCCTCCGAGACCAGGAGGTTGATAGGCCGAAGGTGTAAGGCGAGTGATCGCTTCAGCCGATCGGTACTAATAGCCCAATGCCTCGGCCATCCGGATCGTCGCGTAAAGAACGCATCGAATGCGTTTCACGCGACAGGCGGAATGGCGAGCGCGCGAGTGTACGTAAGGTTATGTGATTGCGTCAGGCATGAAGATGCTCTGTACGTATGACGATCTGATCTATCGAAAAAGAGTTGACGAGTTCGCGTGTTAGCGAGTTCGCGAGTTAAAACTCGTAAACCCGCCAACACGAAAACCCGCAAACTCACTAAGGACTTCAATGTCTTGGTGCTTGCAGCGGCGGGGTCACACCTGTTCCCATCCCGAACACAGCAGTTAAGACCGCCAGCAGCGATGGTACTTGGACCCAACCCGGTCCCGGGAGAGTAGCCCAGCGCCAGGACAATGAAGTTCTTTTTTATTTCTAGGGTTTGGTCGCGTTAAACGCGATAGAGTTTGGCATTTAGGTTTTAATGAAGGAAGAATCGGCTTTTATTCATTTGGCATTGGCGGAAAAACTTTAGTGTTGCAGGTACAACAAAGAAGCAAACCTTGTCTTTGTCATCCCGCGAAGCGGGATCCCTTTTCAGCCGATAAGCATCAATGCTCCATCTGGATCAATCATCCTTACGACAAACAAACCCGCACCCCCTTCGAAATTGCGCGGCGTCTACGTGGACGCCTGCGCGATTTCGTCAGTGGGTGCGGTGGAGTGGGAAGGGTACTGAGCTAGTGGTCGTTTGACCTGATGAAGCGCTGCGTGTGAGTTGTCCAGCAGTCGATAATGTATTCGCGGCGAATGTACGTATCGACGTCTTCAACGATCGGATCCGGCAGCGCGACGGACGGGCCGAGTCGCTGGATGCCGAAGTTCGGTTCGAGGAGGCCGCTCCCAACGCGATACTCGGGGGCGATCATGTTGCAGATGTTCGCCCAGGCTATGGTCCAGGCTCCTTGGTTGACGAAGCTCGCGATGCAATCCAGGAATCGGTATTCGCCCCATGGCGTCCAGAGTGACGTTGGAACGATGCCGTATTTGAACCCGAGGAAGATGCCGGACTGCGTTCGATGGCGGTCAGGGGAAACGGTCGTCCCCCGCCTGTCCTCGAACTGGATTCCCGCTGCGATCGTCTCATCGAAGATGAGATTGGCGATGCCGCGGACGTGGCAGTAGAGCATGTAGTCTTCCAGAGCGTCATGAGTGCTCATGATTCCCTTTCTTTAGAGAACAGGAAACTCGAACGCACATTTTTTATCTGTATTAAGGTAAAATGTCAATTACTTGAAAATATTTTCAAGCCAGGAAGGATTTCATCTTAAACGATGAGTCAATAATCGCTGTTTTCTTAGGTATTTTTGTTGTCGGGAATGGAGCGTTGCTCTAAAAATGGGTTGTCAAATCGCTTTATTGAGTAAAATTACTTGTGAATAAGTTGTGAATACATGAGGTGCATACAGAATGCTTCATTATGCATGAGACTGCGTACTTGATCGCATTGTGCAAATTCGATTCATTTGTAAGCGTAATGTATTCGTTCGGAGGTTATAATTGGCCTAAATTTAGATTAAATATTAGCCTTCAGCGTTGACGTAAAGCGTCCATGGTGATAACAAAGTCATGGAACCTTGGACACTGAATGCCGCGACCTTCGGTCGCAAGAACCCAGAACGGAACGGGAGGTTTAAATGACAAGTTATACAGTCACGGAGTTACTGCAGAAGGGCCGCGTGACCGAATATAAGGAGGCATTAGGCCTTCTCGCCCTGCCTCCGAAGACATCGAGCCGAATATTGGGCGCTTTTTGGACATGCGATTTCGGCGCGCAGTTCAAGGCGGAGTTCGGGCTCAACGTCGGCGACGCTCATACCGAGGAAGCGCATCCAGGCAGCGTCGATCCTGAGGTGGACGCCATTATCGCGGGGTCCGGCGTTTCGCCTGGAGCGAGGTATGCCCCGGTTGCGTACTCGCTGGGCTTCGAGGCCGACCGACCGGCTCATACCATTAGACTCGCTGATGGCTGGCTGACGCAATGGAGATGGAGAAAGTGTCCCGTGTGCCATGGCATTGATGTATGCCCGGGCGGCAGACTGTTCTGGGACGCCGATCTCCCCGTGGGGATCGAGCCGAGTCTGGAAGAGGTTGCCGCGTGGGCGGCGAGTCTTCGCTCGCTCATCGCGCCGTTCGGCTGGAGGCCGGCGACGAGCATCGAGCTCATCCATTACGCTATTGCGACGATCGCGGATCAACACGATCATTGGACGCTCGCCCTCGGTGATTCATGCGCCCTGTGTCAGCGCGCCTGCCGCTCTGCATACAGCGTCCGCGAATCGTTGTTTACTCTCATGCACTGCTCGGATCAGGAGCGACGCGACGGGTGTTTGGACGGACCCGCATCATTCCTCCTGGTCGCGAAGCGATACGGCGAATTCTACGACGGAGCGCTCATCGACGCCGTCTGAAAACAAGATCATGCTCAGGGCTCAGTGCCTCTCGTTCAACCGAGAGGCGCGGGCCCATTTTATTTTCAAGAGATTGATATACAAAAGTGTCCGAATCATCTAAGTCGAGGATACGCATATAGAGTTGGCCGTATTCTGCGTGTTATTTGGTGAATACAATACTGATTCATTAACAGAGGGAGCGGCAAGGCTGATGATCGTAGATTCGTATTGGATTGCAGCCCGACGTTTTTTTTGAAGACAGCATTCGTGCGTGCATGGGGTAGTCTCAGTCGTCATGCGCTGTGCCGTGCTCCTTTTGTGCTGTGCGATCGTTGTACGTCCTTGGAGCGCCATGAGATGGATGAAGAACGTTCGTCCATCTTCTTGGTTGGCGTCCATTGATCCGCTGCGGCGACGAACGGGAAAAAGAAACGACCTCGAGATGTGGAGTCTCGAGGCCGTGTCGGTCCCGGGCGAACCCGGGGATGTTTTTGTTTTTGACCCTTTTGTTTTTTCCGGGGAGACCAGAAGTGGTGGGTGGGATCTTGAAGGTGCGATCGCTGGTCTCTTTCCCTACCATCCATTCTACGGCAACTTGGCGTATTCGGATAATTTTTCTTTTTACTGCAGAGCTACGCGGAGAAAACGATTGCGTGGAATGTGGATAAGGGTTGAGTGGGTTCGAGAGCGCTTCCTGGGGCGTCTCGTGGCCCGCTAAGACGGTTTCAGGAGTAATTGCCTTGGCGACCCACGTCCAGGACGCGTGACGCGGCATAAAGGCGTCTCATCACCCATTGATCAGGATCATGAGGGCTTTCGTTTTTAGGTTCACGGGCGAGCTTCAGGCGGACGAGGGGCATTCGTGCCCGCGCATGCCGGATTCCTCAGTATGCCTTGCGGGTGGCCAGCCACATGGCCTGAATATGGCCTGAAGTCTGAAATATGCGTGTTTGGGGCTCTTCTCTCTTGTGTCGTTTCAATGATCGCAGATGCACCTCTCCATCATAGGCCCTGAATATGCGGACGAGGCATTTCGTAATATCTCGCTCCAGGACGAAGATGCGATTGGAGGTCTCCAAGGAGTGGAAGGCGGCGCATTAGGAGGGAAGAAGAGAGGGAGCGAAGGCCAAGTATTGGGATTATTGCTGTGGATAAGTCATGTCAATATCATTTTCATTAGGAAAATCATTGGACATCATGCTTGTGTGGTATACTTTCCATACATATGCCTCCCAGAAAAAAGCCCGCGTCTGCTGTGATGTCGTCATCGCCGGTGGCAATGATTCGACCGGAGCCAACCCCAATCAGAAGGTATTTCCTTTTGATCGTGCTGGTCGCGATGGCTATGTCGGCGTCATACCTTTTGTTGAAGGGGGTGGGCTCGAAAGGGACGGCCGAGCGTTTAATGGGCGAACAGCGGCGGGCTGAGGCTCCGGCGGCTCCCTCCGAGCCTTCACAGGAGGACGTTCAGCGCTCGATCGCGGATCGCGTGAGGGCGCATATCGCGGTTCCTTCAGGGGAAAACCCGGCCATGTGGACGGTTAGTAGCGCGGATCTCGTGCGACAGCAGAACCCCGTTCTTTTTCAGGATGCGGAGGTTGGTGACTATGTTTTGGCCTGGAATGATCGGATCGTCGTCTATTCCGCGTCGAAGGATCGGGTGATCGGCATGCTCATGACGTCGGCGCCGGTCGAAGCGCCGTCCGGAGAGGCCGATACGGCCTCAATGGCCGAGGCCGAAGAACGTCGCGAGCCCGCGACGATCGAGATCCGGAACGCGTCGGGCATTGCGGGTGCGGCTCGGCGCTTGAAGGAATCGGTTGTGAAGCAAGGACTCACGGTTACGAGCGTGAGCGACGCGGCCATTCGCAGAACGGGTACGCTCATCGTCGATCAGACGGGCGGCCAGGCTGAATCTGAAATCGCGATCGTCCTCGGCGCGGCGAGCGGCACCGTTGTCACGGCAATGCCCGAAGGCGAACCGGCATCGGAGGCGGGGGTTCTGGTTTTGATCGGGCGGTAATAATCAAACAATTTCGCAATCAAACAATCCGATCATCTGATCGGATTGTTTGATTGTTTGATTGCTGGATTGTTGGATGGTTTTGTTGGATGGCGACATATTGACAAAAGACTCTGATTTAGCTAGGTTTGCGTATCCGCGAGAGGACGTAGCCAGGTTCCGCGGACATCGTACGCTGGACCTTTACAACGAGGAAGGAGTATCACGTGAAGGCACTTACAAGAACAGTTAGCCGCGAGGTATCGTATAAGGATGATATTCGTGAAATCGCACAACCTGCAACGGGCTGGATCGTTTCGAGTGACCAAAAGATTGACAGTGACGTAAGACTGAAAATCATCTCTGATCGTGATTTGATAGACGCGTTATTCATGCTGTCTGGCATTTGTATCGCGTGTGGTGTTTCTTTCAATCTAATGGCAGAGCCAGCTTCGTTCGCGAATTGGGTCGCTCCGCTATTATTTGCATCGTGCTATGCGTCTAGGGAAATCGCTATTCACACATGGTGGTTTAGGAGATGCCGTAGACGCCTTGAGTCAGAACGCGAGAGCAGTCTGTTGTATCGGCGCGCGGTCTTGATACGCGATGCGGTTGAAAATTACTGTGAACACTGCGACCGATACGAGGCGGGGCGCGAGCTTGCTGCGCAGGGCGTTGGCCTGATCGATGCATCTACGTGGGATGAATACCATGCCATGCTCGAACGCGCGAAAGCCGTAATCGTACGATCTGTTGAGAATTTTGAAGCGGCTCGTATACATGAGCGTAAGATTACGGCGTTCGTATCGCTACATGCGCCTGTACAGAGTTCGGCACTGTCGGAACTCGTTGCGCTGCTCGACCGGCCAATGGAGGTTCCGGAATTGCCCGGCGTATCCGATTTGAGCGACGAATTCGAGATCGGTGAAGAAATGTCTCGACTTACGGAAGAGATACAGGAAGACTACGGGTTCGACGAGCGGCTGCGGCGGGCGTCGGCGGCAAAGACGAGAGTCGCCTCTCCAGAGGCCGATGTGCGTCCAGATGCCGAATCGGCGGAAGTTGTCGTTGCGTCTCGCGCGGCTACGGTGTGATCATTTCTCTCCTTCCTCCTCGTTCTCACAGCGACCCGATGTTTTTCCTTGCCGCGCCTGCGGTAGGGATCGGTATCGGGTCGTTTTGTTTATGTTTTTGAATTATTTTTTCGATTTGAAATTGTATCCGTTTTTCCTGGGCATCCGTCTTCCTCTTAAAAATGGATCTTTCGGTCCCCGTCAGACGGGTCCGTTCGGGAAAATGAAAAAGCCGTTCATAGAGATAACAATATAACAATAAAGCAATATAACCATCCTTTTTACTCCAAGCCACTTTCTATTGCCCGCACTGCCGTCCGCAGGCTACCATCAACCCTCATGAGGCTCATCACCGACCTGCATCTCCACTCGAAATACTCGCGCGCGTGCTCGAAGGAGCTGACGTTGCCGAACATTGCGCGGGCCTGCGAACGGAAGGGGATCCAGCTCGTTGGGTCGTCGGATTTTACGCACCCGGCGTGGCGGTCGCATATCGGGGAGGAGCTGGAAGAGGCGGGAAACGGCGTTTTTGCGCTTAAACAAGAGAAAAGTCCGACGCGGTTCATCTTATCTACGGAGGTTTCCTGCATCTATAAGCGCGGAGGAAAGACGCGGCGCGTTCACCACGTCGTGCTCATGCCGGATCTCGCATCCGTTGATCGCTGGATTGCGGCGCTGGATAAGCGCGGCGTGAATCTGAAGGCCGACGGGAGGCCGATTATGGGAATCGATTCGGAGATTCTTATCAATATGGTTCTCGACGCGTCGCCGGACGCGCTGTTCATTCCCGCGCATGCATGGACGCCGTGGTTTGCCGTGTTCGGTTCGCAGTCGGGATTCGATTCGCTTGAGGAATGTTTCGGAGACATGACGAAACACATCCACGCGATCGAGACGGGGTTGTCATCTGATCCCCCGATGAATCGCCGACTCTCCGCACTCGACACGATTTTTCTCGTTTCGAATTCGGATGCGCACTCGCTCGATAAGCTCGGGCGCGAAGCGAACGTGTTTGAGATGGACGCGCCATCGTATCGGGAGCTCCGCCGCATCTTCATTGAGCGCGATCGCGCGAAGTTCATCGAGACGATCGAATTTTTTCCAGAGGAAGGGAAGTACCACGCAGACGGACACGCGGCATGTGCATTCTCGTCCGAGCC
>Ga0265297_10003129_pt1 | contig 30921 bp, 24 predicted proteins | sample Munlanlwell13791_FD_192502 | JGI IMG/M metagenome (GOLD analysis project Ga0265297, IMG submission 192502) | Leachate microbial communities from a municipal landfill in Southern Ontario, Canada - Leachate well 137-91 | ecosystem: Engineered > Solid waste > Landfill > Unclassified | place...
CTCTGCCGGTGTTATCCCCGGGCCAAGATCGTGCTGGCCCACATCGGGCGCGCCTATTACCTGCGTGCCGTGGTTGGCAATCTGGACGAACTGAAGGAACTGCCGAACCTGTGGTTTGACCTGGCCATGCTCAACCACCGCGAGGTGATCGAATATCTGTTCCGCACCGTGCCGGCGGAGAAGGTGCTGTACGGCACCGACATTCCGCTGGCGCTGGCCCCCGGCAAGTCGGTGGAGATCAACCACCAGTACAGCTACGTCACGCCGGTGCCGTGGAAGCTGGCCATCTGCGACGCCACCCACCGCGTGCGCTTTACCTCGTTCCTGTACGAGGAACTGCGCGCCATCCGCGACGCCGCCGCGGGCGCCAAACTGTCCGCCGCCGCGGTCGAGACTATCTTCCACGGCAATGCCGTCCGGCTCCTGGGGTGACGGCGTGGCCTCCTTTCAGGAGTTGGGAACCCCCTTTTGAGGAAAGGCGGTTCCCAAACGATCATTCGATCCATTCGAGTTCGGCGATGTTGATTCCGCGTTGCGGATATTCCGCGCTCGACATGAACCATCTCCCGTCGAGCTGGAGGAATTCCGGAGCGTGCGCTTGGAGTTCGCAGAGCAGAGGGGCCGTCGCCAGCTCAGGCAACGATTCCGCGGCAAAGACGAGCGTGCGGCTCTGATAGGCTCCGGAGACTTGCGTCCTATCCCACACGCCGTCCCAGGTACAGACGGCTAGATAAAAGGCTCCCTCCCGGACGAAAAGGAACGGCGACTCCGGGGAGACTCCAGCGGGCATGGCGCGCAGAATTTTGAAATCGCTCCAAGTCGCGCAATCCTGCGCGATACGACAACGCACTTCATTTTCTGAGCAGTAGGAGAGAATCCACTTGCCGCCATGGAACAGGACTTGCGGGTCGCGACTGCCTCCTTCTTCGTCATGGAACCATTCGCCGCGCAGCCGCCAGTTTTCGAGATCCGTGGACTCGGCCGCGCGGAAGCTGTGCGGCCCGTAGACCATCCAATAGGAGCCGTCCTTTTCGATTATGAACGGTGAATGTATCTCTGGCGGCTCGCCGGGTCTGGCTTCGGGCGGAAGGATGTTTCCGCAGTCGGCGAACTCCCCGCCTGAAAGGATGGCTCCGACGGGCGCCTTAGCATGGAAGAGCTGCTCCTCTCCGTCGTGGATGCGTTCGCAGGAGGTCAGCGGATGGGTGATGCCGAAGATGTGGCAGAAGCCGTCGTGGTCGAAGGCGAAGCCGTGGTCGTTCGGAACCCATTCGGAATAGCTCTTTCCATATTCAAGTTCGGCGCCCGAGCGTCCGAGATATTTCGCCGGCTTCGGCAGGAAGATCCTTCGGAATTGACTTTTCATTACCGGTTCTGGGAATCGCATGGGCAGGCATCCTTAAAGAACATCGCGAACGCAAAGACCCAAAGGCGTTATTTAGGTAAATCTGAAGCCTCGTTTAGTCCCAGCGATGGCATGGTCGTTAAATACTTTCTCAGGATGTCCTGCCGGAAGCCATTGGCGTCGATTAGCTCTTTGAAAAAGGAGGCGCTTGGCTTTGGCGTGCGCTTGAACGTCTTGAAGTCGACATGGACTAGGCCAAAACGAGGCTTGAAGGAGCTCCATTCATAGTTGTCCATGAGTGACCAGTAGAGATAACCGCTGACGTCGACTCCGCGCTGAATGGCGTCGTGAATGGCCGAAAGATAGAGCGAGAGATAGACAATGCGGAAGCGGTCGTCGTCACAGGAACAGCCGTTTTCTGTGATGACTACGGGCTTGTCATTGAAGCGCTCCAGCATGGCGGTCGTGCCTTCCGGATACATTTCTTCGAGATAGAAATCCATGTCTATCATGCGCAGCTTCTTGTGCGGGAAGCGAGGCGCCGCCAAGCTCTTCTTTCTGGAGTCGCAGAGCTCGCGAGTGTAGATGTTTATTGCCCAAAAGTCGATTGCGCCTTTTGCTTCCGGGCAGTCCTCGGCGTTGATGTTGGGGGCAATAAGCTCGCCTGTCCGTATTGCGTGCAGCCAGCTTCCGTTGATTTGGAAATCGCGAAGCGCCGTCATGGCGCGATCCAGCTTATCGTAATAGCGGTAGGGATAAGGCTGTACGGCCATGTGCGCGGAACTGACAGGCGCTTTCGAAATGCTTTTCAGCAGATGGTAGCACTGAGCATGCGCTCTAATGTAATTGAAGCCCTCCCCTTCAGCGCCGGTCTGGATCTGGGTCTTTTCATTGACGACTAGCCAGGCGTCGACATCGGCCCCCAAGAAACGCGCAACCTTCTCCGCATAGCGCAAGAAGTAACGGATGTTTTCGCGTTTATTAAAGCCGCCGAGCTCGTCGAACCATAAAGGGAGGGTGAAATGGGAAAGCGTGACATAGGTCTTGACGCCTTTTGCCTTGAGTAATGCCAACAGCTCTTTGTAGTGATCCAAGGCAGCTTGGTTCCACGTCCCCTCCTGCGGTTCGATCCGGCTCCATTCCAGCGAGAAGCGGTAGGCCTGATGGCCAAGCAAGGCAATCCGTTTTACGTCTTCTCTGAATAATGCATAGTGGTTACAGGCTTTGCCGGAAGGCTCTTGGCATTTGCCAGCCTGCTCGTCGCGCCAGTTTTGGGAGTTGACATTGTCTCCCTCAATTTGATGCCCTGCGGTTGCGCTTCCCCAGAGGAAGCCCTTCGGAAAACTGAAATCTGGAAGGCTGAAGATGTCATACATGGCCATTACCCTTGATACGGAGGTAGTTTCAAAAGTCCCGAAATTTTCGGGTGTTATTATTAAAACCGGTCTAAACTAAAGAAATCCTAACCTAATGGCTGAAGGAGGGGGGGAGTCCGAGGCGCAGGTTTCCCCGGATGGCTCATAACGGAAGCGGCGTGACTGGGCATTGAAATCCAGCCATTCGACGTCCCCGCCCCACCGCGTTTCGACTCCTTCCAGAACCGAAACGCGGCCTTCGCCGTCGTTCCAGGAGAAGGAAAGATCGCCTTGCGGGAGCGGCACGCGAATGTCGCCGAACTTTGGCAGCAGTGAAGCGTCTGGCACGATCTCGACGATCTCCCACTTCGGAGCCAGTTGCTTCAGGCCGCAGAAGAGCTCGACCATGTGGGAGACCGGGTGCGCGCTCCAAGCGTGGCAACAGGACTGCCCTTCCTTTGGGTTCCAGTTCAAGTGCTCCCAGGCTCCGCCGTATGGGATCATGCATTTCCAATGAGAGCGGATGAAGTTCATGGCTTCGCGACGCAGGCCAAGGATCTTCGCGGCGTCGAAGAGATAGGTGCACCAGAAAGCGGTCGGCGTGGCGAAGTCGCACGGTTCGTCGCGCAGGAAGGGCAGCAGACGCTTTTCCGTCATGGAGTTCCAAGCCTCTGGGTTCAATCCGGCGAGAATGGCGAGAACCTGGTCGTGGAGGGACGGAGCGATGGGGCATGGTTTGCCGTCAAGGTCGCGTCCGCCAATGAAAAGCCCTTGCCGTTCATCGAAAAAGGCTTCCGTGAGCGAAGCCTTGCGAAGTTCGATTTCCGCTTCGGCCTTCTCTGCGTCGGCGTCGAGCTTCGCCGCACGCAGGAGCCACGCGTAGTGGACCAGGCAATAGAGATGCCAGAGGTTGAGGAACGCCGGACATCCCTCCTTATAGAGGGGGGCCCAGTCTTCAAAGAGCCAGTAGCGGCGGTCGAACTTCAAAAGCCCATTTGCCGCCCTGGCCTCTGGCGACTTGAAGTAGGCGAGTATCCGTTTGATTCGCCCATGTTGCTCGGTGAAGACGTCCAAATTTCCGGTCTGCCACCAATAGTCGAAGACGGTGAGTATCCAAGTCAGCGAGAAGTCGGGGAGTATGCAGCCTCCATTGCAGCAGGGGGCGACTCCGTAGGTGAGGCCGTTGTCCGTTTCCTGCCCGGCGATCGAATAAATTCCCCTTTTCAAAAGACGCGCGTCGCCGTCGAGGTAGAAGGTGTTCCTGCCTTGCACCCGGGCGTCTCCCCACCATTGGCCCTGTTCGCGCCAAGGGGTGTCGATGTAGGCGTCGGCCGAACATATTTGCTGTGTATGCTTGCAGAGACGATGTATGTCGTTCAAGAGCTTGTCGGAGGTTTCGAACGAGCCGCGCATCGAGAATGGATATTCCATCGTCCGCCAGACGGCCTTCGCCTTCAGCGCGACGCGGACGTCGCGGAAAACGAGGATGATGAACTTCGCGCCCTGCGGCGTCATGAACATTCGGGAACTGTGGCCTGGAGCGACACGCAGGCGCGTCGCGAGCGCGATCATGCCGACGCCGACAGCAGGCAGAATATCCTGTGGAATCCCGTCCTTCAGATATTGGCAGTAGAAGCAATCGACGATTTCGCCACCCGCACCGCCCGCGATCTCCAGGCCGAAAGTTCCGAACAGGATCTCCGGCATGGCGAGGACGACCGCGTGGAATTCGCCCTTCGGGGAGGGCGCGATTTCGAATTCCAAACCATCATTGAGACGGCACGCCGGAATTTCGTCTCCCGGCAGCCACCGCTTCACGCTTGGCAACTCATATTCCTGCCAATGCCATGCGATGTTGAAGCATTTCCCGTAGCCGTTTTTCATGGGGCCGTAGCCATGGACGCTTATCCGCTCCGGCGCGACCAACTCCTCCCTGAGCATGGGGATTCCGCGCTCCTCCACGGCGTTCCACGGAGGGCGTCCGAACTCGGTCTCTCCGGTCCAGCGGAACATCTCGTGTTCCTTCCACTCCGGCGGGACTGGCGAGGAGATCCAAGAGAGGTCGTCGGCGTTGGCGTCGAAATCCTCTTGGAATCCCATCTGCCGGGAAAGACGGGCGACGTTCGGGTTGTTGGCCGGGGCGCGGCGCATCCGCCAAGTCCTCTTGTCGGAATGGAGATGCGTCTCGCCCCATTCGGCGGCGCAGATCATCCCCGCGTCGTCGCGATGCAGATACTGAAAGGTGCCGATGCCCGGGTTGTACGCTTCCACGGCGATGACGTTGTGGCCGGGCTTCAGGAATCCGCGAACGTCGATTTCATCGAACGGCCAATGCGATTGGTAGCCACGTGCCGGGCCGCGACAGACGTAGCGTCCGTTGACGTGGAGCCGGTACCATTGGTCGGCGGTGATGAACAGCGGCGCGCGCTCCGGGACGGCCTTCAGCTCGAAGTCGTGGCGGAACTGCGCATGGCAGTTCTGGAGATACATGTCGCCTTCCGGCCAAAGCCACTTCGACCGCGTCAAGGGATGGGGCGATGCAATTGTTCTCATGGCGCGTATGTTAGTTCTCAGGGAACACTGCGGACACGACTTCTGCATACAGCTTGATCCCGCGCGCGTCCGGATGGTTGATATTGTTGAGCATCAGCGAATTGTAGGGAATGGCCTCTTGCCAGAGATGGAGGAATCTCGCGGAGACGTCCGCAATTGCAAAGTCATTGCCGATGGCCCATTGGCGCAGGAACTTCACATAGGGGCGGGGGTCTTCAACGACTTCTTTTTGAGAGCGCAAGTCCATCCAGTCCGGCCTGACCGGATGCGGAAGAATGACAATTGGTTCCATTCCCATGCGCTTGAAGTCGATGGCGACTCTATCATAGATCCTGTTGAACTCGGCCGCCATGGTCAGGTAGGCGTCGTTGACGAATTCCAGCGTGACGAGGTCGGCTCCGGAGTGGACGACCTTCTCCTCGTAGTTGTAAGCCGAGCCAGGCGGTTCGCATTGGAAGGTGTTGACGGCTTTCCCTGGCCAGCCCAGGTTGACCAGCGTGATTTCGCTGGCGGGAAAGCGGCGGCGTAACTCCTCCACGAAAATGTTTGTCCACCGTCTACTTTCATCCGGGATGAAGTCGCAGGCCGTGACACTGTCGCCCCAGGTCAGGACTTTGAGGGGCTGTCCAGCGCGCAACTTCGCCATGACGCGCGGAAGACGGTTTCCGGCCGCGGAAGGGCATTCTGCCGCAGTGGAATACTCCTTGACGAACGGGAAGAGCATGTCCTCTGAGAGGCGGCTCCTGAAACGGTCGAAATAGACGTTTCCAATCAACGCCTCGCCTGGCCCCAGCTCTGGCGGGAAAGGCGTTGCGCCATTGACAATGCCCTCCTTCAGATAGCAGTGCCCAAGCGCGTCGGCAATGATCGAATCGATTCGTTGCGGGCAATATTCGTACGTCGCAAAAACCGCGTCGTCCTCGCCTATCGCGGAACCTGGCATGCGTCCGAAAGCCCCCCAGATGGCGTCGAAATAGTAGTCGGCGCCGTTTTGGAAGGCGCTGCCTCCAGCGTCCTCGATTCTGACCGAACCGGGCAGCAGCGCATAGGAGATGGCACACTCCATCGCCTCAAGCTGTTTGAACTGGGCTCCGCTCAGCCATTTCCCCTCATGGAAAAGCGGGATGCCCAGATGTCTTTCCCGCTTCACGCGAACTCTCGCCGGTTGCTTGATCTCAAGTCGGCATTGGATCGGCTTTCCCGATTCGCTTAATCCGCCTGCTTCAAGCTCCCACGGACTGCCAGGGACAGTCCTCATAAATGCGTTTGCAAGATGCCTCATCGTTCCTTATTCCTAAAAATACCACATTCGTAATTATTTGACTTTCAAGGACGTTCCAGCGTTATTGCGGCGATGGCGGGTACCGCATCGGTTTTCATGGACTCGGCGTCCAGGCACCGTATCGTTTTTCCCGGATAGGGATTGCTCCAGCGGAAGCAATACAACCCGACATGCCTGCAAACCGGATTCGGGATGTCCAATGCGATCTTCGCCTCCGGCAGTGCTTGCGGATTCCACCAACCGCCTATTTTGACCCCGAACTCAACGGGGATTTCCACGCGGGTTCCGTCTTCATAACGAATCCTGTAACGCAGGCAGGGCGTCCCTTGCGGAGCCTCCCAGCCTGCGGCATGAAGGAAATAAATGTTTTTTGCGGTTAGGCCAACCGGAATATTTTCGGCCTTCTCCGGGAGCCAATCCCTATTGGTGCCGCAAAGAACGGCCACCGACTTCCCGCCGTTTCCGGCTGGATCGATGATCGTGAACGGGATCCCGGAAAAAACGCGCTTGCCTAGCGGCATTCCCCTCAAATCGTTCGCACCTTGGTCGAACCATCCGCCTTTGCGATCGCCTTCAATCTCGTCCTTGAACCCCAGGTTGGCGGCTTTGGTCAAATCAATGAAGGCGCACTTGCCCTCCGCAACGGGCGGATAGTTGGAGCTGGCTTCGCGTTCCGCGGCGAACGAGGCCCGCTCTCGCGCTCTTGATTCGGACTCCGGATGCTCGGCTTCGAGAGCCTTCCGGTGGAGATTGTCTACGTCTTTTTTCGTCAACGTTTTTAAAGACTTCACGGGACTTTTCCCGAAGACGAGGATCCGGCGCGTCTGCGGCGGCAGGCTCAGTGCTATGCTCCCATCAACGCCTTTGACGTATTGGACTTTCTCGACTGGGTCTGAGACATCGGCGTTCTCGAAACCCCGCGCGGCCTTCACACGGACGAGACGCGAACCGGCGTCTTCCCAGTTGACGAGCAGGACGACTCGCCGACCGTCGCGTTCGATCATCTGCGCCTCGAGTTGCTCTAGCGGCAGGCCGTCGAGCGGCGTGATCTCAAGGTATTTCCCGACGCCTTCGCGCCGGAGGGGTTCGCAAAGCTCCTGTGGCTTGTTCAAGCCGTAGACCTTGCCCTTCCCGAGCCTGTTGACTTTCCCCGGAACGAGAAACGCCGAAGCATCGATCGGCTTCCCGTATTCGTCCTGAAGGAAGGAGTCGGGCCCGCAAAGGACCACGCCGCCTTTTCGGACGTAATTGAGAAGGGTTGGCAAGGTCTCGGCATAGGAGTTTTTGGCGCAGGGAACGATGATCGCCTGGTAGCGCGAAAGATCCGTCGCGGGCAGGTCCTCCTCAAAGAGTGCTTCGAAGGGATAGTTCGCATGGAGCAGCGCCGCATACCATGAAACGAGACGCTCCCGGTTGTCGAAATGCGGGGGAACGAGCGTCGAGAGCCGCAACGTCGGATACGAATGCAGAAAAGCGATTTTCGCGGTTTTGAGGCGAGGTGAAGGCAAGACGAGTTCGCGGAACGGTTCAAGTTCGGCCTTGAACTCTTTGAAACCGTCGAAGTAGTCTTGCGGATAGTTGTATGGGTTCAAGAGCTGCGCGCCTTTGTAGCCCGCGCTTTGCGCTGAGGCTTTCGCCTCGTCAAGGGTGTTCCACTCCCAAGAACGGCGCGCCCAGGCGTATTCGAAGGTTGCGGAAAGGCCATGAAAGACTTCGCACCACAACGTGGTGATAATATCGCTTTTCTTCGACGGGACTCTCTTTCCTCCATGCATTCGCTGGCAGTACATCTCATCGTTTATGACAGGTTTCCTGCCTTTCGCCAGCGCGGTATAGAGATCGGCAAGCAATTCATACTGGCAGCGTCCGCCTTCGACGACTTCGGCCATGGCGTCAGCCGTCCTGGGCTTAGCTGAACTTCCAAAGTCGTCCGGTCCACCTTCGATCGCTAGAACGTCGAGAACCTCCGCGGCTTTCCGGTAGTCCATTGCTGCTCCGTTGCCGTCCAGCAGGCTTGGCTGCCAGACTTGCTCCGTGAAATAGACGTTTCCCCTTTTGTCGACTTCGCGAATGGAGGCCGCAAGGCTTCTGAGAAGCTCCGCGTAACGGGTTCCCGCGAACTTGCACCAATCCACATAAAGCCCAGGGCAGGATTCGAACTTCGCCTTCATGAAGACCGCGTCCTCGAAGGATTTGAAGGAGCTTCCCCACGCCTGGTTGGCCGTTGCAATGTCATGATATCTCTTTCTCAGTTCGGTGTGGAAGGCCTTCTTGTTGAATTCACAACGGCAGTCGTAGCAGGCTTCGTTGAAGAGTTCGTAGACAAACGGGTTCCCGCCGTTTTTCAGGACGGAATAGGCGCCGCGTTTCATGTATTCCTCGTAGATTCGCCTTCCGAGTGGATGCTCAGGGCAGAACGGGAGAAACTCCTTGAAGCCGGTTTTGCGCTGGGACGTGTCCGCAGAGAACGACGACTCGTCTCCGAGAAGGCGGTTCGTTTCGTTGATCCAAGCGAAATCCAAGATGAACGGAAGGCCTCCCAGTCCGTTGTAGAAGCTCCGGCTCGTCTTGAACGATTCAATGCCGCAGAATGGGAGTCCTAGCGCGCGGGCCAGCGGAATGCGCGGAGCCGACGAGAGCTGAATGGAATCGAAACCCAATTCGTTTGCGACTCGCTGGTCGAAAACTTTATTGTAGAAATCCCGCTGGTTTGTGGCCTTCTTGAAAGTTCCGGGCCCGAAGTCAGTATGCGCCGACCCGTCGCAGATCCATGGGCCGAGCAGAAAAGAGGGCCGCCCCATCCAGACAAAGCCGCCGTTTTTTATCTCTGGACGTGAACGTCCATCATCGACAATCGGCCCGCCCGTTTCGCAGGCTTCCGCAAGGAAATCCTCGGTAGTCTTGTCCTTGCAAACGAAAGCCGGACGCTCTAGTTTGGCTGTGGCGGCGAATGCTATTTCGTCGAATGCGACTGACTCGTCTCTGCCTAGGGGCTGTTCGATCTTGATGGACACGGAACCGAGATGGGAGCATAACCCTTTACGGTCGATCTTCGCAAGCGGAATTTTGCATAGGAACCAGCCCGCTTCGGCTGGAGTCGTCGCGGCAACGTCTAACGGAATCCCGCAGACGGATAGTTTGACCCGCGGTTTGACGTAGAATTCAAACCATCCTCCAGAGTCGCGAAAGGCCGACAGGTCGAGATACCTGTTAGCCGGGCTCCAGTCGGCGTAATATGCGTCCTCGTTCTTTCTCGCGTAGATGACGGTTTCACGCCGCGCCGGGCCGCCGCCATTGACTCTAAGTCCCTTGGCACCCTTGAACGCCGCCGCCGATACGATTTCACAACCGTCGGCCTGCCAGTTGTCGAGAAAGGAGTTCTTGAACAAATAAAGGCGGCTGCCTTGGGAATTCGAGACGAACGTTTCGTTTTCTGCGTCCTTTTTCACCGGAGAGTCGGAGACGGTCAACCTGATTGCGTCGAAATAGGCTTCGCCGGCACGCCCCCAGCCTTCAGCGCAGGAGAGCACTGCCATCGCCGCAACGGCATCCCGCGGCACGTCCAAGGAGGCCGCATAGAGATTCCAGCCATCGCCAGCTTCAACTTGAGCGAATTCGCTTTGCCCTGTCCACCCCCCGTCCTGGCTCTTGACGCGCAACCCGATGCCGATACCATCTCCTCCTGAAACCTTTTTTATCCAAGCGGAGAGGCGAAGCGTCTTGCCTTTCAGCGGCTCCAACTGCTGCCCCTCGAAGAAGATCCATAGATTCCCATTGGAGTTCCCCGTGTCGGCGTCTTTGACGTGGATTGACGCCCTCTTCGAATGGGGCGCGTCCTTAGATATTTCAACGCGCTCGAAGGCGTCGCGATCCATCGTCCAAAGACCGAACGCATCTTTGGCTGGCATTTCACTTGTCGGGGTGAGCCTGTCTGAAGGAATCAATTCCTTCGTATCGCAGATGGCGTCGTGGCAAAACGCCATGAAGACCGCTGCGGCAAACGGAAAGACAACAAGTTTCATTATCGGTTGGCTTCCACCATGGACGTTGCGGTCGTCATCTGTATATGCTGAAATTCCAAAAGACGTCATTCAACTGGTCCTGATGTGGTATAAAATCACTCGGTTTCATAAGATCGACATGTAGATCGCAAAACAATGTGCTGGCGGCCCCGGAATGTCGGCAGATGCACAGCTTACCGTCTGCGCTTGCAAGATTGTAGTTGAAATTAGGATACATTATCCTGTTTAAGCCAAGAACATCGTCCCCTAGCATCATGATGTATCCATCCATGCCGAGCATTGTTTTGGATGGATACTGTACCTTGGACAGTTGGGATCGATTCTTGATGCTGGAGCAGTTGTAGCCATCGCCGCACATATATGCACTCAACCCACAGCCGCTTGAGTAATATATCGAGGCTTCCACAGAAGGGCATTCAAGCACTTTGCTGCGCACAATCCCGTCGTTGCGCGGCAAATAATAGGGTACCAGTCTATCCTGCCACACCCTATTGCCGCTATAGGCGTACGTTCCGAAATCGTCAATTACACACCAGTCGTCATTGTCAGTTGAGTATAAGGTCACCGCCGTGCCCACTTGTTTGTGGTTATTGATGCAAGTAACCCTTTTGGCGAATTCCTTCGTCCTTCCTAGCGCGGGAAGCAGCAATGCCGCCAGGATGGCGATGATCGCTATCACGACCAATAATTCTATCAGCGTAAAATGCGACCGCCGCTTGCTCATGCTGTCTTCTCCTATTGGTTCGCCTAGTTCTCATTTCGCAAGGTCGCGCCGGCGTGGACGTTGGGCTTAACCAGGATGCGCACGCCCTCGGCCCGGGCTTTGCCAAGCCGGATATCCTCCATTAGCTTATGCATCGCCTGGGCTACCTGCGCCGTGCCGTGCCCCACCGTCGTTATGGTTGGGTGGTGCATTAGGCCCTCATGAACCCCGGCGAAGGTGGCGAGCCCGAATTCGGCGGGGATCGCGTAGCACCTGGCGAAGGTGTCGTAAGCCAGTCCGATCACCTCGTCGCTGGTGACGAACACGGAATCGCAATCGGTTTTGATGAGGGCGTCCGAGGCGGCAATCAAGTCTCGTGCGTAGGCTGAAAGCGACAGGGAGGCGAGTTGAAATTCTCTTGGGGGCGCGTCAAACTTCGCAGAGCGGCAGACGTCGAGGAAGCCGGCTCTCCGTTTTTGGAAGCCGACATAGTTCTGGCCGCAGTGGAAGAGGGCGGGCCGCTTGTAACCGGAGCCTAGAAGAAGCTCGGCGCCCATGCGGCCCGCGGCGTCGTTGTCCAACGCCACGACATGCTTGGCGATGTCGGCGAAACCTTCGTAGCTGGAAATGACGCCCTCCCGGCCCGTGAGGTGGTCCGCGAAGGCGTTCCTCAGATGGCTCTGGATGTCGGTTAGGATGATGAAGTCATAGCCCTTCAGTTCGGCGGCGGAGAAGGCGGAGCTTTCCGAGTAGAGCTTGATGTTCATGTCGTAGCCATCTGGCTTCAAGATGGAATTGAGCCTGGCCCAGAGACGGTTCCAGGCGTGGAGGGTTATCCACTCGTGGCCGGAGGAGATGAAGAGGACCTTGCCCTTGGGTTTGATGGCGACCCTTTTGGCCGCCAAAACGCGTCCACGCGCGCCGGTCTCAATCTTGCCTTGGCTCTCCAGCTCGTCAAGGGCCTTCCTGATGGTCATGCGGCTGGTTCCGACAAGGTCGCAGAGGATGCGCTCCGAGGGGATGAACACTTCGCCGTCCAACTTCATTCCCGAGAGCACGGCGCCGAGCCTCTCAAGCACTTCATCCAGTCTGCATGGCGGTTTTCGCATGGGAGCCCCCCTTGAGGTACTTTCAAAAGTCCCGAGACTTTGGTGTGTCATTGTTGAAGTCGTGGCGCGAAACCGAAATGGCTGGAAAAAGCCACTTCTTGATGCTATAGAACAGGCTTGAAAGACGCTCCATCTTTGTTTCTCCTTCGAGAAGAAAACAAAGTGGAGCGCCTTCCGTCTTATTGCAAGCTAAAATCAAACTCTTGAAGACACTTCATTATTTTCGCTTACGCCAAGAGGGGTTAAACAGACCGATAAGGCCGGTTCCAAATATAAGGATTGTGGATGGCTCTGGAATGGCGGTATTATATGCTTGAAGTTCATCAATGCGGACAAACGACGCGCCTTGATCGCCTTGAAAATCGAAATAAAGGCTTTTGGTATTGTTGACGGCAAACGCGCTGACATCGAGTGTACAATAAAAATAATCGCCTGACGGTGTATCATAATATGTTTCCCAATTAAGGGTAAGATTGCTACACAACGTTTTTTCATAGTCATCGGCCACAAGCGAAACCAAGTTGCTTGTAATGTTGGTTTTTGTCGAGCTCCTGATGCTGACCGTTAGTGGCGCGGTCGTATCATTATCACTCCAAATTCTGATGGTACGGATCGCGTCATCAAAACCGCCAACTCCCACTTGCGCTTGGCGCGACCCACCGGTGGAACAGTAGTTGAGAAAAGTTCCGTCCGTGGCATTCGTAGCCTGGTAAGACGCATCGTAATACGTTTTGGCCGTCACGAGTTTATTCAAGAGCACGTCGCCAGCGGCGAAGGGAAGCATACCAGCGAGAACCGTACCGGCCATTAGAAAAGCACTAGCAACCACCATGACAAACAAGAGATAGCTTCTCGATTTCATTTTTCCACCTTACGTCAGTTCGGAACCGTTAGTCTTGCCGGGCGTCCTGCTTGCGCGGAACAAACAACCCGTCCAAGACAAATAACCGTTTTTAGGCCACCACATAGCAGGCAGGTCTTGTGCGCGTGATAAATCAAACACCTCCTTTCGGTTGGGGTTTTTTGCCGCAGGTGAAGCATTCTCCTCGTCAGGCTTTATGGGCCACAGCTCCAACCGCAAGCCTTTCAGAGTATACCTCTCAAGTACTTCGTCCAGTCGGCCTGGCGGTTTTCGCATCGGAGCACCCCTTGCTTACCTGTTCATACTATACCAATGGTATATCTCTTGTCAAGGGGGGGCGAGGAAAAGTTTTTGGGATTCACCCGGAAACCACGAAGCGAAATCGAGGCGGTTGGGGAGCCGCCCGGCCTCGGGCGGATCGTGGGCGTCCACCGCGCCGCAACCGTTGGTTTACGGTTTTTTCCTGATGACGTTTTTTCTTCATGATCATCATGCCCTTCATGATGAAAACCGACGGGCGAAAACTTACCGGGAAGGCACTGGTTGCGGTTTGGGTCCGCGCGGCGAAGGCCGTGGTTGAGGGGGGAATGGCCCGGTGCCAGGCCTCCACGCTTTTTGGCGTCAGCCGCCAGATTGTCGGCGAATGGGGCACTGCCTACAAGTCCGGCGGGGAGGAGATTCTCTTCAGGAGGGTAAGCGCGGACGCCCGGAAGGCGATGGGAAGCTTACCCTCTGGCAGGCGGCGCAGATCGCCAAGGTTGTCGTTGACCATCACCTATAGCCCCGACTTGAACCCCGATGAAATGCTCAACAACGACGTGAAGTCGAACGCCGTGGGCAGGAAGCGCGCCAAGGACCGTCCCCCAACTTATCCGCAATGTCCACGGCTACCTGAGGAGCCGGCAGAAAACGCCCGAAATGGTCCGCCGGTATTTCCATGCAAAAACGTCCGTTATGCAGCTTGAATTATTGTCATCTATTTAGTGAACTTGTTGGTAATCCTCGCCCCCGCGGTAGAGGTGGGCGAGGTCCGCGCTGGTCAACACGCCGTTGGTCAGGCGGCCACTTACCTCCCGGCGGAACCGTTCGCCGCGCGTCCGCCAGTCGAGCGAGCGCAGCGTCAGCGCCCGTGCCGTGCCCAGGTCGACCTGAAGCTCTTCAGCCCGGGGCGGCAGCCCGGCTTCGCTGGCGGTCAACAGCGGAACCTGCCGGCAAGACGCGGCCAGCAGCGGGAGAAGCGCGAGAAGGAGAAGCGGGGACGGCCGGTTTGGCATGGCTCATACCCAGTTCCTTTTTATCGTCATGTTCTCTCACAGAGGCACGGAGATCGCAAGGAAAACATAAGCAATTAAACAGTAATTAAATATGGTTTATTTATTCGTGCCTCTGGTGTCTCCGTGAGAGAATGATTTTGAAGTGAAAATCGTATCAGGAGTTGGGAACCCCCTTTTGAGGAAAGGCGGTTCCCAAACCCTCCGTCAAACCTTTTTGTCTCCTTTGCGGATTTCGCAGGCCGTCAGCAGTTTCAGTTGTGCTCTGTGCGCGAGGCGGCCTGCGGAATCCGCAAAAGCAACAAAAGTTTTGGAAGGGGCGGGGATCCTATTTTTCTTTGGAAAGGCGTTGGATTTCCGCAGGGGTGAGGGCGCGGTTGTAGACCGCCACTTCATCGATCAGGCCCAGCGTCTGCCGGACGGTCCGCGACGCCTCCACATTGCCAATCCGCAGCCGGGTCACCGGCGGAGTGTTGAAACTGAAGTTTCCGGCCGCGACTTCGGCGCCGTCCAGGTAGAGCACGACGCGGCTGCCTGTATTGCTCGCCGCCACGTGATGCCACTCGCCCGTGGTTACCTTCGGGCCGAACAGGGCATTGCCCCATGGCGAGAAAAACAGCGTGTGATCGGCGAGCGCGCCGAGCTGGTAGGTCTGCCCGTGGCCGCCAAAATTCCCGTAACCGACAAAAAAGGCTTCGCTTTCGCCGTTCGGGGTGTTGGGAAACGACCGGATGTACACCCAGCACGCCAGGGTCCGGTCAGCCGTGCCACTGGGAAGCCCTTGGGTCGGTGCGGACACCGCATCCCCAATGGTGGTGAAGTTGAACGCCTGTCCCCTGGTGCCGGTGTCGTAAGTGGTGCCTTTTTCCAAGCTGCCGTCATTGGCGCCCACGCTGTCTTGGGGATTGTGTTCCGCATGCCAGCATGCCACCTGGCCCGGTGGGGGGCGGCAGCCGCTAAAAACCAGGATCAAACCACCGGCAAGAACGGCAACGGTGATGAGTTTCTGGACGATGGGTGGCATGTGTGCGGCCTTTCGGTACGCCGGGCCGATTGCTAGCCTTGGGTATAACTCGTTCTTCCCCAACTAACGGTGGTTGATGCCGGTTCTTCCGTGTCTGGCCTAGTTTTCCCACCCGTCAGGGCCGTGCCGGGCGGTCCGAGCGGCCGGTGAACTCCGGGTGCAGCGCGCGCAGCGCCGCCCGGTTTTCCGCCAGCAGGCATTGCAGCGTCTCCGGCAGCCGGTCCCGGATCTCCACGCCGTCATGATAGAGGATCATCGGCTCGAACGCCCCGCCGGGCAGCGCCCTGACGGCGACCTGGTCGGGGGAGATCGAGGCGCGGCCCAGCAGTTTGCTGGTCGGCCACGCCACGTCGGGGAAGACGACGAACGCCAGTTCCGAACAGACGATGCGGCGGTCGCTTTCCACGTCGAAATTGAAGTCGTATGCCTTGCCCAATTGTTCGAACGCACGCAGCAGGGCGGCGCGGGCCGTCTCGCGGCCCAGCGGCCGGGGTCGGATCACCAACAAATCATCGATATTGAGGAAATGGTCCAATGTGTTGAGTTCCACGCCGGGACGCAGCGCCTCGACGATGCCCGCGCCGGTTTGGAGCCGTTGGTGATAGGGGCGCACCGCCGGTTCGTCCCACAGCCCCAGGTCACGCAGGTCGCGTTCCCCGCCGACCCACACGGCCACATGGCCATAATGTCCGGGGATTGATTTGTCCGTCAGGCGAAACGGTGTTTTTTCCAACAACACATCCAGGGGGCGGAGCCGCGTCTGGAGTGCCGTCCGGTCGGCGGCGGACAAGTCGCGCAGATAGCCTTTGCGCGTTTCGACCAGCCCCATGGTATTGCCCAACGTGGCGCTGGTGACGTGCACCGTGCCATTGCCGAATTGCAGCAGCAGGTCGCCCACGAATGTCACCGCCGCGTGGCCGCCGGTCTCCCATTCTTTGACCAACCGTTCTGGCAACGCCCGCGAAAAGAACCGATAACCCGCGCTGTTGCCGATCAGGTCATTGAGGAATGCCTCATCGGGTGACGCCGCCGGCATCGTGCCGCCTTCTGCCCGGTACCAGACAACCGCCCCGGCCAGGCGTTGCCGGGTGATGGGATTGAGGAAGCGCCGGGCCGCCGCGTCGAGTTCGCCATCCACTTCCGGGTGGTCGTTTTTCAGCAGGCGGCGCAGCTTGGGCTGCGAAAAAAACGGCTGCACGCCGATGGCGTAATTGTCGTATTGCATCAACGCCGCCGCCAGCACCAGTTTGGTTTGCAGGCGCATGAGCGGATCGGCGGCCAGTTTCGGTGTTGCCCGGCGCCAGGCCTCATCGCCCTGGCAGTCGATCAGCGCCTGCCAGCGACGGTCCAGAAGCACATAATCCTCGCCCCCGTGGTAGAGATGGGCGAGATCCGCGCTGGTCAGCACGCCGGTGGCCAGGCGGCGGCTCACCTCCCGGCGGAACCGTTCGCCGCGCGCCCGCCAGTCGAGCGAGCGCAGCGTCAGCGCCCGTGCCGTGGCCAAGTCCGCCTGAACCTCTTCCGCCCGAGGCGGCAGCCCGGCTTCGCTGGCGGTCAACAGGGGAACCTGCCGGCAAGACGCGGCCAGCAGCGGGAAAAGAAGCACGAGGAGCAGCGGGGGCAGGCGATGTGGCATGGGCTTTACTGCCGTGCGAACGGCGTGCCCTTCTTGATCAGTTCGGCGACGCGCACCACCTCGACCGCTTCGTCGATGGTGATCGGGAACGGCTGCTTTTCCCGGATGCTGCGGTAGAGCGGGAGCCAGATGTTGTCCGGGTCGGTGCAGCCACTGGCCGGTTCGACCATGATGGTCTGACGCCGCCACCTCAACGTTTCACCGCTGCCGAAGGAGCCGGTCAGCGGCGGCGATTCGCGCCGGGCCTGGCGTTTCGGCAATTTCTGCGCCGGATCCAGGTAGCGCATCCGGAGATCCTGCTCGTTGTCACTGATCAGGGCGCCGCGGGTGCCGTAGACGGTGTAAACCGGGCCGGGCAGGGCGACACCGCCGCTGATCTCGATGTCCACCACCCGGCCGTTCTCGCCTTTCAGGATGACCTTCAGGTGGTCTTCGGCATCGCCGACGGCGGCGATCTTCTTCAGGTCGCGCCAGACCTCCTTGACCGGGGAGTCGAGGAACTGCAGGGCGTGGTCGAGCAGGTGGGGGCCCCAGTTGTTGAGCTGGCCGCCGCCGCAATCGATGATCGTCTGCCAGTCGTCGCGGCGGTCAAAACCGTGGCGGCACAGCTTGATCTCGTAGACCTCGCCCAGCAGGCCGCTCTTCATGATTTCGCGGATGTGCTGGAACGCCGGCTCGAACCGGCGGTTGTGGCGGCAGAACAGCTTGCCCGGATATTTCGCGGCGGCCTTCTTGAGCTTCAGCGCATCGGCGTAGCAGAGGGCGATCGGTTTTTCGAGGAAGACAGACTTGCCGGCGGCCAGCGCCCGCAGCGCGTATGCCGTGTGTTCCGGGGAGCGCACGGCGACCGTGACCAGTTCGACGCCGGGATCGGCCAGGAATGCCGCGCCGTCGGTATAGCCCCGGCAGTGGCATGCTTCCTCCATCCGCCTGACCCGGTCCGCCTCCACGTCACAAGCGGCGACGATCTTGAAATGATCGGCATGGCGGCCGATTTCGGGGACGTGCATGCCCCAGCCGGCGCGGCCGATTCCCCAAATGCCGACGGTGACGGGCTTCTTCCGGGGATGTTTCATGGGAGTCGGTTGGTGGGGTTGGGCTTTTGGGTTCATGTTGCTTGGGGTATTCGCAACTCAATGATGGGAATGCGGATGCGGGTGCGGGTGGGCGTGGCCCTTGGCCGGGCGCCGCAATTGCTGGCCGGTGGTGCCGGTGGCGAGCTTGGCGTGCAGGACCCCTTTCTCGCACTGCAAACGGTCAGCGAGCGCCTTGATTTCCTGGCCGCTGCCGCGGACCATGATCATTTCGGCGCAGAGCTGGTGGTCCAGGTGGATGTGGGTGGTGGCCAGCACCCGGCCGGCAAAGGCGTGCTGGATCTCGGTCAGGCGGTCGGCCAGTCCGCGCGCATGATGGTCATAGACCAGGGAGATCGTGCCGAGCAGGTCCTGGCCGTCGGTCCATTCCTGGTCGACGAGGCTGTTGCGGATCAGGTCACGGATGAATTCCGAGCGGTTCTCATAGTGGCTGGCGGCCACCAACTGCTCCAGTTGCGCGAGCAGCGGTTTCTCGATCGACAGGCTGACGCGTTCAATGTCTGACATGGCGGCCCCCTCGTGGCAACCGGTTGGGCTTCCGCCGCCCGGCTCCCGATAGGATAACCGCACCAGCCGCCCCGTCAAGCGCGACGCCACCTGGGGTTACATGACAATTATGTGGTTGGGGCCACCCTTTTGAAAAAGGGTGCTCCCCAAACCCCTTCCTAAAACTTTTGTATCTTAAACCAGAGGGGCGCTTCAGCCACAAGCAATCCTCTCTAATCTTACGTTTTGCCAGAACGGCTTGTGGCTGAAGCGCCCCTCCGCGTTAAGACACAAGAAGGTTTGACGGAGGGTTTGGGAACCGCCTTTCCTCAAAAGGGGGTTCCCAACCAACAATAATGTCAGGCTACCCCCGCCGTCCGGTGCCAGGCTCAGGGGGGCGGTTGGGGCGAAGAGCCGGTTCCGGCCTGCCGGCGGAACCGGTCGGGGCTGGTGCGGTTGTGCTTGGAGAAGGCGCGGGAGAAGGAGAACGGCGTGGCGTAGCCGCAGCGGCCGGCGATGACCTTCAGCGGATAGTCGGTGAAACGCAGCAGGTCGCGGGCCAGCCGCATGCGCGCCGCCGCCACCAGTTCGGCGGGACTGGTCTTTTCCCGTTCCCGCAGTAGACGGTGGAAATGGGTTGGCGACAGGTGTAGCTCGCGCGCCATGGCGGCCACCGGCCAGCGCCCGGCGGGGTGTTGTTCCACCTTTTCCCGCAACGCCTGCAGGTGCGAGCGCCACCGCCAGTCCGCGTGCCCGGCGGCGGGCAGTTCACGTTCCAGCAGGATGCCGGTGAGTTCGGCATAGTGCGCGGTGGCGGCCGCGGCCAGCGGCCGGTCCGGGCCGGCCGCCTCGGCCAGCCAGCCCTCCACCGCCGCCAGCAGCACGTTCAGTTGCGGGGCGGGACGCGACTCGGGGCCGGCCAGGCCGGCGGCCGCCGCCCACAGCGGAATGGCGTCCAGGTGGAACCACAGGATGCGCCACGCTCCGTCCGCCAGATATCGGACCGGGACGCCGGCCGGCACCAGCCACAACTCGCCGGGGCAGCACTGCCCCTCGCCGTGTCCCGGCGACCACCAGCGGCCGTTGCCGGCCAGGGTGAACAGGGCCAGATGGAACGGCGGCTGGCGGCGCCGGATCTCATAGGGCGGCACCAGGTCGCTCACCCCGGCCAGGCTCGCCCCGCGCCGCACCAGCGGCGCCGCCGCCGCTTGGTTCAAGGGCAGGAAACGTTCCCGGCAGCCGGCGGGAATGATGGCAGCATCGGATATGAGTTGGGGAGTTTTGGCCATTTTAGAATACCAGACCTATGGTATTTTGGGCAATGTAATCAAACGATGGCTGTTCCCCAAACCCCGGCGGTTGCCGGGCGCATGACATTCCTGTCGGTTGGGAACCCCCTTTTTCAAAAGGGTGGCCCCAACATCATCCGACAAAACTGTCATACACCCCGGTAGTCTTCGCGGCCGCCCGGTCAGTCAACCCGTTTCAGGAGATTCATTTCATGAGTACCCCGCTTCCCCGCCCCGAGCATCCCCGGCCGCAGTTTGTCCGTGCCGACTGGCTGAACCTGAACGGCGAATGGGAGTTTGAGATCGACGCCGGTGACAGCGGCCTGGAGCGCGGCCTGCGCGACCGCGCCCTGAACCGCCGGATCACGGTGCCGTTCTGTCCCGAATCCTCCCTGTCGGGGATCGGCAACGAGGATTTCATGAACGCTGTCTGGTACCGGCGGACGGTGCGGATTCCGCAGGCGTGGACCGGCCGGCAGGTGCTGCTGCATTTCCAGGCGGTGGACTATGACGCCACGGTATGGGTGAACGGCCGCGAGGTAGGGCGTCACCGGGGCGGGTTCACGCCGGTCACCTGCGAACTCCGCGGGGTGGCGGCGCCGGGCGACGAGGCGGTGATCGTGGTGCGGGCGCGGGACGACAACCGCCGGCCGCAGCCGGGGGGCAAGCAATCGTCGCAGTACGGGCGCCACGGCTGCCACTACACCCGCACCACCGGCATCTGGCAGACGGTGTGGCTGGAGGCCGTGCCGGACACCCATTTCCTGCGGCCGCGCATCACCCCGGACGTGGCCCGGGGCGGCTTTGACTTGGAACTGCCCGTCCGTACCTTCTCCGGCGCCGGCGTGCGTGCCGGCACGGTGCGGGTGACGCTGGCGGCCGCCGGCCGGATCGTGGCGGTCGCGGAGAGTGCCTGGCGCGGCGGGCTGTCGGCGCGGCTGTTCCTGGACGTACCCGCCGCCGACCGCCGGTTGTGGGAACCGGGCAATCCCTGGCTCTACGACCTGCGCGTCGAGCTGCTGGACGCCGCGGGCGCCGTGGTGGATGCCTTCACCAGCTATGCCGGCCTGCGCAGTGTCGAGCTGGACGGCTTCGCCATCAAGATCAACGGCCGCCCGGTGTTCCAGCGGCTGGTGCTTGACCAGGGGTACTATCCCGATGGCATCCTCACCGCGCCCGACGATGCCGCCTTGGTCCGTGACATCGAGTTGTCCATGGCGGTCGGCTTCAACGGCGCCCGCCTGCACCAAAAGGTGTTCGAGGAGCGCTTCCTGTACCACGCCGACCGGCTCGGGTACCTGGTCTGGGGCGAGTTCGCCGACTGGGGCTGCAACGGCTACGGCCCCGACGGCGACAACCAGCAGCCCGGCGCCACCTACATCACCCAGTGGCTGGAGGCGGTGATGCGCGACTACAGCCATCCGGCCTTGGTCGGCTGGTGCGGGCTCAATGAGACCTGGCAGCGGCTGCATGACCGCGTCACCGTCCTGGACGATGTCACCCGCGGCATCTTCCTGGCGGCCAAGGCGATGGACACCACCCGGCCGGTGCTCGACACCAGCGGCTATGCCCACCGCGTGCCGGAAACGGATGTCTGGGACGCCCACGACTACGAGCAGGATCCCGCCGTCTTCAAGGCGCACCATGCCGGCCTGGCCGAGGGCAAACCGTTCTTCAATCCGCGGCCCGACGTGCCGGCGGACCAGCTCTGGTCCCAGCCGTACCACGGCCAGCTCTATTTCGTCAGCGAGTTCGGCGGCATTTGGTGGAACCCCGACGCCAAGCCGGGCGAGGCCTCCTGGGGCTATGGCGACCGGCCCAAGGCCCTGGAGGAATTCTATACGCGTTTCTCCGGGCTGTGCGATGTGTTGCTCGACGATCCCCGGATGTTCGGCTACTGCTACACCCAGCTCACCGACGTTTACCAGGAGCAGAACGGCATTTTTGCCTTTGACCGGCGCGCCAAGTTTGACGCCGCCCGCCTGCATGCCGCCCAGACCCGCCGCGCCGCCGTTGAAACCGCGGGATGACAGACAGTGTTGGGGCCACCCTTTTGGAACTAAAAATTTAGTTCTACAGTTTAGGGGTGAATTAGGGACGGGTGTTTCGATGTATCGCTACGCTGGATTATGCGCCGGCCGGTGATATAGTACGCACCTTACAAGATTTCCTGAAAACCCAAGACCCCCGCACCCGGAGAAACGCCCATGCTCGGTTGTCATTACGGACGCATTTTCCAAGTCACGGTGGCCGGCGGCTCCTATCAGGAAGGGCTGATGGCCCATCTGCAGGGAGTGCCGCCCGGCCTGTTGCTGGACGAGGCGGCAATTTATGCCGAGCTCCTGCAGCGCAAACCGGGGCAGGGCGAGCTGTCGTCGCCGCGGCGCGAGCCGGACATCCCGGTGATCTATTCCGGGGTCAATGCCGCCGACACCATGAGCGGATTCCACAACGCCGGACACACCAACGGCACGCCGCTGACCCTGCTGATCCCGAACCTGGACCGGCATTTTGAGCACATCGAGGCCTACCGGGTGACCAACCGCACGCCGCGCCCCGGCCATGCGTCCTATGCCACCTACGCGAAGTACGGCTCCTGGGACGACAGCATCGGCGCCGGCATTTTCTCCGGCCGCTACACCGCCACCCTGGTGGCGGCCGGCGCCGTCGCCCGCCAGGTGCTGACGAAGCACGGCATTGACATCTTTTCCTACGTCAAGGAAGCCGCCGGCGTGCGCATGCCGGAACTGCCCTATGACCAGATCCGCGCCAAGGTTCAGGCGTTCCGTGAATTCCGCCGCGACAGCGACCCGGTGTACGACCTGGTCTACAAGCAGCAGCGCATCACCCCCGGCATGCGGTTCCTGGAAAAAATGGCGGTGCTGGCCGAGGTGGAAAAACTGGTGCCCGAGATCAAGCGCGCGCCGTTTACTCCCGCCGAGCTGGCCGACCTGAAGGCACGCGGGTTGCATCCGGTGCTCAACTGCCCGGACCTGGCGGCGGCGGAGGCGATGTATGAGCGCATCCTGGCGGTCAAGGACGACGGCGACTCCAGCGGCGGCCTGGTCGAAGTGGTCGCCACCGGCGTTCCCGCCGGCCTGGGCGAGCCGGTGTTCCACAAACTCGACGCCGAGATCGGCGCCATGCTCGGCATCGCCGCCGTCAAGGCGGTGGAGCTGGGGGCCGGGCTGGCGGTCAAGGACATGACCGGCAGCCAGTGCAACGACCAGATGAGCATGCGCGACGGCAAGGTGGCGTTCAGCGCCAACAACAACGGCGGGATCACCGGCGGCGTCACCACCGGCCAGCCGATTGTGGCGCGGCTGGCGGTCAAGCCGACCCCGACCATTGCCAAGCCGCAGCACACCATCGACAAGGTGAGCCGCACCGATTCCGCCCTGGCCGCCGTCACCCGGCGGGATCCGACCATTGTCTCCCGGGTGTGGCCGGTGGCCGAGGCGATGCTGGCCATCATCCTGCTCGACCACCTGATGATGTGGCGCGTCCAGCGCGACTTCATGCCGGAGTGAGGTCGCCAGGGAAGCGAAAGAGAAAAAACAGGGCAAATGGGACCGATGGGACCCATGGGACCGATGGTGCGAACGCCGCACCTATGTCTCATGCGTCCCATGGGTCCCATTTTTTTATTTCCACGAAACGGTAGCGACTGAGAATAGCGGGGACACAATAATCGCTTTGTTGTTGCGTTATAATCAATAAAGGGGCAACGAGGCGGGAGTGCCCGTGACATGAGCGAAAAAGAAAATGGGACCAATGGGAAGAATGGGACCGATAGGACCAATGGGACCTATGATGCGAATTCCGCACATTTGTCCCATGAGTCCCATGGGGGCCATGTTTATTCCCAAGGCTTTATCCCGCCACACGGCGGCTACGGGGCGTTGCTCTCGTTCCGGAAGGCGCGCATCGTCTACGATGCCACGGTGACCTTCTGTGCGCGGTTCGTGGACGTGCGCAGCCGCACCACGGACCAGATGGTGCAGGCCGCGCGGTCGGGCAAGCAGAACATCCTTGAGGGCAGTCAGGCTGCCGGGACTTCCGCGGAAACCGAGATCAAACTCACCAACGTCGCCCGTGCGAGTCTGGAGGAACTGCTCGAAGATTATCGCGATTTCCTCCGCGTCGGCGGCCATCCCCAATGGGACAAGGACTCCAGGGAGGCGCTTGATGTGCGGCGGCTGGCGATAACAGGGAATGCGACGTATGAGACGTATAGGACCTATGTCGAGACCCGTCCGGCACCGGTCGTGGCCAACCTTGTCATTTGCCTGATTCACCAGGCCAACTACTTGCTGGACCAGCAGCTCCGGCGGCTCGAACAAGATTTTCTGAAGGAGGGCGGTCTGCGCGAGCGCATGACCCGCGCCCGCCTTGACGCCCGCGTCCGGCAAACGGGGCACGCCTAACGTGGTTTTACGGTCCTGGCGGGGGGCGTCGGTTAAAAATGGGCCTGATGGGAAGAATGGGACCGATAGGACCGATGGGACCTATGGTGCGAACGCCGCACATTTGTCTCATGGGTCCCATAAGTCCCATCGGGTCCCATCGGTCCCATAGCCCCTTCAGCCGAGGTGGTCGAACCCGGCAAGCAACCGTTCCGGCAGCGCGTTGCCCTGAAGGTCGGCCAGCGGGGCGGCGTCCGGCGCCGCTGGGGCGGTGAATTCGCCCAGGCGGGTCAGGCGGGTTTCGGGGAACGGCCAGGCGGCCTCCAGCCGGGGGGCGTCTTCGGGAGCGACGGCAAAGATGAGTTCGTAGTCCTCGCCGTCGCCGAGCGCCTGTTCCAGGGTGGTTTGCGGCGTCCGTGCCGGGATGGCGCGCAGGTCGAGGCGCAGGACAACACCGCCGGCCCGGCAGAGGCGGGCGGCGTCCAGCGCCAGGCCGTCGCTGACGTCCATCATGGCGCGGGCCAGGCGTTGTTCCGCGAGCCAGGCGCCTTCCTTGAGGCGCGGCGTGAACAGCAGGTGGTGCCCGGTGGGGAAGGACTGGCCGAACTCGCCGGTGGCATAGAACCGGTCGCCGGGGCGGGCGCCGGCGCGGCGGAGCACGCGGTCGGCGGGCGCTTCGCCGAGCAGGGTGAGGCTGGTAACCAGGTCCTGGCGCGCGCGGGCCAGGTCGCCGCCGATCAGGGCCACGCCGGTCTCCCGGGCCAGTTCAAGCAGGCCGTGGTGGAAGCGTTCCAGCCAAGTGGCGTTCTCCAGCGGCCCGAGGGCCACGGCGAGCAGGGCAAAGAGCGGTTTGCCGCCCATGGCGGCGATGTCGCTGAGATTGCGCGCCAGCAACTTGCGTCCGGCCTGTTCGGGGGTGGCGGCGCCGGGGCCGGCCCGCAGGAAATGCCGGTCGCCGATCAGTTGGTCGACGGTCAGCAGCAGCAGCCGGCCGGGACCCCATTGCAGGGCGGCGCAGTCGTCGCCGGGCGGAATCACCACGGCGTCCGGCGCCACTCCCAGCGAGGGGAGCAGGGTGGCCAGAAAACGGTCTTCGGCGGATGACATATTGTGTCCTTATGAGTGAAATATGTTGCAAGATGCGCGGGATTTTTGAACTAGCATCTTCGATACCGCCCGTGCTGAGGCCCAGCACACCATCGCCTCCGGCACGTTGTTGGGGGGCCTGTCAGGAAATCCACGTCTGGCAAATCCCCACGACTCTCCAATCCTGGCCTTCTTTCTTGAGGATGATATCGAACCCGCTGCCATTCAGGGGGCCGAATGTCAACCCCACTGAGCAGACTGCCCGTTGGCTGTCTCTGGTGAAAGCCACACTGAAATTGATGGAGGGCAATGCCTGTGCGTGATCCGTGCGGGTCTCGTGCGACCAGGAGTCACCTTTGCGTTTCCACAAGCGCTTCCCATTCGAGTCGAGAAAGACTTCGCTTTCGTCTGAACGGGGGATGCCGAAACGGAGGACGGAGAGAATGACGGCATCGGCTCCAGAAGCCGATGTTTGTTGAGGTGTCTTCCATCGCGGCCCGTTGATCCAATTGAGGGCGCAACGTGCTGCCTGCGAAGCAAGCGATCCTTCGTACGTCTGGGCTGCCGTCTTGAGGGCGGCTTCAGCTTCCTTCGCTCTCAATATCCCAAGCGAGTAGGCCGCCGCCGCCATCGGTACCCCCTCATCTCCACATGGCTTGCCTTTCAGCGATTGAATCAGGAAGCGCACATCATCCGGGGTTGCGGAGGCTGCGAGTACAGAGCAACGGGCCGTCTTGATCCAGATATCCTTGGTCTCGGTGTACCGTTTCCGCAAAGCACTTGCTGCTTCAGGACCAGGGATGGACGCAAGGCACTGGATGGCTAAGTATCGCTTGTTTTCATCAGGATCGGTCAGGGCTTGCAGAAGGATCGGCAGAGCTTTCTCCTGCATTTCCATGGTTGCGATCACGACTTGGTACGGCCGTTCACCGGGCGCCGCGTTGTCGGAAGTCGATGAGCGGGCCGTTCCGAAAAAGCGGTGAAGTATGGCCGGATCGTTTGCACCCTCGGAGAGGCATGTTGTTGCCCAAGCGGATATCAGAACTGCCGCAATGAGGCGCCTCATGGTTTCGGTCTTCATCTGTTCACCCAATGTCCGTTCCTTGCCCGCCGCTCGCCACTGAAACCGGCCGGCTGGGTTAGGGACAAGGTTGGCGCGACTTGGATTTTTTTACCTGGTGACGCCATGACCCGGTGACGCCCGGGGCGAGGGCATGCCCTCGCTACCCGTCCCGATGGCATTTCGTTGCCGTTTGCGGCAACGCCGGGGTAGGCCGTTTCATAAGTCTCTGTCAAAATCACTCGGGCTCAAGATCTCAATCGTGGCGCGGCTTGGATGATAGTAGAGCCAGCCATTCGTGGCGCTGCCATACGACCACTCCAAATTGACCTCGCCTGCTCGAACGGTGGTGTCGTGGTCGGCCTTCGGCGTGACCTCATAACCCCCATCAGCTTTTGGCTTGCGGTCGTAGGACTCGCGCACCTGTCCCTTCCCGCTGGTAATCTGCGCCGACTTGGCGGGGCGGTAACGCCAACGGTAAGACGCCGTATCCGCATCGAAGCCGGTGAACTGAACGACCGCAACCGCGCCAATCGCGGCCTTGATGAGAACAACATCGTTTGCCGTGACCGACAACGACTTTCGTTCCTCGGCAGAAGTCGGGGCGTCCGAAATGTCGTAAGCGGCGGCCGGCAACGAAACGGCAAGACAAGCAAGGGCGGCGGATAAAACGATAGCGTGGGCAAGTTTCATAATGAAGATTTAAGCGTTCCGGGGGCCTACTCGCCGCCGAGGCCGGTTTCCAGGTTGTCGAGTTCGCCGCGGGCGGCGGCCACGGCCAACACCCGGTGGAAGAAGCAGGGGGCATGTCCGAATTCGCAGGTGCCGTCCGGCTGCGAACCGCCGCAGGCGCCGGTGGCCAGCCCCTTCGGGCAGTCGCGCGGACAAAGGAATTCGGCGTGGCGGAAACCGCACTCCTTAAGCTGGGGGCACTGGCCGCAGGCCAGGAAGCGGGCCGGGCTGGCCAGCCAGTCGGGCACGCCGGGGCGCAGCAGCAGCCGCAACAGGCAGGACCGCCAGCGGTCGCTGGAGCGGGGTTGCGGCCAGGAGGGGCGCCCGGTCATGGCGCAGGCCGCATCGTCGTAGTACTGCTGGTCCGGGGTCATCAGATTGGCAAAGGCGTAGAAACCGTGGCTGACCGGGGCGAACTCCATGAAATTGTGGTATTCGTTCCAGGCGTTCACCCAGTCCTTCCAGGTCCGGTACTGGTTGAGGGCTTCCTCGACCTTGCCCATCACCATCTCCAGCGTCTTGACGTCGCGGATGCCGAGAATGTTGACGCCGCTGTAGCCCATCAGCCGGCAACCGGCGGCCTGCAGGCCGAGGCGGTGCAGCTGCGAGGCCAGGCACTGGTTGGCGTTGAAGTTGGATTCGCGCTGCAGGGCGGCGGCGAACAGCCGGGCCACGTGGACGCCGGGGAACAGCCCCTCGTGCAGGTGCTGGATGTCGTCGGTGTTGAGCAGCATCAGCCGGGCGATGACCGGGGCCTGGGTCTCGCGCATCTGCAGGAACCACTGCAGTTCCTGGAATTTCTTCATGTCCCAGCCGGCGTGGGTCATCAGGAAGTCGGCGCCGGAGGCCAGTTTGCGCAGCATTTTGTAGTATTGCAGGTACTGGTCGGGGGCGTTGTACTTGAACGGGTTGACGGCGGCGCCGGCGAACAGCTGGCCGGTGGTGGCGGTGCGGATCAGGCGGAGGCTTTCCACGCTGTCGAAATAGCCGCCGGGGTAGGGGATGGGGCGGCCGGTGGCGGTGCGTTTCAGCAGATGCTTGTCCGAGCGGTCGCCGGTGACTGGCAGCAGGTTGCGCAGGTTGCGCGAGGCGGCCCGGGCCAGGCAGTCGCGGAAACGTTCCCGGTCCGACCCCTTGCCGGAGAGCACCATCACGCACGGCTTGCCGCTGGCATCGGCGAGCAGCGCCGCCGTGTCCACCGGATCATGGCTTTCCTCGGACCGCAGCCGGTCGGTGGACACCAGGCCGGTGACGTGCGGCATTTCCGCGATGCGCCGGGCCATGCCGGTGGCCAGCGCCATCGCCGTGTCAAACGGCTGGGCCAGCCCCGGGGCGTTCTGCTCGATCAGCAGCACGAACTGGCCCGACTTGAGGGCGGTGGCGAGCGGGTTTTCCCCGCTGAAGTTCATTTTGAGCTGGATGGGCGCCCGGGCGGCGCCGGCGGCGGCGGAGTCGGCGGTTTGACTGGAACGTGGCATCGCTGTTGGGATTCCGGTTCTGGCCGCCGGCGCGGACGCACGCCACGGTCAGGTAAATGTACTCCCGCCCGCCGCCGCCGCAACTGCGCGTGGTTGCTAGATCCAGCGCGCGCCGTGGGCCGCGGCGACCTGTTTTTGCAAGTCCTTGACCGTTTCGGCCTGGTCGGCGGGGCAGACCAGGGTGGCATCGGGCGTGTGGATGATCACGAGGTTTTGGCAGCCGGCCGCGACCACCAGGTGGTTGGGGTCGGTGGAAGCCACCAGGGTGCCGTGGCACTGGTGCAGCAGGGCGGCCGGCGCGGCGAGGGCGTTGCCGTCGGCGTCATGGGGGCAGGTCTGGGCGAACGCCGGCCAGGAGCCGACATCCAGCCATGGCAGCGGCATCGGGATGGCGGCAACCCGCACCGCGGAGTCGCGCGCGGCGGGTTCCATCACCGCGAAGTCCACGCTGATCTTGGGCAGCGAGGGATAGACGGCGTCCAGCACGGCCTGGCGTTCCGGCGTGTCCCAGGCGTCGGCGATCCGCCGCAGGCCGGCGTCATGGCCGGGGGCATGGCGCCGGATGCAGTCCAGCAGGGTGGCGGCGCGCCAGACGAACATGCCGCTGTTCCACAGGTAGCGGCCGGGCCCCGCCGCGACGTAGCGTTCGGCGGTGGCCGGGTCGGGTTTTTCCTTGAATTCCGCCACCCGGCGGGCGTCGTGCCCGAGCGCGTCGCCGAGTTGCAGATAGCCGTAACCGGTGGCCGGATGGGTCGGGGTGATGCCGAAGGTGATCAGGGTGTCCGGTTGCTCTTCGGCCAGTGCGAATCCTGCGGCGACGATGGCGCGGAAGCGGTCTTCAGGTTCGATGAGGTGGTCGGCGGTGAACACGCCAATGACCGCCTCCGGATCCTGCCGCGCGATCACCGCGGCGCTGAGGCCGACGGCGCTGAGGGTGTCGCGGCCGCACGGTTCGCCGATGAACTGGGCCGGACCGAGTTCCGGCAGGTTCTGCCGGATCAGCGGCTCATGGCGGGCGGCGGCGCAGACATAGCGTTGCGCGGCGGGCACCAGCCCCTCCAGCCGGCCGGCGGCGACCTGCAGCAGGCTCCGTCCGTTGATGAAGGGCAGCAGCTGCTTGGGGAGCGCCTCCCGGCTCATCGGCCACAGGCGCGTGCCGCTGCCGCCCGCCAGGATCATCGCGTATCGCATGGCCTGTGCCTCCATTGGAGATGCCGGGAAAACGTGGCCGCAACCTCAGGGCTGTTGGGGGGCCGGCGGCCGGATGCGGGCGACGAACTCGCGCAGCGGCTGCCAGGCCGGCTCGACCATGCCGTGGCCGTAGCCCTGGATCTCGAAAAGGGTCACGTTCGGGTGCCCGTTGAGCTTGAGCATGCGCATCAGGTAGGCGTTTTCCTCGTAGCGTCCGAGCATTTCCATTTCCCGGTCGCCGGTGATCAGCAGGATCGGGGGGGCGTCGCCGCGGGCATGGTAGAGCGGGGCAAAAGCGTCGACCACGGCGGTCTTGTCGCCGATCCCCTGTTCCGCGCGGATGGCGAAATGGGTGATGGTGTGGCCGCTGAGCGGGATCAGGCCGGCGAGCTGGTTGGCGTCGGCGCCGTATTTGGCGAGCCAATGCTTGTCCAGGCCGATCATGAGGGTCAGGTAGCCGCCCGCGGAATGGCCGGTGACGAAGACGGCGTGGGGGTCGCCGCCGTAATGGGCGATGTGCTGGAGCGTCCAGGCCACGGCCGCCGCCGCGTCATCAATGCACTCGGCGCCCTTGACCTTGGGGATCAGCCGGTAATTGACGCCCACCACGGCCAGCCCCTGGTTCTTGAGGGCGTCGGGAAGGCCCTTTTCGCCGCCGGAGAGCCCGCCGCCATGGAACCACACCACGGTGCTGAAGCCTTTCCGGTTTTCCGGGTAGTAGAGGTCGAGCCGGCAGCGTTCGCGCATGTAAGGGGTGATGTCCGGCCCGCTGTCCGGCCGGTACGGAAGATTCAGTTCGGTCTTGTAGGTGACCGGGGCCGGAGCCGCCGGGGCGGCCATGGCCGGCACGGCCACCGCCAGCAGCAGGGAAAACGTCAGAAGTGGGCGCATGTGAGTCTCCGTATCCGGTGGGACGTCCGGGATCCCGGCGGGGGGT
>Ga0265297_10003130_pt1 | contig 30913 bp, 30 predicted proteins | sample Munlanlwell13791_FD_192502 | JGI IMG/M metagenome (GOLD analysis project Ga0265297, IMG submission 192502) | Leachate microbial communities from a municipal landfill in Southern Ontario, Canada - Leachate well 137-91 | ecosystem: Engineered > Solid waste > Landfill > Unclassified | place...
TAAACTTGCCCTTATCTTTTAACGCCTTTGTCGCGTTCTTTAATATTTCAAAATTCATCTCATCCGTTTCCATTAAAGAAAAACCACCCTCACAGAGCATGATCGCCAGATCGAACTCGCCTTCAAAAGGAAGGTTTCTGGCGTCATGCCTCTCGAAGTCGATCTTCACTCCTTGCTCTTTTGCTTTTTCCCTCGCCCTTTTAAGCTGTGACTCTGACAAATCGATACCGGTAACCCGATAACCTCTTTTTGCCAATTCAATAGAATGACGGCCGGTGCCGCAGCCGACATCAATGATTTTTAACGATTTATCCCGATTTATCTCTTGCTCAATAAAATCGCACTCACCCAAGGTACCGTGAACATAAACTTCTTTATCGTATTTATCTGCGTAATTCTCAAATAGCGATTCATACCATTGTTTCATTCCCCTTTACCCCCTTACTGTACTTTTTCACTTACGTTCGGTTCCCTTTTTTGATTTTTACCTAACTTATTATACTGCAAATAATTAACCCTTATCGTACCACTCCTTCAGCGAGTGTAAAATCCGAGCGTAACGATTTGTCCATCGGCCAACCAAAATTTTTTATGTAAACTTGTTTCGATGTATTCATGATTTCTTATGTGACTTAATCGAGGCAACGGATCGAATCCGCCCCTTTCTGGCCATTAGTTATACTATTGCCGTTTGTTATAGTCGAATATTTGATTTCGATACGCTGGCCTTTTTTAAGGATAAAGGGGGCATTCACCCCTTGATGCAAATCTTTTCCGGCCATGTCCATAAGAGGGCAAACCCAGGATACAAAGAATTCCGATTGTTCTCCGTTATCAGCGGTAACCAGAATCCTGCAGCGGGGCGCTGTTAGGTTGCCGTGGCTAACGGTCGGCGTAATCTTTTCGATCCTGCCTATAAAAACGTTCCCTTGTCCTGCCGCTGTTGCCGCAAGGGTCTGTGTTGATACTGTTGGTGCAGCTGGTTGTTGGACATAATCCGAAGGAACATATCGGAACGAAACAGCCTCGTTATCGCCGTTTGCTGCAGGCAAATATTTAACTTCCGCTCTTTCACCTATACGAGTCGGGTAAGCTTTCATATCCCTGATGGCAATCTCTCTGGATACAAAAACGGTAAGCCTTTCACCGTTATTAGAAATAAGTATGATCTTACGCATCGGCGGTATACGAAAAGTCGGCGGTGAAGATTCGATTTTGCCTACAAATAAATTTACTCCGCCCTGACCTGATGACTGTGGCGCCGGGTTGTTCGGTTTTCCTGCTTCTGCGAATACCCCCGGCTGTGAGACATAATCTTGAGACACAAAGCGGACCGAGATCGCAAGCTGCTTATTCGCGTAACGCATTGATTCTGCCGTAACCGCATACTTGACCTCTACTCTTTTACCTATTATAGCCCTAATATCATTCATACCCTTAATATCATTCAGGACTGACGTGGCCTTACCATCGGCATCATAAAAGACAGTGGCATTCGGCCCATCTCGGACTATGAGAAAATTATTCTTTTCCCCATTATTACCGGTAACCACAATCATACCAACCGGCCACAAAGGAGGTCCAGATTTGAACTGACCGAACCCGCACGGGAAAGATTCGATTATGCCAACGAATGTCGCGGCTTCGTCGGCTCTTGCTAATGGTAGTTGAACAAAACAAAAAAAGTTAATAAAAAGTACTGCAAATGACCCAAAGAGTATCTTTTTCATATTAAACTTTCCGTCACTCCTTTTCCACTTACGTTCGGTTAACTCTTAATTTATTTACATAACTTCTTATTCTTCAAACAATTAACCTTTATCATACCACTCCCCCAAGGAGCGTAAAATCCGAGTGTAACAATTTGCCCATCTGACAATCGAAGGTTTTTGTTAAGATGGTTCTATTCATAAAATTTGCTGCAATAAAGATAACGTTTAAACATTTTCTACTTACTATCTGTCTGTTTTTTTCTTGTTAAAATCTTTGCTAAAGAAACAAATTTCCAAATGCCAATACCCGCTAAACTTATAATGCAAGGCATTAAAGCTACGCCATAGCGGGGTTCTATATGTAAAGGTAAAAAAATCAGAGTAAGATAAATAAATAGAAGAACTATCGGAAATGCTAATATAATTTCTTCTCTCCTGCTTTTCCAGAAAGAGTATACGGCGAAAACAAAATAGAAAATAAAGAAATTTCCAGATGCTTCTCTGCATCCGTACATAGGGATATAAAATTGATACCATAATCTTGGGATCCTCATTATCCAAATCTTAAAGGATTCCAAAGGCTTATTCCGGATGCGCTTTAATGATAATTTTATCAAAATGTCTTCAAACTCTTTCACTTTTATGCTTCCAAGTAATGTAAAATGGATAGCAGAATCATACAAATATTTAGCGGTTACTTGCTCTTGCCTAAAAGATGCCTTGTCTACTGGCATCTCATTCCAACTTTTCCAGTTATCATTGGTTTCTAATGTGCCGATATATAAACTAGTTCCGAGCGCACCCACAGAAACTAATATCGGTTTTTTAAAGGTTAGATAATTTCTAACTGTCCACGGCGCAATAATTATTGCCGTCGCAACAACAAATATTAAGGATTTTTTGAGAACGTTTAGAATATGGCGATGGCCGACGATAAGTGTATAAAACGCAAAAACCAAAGTAAAAAATAAATATTCCGGCCTCGACAAAGTTGTTAGCCCAAGACATATTCCAGCCAGAATCCAATAGTATATTTTATTATACTTTAAAGATAAAATACAAAATAACAGCATTAAGGTAAGTAAAAATGTCGTTACACATTCCGAAAGCAACGCTCTTGAATAAAATATATTGTAAAAACTAAAGCAGTATAACAATGCGGATATTATCGCTGGGAAAAATGACTTTTGGCAGATAAGAAACGTGATTAAAAACACAAGTATACAGACGAAAGCATCCATAAAACATTGTACTATCCGCACCTTATCCAGGTTGATACGCCAAGTATGTATTGATTCCATATTTTTTTCGCTGCCGAAAATTTTATACACCATCGAAATAAAAAATGGATAGACAGGGCCACGGGTAATTGCCGGTTCGTATTCGATATTCGTTCCCCCGCCTTTTAGACCAAAAGCTCTTCCGTCATCGGTGCCTGAGAAACCATTTCCTTTGTATAGATTATATGCAATTACATGATAAAGTTCAGTATCTCCAAAAATACCAAAACCGTATCTATATGCTGTTTCCGTGGTTCCTATTACAGGATACAACCTGACGATTAACGCCATAACAAAAATAACCCCTAAAGCAAATGTATAAATCGGTGGTATTTTAGTATTTAAACCTGTTGGCATAGGCTTATCTATTTTGCTTTTTTCTACAAGTATACGGACTATCTTTCCCATGCCATCCCTACAGCGTAGCCATCAACCATCCGAAAGTCCGGATAAATAATTTTTCATCCCTTTTATGCATATTACAACCAGCCATTATCTTTCCAATATTGGTATTCCTCCGCCCAGTCATCCTTTCGCTTTTCCATTACTTTCTTGAAACGCTCTTTATTTGTTTCGATAATGCTGAGCTGTTCCGGAAATAATTTTTTCTCTTTTATAGCTGCAGTTAGCATCTTACCTAAATTTAATCCTTCTTTCTTTTTCTCATCACTCACCGGTACGCCGGAAGATACACCCCCTGCATATTGCGCTCCACAGGCGTTGGCATAATGTTTCATATAACGTAAAATTTCGTCATCCTCGCCGCTTCCGGAACAAACTACACCGATAATATATTTTCCCGTAAGCCGCTTGCAATGGATGAAATGGCTGGAGCGGTCAAAAAATGCCTTCATTGAGGCAGTTATTTGATTTATATAATTAGGTGAAGCTAAGATTATCGCATCTGCCTCAAGCATATTTTTTAGAACAGCACCGACATCATCCTCTATGGGGCAACAAAGGATTTTCTTATGACAGGCTTCACAATGCCGGCAGAATTCAATTTTTAAGTCGTGCAAATTTATTATTTCAGATTTTACGCTTGCCGTATCGCAGCCTTTTAAAACTTCCTTTGCCAAGAGAAGAGTTTGGCTGTTTTCCTTACGTGGGCTCGAAGACAAAAGCAATATTTTCATTTTTTCCTCCTCCTAACTGGAGCTCGCACGGGCATGACTGCCAAAGGCAGGCGTGCCCGTGGAATTCTGGCAAAGGGATTGAAATTAATAGCATACGGCTGTAAACCTTTCATCTCCTCGTTTCGCATCTTTTATTCCCAGCCTTTGCCAACACTTTATCTAATCTTTTACCTCCAACCAACGATTCCTTTTGTAATCTTGTTAATTTCTTTATCCTGTTTTCCATCAAAAACGCAGGCTTAAAGCGCCGATATTCTTTACGCCATACCACACTACCAGCCCCTTTTACCCTTGTATACCAGGCGCCTTTACCGCTACTATGCTGTTTAAGCCGCCTTTTTAAATCGTTGGTGTGCCCGGTGTAGTAGGTCCCGTCCTGACATAGTAAAATATAAACACAAAACGCACCCGTTCTTATAAATTTCTTTTTCTTTCTTTTTTTCACTGAAAGATATTATAGCAGAAAGGATTAATTTAGTAATAGGTTTTATGCCCGCAATACTCCAATCAAAACCTGTTGCTTGTTGCTTAGTACATACTACCATTCACTATGTTTTAATCTGCCAGCAATTATGAACGTTGCGGTTACGATAGTCTTCAGGGATTGTTTTAGGGGTTAATTTAATGATTTCTTTTATTGCAAGGCCTTCAAAATGCGGTTTGAACCGTTGATGGTTTGTAGAAAAAAATATATCAGAACCCGGGCGCATAACTTTTAAAACATCGCGGATTAATCCAGGGTGGTCTTGGTTTACATCAAACGATACCCCTTCCCTCTCGTTTTTATAAAAAGACGGCGGGTCAACAAATGCCAACGAGAAACGCTTTCCTTGGGATGCAGCGCGCGATAAATACTTTTTCACATCTGACTGAATGAATGTATGTTTCGCGCTTAAAAGCCCGTTTAACAAAAGATTATCTTTAGCCCATTTGATATAGCTTTGTGATCGGTCAACCGTTGTTGTCGTTCGTGCGCCTGCAGCTGCCGCACAGGTAAATGTACCAGTATAGGCAAATAGATTTAAAAAATCCTTATCTTTCGCAAGCTTGCCGATAATGATACGCGTCTCGCGATGGTCGGAAAATAATCCGGTATCAAGAAAATCGCTTAAATTTACCCAAAACCACAAGTTTCGTTCACGAACTTTAAAACGCTCACCACGGATATTTAGCTTTTTATAGCGTGGCTTATCTTTAATATTTGTATGCCTGCGCCGGATATAAACTTTGTCTTTTGTAACGCCTAATACTTGCGCTACTGCCGCTGCCATTTGAGGCAAATACCAAGGGCCTGTCTGTTTACGCTCGTATTCGGCAACAACAAGGCGTCCTGCATACCAATCAACAACTATGCGGATATCCGGGCTATCCCAATCATAGAGCCTGAAGCAATCTATGCCTTCACGTTTAAACCTGCGGGATAAATGCCGGAATTTTTTACGCAGGCTGTTAGCAAGAGTTTGCGCATGAACCTTGGCTTTCTCCGGAGTTACAAGGCCCCTGAGAATTGATTGTCCATATTGATTATTGTTTCGCGCTTGATACATCATTTATTTTCCTGATTGCCCGTTAAATACTGCCACCGCAAACCCACCCGGTTGAAAATGCCGCCTGCAAATTGTATCCGCCTGTGGCTGCATCAACATCTATCACCTCACCGACAAAAAACAATCCTCTAACAAGCTTTGACTCAAGAGTCTTTGGATTTATTTCTTTTGTGCTTACTCCGCCCCTGGTTATGATACCGTCTTTGATAGGTAATACCCCTTCTATTGTTAAACATAAGTTAGATAAACCCCTGAGAAGCCTTTTTCTTTCCTCAATAGCCATTTGATGCGCACTTACGTTTGGGCTTAGGCTGCAATATTTAAGAAATTGCTCCATCATTTTTCTCGGTAAAATATCTCTAAACATATTTTTTATGGTTTTAGTGGGATGCATTTTAAGTTCATGTAAAATAAAGGCATCTGATTCTTGTTGATTTAACCCGGGTATAAAATTAATAGCCAGCTCAACTTTAGCTTTAAGCTCTAATGCTTCATAAATAGCAGCACTCATATCAAGAATTATCGGTCCGGATACGCCAAAATGAGTAAAAATCATATCGCCTAAACGTTCTGCTATTTTCTTATCATTACTAAAAACACTTACACGCACTTTTTTAAGCGATATACCCTGCCAGTCTTTTATAAATTTCTCTTTGATGATTATTGGAACGAGCGCTGGCTTTAAGGTTACTATTGTGTGGCCAAGTTTCTTAGCCAAATTATATCCATCTCCGGTTGAGCCGGTTTCCGGATAAGAAAGGCCGCCGGTTGCGATAACTACGCTGTTTACTGAAAGATGCTTATCAGAAATTGTCGTAACACCGCTAACCTTACCATCTTTAACAATAATGTCTTTCACGCGCTCATTAAATAGAATTTCAACATTATTTTTTTGTAACTTCTGTCTTAAAATATTTAAGATATCCACTGCCTTATCGCTCACAGGGAACACGCATCCATTCTCTTCTATTTTAAAAACAATACCGCTTTTTTCAAAAAACGACAAAAGGTCGGCATTAAAAAATTGCGCAAAAGAATTTCTTAAAAAATCCCGTGACTTAGAAAAATTCTTGAGGAAATCTTGGACGTCGCAGATATTGGTGATATTACACCTGCCTCCTCCGGTTATAAGGAGTTTTATTCCAAGATTATTGTTTCGTTCAATAAGAAGGATTTTTTTCTTGTTTTCGGCAGCACGAATTGCGGCCATCATACCGGCTGGGCCCGCACCGACTACAATTGCATCATAACATTTCATAAGTAGCATAAAATCACCGAAGCAAAAGTTTGTACTCTACGCAATAAACTGCCTAAGAAGACAGTATGAAATTTATTTTAAATTTTTTCTGCCACAATTACGCCATATTTTAAGAAACGATAGTGCGTTTTAAGCATCCCTTTATAATAATTCATTCCGTTTTCTTTAGCATCAAAACTCATTAGTTTTTCGTAGATTTCCCATTGTTTTGCCGCTGCTAACCGCGCTCTTATCTTTATGTCAATTTTATCAGTACAATCGAACGCTTCCAACAAAGCAAAACCGCTTGACTCAAGCAAATGTCTGTAGGTATCCAAATCATCCTGAAACCAGATGCCCGTTTTATAAAGGCTTCTAAATTCCGGGATAAAATTATATGCGTCATTTAATGTACCTTCGCACCCCTTTAACCATAAATTAAAACCGATCTTCGCCCCTCTTCTAAGATGCTGGAATATCTTTTTGAAGGCAATCTCTTTTTTGTGCCAATGCACGCATGTTTCGCTGACAAAGGCTTTACTAAAATCTGTTTTATTTAAAGAAATTTCATTTATGTTCTCTTTGTAATACTCAACTTTATTCTGGACGCCATGCAAAAACGCCAATTCCCTTGCCTTATTGACCTGATCAGGGTTGACATCAATACCCACAACTCTGCACTTAAATAGCTTCGCCAATAACCTAGAAGGAGCACCGCTGCCTTCACCGGGATTTAATATATAATCATTCGCGGTAACACCGAGTTTATTTGCCAAGGCTATTACGCCGCGCTGAAAAAAATGAGTAATACCTTCTAATTCGTAAATCCTGTTGTCCAATGACTCTTGCGGATTGATATTAAGCGCCTTATAGATTCTTCTTAGCATTTCGCAGTCATGAACAATAAATCCTCCGGAAGTTTGGTATGAGGCAATAATATTCCTTTCAACAGTTTTGTCCATTTACATTATTTAGGTTTCAGCTTGCCCATAGCCAAAGATACAACAAATAATAACCCTGCCATAACAACAGCAATCCATAAACTCTGCTGAATGGTTTTTTCTTTCGCTAAATAACCGACATATTGCGGAACAAATGTTCCGCCGAGAAGGCCGATTGAAAAAATAATACCAAAGATGCTTCCGTATAAACTTGCTTCAAACCGTGCAAATGTTACGCCGACAATAATAGGAAAAATTGGAGCGAAAGAAAATCCTATAAGAATAACTGCCATGATAGCAAGCACATAGCTTTTAGTAACAATCATCAAGATAATAGCAAGCATAGAAGCCAATGAAGCTATTGCAATAACATTCACGCCTATTTTGGTCAAATTTTTAACTGCGGAACTTAAAAAACGGCCCAGCATCATACAAACTCCGAATAAACTAAGCACAAACCCCGCATGCGTCAGAAAATTACTGTTGCCGCTACTTTTAAATAATTCCGCCATTAAAGATTTTATCCAGGTATTCATTGTACTTTCTAAAGAAATATAACACGTAAGCGCAAGAGCAGCTATTACGACCGGCGTTTTGCCCAATAATTTTATTGCCATAGAAAACTTAAATCCGGTTGAAACTTTGGGATAAGAAGCTAGGAAAGAAAATAAAAGAAATATCAATAAACTTGCTCCAATACAAAAAAGAGCATTGTTGTATTTTACAAAAGCCGAAATAATAAGCGGGGTAAGAATAAGCCCCAAGCCAAAAAAACCATTTCCAAAATTGCTGGCTCTTGCAGGATCATTCCCGCCAAATAAAACTACGGGTATTAATGTATTTCCTACTGTATTGACACACATGGCACCTGCACCTAACAAAAATGCAGCAACCAAAGCGAGTTTAAAATTAGTTGCTAAGCCTAAAAGAAATATACTTAAACTACATATAATAAAGCCTGTTATTGCAATAGGTTTATGCCCAAACTTATCTACTAAAGGGCCGATTATAAGCTGTGTTACGCAAGCAGTTAAAAAAAGAGTTAAAACCAATGTGCCGATTTCGCTATTTCCGATTCCAAGCGCAGTTTTTAACTCAATGGAAACAGCTCCTATAATAACGAAGCAAATCGCCAGAGTAAATACACTCGATAGCGCAACAATTGCAGTTAGTTTTTTCACTTTTTCATCCTTTTAATGAGCGCATCCTTTCCCCGGGTTTTGTCTGCCGGCAGGCATAATGGCGCAGGAGAAATACTACTGCGAGTTAGATTTCGTCCATAGCGATAGTTTATAAAAATACTCATAAAAATATTATAACAAAAAGAATATATTTGGTAAGAAAATTTTTGACTGCAAAACAAAAAATCCGGGCTAAGAAATGGCGGGCAAAGTATGCTTATTTTTTAATAACCTTAAAGGTGCTGTAGGCTTTATCGGTCCTGTTGCCATTTGTAAGCACCATTCTTAATGTCCAGGAATATACCTGGCCTTTTTCAAAATAAGTTGCCGGAACTTTAGCAGGATAATTATCAGGTTGTATTTTTTCTTTATAAATCAAATCCGACGCAAAATTGTTAGCGCTCTTGTATAGCTTAAATTCTGTACAATATACAAACATACCCGGGGTCTTTATCCATCTAAATTCAAGCTCGTTTTTGCCGGTTAAATCTACGCCTTCTGTTGTCGGATACAACAATGTAGGGGCTTCAATATTATCAAACAAAGCGTTGCGGCCGGCGTATGAAGCCGGCAGAACAAAGATTAAGCTTGAGAATAGAAAAAATAAACCTAAAATCGAAATAATTTTGTAGTTTTTAATAGGCATGATAATCCTGCTTTCAATTCGTTTGTGGCGGCTTCGTTACAGAAACCAATTCTTGAGCGATTTCTTTGCTTAAAGATAGTGTTGCCTCGCTTAGAGCTTGTGTGAAACCATAATAATTATGCGGGTAGATATCTTGACGGAATTCTGATCTTTTTGTAAATACCGCTCGCTTTTTTTCTAAATCTATAATTGACCATTGTATTGCAAAAAGCAAATCCTGGTTAAGATTATTTTCCAATTGGATAACATCGGCAATTACCTGATACTTTACCGCAATAGCAAAATCCCACGGGAACATTTGAAATGATGCGTCCTTAAGCATGAGCGTAAGATTATTATTGATCAAGCGCGCCAGGGCAAAATCAAGAGATTCTGCCCAGCGATTAAATTCATCAAAAATAACCGTCTTATCTTTGTTGTTAGTCACAATCTGGGGCCGGTTAAGATATTCAGGAATTCTTAAAGGGCCTATACCAATAATTGTATTATCTGGAATATTAAATTCTTGGTTAGGTTTTTCCTTGTCCGGAGTATAAAGCGTATAAAACCGTGGGTTAGGGCTGTTTGACACAGACACGCATCCGTTTAGGAATAAAACAAAAACCACGCAAATAATAAAGCGAAACCAGTTAAAGTTATTTTTTTTCATTTTTCTCTCCTTTCTTAGGAACCTGTTTTCCCTTTAAAAGCGCTTCGGGATGCTTTTCAATATATTCAACAAGGAAACGTAAAGAACGCGCCGCCTCAGATACTTCCTGAAGCATATTATTCAATCCGTAAGAACCTCCCGAATTTATCAGGTTATTTATCCCAGCAACAGTTTGTTTTAAGTTATCCGCTATATCTTTAATGGGAAGTTGGTTCATAACGTCAAAAATAACCGGGGACACCGGCAAAGTCGGTAGTTCAGGGTATTTTTCACCAACATCATACATCCTTATCGGCTCATCTGGATAAAAGTCAAAACCAATCATAAGTTGTCCGGTTATAAAGTTTTGCACCTCTAACCCCGCTCGTAAACCGCGGTTGATAAGCTTTTTATAGTTAGGATAACCTATTTTTTCAGGAAAACCTTCAACCCGGGACAGCTCAACTTCAATAACCACCTCGATTAACACTTTTTTGGTTTTAGGGTCATAAATCGGGCTTATCTCCGCTACGTTTCCAATTTTTACTCCGCGAAAAATAACCGGAGCACCTGACGAAAGGCCTTTTACTGACCCGTCAAAGAATAAAACATATTTATCCGCTTGTTTAAAAATCGCTCCTGAGCCAAAAATAAGTATGGCTGTAATCAATAGAGCTACCGCTCCTACTACAAATGCGCCGATTATCGTTTTGTCCGCTTTTTTAATCATTGTCTCACTCCTTAAATTTTCCGACATCGTCGGAAAATTTAACCCCGAAGTGCTTCGTTTAAATTTCATAGAAATTTAAACGATAATAGACACAAGGGGTATAATATAGGTTTTGATCCCCTTATATACTGCCGCATAAATGAGAACCATATAAATATTTAGAAAACCCAGCTTTTACCTCAAAGAACTAAACATCTATTTCTTCCCCCTAGTCAAAAACCCAATAACCTTGGGATCCCTGGAATTAGCTAATAAATCCTTAGGGTTACCCTCAGCAATAATAGTTTTACTGTTTGCGTCAAGAAATACAGAATTATTTCCTATGGCAAAAATACTGGCAAGCTCGTGTGTAACCACCACAAAAGTAGCCCCTAAAGCATCTCTTAGCTGCAATATTAAATCATCGAGCATACGGGAATTTATCGGGTCAAGCCCGGCGCTAGGTTCATCAAAAAAAATGATACTAGGATCCAGCGCGATTGCCCGGGCAAGGCCTGCACGCTTACGCATTCCTCCGCTTATTTCAGAAGGGTAAAATTGCGAATACCCTGACAACCCTACTAACGCAAGTTTTAACTCTACTACTTCCTGTATCTGAGAAGCGGATAAATTCGAATAAAGCTCTAAGGCAAGTGCAACATTTTCTCCCAAAGTCAGAGAACTCCAAAGGGCACCGCCTTGATAAAGAACCCCGAAACTCCGTATTAAATCTTTCTGCACTGATTCATCTTCACGCCAAAAGTTTTTTTCTCCATATAAAACATCTCCTCTGGCAGGCGCCCTCAAGCCGATGAGGCTTTTTAATAAGGTTGATTTCCCGCAGCCGCTCCCGCCCATAATAATAAAAACTTCACCTTTAAGGATTTTAAAATTTAAATTACGCATTACAGCATAGTCATCGTAACTTAAATCAAGATTGCGCACTTCAAGGACAACTTCTGATGTCTGTTTCATCTATACCCCAAGCACCTGGCAAATAAAAGTAATAATTGCAGTTGCAATTACGATACTTGTAATTGAGGTGACAACTGCTGAAGTAGTAGCTTCTCCTACGCCATTTGCACTTCTTTCGCAATTCATACCGCGAAGGCAACCCGAAATTGCAATAATTATACCAAAAACAAAGCTGTGTATTAACCCTATCCAGAGGTTGCTAAGTTTTACTGCTGACCGGGTATGATTTAAATATTCCACCGGATTTATACCGAGTACGCCGGTACTTATGGCATAGCCGCCTAATATACCCATAAAATCAGCATAGAGAGTTAATAATGGCAACATCACAACCAATGCTAAGATACGCGGCACAACTAAAAACTCAACCGGATTAACGCCTAAAGTTTTAAGCGCATCAATTTCTTCATTTGTCTGCATTATGCCAAGCTCCGCGGCAAAAGAAGCACCAGTCCTGCCTGACATAATTATACCTGTCATTACCGCACCCATAACCCGTACCATGGCTATGCCGACAATGTCTGCGATATAAATCTGGGCTCCGAATATTCGAAGCTGTATTGCTCCTATAAAAGCAAGAATTACACCCACCAATACGCTTATCAAAGAAACAAGGCCAAGAGCATCTGCTCCGCATCTTTGTACAATAAGCATAAAATCATTGAAACGAAAATAAGCTTTGCCAGCGATTGTGCGGTTAAGAGAAACAGCAATCTCACCCAAAAAACTAAGTAACGATAACATACTTTCCTTAAGCTGCAAAGCTTTGCCTCCAACTATTTGAAGAAACGGCTCTTGTTTACTTTCCTGTGGCTTAATTTTCTCAGTAAACTTTTCGGTAAGATCAAGCAGCTTAAGCACCCCTCCAGGTAAGCCTTTTCTATCTACCTTAATATTTCTTCGCTGGCATTCGTTAATTAAACCAAGTAAAAATGAAACTAATCCACTGTCCCATTTGGAAATCTTCGAAGTATCGAAAGCAATCTGTACAACATCAGCGCGGTTTAAAAACTGCGAAGTAATTTCTGATACAACCGGAATGCCGGAGCTCATTAACCACGCCCCGGTTAATTTGATTTGAAGTGTTTTTGGAATGGAATAATCAAAATTAATTTTTTCTGATGGCATTTACAACACCTCGAGTTTTGAATTAATCTATTTTTTACAAACGGCAGGATAACTAATCAATATCAACGTTTTTGTGTATTTTGATTATTGTAACGCCGGTTAATTTTTAAATCAAGGCTTATTCCAACGAAAGCCCTGCTGCGCAAAGATAACCGCGCGCCCGTTCAGTAAGCTCATAGCGATAAACTATATCCCAGAAAGCTTTGCTATGATTAGGAACTAACAAATGCGCCATCTCATGAACCAGAACATAGTCTCTTACCCACTTCGGCATTAAACCCACCTTATGCGATACGCGGATATGTCCATCCCTGTAGTTACAGCAGCCATATTTACTATTTTGTGTAGTCACATATTCTATGGAATTGATTTTTAGCTGGTTATTAAAGTATTTTTTATTTAATCCGGAGGCAATCTCTGAAAGCGGCTGGTTTCTGTCTAATTCTTCCTTAAGCTTTTTCTTCTCGAACTTTAATTTAAAATCAGAAACTATTTTCGTAAGATTATCTTCAGATATGACGGAGGGAACACTAACCACCAAACAATTATTTATCATTCGCGCGCTTACCGTGCGCCTTCTTCTATGGCTACGTATAATCTTTACTTCCAAATTACGACGCTCCTTCTTGCAGCTATACTTGTGTAACTCTGCTATTCAATTGCAAAATCAACATTCACCACAGCAGTAACCTTCTTTTCAAAAGAACTAGTATCATTATTGCCATACCAGGAAACGTCATAAGAATTTACCGGAGTTATCTGGAAAATTCCCATTTTTGCTGAACGCATTAGGCCTATTTTATTTCCGGTTGCCTGTGCCATACGCTTGGCACGTTCTTTTGCATCTTCCGTTGCCTGCGCGAGCATCTTATGTTTTAGCTCGGTTAGTTTCGTGTAAAAATATTCCGGTGCACCAGAAATAAATGCTATATCCTTATTAATAAGTTCGGTTGACTGCCTGGCAATATCATCAATTTTTTTAACATCATTGGAGCGCACTTCGATTTCCTGGTTTAAAACATATTCTTCAATCTGATTTGTATCAGTTCCTTTTTCATTCTTTTTATAAAGGACAGTTGTGCCTATTTGCGAAACTATAATTTCATTTTCATTTACGCCTTTAGAAGTTAGATAATCTTTCACCTCTTGCAGGTCATTTTTTAATGCGTTAAAGGCCTCTGTCATCTTGGGGTCTCTCCTTGCGAAACTTGATTTCCATACAATATAATCGGAAACTATTTTTTTCTCTGCCGAACCAGTAACGCTTATAACTTCATTTGAAAATTTACGTATCTGAAGGAGCCCTTTTGATAAAATTACCGTGGAAATTATCGTAGCTGCGGCAATACATAAACCAAGAATGATAATCTGGATGTTTTTTAATTCCCCTATGCCTTTCATTTGTTCCCCCTTTTTAAATATAGTTATAAAAACACAAAAACCTTTACCGGATTTGGTAAAGGTTAATTTATGTAAAGCCCATTTAGCTCGCAGTTGCGTATTGTTTTTTATTATCTTTTTCCCGTAAATCTAGTTTATTTTACTCTTGGAAAAATTAAATTCAAGGATTAAAACTCGACTTTAACCCCTCCGTTAACAGAAAAGCCTGGTGTAGGATAATCTTTAACTACCTGGTATTCTTTATTCAGAAGGTTATCTATCGAAAAGAATGTAGTACAGTTTTCGTTAATTTTCTTGGTAACGTTGAGATTCAAAAGAAAATATGGTTTTACTTTAATAGTATTTGCGCTATCGTGGAATCTCTGGCCTGTCCAATTACCGATGAGTTCAAAATCAAAACCATGAAATTCTTTATACTTTAGGTTAAAATCCATTTTGTTTTCCGGCTGATAAATTAAATATTTATTGGTTTTTTTGTCGCGTGCAGAAAGGAAAGTATAATTAAGCCCCACCTCAAAATTATCAAAAGGATAGATTTTATTTACAAGCTCTACTCCATTTATGATTGCACGGCTTACATTCTGCGGCTGCCAGACATCGTTTATATCCGGCGCCCAGTTTATAAGGTCTGAAAAATCATTCCTGTAGTAAGTCAATCCCGTTAAAAAATATTTGTTTATTTTAGTATCAAAGCCTAATTCATAATTAATTCCCTTTTCGGGCTTTACATCGGGATTTCCTTTAGCCCAGCCTTCGTCAGGCCAATATAGATCGTTAAAAGTCGGCGCGCGAAATGATTTGGCAACTGAAGTATGAATTTTTGCATCTTGCCAGAGGTTATAGAGAAAACTTACGCTTGGATTAAATTCCGTACCGAAATTAGAATAATCATCTATCCTGCCCGATAAAGATAATTTCGCTTTATCGCTTATGTTAAATTGGTTTTCAAGATAAGCAGCATTTACATTATAGTTATGTTTTGCGCTGCTGGTTGAATCATTCAAGTTTTGCACATAATTATAACCGCCTATCAATTGATAAAATTCGAACAACTCTCTATTAAAACGTAAATCAAGGCCCTTTACTTTTGTCGTGTGTATCGCCTTGTTTAAAGGTGTATCAAACATAGAACCTGCTGAATTTTCAGAAAACTCAAGCCTGTCATAATCATTATAAACCCTCGCATAAAGGCCTGTTTTTTCATCAAGCCTTGAATCCCAGCTTAAATCTATATAATTTTTTAGCTGGACTTGTATGTCGTCATTATCGGGAGCGGTTATTGGCCCAGGAGTACCGGCTCTGTTTTTATAAAAACCGCAGCTGGCAATTATGGTATTATAATCATTAAGCTTATAATCGAATTTACTGTTGAAATCTTTTGAATTAAAGGCTGAATTTGCGCGAAATCCTTCGCTCGATTCATAACCTCCGCTTATGATATAACCAAACTTGCCTATTCTTGCGCCTTGCGAAAGGCTTTCGAGATAGGTCAGGAAGCTGCCAAATCGTGTGGTAAATTCTGCTTTTTGCCCTGACTTTGGCGGGTTTTTTGTAATTATATTAATAGTGCCGCCCATTGCCTGTGAACCATAAAGGCTTGAAGCTGCCCCGGGCATTACCTCAATTCGTTCTATATTGTCTAAAGGTATGGTACTTAAATCTACTTCTCCGTCACGCGGGCTATTTAATGGCCTTCCATCCATAAGTATCAACACTTGAGAAGGGGTTGCTCCGCGCATTCTTATATTTTTTAATGCACCCAATCCACCATAATTAGTCATATTTACAGAGGGAAACGCAGACAGAACTTCTGATACATCTTTTGCTCCGGATTCTTCAATGTCTTTTTGGGTTATAACTTCAACTTTTCTGTAGGTTTCTCCAAGACTTTCTTCGATTCGTGAAGGCGTTATGACAAGCTGGCCCAAATCAACCGACTCTTTCGCATAGCAGAAATTTAAAGACAACAAAAACACAATCCACGAAAGGCTCAGTACTTTTTTCATTTTTCCTCCTCTTTCGAGAGTACTTTCCGAAACAGGCGATCGACCGGACTCGATTAGTCCATAGTGAGCGGAGCCTCCCCGAAGGGGACAATAGTCGATAGTCCATAGTATTAAAATATTTTCTGTGGACCATGGACTGTAGACTATAGACTTAATCATTACCGTTGCGAGACAGTGCTTGGAATCTCACCAAAACTTCCTCCACCTGCCTGGTACTTCTCAACTTCAATGAGCACATCATTTTTCAAGCCTCCCTGGCGCAGAAAAATGATAGTGCGAATTGAACCCCCCACCACTTTTAGTGATGAATGGTTTTCTATAAGACATTCCTTTTCTCTCAAGCCCACCGCATTTTGCAAAAAGATGCTTTCTAAAAGTGGTGGGGGGTCAAATTCGGCCTAACATTTTTCCTGCACGCCTGCCTTGCGGCAGTCAGTCCAGCAGGCTTTCAGCCTGTTGGGCAGTTTGGAAAAATTTTGGCCTCATTTGATATTTTTTAATATCAAGGAACCAATGTTTCCAGAAACCTTCTTTAAACACCGGTTCGCTTTCAAGTATTTCTATTCTGTTCTTAAATATCGGCCCGTCTACCACAAAGCTGTGGAATTCGCCATTTTCTCCACAAGGGCAGATTTTCCTTCTTTCAAATTCGCACACCAGTTCCTCATCGATAGTACGTCCTATAAAATCTCTGCCGCCCACATCATCTTTAGCGCTTACAATAATTGATTTAAATCCCGATTTGATGAATTCTCTGACAACTTCCGAAGCGGGGTTGTTCCAGAGTGGCTCAATAGAGGCAATCGCCAAATCTTTACATACACGCTCAACCCAGTTAAACTGATCCAACAGATAAATATCACCAAAAACCATCTTGTTTATACCTTCAGCTTTAAGTTCGGTTACTGCTTCTTTAAACTCTTCTTCGTATTTTTTCATATCAGGAGTAACCCCTTTTTGGACGAGCGGGATGCCTAAGCACTTCGCCTGTAAATCTATAAGCCTTGATTCTATTCCATGGAAACAGCAACGTTTATGCTCACGGGACATAAAATTAAGCAAATATTTGATTTTAATCCCGCTTCTTATTGCGCGAAACACTGCGAGACAGCTGTCTTTTCCTCCGCTCCAGGAAGCTATAGCTGCATTTTCCATAATTTCATCCTCCCTGTTTTCCAAACCACAATGCACAAACCACAAATCACAAACAATAGACAATAAACAATTCCGAAATCACAAAAAGATGTTTGTTTATTGTGATTTTGGAATTGTGATTTGTTTGTAATTTGTACATTGTAATTTGTGATTTGTTGTTAACTATTTGTTAAAATCGCTGCTGCAAATAACACTATAACCTCAATCAACTCACAAACAGCGCCTAAGCTATCACCCGTAATACCTTCGATTTTTTTGACCATGAATTTACCGAATATAAAAGCAAGCAATACGGCTAAAACCATAATTGACAGGCCATTTATTCCAAAAAATATGAATGCGCAGGTTAAAGAAAAAATCGTTGCGGTAATAAATATTTTTAGATTGATTCCTTCGCTGAAAATTTTGCCCTTGCCTTCTTTGCGCGCATACGGAAACATAAAAAGCAAAAATACGAGTGACCATCTGCCAAGAATACACATTAAAATAAGCGCGCTTATTTTGTCGATAGAATTTACAGAAGAAAGAAAAGAAATTTTCAGCAATAATACGCAGATGATACTTAAAACCCCCATAACTCCACAGCGCGAATCGCGCATGATTGCAAGCATAGTTTCTTTTGGTTTTGTACTTGATATCGCATCGAATGTATCGGAAAGCCCGTCGAGATGCATACCGCCGGTAATTACAACAAGAGCGACGACCAGAATGATATTGGTGGTAAAATCACTAAAACCAATAGATAAGAAAAAATTGTTCAACGCGGCCAATAGCAGCGCGATAAAAAGGCCGATTACAGGAAAAAATATCATTGAAATAATAAGTTTTTTTTCCGTAAAATTTTTAACTTTGACAGGAATAATCGTTAAGAACTGTAAAGCTAATAATAAACTAATCATTTTCAACCTTAAATAACCAATAACCAAGATATCCGTCAAATTCCTTGAATTTGACGAGACCTTGTCAATTTGCCTACAGCAAATTGACGGGCAAGCTCCAAACAAATTTCAATATTCAATAACCAATGACCAAACGGGAAGATTGAGTTTTGTTTGGTTATTGGAATTTGATTATTGGTCATTGTTTGGTTATTGTATCTTGGAGCATGGTTATTTTAAATATTATTTTTCTCAGATACCTTTGCATTTTTAAATGTTGCCATTTCAGTTAATATTTTTACAGAAGCTTCTGCTAAATTGATACCTAAAGCAGCCCCGGTTCCTTCGCCCAATCTTAAATCCAAATCAAATAATGGTTTAAGCCCGATATACCCTAAAACAATCTTGTGCCCCTTCTCTACTGATAAATGGCTTGCAATAATATAATCTTTGACTTTTGGCTGTAAGCCGAATGCAATCAATGCTGCTGCTGCGCTGATAAATCCATCTATTACAACAGGTACCTTTCTTGCAGCTGCACCAAGTATTATTCCGGAAAGCCCTCCTATCTCAAAGCCTCCTACTTTCGACAAAACATCAATTGCATCGCCAGAATCAGGTTTATTAGTTCTTAAACCTTTTTCTATAACCTTTATTTTATTTTTAAGCCCTTTTTCATCTATACCTGTGCCTCGGCCGGTAAGAAGCTTTAGGGGTTTTTTCGTAAACACAGCAGCAATCGCGCTTGAAGCCGTAGTATTGCCTATACCCATTTCACCTGTTCCTATAATATCGATGCCTTTTTTTCCACCCGAGGCGGATCCGCCTGTACTTTGCATTAAGGTAGCGGAATATTCCTGTTCAAAAATATCTATACCAGCACAAATAGATCTTATCGCCTCATTCCTACTCATCGCCGGGCCTTTTGTAAAATTTTTGGTTCCATAATTTACTTTTTTAATCAGTAAATTCTTATGTGGTTTTAAATCACAACTTACCCCTAAGTCAGCAACAACAACCCGCGCCCCAATATGATTTGCTAAAACATTTATGCCTGCTCCACCGGACAAAAAATTATATACCATTTGAGCGGTAACTTCCTTAGGAAAAGCACTTATGCTTTCTTCGGTGACACCATGATCAGCTGCAAAAGTAAAAATAACCTTATTTTTCATTGAAGGATTTTCCGAAGCCGTGATGCCTACTATAAGCCTTGCAAGGTCTTCTAATTTTCCTAAACTCTCTTTAGGCTTAGTAAGATTATCAAGCCTTTCTTTGGCCTTAGCCATAAGACCGAAATCTAAATCTTTTATTTTTTTAATAGTTTCGTTTATTCTTTTCATCCTTTCTCCTAATTACCTTATCTGCCATCTAACTGTCCTTAAGCTAGAGACGCCTGTTATCCTACTTAACCCTCCAGGGGAGCCCTGAAACCATAAAAAATACATTGTCTGCGCCTTGTGCAACTACCTGATTAACCTTGCCGGCAATATCGCGAAAGTCTCTGCCAAGTTTAGTCTGCGGCACAATACCTAAACCAACCTCATTAGAGACAATAATTGCTTTTGTGTGTGTTTTTTTGAGTACTGTTAACATTTTACTTATCTCATTGGCTATCTTTTTTTCATCATATTTTTTTAGCAAAAGATTTGATACAAAAAGCGTAAGACAATCTATAATTATTACATCAAAACCGGATGCGATTTTTTTAAGTAACCCTGAAAGATTATGGGCTTGCTCAAAGGTTTTGAAATTGCTTGGCCGAGAACGTCTATGAAACAAAATACGTTGCTTCATTTCGTTGTCGCGCGCCTCACCGGTTGCGATAAAAGCAACTTTTGTTTTTTTTGATTTCTTGGCTAACTTCAATGCAAAACTGCTTTTTCCACTCCTCGCTCCGCCCAAAATAAAAATAATTTTGCCCATATTTATTTGTAATGGCTTACGTCGTTTAACGTTAAAATCTTTGGTTTACTTTTATTAAATTCGATAATGCTTATACTTGCAAGGCCGGGTATTACCTTCCATAGATTCTTTGATTTCATAATCTTACCCACTATCAGCATTATCGGCCCGCCATGCGTAACCATGGCAATGGTTTTGCCGTTATTATTGGAAATAACTTCTTTTAATGCACTAAAAACGCGCGCTTTAAAATCAATTAAAGCCTCCGCCTTTGGGATATTAAAACGCTGCGGATTTTTAAGCCACCTGCCGTAAGCTTGCGGATATTTTTTTAAGGCTTGCGAATAGGTTAACCCTTCGAAAATTCCAAAATTCATTTCCTGTAAGCTCTCAAATATTTCTTTTTTTCTGTTGCCAAAAACAATCTTAGAAAAATCAAGCGCTCTCCTTGAAGGGCTTACAAAAATCCTGTCAATTGTGTCTTTGGCTATTCTTTTTTTAAGGCATCTCGCCTGATACTTACCGTAAGAAGTAAGCTCGCTTTCGGTTACACCAACATATCTCCTTTGCCTGTTAGCCCGGGTTTCGCCGTGCCTTATAAGTATTATTCTTGTTTGCATCCTAAGATCATTGAAAAACTTTTTTACACCGCTAAAACGCAAAAGTACCGCAAAAACGCAAAAAGGAAGAAAGGAAAAATTTATATATTTTCCTTTTTGCGTCTTTGCGGATTTTAGCGGTTTTGCGGTGTAACGCTGTTTTCCCCATGCTCCAACTTTTTATTCCCCGGAATTAAAAGGATATGCGGCTTTGATGTTACGGGATTATCTTTTACCACAACAACTGTCCTATATAAACTTTCGATGTTCTGATAGGTCAAAACGTAATCTGGTGTGCCTTCTTTAAATATCTTACCATTATCCAGCAGAATTATTTTTTTGCAGTATTCGCTGGCTAGATTTAAATCATGCAGCACGATAACTATCGAAAGGTTATTCTTCTGGTTTAAATCAGTCAATAGATCCAAGGTTTGAACCTGATGGGCAATATCAAGGTGTGAAGTAGGTTCATCCAGAAATAAAAGAAGGGGTTCCTGGGCGAGCGCTTTGGCAATAATTACACGCTGGCGCTCCCCTGCGCTAAGCTCATCAATCTTCCTGTTTCTTAAGTGCAGCGTGTCAGTTAAGCTTAAAGCCCGTTCAGCAATTGAAAAATCCTTTTTTCCTTCCGGCTGCATCCGTGAAAGATGAGGAATTCTACCCATAAGCACAATTTCCCATACAGTAAAAGAAAAATTAATCAATGTCAGCTGCGGTATGAAAGCTATTTTTTGAGCAACCTCCTTAGGGCTTATCTTTCTTAAATCTTTGCCCGAAAGAACAATTCTTCCTTCGGTTGGTGTTAATGCCCGGCTCATTAGCCGAAGTAGCGTAGATTTTCCTCCTCCGTTTGGCCCGATAATGCCTAAAAAATCCCCTTGTTTTATTTCAAGAGAAACATTATTTATCACAGGCTTATTCGTATAGCCGCCGCAAATTTTATCTGCTTTTAATAATATATCCATTACTATTAAGCCTCGCTCTTTTTTAAAAGAATGATAAATATCGGTGCGCCGACTATCGCGGTAATTACTCCTATCGGTATTTCCGAAGGCGAAAAAAGAGTTCGCGCGAACGAATCGCACAAAATCATAAAGGCTGATGAAAGTATGCACGAAACAGGAATTAATAATCTATGATTTGGGCCGATGATCAGCCTGGCCATATGAGGAATTATCAAACCTACAAAACCAATAACTCCGCAAACCGAGATTATTGCCGCAGTAATCAACGAAACTAAAAAAAGTAGTATTTTTTTCATTAATTCTACATTTATGCCTAAATGAATTGCTTCTTCTTCACCTATGCTTATTGCGTTTAAGTCCTGTGAAAACATGTATACGGTAAATATACCGAGTGCAACAACGGCACCTACTATCAAAAGCAATTTAAAATCAAAAACTTCAAGATTACCCCATAACCACCAGGATATTCCATGCAATGTTTCTCTTTCAGAAGTTGAAAGCAGAAATAAAATAATTGCGGAAAAAGCTATTGAAACAATTATTCCTGAAAGGATAAGAGATTGCACTCCGATTTTTCCGCGGTGCCTGCTGATATAATAAACCAGTAAAGTGCTCAATATTGCTCCGATAAATGCAGCAAAAGGAATATAGGTAACTGCAATTCCCACAGTCAACGCAATCACTGCCCCGAGCCCTGCGCCGCTTGATGTGCCTAAAAGATATGGTTCGGCAAGAGGGTTTCGTAATATTGCCTGAAGCACTATTCCACAAACCGACAATCCGGAACCAGCAATAATTGCAAGAATTACACGTACCAGCCGAAGATTAAGTATCTGGCGGTTTTCTTTGCTGAAAAGCTCGGAAAAATTTAAATCAACCGACCCCTTTAAGATGCCAAAAATAACTGCCAAAATCAAAATAGCCGCCAGCAATATTATTTTTCTTTTTACCGTTTTATTCATCGGGATATAATTTTTTGTGCAGCCCATAAAGCGCTTCTACTATACGCGGCCCGGGCCGAAGTAATGTATCGGGATCAATATCGTTATACACGCGTTTATTTTTAACTGCAGCAATATTGTTCCATCCGGGCCGAGCCATTACCTGCTCTATTGGGCTTAAATTTCCCATATAGGCAAGAATGATACAATCAGGGTTACGTTTCAGAACTACCTCAGAGGTTACAGAACTATAGGCACTCTTGATATCAGAAGTTATATTTACGCCTCCGGAAAACTCTATTAGTTCATTTATAAATGAACCGCGGCCTACTGTAGTTAAAGGGCTATACCAAATTTCAATAAAAACTTTTTGCTTTCTTTCTTTGCTAATTCGTGAGACCTGAGAATTGATTTTTTCTATCCGGATTCTCATGCTATCAATAAGCGCCGTAGACTCTTTTTCTTTGTTGGTCAATTTTCCTATCTCTCTAATTGACTGAAAAAGCTCATTTATATTTTTCGGGTCACTTACAAAAATATTTAAATTTAACTGTTTTAGCTTGGCAATAACTGGTGACTGCTCAAGGCCTGTACAAAAGATTAAATCCGGTTTAATTGATAATATCTTTTCGATATTCGGCCGGCTGAAAGTGCCGATTTTTTCTTTGGCCTCTGCCTCTTTAGGATAGTTACAAAATTCACTCACCCCTACGATTTCTTTATCTAAGCCTAAGGCAAATAAGATTTCCGTTGTAGCAGGAGCAAGGGAAATTATCCGCAATTGTTTATTTTGTGCAAAAAGATAGCTTGTGTAACTAAAACAAAATACAAAAATAATTGCCGCTATCTTATATTTAATCTGCATAACTATTTCTCAATCGCTATAAAATAAAAAACCCCGACTGTGTCAGTCGGGGTGCATCCTCGTTTTCTTAGCCCGGAAAATGAAAAATCTAGGTTATGTTCCACGCAAAACCTAAAGATTCAAATATTTGCGGCAGGTCTTCTGGCTTCCCTTACCCTTAACGCCTTCCCACTTTATGGTAGTGGCTTTTAATATTAAAGGTTCTCTTTTGTTGTAAAAAGAGTCAGGTTACAGCACCGGGAGTGCTTCCGAATTACACGGAATTCCCTTTTATGCTCTTTCGAGCACCACAAAATTCATTTATAAATTTTAAAGAACGAATGAATTATAGCTTAGTACCACTTTTTGTCAATTCTTTTATTTATGGTCTCTGAAAAAGTCCTTTTACACCGCAAAGTCGCAAAAGTGCCGCAAAAGCGCAAAAGAAAAATACGAAAATTATACCGAAAAATCACGGAATCTTATTCTGTGTTTCTTTTTGCGTCTTTGCGGAATTTTGCGTTTTTGCGGTGTCAACATAGTTTTTCGGAGCCCTCTATTTACCAAGCTCGTAAACTTCGTCGGGTTTTGATTCTGATTTCTTTTGTACGTAACGCGTAGCTATCCTGGACAAACTTTCTCTAACATCTTTTTCGTTATCTTTAGCCCAAATAAAACCGCAGACAGAACAGGCAAAAAATTTATTTTTTATCCAGATGTTCGTTACAAGCGAAGCAAAAAAAGGTAATCCGTTAGGCCTGAAACAGGCGCGTGGCTCAATATAATCTGCCTGATTGAAGATTTTCCCCTCTACCACGCTCCCACTTTTACATTGCGGACAGATTATTTCCATTGATACCTCCCTTTAAATTGTTTTTCGCAATAAATGATCAATTTATTAATTAAAACAAAAATTAAGACAAAAATATAAACATTGCTATTGCCAATACAATACGGTATATAGCAAAGAGAATAAAATTATGGTTCTTGATGAAATAAAGAAGAAATTTTATGGCAAAACACGCAGTAACAAAAGAAACAATAAAACCTACAACGAGATAAATAAACTGCCCGGAATTAAAAGTGCCTGCGCTTTTTGTTAAATCAAAAACAGTTGCCGCAAGCATTGTAGGAACAGCCAATAAAAATGAAAATTCTACAATTGTCTTTCGTTTCAAACCTAAAATCAAGCCGCCGATAATTGTTGCCGCCGACCGCGAAACCCCTGGAATTATGGCAATTGATTGAAATATGCCGATTAAAAAAGCTTTTGGGTATGAAATTAAACTGATATCCTCTATCGTGGCTTTTTCCTGCCGATAGAAAATTTCAAAAATAATGATAAATATTCCACCCGCAAGCAGCGACCAAAGCACAATTGAACTATTTTGCAGCAGAAATGATTTAAGAACCTTATAAAGCGATAATCCGATTAAGGCAGTGGGGATAAAAGCTACTGTAATTTTTTTTAATACAGGAATTTTTATTAAAAAAGATTTCCAGTACAGAACCACAACCGAAAGTATCGCCCCGAGCTGTATTGCTATTTCAAAACTTTTTAGAAATTCAGTCTGAGGAGTTTTTAAAAGATCGGCTGTAAGAATTAGGTGACCGGTTGAAGATATGGGTAAAAATTCCGTTATTCCTTCTACTACGCCGAAAATAACTGCGGTTATCAGATTCATTATGCAATTATACTATAAATTTTAGCCAAGTCTACTGCCCGGCTTTTATTTATCAAATAAAACAAGACAGGAAAATTTGAGATAGATTTCTATCATTACCAAGAATTTCCTGCCCACGATATACGCCTAAGCATGCTGCAATTAAAAAGAATTATTGTTATCCTATCTCTCTGCCCAGAGAGATAGTTTTTTCACGGATAGCAGCGTCATTTTTTATAGTACCCGAAACCCCTGCATTAGGAATAAGGAGTGATTTAAATTTCATTCCGCTATATTCTGCGGTTAAGGCAAACGGTTTCTCGAGAACTTCCAATCCGACGTCTTCAAAAGCGCTGGCAATAAGGACTAAGGTTTTTCCTTTTAGGACGGTTTGCATTGTTTTAGCTTCATTGTCCCATTTAAAAAGAGAAAACATCCTATCAAAAATAAGCTTAAGCTGTGCACTTGGCCCGAAGAAATAAAGCGGTGTTGCCATAACGATAACGTCTGCTTCAGCCATTTTTTTCAACACCGGCTTTGCCTCATCATCGATTACGCATTCATATTCTTTAATTTTTTGGCACACGCGGCAAGATGTACAGCCGTTAGATTTATATTTTAGAAAAGCAGCAAGAACAATTTCAATCTCAACATCTTTGGCACGTGCACCTTTGCAAAACCAATTCACAAGCATAGCGGTATTGCCATCTTTTTTAGGGCTAGCTGAAAGTATTAATATTTTTTTGGCCATTTAGACTATGCTTTTAATTGCCGGGGCTTTACGTAGAAAGGTATATATATCATTACGCTCTTTTTCCGTGGCAACAATGGTTTTTAAAGAAAGAGAAATATATTTTCCCTTCTTGCTTATATTCGAAAAAGATAAAGTATATTGTTTAGTTCTAAAAATTTCAGAGGCTATCTTACGTAACTCTTCTTCATCTAGACCGATAATTCTGTATTCCCATTCGCAAGGATAGTCAATTTTTGGTTGGTTCATTTATTCACGCTGTCTATATAATTAAAATGGTAGGTTGCCTTTGAGAGTTTTTCAAATAATTTTTCATCCCGTATAACTACCGGCGAAGTATCAACAAGTTTGGAAAGCCCTTCCCAAATTCCGAACCAACCAAGCGGCATTAGAATAATACTTGAAATCTGAAGCGTAAGTTCGCTTAGGAATTTAAAATATGTTGCGAGGGTTAAAAAACTTAGCGAACAAATGCCCACAATAACAAACACAATCCCCCGGATACGTATAATTGCAATAACTTTCTTCTTCTGTAAAAATTTATAGCGAAAATGTTTTCTGAGCCGGTTAACAACCATTCGTTCCGACTCTTCATTCTTTAGTGAAAAAGGAACATGGATTGTAATAATAAAATTTCCAGCCGGTGTTTCTTTATATCGTTTCTTTAGCTCATCTATAAAATCTCCTGAAACCGTGCGCTCACTCAATGCCCTGGGATCAAAGTCGGAAAAAATATCATCCCAGGCATCAATAACAACGCCGATTTCATTTAAATCCTGAACTCTTTGTTCTGCTTTCTTTTTAAAATCATTAATCATTTTATACCGGCCTTAATGAAACTATTACGTAACGGTTAAGACTTTCTACAAAGGGCTATTTGCCGTTATCGGTATTATTTAACGCAAGGGAAAGAATTCTTTGGATAAGCTTGCTATATGGGATTTCTGCTTTTTCCGCTGACTGGGCCATTTCGTCGTCTTTTGCCAAACAAGGATTGGCATTTACTTCCAAAACATAAATCCTGCCGGAAGCCTCAACCCTTAGGTCAAAGCGGGCATAAGAATTTAAATTTAATGCGCGATAAGCTGTTTTACATATATGTGTAAGTTTTTTCTCTAACCCCTCAGGCATGTTATTAGCAAAAACATTCTGTATCCCCCATTTCTTCCGGTATTCATCGTCCCATTTTGCTTTGTAAGTTGCAATTTTACTTTCCGGGTCGGAAATTTCTCCAAACTTCATCTCTCTTATGGGTAAAACTTCAAGTATTTTATGGCCGATAATACTTACATAGAACTCTCTCCCGGGAATATATTCTTCGACAATAGCATCCATATTCATTTTCTCATGTATGAATTTTATTCTTTCAAGGCAGGCAGCTTCATTGTCCACTACTGACGCCTGAGATATACCGACAGAAGCCTCCTCGCACAAAGGCTTTACTATAGCAGGAAGCTTAGGCCGTTTGATAGACTTAAGTTTTCTGTTTCTGTGAAAAGTGTGAAAATTGGGCACGCGTATTTTATGGAAACTTAAAATCTTTTTACTTAAAGCTTTGTCGTTACAAACAAGAAGCGCTGCCGGGCTTGCTCCGGTAAAAGGTACATTTAACATTTCCAGCAGCCACGCGGCATTCCTTTCGAGGTTAGTCTTTTTTCTAAAACCCTCCATGATATTAAACGCAACATCCGGTTTGTTTTGATTTATCTCCTCGATAAGAAGATTTATATTGTCATACACTCCAAGCAAGCTTACCTCATGGCCATTTTCGCGAAGCGCTTCATAAACGTTAAGCTGGGTGTCCCAATCCGGTTCTTTGAATTCTTTGACAAAATCATAACCCCGCGCAGTTGCATAGGGACAATCAAAAACTAATAAAACTTTCAGTTTTTTATCCATTTTTTCCTCGAAAAACTTCCAGTATTAACATAATTCATTATAAGTGCGGTAACGTAGATTGATATCTTGAGCACCGCCTGCTGCTCTGACATCGGGTTTAATAAATTAAGCTGTTTGCACCTTTCAATTAAAGTTTCAAGCAAATCATTTATAATGAATTTTTTCTCTCCTGTCCAGATTGAAACATTATTGCAAATAGTATCTTTATATCTTTTTATTATACTGTAGGCATATGGTAATTTGGTATCATCTTTATGTTTATCGGCAAATATTTTTGCCAAATTTGTATCATGGAATTCGGGAAATTCTTCGGCTAAATTGATTTTTTTCTTTTTGTAATAATTCTTAAGAGTAAGGGGCAACGAAGAAGCTTTACGGTATTTCTTCCCATTTTTAACCAGGGGCGGCTTATCTTTAATTACTAATATGACCTCCTCTATAAACTGAAGCTTGGCAACTGCCTTCCAGCCTTTATATTGAGCGCGCCAGTCAAATCCCGGGGTAAGCCACACAGCAAAAGTCTCGGCAAAATCTTCATCAGGATGGCATTGAGCATAATATTTTTCCAGGTGCCTTACGAAACTTTTACTATAAGGCTTAAACCTATAGGCATCTGCGTAGGTTTTGGAAAACTGTCCGAATATTTTTTTCCAGTCAGGCGATTGGTATAACTTATAAGCATAGTTTATGGCATGCCCGGCTTCATGGCGTAACAACTGCATACACCAGGATTTTGTCTCCCCTTCAGCTTCACGCATCATCTTTTTTTCAAGTTTTATAAGGGCAGGGTGGGCCAAAAAGAATGGTATGCCGATTTGAGGGTCCTGGTCAGGGGAAAACCATTCATCGGCCAAGTAGCAAACCGGTTTAAATTTTATGCCTTTTGATTCAAGTTCCTGATAAAGCTCTTTCACGCAGTCAGAAAGCCAGGTACCTTCTATGCTTAAGGGCAAATCTTTTATGCGAAGATCGAGAAGGCTTTCCTCAGAAACAGTAGCTAAATCAATTTTTTCTTTTGATATCATTATTATATCCTAACGCCTAAATAAGGTTGCTTAAAGATAATTTTACCATGGCTATAAGGTATACGCACTATTTTTCTGTGTTTTTTATTCGTAGCGCAAAGCCTCAATCGGGTCAAGGCGGGAAGCTTGCCGGGCAGGCCAAAGACCGAACACCACCCCTACTATCAAAGAAAAAACTGTGGCGAGAATTACTGAAGATACGGAAACTTTTACCGACCAACCTGAAACCAAACCTATCAATGCAGATACGCCGCCGCCAAGCATAACACCAGCCAAGCCTCCGATAAATGACATCAATATAGCTTCAATAAGGAATTGCGTCATAATATCTTTATTATTAGCCCCTATTGCCTTACGCAGCCCTATCTCACGCGTTCGTTCAGTTACCGATACAAGCATAATATTCATAATACCTATTCCGCCAACCAAAAGAGAAATGGCGGCAATTGCACCAAGCAAAAGAGACATTGTCTGCGTGGTAGATTCAAGAGTTTTCTTAATGTCGGACATATTACGAATCTGAAAAGAATCCTGCTGGTCTTCGGTAATCAAACGGTGCTGTTTTATAATAAGCTTACGAATCTTTTCTTCGGCAATATCAATTGTATCCGGGCTGGATGCTTCCACATAAAAAGAATCAATATATTGCTTGCCAAATATCCTATACATTGCTGTAGTTATAGGAATAATAACGGTATCGTCCTGATCTTGGGGGCCGGCAGAACCTTTTTCAGGTAAAATGCCTATAACTTTAAAATTAATCAAATTTATTTTTATGGTTTCACCGATAGGATCAGACGTCCCAAAAAGCTCTTTTACCACGGTAGTACCAAGAAGAGCTACTTTATTTCTCATTTTCACTTCTTCTTCGGTAAAAAATCTTCCGACGGTAGGTTCAGCTGAACGCAGTTGCGAGTAACTCACCCCTACACCTTCTACCTGCGTGTTCCAGTTATTATTTGCATAAACCAGCTGCGCCCTGTTTCTTACCGAAGGGCTAACGCCTTTTATGCAATCTTTGAGCTTTTCAATTGCCTCAAGGTCCTGAAAAGTAAAACGCGTGGTTGTCCCGGATTCCAAACTCACTCCTCCCGACCTATGTGCGCCTGCTCTAATAATAAGAAGATTTGAACCTAACGAAGCCAGTTGCCGCTCGATTGATTCTTGCGCGCCCTGGCCGATTGCAAGCATCGCGATCACCGCAGCGACACCGATAAGTATGCCGAGTATTGATAAAAATGCGCGCATTTTATGTCCTAGCATAGCGGAAACCGCTTGCCTGAGATAATCAAAAAATTCTATACCTTCTTTTACCGCACTATTTGACTTCTCCAGAATACCTTTAATCAAATTTTCTGATTTAAGAGGCACCGCTCCCGAATTTATTGTTTCACCGGAAACGGGCCTATCGGAAATAACCCGTCCATCGCGCATCGTAATGATTCTTTTAGCGTAAGCAGCGATTTCATTTTCGTGGGTTACAACAATTATAGTTTTACCTTTTTCATTAAGCTTTTTTAAAATGGCGATTATTTCTTCTTTGCTTTTTGAATCAAGATTTCCGGTAGGTTCATCGGCAAAAATTATCGGCGGATCATTGACCAGACTTCTGGCTATAGCCACTCTCTGTTGCTGTCCGCCGGACATCTCGTTGGGCTTGTGCAACATTCTATCTTTTAAACCGACTTCTTCTATTTCTTTCATGGCCCTGTCTTTTAAATGCCTTTTACCGGCATAGATTAACGGTAGTTCGGCATTTT